>Ga0123329_1001865_pt1 | contig 19163 bp, 17 predicted proteins | sample BioC12SIPDNA_FD_89703 | JGI IMG/M metagenome (GOLD analysis project Ga0123329, IMG submission 89703) | Anaerobic biogas reactor microbial communites from Washington, USA - Biogas_R1_B C12 SIP DNA | ecosystem: Engineered > Bioreactor > Anaerobic > Unclassified | place: Washington, USA | collected...
CTACACGCGTCAGTACGCCCACACGTTCTGGTCGGGCGAGACGGTCGGCCGGCGGATCACGTGCTTCAACGACGACCTGCGTCCGCTGGCCAAGGTGGTTCGATGGTCGGCGACGGTGGACGGCAAGGAGATTGCCAAGGGCGAGCACGCGGTTGGATCGAAGATCGGTTTTCGCGACGAGTTCGACGTGGCGTTCACGCTTCCGGAGGTGGCTGCGCGGACCGAAGGCGCGCTGAAGCTGGCGGTGGACGTGGCGGGCGAGCAGGTGTTTGAGAACACGATCGGGTTGGTCGTCTTTCCGAAGGCGTCGACGATGGCGCAGGCGTCGGGCGGGGTTGGTTTGTGGCGGGTGTCGGACGACGATCGTAAGGCCCTGGAGGCCCTTGGAGTGACCGGAACCGCCGTCGAGACGGCCGGCGATCTGGAAGGGCTGAAGGTTTTGATTCTCGGCCGGGACGCCGCTGGGCAGGACGGGGCGAGCCGGTTCTACGAGGCGGTCGCGAAGTTCGTCGAGGCCGGCGGCTGCGCGATCGGGCTGTTCCAGAGCAACGCGTGGTGGATGCCGGGGCGGTTGAGCATGGACGGCGAGTCCTGGTCGACGATTGCGTTCCCCAACGGCGAGCATCCGGTTACGGCTGGGCTGAAGAACGAAGACCTGCGATTTTGGGGCGAGGATCATGTGGTGGCCCGCAGCCACATGCTGATGGACCGGTTGCCCGAAGCGGCCAGGGCGGTGGTGGTGGCCGGTTCGCCGATGGGTTTGGCGTATACGCCGCTGGTCGAGTATCCGTACGGAGCGGGCGTGTATCTGTTATGCCAGATGCCGGTGTTGGAGAAGAGCGCGACGGAAGGGGCGGCGGGAACGTTGATGCGGAATATGGTCGGCTACGGTCTGAGGCGCGACGTTGCCGCCACCGCGGCTGAGCCGTTTGTTTATCGTCAGCTTTGGGAGGCGGAGATTCCGTTGGCCGAGGCCCTGCCCGCCGAACCGCCCAATGACTTCCGGCTGGACGTCCTCTCGCAGGTCTACGGTTCGGATGAGCCGGTGCTCGGCTGGTATCCCAAGGACGGGTTCAGTGAATGGGTCATCAAGGGGATTCCCGATGGCGTGCGCGAGGTGAACCTGCAGTGCGTCGTGCGGACCGGTGACGACGGTGACGGCAAGCCGTACCGCTACACCGTGACGGTCAACGGCGATCCGGTGGCGATGCAGGATGAGTATGAGTACGTTCGGGAGACGTTCGACTCGGCTCAGGGGTGGAGAATCCTTCGCGGCTCGACGTCGTCGCTGCAGCCGGTGAAGCTGCGCAACGGCGACCGTTTGCGGATCACGTGCCATCAGGCCTGGTCGGCGATCGTTCAGGTCATTCTTCGCGGAGAGCTCAGCCCGGGCTCCGCGACGACGAAAGGGACACAATGAGCGGCGACCGTACAGCCCGTCATGCGTCAAACGGCCCGTTTGCGGCAGGTCGGTCGTTTACGCTGATTGAACTGCTGGTGGTGGTCGCGATCATCGCGGTTTTGGTGGCGATGCTGCTGCCGTCGCTGACCGCGGCCCGCGACGCCGCCAAGCTGGCTGCGTGCGGGTCGCAGCTGCGGGAGATAGGGCTTGCGGAGGCCATCTATGCCCAGGAGAATCACGAGGCAATTCCGCCTGGCGCGTTCGGCGCCGCCTACTGGGACAATTTTCTGCGCGGCGAGACGAAGGGTCCGTGCTACATTCGCGGTTTTGAGATTTTCGTCTGTCCCGCCGACACGACGCCGATCTGCAAACTGCGTCCGGCTTCCGTTTACCCGAAGCAGAGTTACGCCTGCAACCTGTGGTTTCACTGCGACAGCACCTGGCATTGGCCAAAGACACGGCCGAGGCTGTCGGATATCCTGCGGCCGTCAGCGACGCTTTCGATCGTCGACGCCTGGCACGAGAATCACACATGCTTCTACGGGTGGTACGTCACCGCGTCCATTCCCCGTCACTATGACCAGGACGGCCACTGCAACTTCACCGCGACCAACGAGCTTTATTTCGACGGCCACTCGGCGGCCGTTCGGTATGACCGGTATGACATCATCCCCGGTCAGATGAACACCTCCGATCCCTTGTGGTTGCAGCATTACTGGGGACGTTGACCGAAGGCGCGCCGGTCCGGCGGGAGAGCCGGGCCTCCGCCATAGCGAAAGGAAGACAATGAACCGCCAGATCACAACCCGTCGTTCGATGAGGAACCCGTTCGCGGCAGGCCGGTCGTTCACGCTGATTGAGCTGCTGGTCGTGGTCGCGATCATCGCGGTGTTGGTCGCGATTCTGCTGCCGGCGCTGGGTCAGGCCCGGGAGCAGGCGATGCTGACGATCTGTGGTCGGAATCTCCAGCAGATCGGCGTGGCCACGCAGCTTTACGTCGATGAGAACCACGGGTGGCTCTTTGACGCCGACAACTGGCGGGCCGGCCGTCTCACCTGGAGCCGGTTGTTTCTGAGCAACGGTTACCTGCCGGACAAGGACGTTTTTCGCTGTCCCGCCCACAGCGCCGATGCGGACAATCTGCGGAGTTACATCGTCAACGGCTGGATCGCCAACTATCCGCTGCCGTGGGACCAGTTCTCCCGCCAGCGGACGGTCGACCGGGCGGTGGCTGAGGTCGGCCAGGGCGGATCGCCCGCCGTCGTTGGGTTGATGATGGAATGCTGGCGCGGCGGAGGGACGACCCCGTCTTCACCCCGCGAGAACACCATTGATGAGTGGGATGAGAACCTCTGCTATCTGAACTGGCCGTGGAATATCAGCGCCTATGCCCATATGAAGCGGCCGCTCTCGAACGTCCTATTTCTCGACGGGCACATCGAGTGGTTCGACTACGCCTACTATGCCGAGGGCTTGCCGTACATGCCGCAAGACATCTACGACTGGTTCTGGTCCTACCCGTGGCCCTACAACCCGCCGCCGCAGGAGTAGGCTGCGTTACTCGCGGGTCTTGGCGGATTTGGCGGGACGTGGTGTGCCCATGTCGTATTGCAGGTCGAAGCGGTTTTCGTTGTCCTCGTCCCACTGATCGAGGGTCGGCGAGTAGGTGCGGACCTCGATTCGATTTTCCTGCGGGTGGAAGGTCATGATGCGCAGCCATCCGTCGCCGCCGTTGGGGCGAAACTGGTAGTTGGCGACGACCTGGTGGACGGGATTGCCGTGATCGCCGAGGCTGGTGAGGCGGCCGGTACCGTCGCCGGAGATATGGCCGCTGAGGACGAGGAAGAGGTTCGGGTGTTTGCGCACCAGTTTTTCCCAGAGGTCCTCGCCGTCGTTGCCGTTGCACGGGTAGCTGTGGGGGTTGTGCGGGTCGCCGGGGCCGACGCGGGTGTCGTCGGGGTTCATGTAGCAGTGGGTGACGACGATCGTCGGCCGGTCCTTATGCTTGGCGATGACCTGATTGGCCCAGGCGATGGCCTCGTCGCGCGGGCCGAATTCGAGGCAGACGACCAGGAACCTTAGCCGTTTGACGTCCAGGAAGTAAAACGCGTTCTCGTTGCCCGTCTCGAAGTGCCCGCCGTACCAGTGGTGCCTCTGGAATCGCTGAACGCCGACGTACTTGTTGAACGCTGTGGCGTCGCGGACCTGTCCGCCCGGCGGCATGTCGTGGTTGCCCTGGACCGGGAACCAGGGGACGACACCGTCCAGGACGGTCAGGGCGCGATCAGCGGCGGCCCATTGCGTGTCGGAATTGTCGTTGGTGATGTCGCCCTCGGTCACCACGCAGACGATGTTCAGTTCATCCTTGTGGTTTTTGATCCACTGGGTCTGGGCGAGGAATGTGTCGGGGTGGTTCTGGCTGTAGTTCTGCGTATCCGGCAGGACCACGATGGTGAAAGGCTTCGGCTGCGAAGCACAGCCGGCCGCCATCGACAGAAGCACCAGCAGAAGAACCACGCCCATTCGTCTGAATCGATTGTCCACGCCCGTCTCCTTCATGCACCGAACCGTTCACCGCGACAGCACCACAGCCATCGACTCTCGTACTCTCGGCAGAGTTACTTCCGCAGGCTAAGGACTATCCGACCCTTCGTCAAGCACAGACTTGCGCCGGTCGGCATGCACACATCGTACAAAACGCACATTCGGGCGTGGTCGCATCAGCACCGTTTGAGCGCGCCCCGCGGTTGTCGTTGATCGGGGTCCGGACGGCGAGTCGGTTTGTCGCCGCTCGCGAGTGGCGTACGGCACGGGGGAGGCGGGTTTTGCGTATTGAGTTGTCAATCGTCGCATGGTGCGACGCGCGGCCGGGGCCCGGGGCGTCCCGGCACAATAAAGATAGCATGGGACTCGGAAAAGTCAAAAAGGCGGGTTTTGGCGTCGGCGGCAGAAACGGCGCAGGGATTTGCGGCAGGAGTCTCTGGAGGAATGGAAGGGATTTCCCCCGACGCCCGCAGCCGTCACGGTGGGTCAGCCTGGGCCAGGAAGACGAACCGGATGCGTTTTCAAGCGCGGTTGAAGCGGACGACGCCTCCGTCGGCTTCGATGACCAGCACGTTGTCGCCCTCGAAGCGGAATGTGCCGCTCTGGGAGTGGTCGTGCATGGTGAACGTGATCTGGTCGCCGGAGACGCTGTAGGAGCCGGTCATGGTCTGCGGCGAGGGCAGTTTTCCGCCGGAGACGTTGATGGTCAGCGTGCTACCGTCGGCTCCGAACTCGTAGATCATGGTCATGCCGTCGGGCAGCGGGTGGGACTGGCCGTTATGGCTCATCTCGGTCATCTGCCACCGTCCGACGATGGACGGCGCGGCTGGGGCTTCCGCCGTCGGAGGGGGCGTGGGCGTGGGCGAGGCGGCGAGCTCGACCGGCGCCCCCGGAACCGGCGTGGGCGTCGGCATGGTCGTCGTTTCCGGCGTCGGCGTCGGTGCGACGGTGTCCGAGGCGGCGACCTTCTCGATCTCCTTGCGGACCGGCTCGGCTGGGGCGTGAAACTCGGGCACGTCCGGCGGCGCAGGGCGATAGCAGCCGGTCAGGCCGGCGGCAATCAGGACGGCGGCCAGGACCGTTTCAGCGAGGCGCCGGTTCGGTATTCGGGCGATCGGTGTTGGCATTGCGTTCAACAAATCGGACCTCCACGATGGCAAATCGGTTGGGACCCTGCGGGCCGAGGATCAGCAGCGTCCGGCGGGCCGGCACGTAGCGCAGCGGGATCCACGGGCCGTCAAGGATTTGAGGACTCAGGCCGGTCTCGACGTTGGCTGAGAAAAGGTAGTCGGACGTGGCGAGGGCGAAGACGTCGTCGGTCAGCCAGCACGCGGCGATGGCGCCTTGGCGGTGGCGCTGGAGGCGGTTGTCTCGCAGGTCCAGCAGACAGATTCGGTTCTGGCGCGTATCGTAGAAGAGCAGGCGGTCACCGTTTGGCGAAATCGGGTCGGCGACACCGGCCAGGGTCTGGAGCGCAGCGGCGCGATTGCCTAATCCGCAGTCGCCGGCCAGAAGGGTCAACCCGGACGGCCGGGCCAGGACCCATTCGAGGGAGTCGGCGGCGTTCCGGGCGCAAACGACGGCCTCATTGGCGTTGACCGAAACGGGCAGAAGCAGCTCGTCGCCCTTTGGCGCCATCGGTTGCGGCTCGCCTTCGATACGCTGCCGATAGATTCGGAACGGATGATCGAAGTCCACAGCGGAGCAGTAGACGATCTGGTCATCGGACGCGGCGAATCGTGGAAGGCAGTTGAGAGCATGCGGCACGCCGAGCACGGTTTGCCGGCCGGTCGCCAGGTCAAGGTGAATGATGGAACTGCCGGGCGGTTCGTTGGCCACGAACGCCATGCTTCGCCCGGTGGGCGACCAGACGGGCGAGTGGGCCCAGCGGTAGCCTTTAGAGATCGGGCGGCCGGGTTCGCCGCCGGCGGTGGGACGGAGCATGACGGTCAGCGTTCCCTCAGCCGGAGTCGCGTTCGGGTCGCCCAGAAGCGTGCGCGGATCCAGGTCGCCGCCGTCGCTGCGCAGGTGGAGCAGCCATTCGCCGTCGGGGCTGACGGTCGGGAGCTGCAGACCGGTATTCGGTACGGCGCCGATGGTGCGCGGCAGGTGGAAATCGCCGAAGATCCGGACGTGTTCGCGGTTGATGTTCTCGATCCGCTGGGCCGGCGAGGCCTCGCGGGATCGGCCGGCCTGGCAGCCGCTGAGCAGCATCCAGACTGCGCCTGCGAGGATCAGGATGGGTCGGACACGTTTCACAGAGACGACTCCCTGGTGGTCGGTTCGTCGCGGTGGCGGCTGATCTTGCCGGGATGGTTCATTCCCTCCTCAAATCGCTTCAGCGGTTCGGACTCGATTACGTCCCGCGTGGTGCCGGGCCCGATCACGTACGGGGTCAGGAAGATCAGCAATTCGCTGTTGACCGCCCCGAGTTCGCGGTGCTTGAAGAGCTCGCCGAGGATCGGTATGTCGCCCAGACCCGGAACGCGTCGAATAACTTTGGTCTGCTCCTCGCGAAGGATGCCGCTGATCAGGAAGGTTTTGCCGTCCTCGAGGACGACGCGGGTGGTGGTTTCGCGGCGATCGATGATGGCTCCGCCGAAGAGGGTGCGGCCGGGCACGATGCTCGAAACGCTCAGGTTGACGGTCAGGTCGATTTCCTTGCCGTTGCTGATGTGGGGCCGGACGCGGAGGCGGATGCCGACCGGGAAGTATTCGAACGACTGGTTCAGCGCCCCGACGTCGGTGAACTGCGAAACGGAGATGAACGGAATGTCCTGGCCGTCGAAGAACTCGGCTTCGATGTTGTCGGCTGTGAGAATCTTCGGTTCGCTTTTGATCTTCAGGTCGGTGACCCTCCGCAGGAGGCTGATCAGATTGTTGACGTTGACGTCGAGGGCCAGCGTGTGTTCGTTACCCACGGTATCGCGGTATTCGTAGCTCAGCAGGCCGCGGAGGGCGTTTTCGGTGATGATCGGATCGCCCGAGGTGAAGAGCGTCGGGTCGCTGGAGAACCGGTAGCCCAGGCTGATCGTATCGTCGTGGACGATTTCGGCGATGACCGCTTTGACGAGCACCTGATAGCCCGGCTTGTCGAGTTCCTCGACGAAGCGGGAGATGGAGTCGGCGTATTCCTCGGGCGCAGCCACGAGCAGGAGGTTCTGTTCGACGTTTGGGACGATTCGCAGCTTGCCCACCAGGTTGCTCGGCTGGCGAATGTCGGTCTCGTGCGGCGGGTTCTGCCACCAGAACTGCATGGTCCGGAGTGTGGCGTCGTCCTTCTGCTCCTGCGGCTGATTGGTTTTGCGGGCTTCGGGATTGTAGGGCGAGACGAGGTCGGAGAAGCCCTCGAAGGTGCCCTGTCGCGTCCGCCGCAGGATCGAGGTGGGCGTACCGGGCGCGTTGAGGAGGGCGTTGAGCTGTTCGGCGAGGGTTTCGGCGTCGGCGAACTTGAGCTGGATCACGCGCGGCACGCCGGCGTCCTGCGGCTTGTCGATCTCGGCGATCATGTCGTCGATGACCTTGTAGTTCTCAGCGTTCTTGCTGACCACAATGAGTCTGCCGGTTTCGGGATAGGCTTCGAAGCTGAACTGGCCGAAGAGCCGGCCGACCGGTGAGGGCGTTTCGTCGTCGTCGCCCCACCCCCAGCTCCACCACGGGTCGTTCGACGATTCCTTTTTGGTGAAGAGGTTCTCGAGCAGTTCCCTCGTTTTCTCCGGATCGGCGTATTGGAGGGTGTAGATACGCGGCGCCGCCTCTTCGCCGTCGAAAGGCCGGTCGAGTTCCTCGATCTGTTCGGCGATCTTGGCCATCTTCTCGGGCGAGGCGATGATGGTAACGGTATTGGCCCGGGTGTTGGCGGTGACGGTCACCTGATCGCGGTCGCTGCCGCCGCCGCGGGTGAACCAGCGAAAGCGGCGGCTCGTCGAGTCGTCCTGGAAGAGTTCCTTGATGTTCTCAGCGACCTGGCTGGCGTCGCCGTACGTGAGCTTGAAGGTCCGCGTCTCGCGGATGCCGATATCGGCCACGTCGATCTGTTCGAGCCAGTCTTTGATAACCTGGCGGTTCTGGTCGGAACCGACGATCATGATCCGCCGCGAGGTGACGAAGGGGAATATCTTGACGGAGGTGCGCAGGCCCTCGTCGGGATGGCTGGCCAGCATGATGTTGAGCTGGCGGACGAGGTCCTCGACGTCGCTGTACTTGACCTCGACAATCTCGGAGAGGTTGATCTGCGGTTTGGGCTGATCGAGATCGACGAGCCACTGCTGGACCCGCGAGAGCACCGCGGACGGCGCGGCGACGACGATGACCGACCGCCGGGAGTCCGGGATCAGCAGCACCGGGGCCTTTTCGCCCTTGACGGTGATCGCGCCGGGCGACTGGCCCTCGCCCGGTCGCGGACCCGGCTGAGGCTGACCGCCGGAAGGGCCTCCGACGGAGAGGACCGATCGGACCTCGACGCCGAGGTATCCGGCAATCAGTTTCTCGAGGACGGGCACCAGTTCGCTCACGTCGACGTTGTGGACGGGGAAGACCTTGAGTTCGCGGCCGCTGACGTCCGGCTGATCGAGTTCGCCGATGATGCCGGACATGATGCTTAACTGCCCGACGGTGGCGACCACGATGAGTTTGCCGGTGGTCGGCTCGGCGGTGATGTGGCCGAAGCTCGGCAGCAGCGGCTTGAGGATCTCAATGAGCTTCTCGGCGTCGTAGTGGCGGACGTCGAAGATCTTGCGGACGATCTGGTTGCGAGGCCGAATCTCGTCGAGATTGACCTCGGGACCGAGGGTCTTGAGTTGGGCTTTGGCCACCTCGGCGATCGGGATCAGGTGAACGGTCCGCTCGCGTTCCTCGACGGCTACGCCGTATTCGTGCAGGGCGGTGTTGAGGATCTCAAGGGCCTCGATCTTCGGCAGGGGCGTGGGGTTGACCAGCGTGATTTTGATGTCCTTGACAGCGGGAGCGATCAACACGGGCTTGCCCATCTGGTCGGCCAGAAACTTGGCGATCTGGTCCATCGGCGCGTTGTTAAACGAGATCGGGATCGGTTTCTCAGCGGCCGGTTCGCTGGCCGAGGTCGGCTGCGTCTGAGGAGCTGAAGCCGCCTGTGTCTGGGTGGCCGGCGCGTCGGCGAGAACCGACGCCGGACAGAGGCAGACAGCCAGCAGGAGCATAGAGACGCCGATCGGTCGCCAGGGGGTAACGGTCTTGTGCATCGTGGTCACTTCCTTTGTTCGGTCTGTGCCGGTTGGGTTTCCGCAGCGGGTGCGGAGGTCGGTTGGTTCGTCGGCTGCGTGGCCGGTTGGGTCGCCGGCGATGTCGCCGTCGGCGGCGGTGCGGGCGGAGCGCCGGGCCCGTCCTGGCCGGGCGACGGCGGGAACAGCCGCAACGTCTCGGGCTTGCCCTCGTATTCGATCACCACCTCGTATCCGTCGATGGACTTGACGGTCACGCCGTTGGCCGACTGCCCGGCCTCGATTGCCACCACCGCGCCGCCGCGCGCGTTGAACAGGGCGACGTTGCCCAGCACGCCGCAGAGGCTCATGCCGTGGCCTTTCTCGGGCGGCGCGGCAAAGATATTGCGGGCTTTGATCGCGGCGGCGATTTCAATCGGTTTGGGCGGCGCGGCCGGCGCGGGCGTGGGCTCCGCCGCTTGCGTGGCCGGCTGTGTCGCGGACGGCTGGGTGGTCGCCGCCTCGGACACGGCTGGGATGAACGCCCGCCACTGGGCGTGGCGGACGATCTGAAAGACCACGTCGACGGCCATCAGGCCCGCGACGACGGCCACGGCGACGGCGAGGTACCGGCGGTGTCGATCGGTGAGTTTCAGCCGGGCCATCGTTTCGGTCCCTTCTCCGCCGCTTTGACCAACACGGACACGGTCATACGCACGGTCAGATTGCCTCCCTTCTTGGGATCGCCGGACAGGTCCAGGCTCTCGATGCTCAACACGCCGGGAATGCGGTGCAGTTCGGCGATGAACTTAAAGACGTTCTCCCACCCGGCTTCGCCGTCGATCTGGAGCATGGCCAGTGCCAGCGTCGGGTCTTCGTTCCACGACCGCGTGGCCGACCAGGTCGAGTGCTTAAGCTGCAGGCCGCCCCTCTGGACCGCCGCGACCAAGCCGTCGCCGACCACGGTCATCCGCCGGCCGTACTCGTCGGGCGGAGCGAACTCGCCCGCTTTCTCCCGCCACTGGTCCAGCTTGGTCGAAAGGTAGACGCTTTTTTGGCGGTCGAGCAGGAGCTTGGCAACCTTGGCCGCGTTGGCGGCGTGTGTCGCGCGGAGCTCGTCGTACGACGTCAGCGCCGGTTCGATGATCAGCAGATATCCGGCGATTGCGGCCAGCCCGATCGCGCCGAGGGTTAAAGCCCGTTTATCGCGTTGGGTGAGGTTCATCGCGTCGCTCCCGGCCAGTTGGATGGAAACTCCCGCACGCTCGTCACGTGGGCGGTGATGGTGAACGCGCCGCCTTGCCCCGGTTCGCTGCGTTCCGGGTGGACTTGGTCGAAGCGGTCGCCATCAAGCATTGCCTGGGCGAAGGCGAAAACGGCTTTGGCGTCCGGGCAGACCCCGCGAATGACCAGTCGCCGATCGCGGCTGAGCTGGATCGAGGAGAGGATCATGCCCGGCGGCACGTGCGGGCACAGGTCGGCCAGGATCCCTTCGGGATCGATGCGGTACTTCTCGAGCCGCCGCATCGCTTGAACCGACGGGTCAAATTCGGAGAGGATATTGGGATCGTTTTCGGCGTTCTGGATGAAGCGATCCATGCGGCTGTTCTCAGCGGCCAGCGCGCCCACGTGGATCAGCGCCGCGACCGCGATCAGCGCCGCGGCGACCGCGCCGCCGATTCGCAGCGAGAGGAATCGCCGAAAGCCGACCGGCTGAGCGCGGGCGGACCGGCGCGGCCGAACGGCCAAGCGGATCATCGTCTCGTACTCGAAGCGTCCGGCAAAGGCCAGGCCGATCGGCAGGGCCCATTCGGCGAAGACCTCCGCGGCAACCGGCTGGTCCGATTCGTCCACGAGATTGGCGGCGGGCAACGCGGGCTGAAAGGCAACGCCCAGCCGTCGGCCAAGGTCGTCGGCGAGGGCGGACGTGCCCGCCTGTCCGCACCAGAGGATGCGGGTGATCCCGGCGATCGGCGTTTCAGCCTCAACGGCCTGCTGGAGACTACGAGCGAGGCAGTCGCCGGAAAGGTCGCTCACGGCCATTCGTCGGACCGAGGTCACGTGGCCGCCGGCGAGAACGGCGAAAGTCCACTCGCTTCCGTCGGCGACGAGCAGGATCTCGTGACCATCGCCGATCGGTTCCGATATCGCGTGGCGGCGAAGGCCGCCGAAGGCCTCAGCCGTCGTGGTCAGCAGATCCGGAGCGAAGCCCGCACCGGCAAGCTGGCTCACGGCTGACGAGACGACCTGGTTTCGGGCCGCCTCGACCAGCACCTCCACGCCGCCGTCGCCGCCCTTTCGAGTCGTGCGGCGATAGCCCCACTGCACGCCATCGAGCCCGACGGGAAGGTCGGCCTCCAGGCGATGGGCAATCACGGCGCGGAGCCGCTGGTCGTCCATTTCGGGCACGGCGAAGCGGCGACTGATGACGCCCGATCGTCCGACGGCGGCGAGGCGCAAGAGGCTATCCGGCTCATGCGTACTCGGCGATGCCAGAACGGCGCGCTCGGCGGTAAAGACGCCGCCGGCGGTGCGCACGAGGCGGGCACGCCGGCCGTCAAAACGGAGTTCGACCTGGCGGTACTGCCGACCGGTGAGCGTTGTGGCGGATATGGTACTGCTGGTCATGATGCTACGGGCTCTCCTGCCAGTATAGGATTCGCGGCGACCGGCCTCCGCGGTCGACGACGCACTCGATGGCGCCGCGGGCCAGACCCGAAGCCGACCGTCCGACGCTGACGATGCGAAAGACATTGGACCGGATCGTCACGCTGTTTTCGAGCTTGCCGAACGCGCTGCGGTCGATGCCGTCTACGTCGAGCAATTCGCCGACCGATTCGAAGTAACCGATCGCATCGCGCCGGCGGATGACGGCGTCGGCGGTTTCCTCGCTGAGGCTGGGCAGCGTGCGAATCACCACGGCCGGCGCGGTGTTGATGTTGATCCGTCCGGACAGTATTTCGTCGTCGACGAGCGTGATCTGGTCGACGATGGCTTTGAACATCGTCTCGGTAACCGCTGAGTCCTTCTCGGACGGCGAGCGGTCGTGGAAATCCTCATCGGCGCCCGCGGTCTCCGGATGGCGTTTAACCTCGAGAAGATCGACCAGGTGCTCGAACTGCTTCTGCTCGCGGGCCTTGATGATCGACTTGGCCGCCCAGGCCTCGAGGTCCAGCCGCTGGGCCAGCGAGGACTCATCGGCTGTCTTGATGTTAAGCCGCCGGTCGCCGTCGGCGTTGACGTTGCGCTCGTAGCTGTAGACGGTCAGGTACGTCGCCCAACCCTGCGTCAGCCGCCCGTCGCCGTTGTCGGGCGGATCGGAAGCCAGCCCGTCGTCCTCGGCGGCGTCGAGCAGGCCGTTGAGATTGACGTCCTCGCCGTAGAACAGATCCTCGGTCACGTCGCGGACCAACAGCAGTTCGCGAACGGTGCGGAACGGACCGTTGCGGATGTTGTAGGGGTGGGCGAGGGCCAGGTAGTGGCTGCGCTCGATGCCGTCGGCTTCGGGTTCTTCATTGTCGTCGCGCCAGTCGATGATCGCGGAGGCGATCGGCGAGGTCATGTCCGGAAGCTTCATGAGCTGCTCATGGCTCGCCGCGTTCAGGTTGAGCTTGGCGCTTTCGTCGGTCGCGCCGTAGATCGTGAGCATCGCGTCCTGGTCGCCGTGGACGACACTGAACGTCCCGCCCGCCAGTTCGCGGTCCTCGAACGCGGTCGGATTGTCGGCCCAGGAATCGTCGAGGCAGTCCACGTCGGCCAGATCGTCGGTGAGTTCCGCGATCGCCCGCTCGACGCCCGCCCGGGCCAGCCATCGCGCAGCGCAGCGGTCGTTGCGGATCATCGCGACGGCGGTGTTCTGCCGGACCGCGAAGGCCAGGCCGCCCGCGACGAGGGCCAGGACGGCGATCGCCCACAGGACCAGGACGAGCACCATCGCCCGGTCGGGTCGCGTTCTCGGATGATGCGCTCGCCGGTTCACGGATTGCCTCGCGGATTCGGCTGACGGGTCGCGCCGATCGCGACCACGGTGGACAGCGTCAGCACGTCGGGTTTGCGGTCCAGACGCGAGTCATCGGCGACGGCGGCGACGGTCACGCGGACGGCCCGCGGCGGAGCGGGCTGCTCGACCCACTCCCGCTGCCACTGGTCGCCGTCGTAGTACTCGAAACTCAGGTCGATGATGCCCTCAGCCACCACGGTGGCCAACCCGCCGTCCTCCGGCTCGTCGTCCAGTGCGTGGTCGCGGCGGCACAGCAGCGCCGGATACTCCCGTCCCGGAAGCGTCGCCAACGAGAAACTCGTCTCCTGCTGGTCCGACTCCGGGCCCTCGGGCCGACAGCGGCGCTGGTCGATCACCAGCAGGTCGATCCGATCACCCGGCTCGCCGCGATCGCCGGGCCGACCGACCAGCACGGGATCGTCGCCCTGGACGTCGCGCCGAATGTTGCGAAGTGCACTCGTGACGCACTCGATGGCCTGGCGGGCCTGACAGAGCCTCTGGCCGCGCCGATCCACCGATTCGCGGGCGCTGGTGAGCGAACGGACGGCGCTGACGGCTGAGACCACCAGCAGACCCGATATCGTGATCGCCAGCAGCAGCTCGACGAGCGTGAACGCCGTCCGCGTCGACTTTTGGATTCTGGTTGTCTGGATCATCCGCCGCATTCGTCTACCGTTCCTGCGCGACCGGCTGGCGGTCGCTGGGAAGCTCGTCGACACCAAGCTGAACGGCCTCGTAGTCGTTCAGCAGTGTGGCCAGTTTCACCGTGCCGCTGTCGGTGGCGGTCTGCCACGTGACCGCGACCTGCACGTCGAACAGCTCTCCCGCGGTCAGCGACTCGATGGCCACTTCCCACTCGAAGTCCACGTTGCCGCGGGCCTCGACGCCCTTGGCGGGCTGGCCGAGCGTCCAGATGTGCGGGCCAATCATCGCCACCTGGTTCATCAGTTCCTCAGCCAGATAGACCGCCGCCGTCCGGTGCTCGCACCGCTGCTGATTCCGCAGGCCCAGCGTGGCTGACGACATCAGCCCAACCACGCCCACGCCCAGAAGTACCGTGGCGGCCAGGGCCTCGATCAGCGTCAGGCCGCGGACACGCCGTCGGCGAGCGTGTTGTTCACCTTGTGCCCGGTTTATCAACATCACAGTGTTGTCCGTCGAACGACCCGTTGTCCTGGTCGTCAATCTCCAAGATCGAACTGGTCAGCCACCGCCTCAGCGTCGCCGGCCGGTTCGAAGGCCACGCGGCCGCTGTGAGTATGGATCACCAGCAGATAATCGCAGCCGTCGCAGCGAACGCGGATCGACGCGCCGCTGCTCGTGCCGTCGGGATAGAACCGCAGTTGCCGCACGCCGGAACTCCAGAATGTCCCGTCGCCGCCGCGGCAGCCCAGCAGTTCCATGCTCTCGGCGAGGCGTCCGGGCTTGAGGTACGAGGTCCGCAGCAACTCGCCCTGACCGTCCTTCTCGGCCGGTTCGACCACCGCGTAGGCCTTGCGGTCCAGATCGATCTCGACCGCAAGCTCGCGGCCCTCGGCCGCCGCCAACTCGCGGACCGTGCGGACGGTGTGCTTGAACCGCGCCACGGCCTCGCGCATCTGTCCGCTTTCCATCGAGCGGCCCATTCGCGGCACGATCAGCCCGGCCGTCACCGTCAGCAGGACGACCACGACGATCAGTTCGATCAACGTGACCGCGCGGCGTGCGAGTCCTTTGGTTTCTGGACAATTATCTCGCTGCATGGCTTGCGACTCTCAGCGGCGTCGGCCTCACCAGTTGCCGATGTCCTTGTTTTCGTCTTCGCCGCCCTCCTGCCGGTCGGCGCCGAACGTCAGCAGATCGAAGTCCGAGTTGCGCTGACCGGGAAAGACGTAGATGTACTCGACGCCCCACGGGTCGATGATGTCCTTGTCCTTGACGTACGGGCCCTTCCACGCCTCGGCCACGTCGGGCGGCGCCTGGACCAGGGCCCGCATGCCTTCCGACGCTGTGGGAAAACGCCCGCAGTCGGTGTAGAACTCCAGGACCTTGGCCTCGAGCGTCCCGATGTTCTGTTGGGCCACAGCCTGCCGGGCCCCGCCGATCCGGCCGATGAACCGCGGCACGATCAGGGCGGCCAGGATACCGATGATGACCATCACGACAATAAACTCGATCAGGGTGAACGCCCGCTGCATCGTGCGACGGCGTCTGCGATTATTCCGTTCGATCATGGACTAACCTCCAACTCCGACAGTCTGGAATTCGACGATGGCCAGCACCAGGCCGGCCACGATAAAGCCGATGATGCCCGCCAACGCCAGGATCATCAGTACCGGCAGTATGGTCACCACGCGGTCGAGGGTCACTCGCGCCTCGGCCTCGTGAATGTCCGCCGCCTTAAGCAGCATCTCGTGAAGCCGTCCGGTGTTCTCGCCAATCCGCACCATCTGGATCAGCAGCGGGCGGAACAGGCCGCTCCGCTGCAGCGGCCGGGCGATCGACTCGCCGGACTGGATCGAGGCGGCCACACTCTCCATCGCCTGGCGCATCGCCGCGTTCTGGACCGTCTCCTTGGCCGCCGCCAGGGCCTCGGTGATCGTCACGCCGCCGCGGACGAGAATGCCCATGCTCCGGGCGAAACGCGATGACTCGGTCTGGGCGATCAGCCGTCCCCAGATCGGCACGCGAAGCTTGAACCGGTCCCACCTGGGCCGTCCCGGGCCCTGCAAAACCCAATGCCGAAACGCGAAAACGCCCGTCGCGACGGCCGCCAGCAGCAGATACCACCAGTCGCGTACGAAATCGCCCGCGCCCATCATGATCCGCGTCGGCAGCGGCAGCAGCATCGTGTCAGTACCCAGCGACTCGATGATCCGCGGCACGATCACGGCCACGATGATGACCACCGACGCCAATCCGACCAGCAGCAGGATCGACGGGTAGATCGAAGCCGTACGCACCCGGTCGCGCAGATCGTTTTGGCGCTCCAGCATCTCGGCGAGCTGACCGAGCATGGTATCGAGCATGCCGCCGGTCTCGCCCACGCGGACCATCCGGATGTACAGCGGCGAGAATATCCGCGGATGCTCGTTCATGGCGTCCGAGAGGCTGCGGCCGTGTTGAACGTCGCCGGCCAACCGGCCGAGCAGTTCGCGCGACGGCCGGTGGTGCAGTTCCTGCTGCATGACGTCCAACGCGTGCATCAACGTCAATCCGGCCTCGAGCGACGTGGCGAGCTGGCGGGTCAGGATGGCGAGCTGCTTGCTGCCGATCCGCAAACGGTTCGAGCCCGGCGTCTCCGACAGCGCCGCCCGCTGGGACTTGGCGTCAATCCGGGTCACGCAGGCGTCCTGCCGGGCCAGTTCGCGTAGCGCCGCCGTCCGGTCCGGCGCCTCCAGTTCGCCGGAGACCTCTCGTCCGCTTAAGTCCACCGCCTTGTAGACAAACGTCGCCATGCTCTGCTCGTCAGTGTATCCGGTTCATGCCATCGGCGCCTCGGGCGGCGGTCAGTCGGCATGCGGCGTCTGGCCGACCACGTCCTGCGTGACCCGCCAGACCTCTTCCAGCGTGGTGGCGCCGGCCAGGACCTTGCGGTAGCCGTCGTCGCGCAGCGTCACGAAATTCGGCCCGGCGGCCCGGCGAACCTGGCTGCCCGACGGCCGCGTCATGATCACCTCGCGAAGGGTGTCGTCGATCACGATCATCTCGAAAACGCCCACGCGCCCGCGATAGCCGGTGTTGTGGCATTCGCGGCATCCGCGGCCGCGCCGCAGCGTCGCGCCGACAAACTCGCCGGCCCCGTTGCCGACCTTCGAGAGGATCTGCTCCGACGGCTTGTACTCCTCGATGCAGCGCGGACAGATCACCCGCACCAGCCGCTGGGCGATCAGGGCTTCGACCGTGGTCGCCAGCAGGTACGGCTCGATGCCCATGTCGAGCAGCCGGGTGACCGCCCCGGGGGCGTCGTTGGTGTGCAGCGACGAGAAGACCAGGTGGCCGGTCAGGGCGCTGCGGATGGCAATGTCCGCGGTCTCGCCGTCGCGAATCTCGCCGACCATCATGATGTCGGGGTCCTGGCGGAGCATCGAGCGCAGGCCGTTGGCGAAGTTCAGGCCGCGCTTGGGGTTGACCTGCATCTGGTTGATCCCGTCGAGGTGGAATTCCACCGGGTCCTCGATGGTCAGGATTTTCTTGCCTGGGCTGTAGATGTGGTGGAGTGCGGCGTACAGCGTGGTGGTCTTGCCGCTGCCGGTCGGCCCGGTCACCAGCACCACGCCGTGCGGCCGGCGCAGGATACGATCAAGCGTATCGAGCATCTCCGGCCCCATGCCCAGTTCGGAGAGCTTGTGCAGCGTGTGGGACTGATCGAGGATGCGCATCACCACGCTCTCGCCGAACATCGTCGGTACGGTCGAAACGCGGATGTCCACGTTGGCGTCGCTGCCGACGAACTTGATGTGCCCATCCTGCGGCACGAACCGCTCGGCGATGTTCAGGTGGGACATGATCTTGATGCGGCTGATGATCGCCGCCTGCAGGTGCCGCGGCGGCGGCGACATTTCGTGCAGCACGCCGTCGATCCGATACCGGACGCGGAGCTGCTTTTCAAACGGCTCGATGTGGATGTCGCTGGCCCGGTCCTGCAGGGCTTCGAGGATGATCAGGTTGACCAGGTTGATCAGCGAGGGTTCGCGGGCCAGCTCGTGCAGGTGACCGACGGAGTCCCCCCCCTCAACTTCGTCGGCCACCATCTGCTCGGCCAACGAATTCGCCATGCGGGAGGCGGATGTGCCGTAGAACCGTCGGATCGCCTCGGCCAGGTCGTCCGGCCGGGCGTACGATCGCACGATTTCCAGGCCGGTCAGGGCCTCCAGGTCATCGACTGCGGCCAGGTCGAACGGATCAGCCATGGCCAGTTTCAGCCGACCGTCGGTGGCGCTCAGCGGCAACACGCGGTAACGCTGGGCCATCTCCGCCGTCACGTGCCGAAGGGCCTCGGGGCTCACCTCCAGGTCCGCCAGGTTCGCCACCGCCAAGCCGCACTGAACCGCCAGGGCGTGGACCACGTCGGCCTGTTGGACGATGCCCAGTTCGCAAAGGCGCTCGCCGAACCGCCGGCCGTTGCCAGCCGTCGGCCAAGCGACGCCGTCCAACCGTTCACGTGCCAGGTAACCTAGCGAGACCAGGATTTCGCCCAGCCGCTGGGACACAAATACCTCCTAGTTTTTAGACGCCGAAGACGGCCGGAATGTTGCACACTTCCTTCAAAAGTCATGAAAGAAGAATAAATGTTCATTTATAATTATACTTACTTCTATTTATATGGTGGCGAGACTGAATATCCATATTATTCACTTATACTGCAGCATGTGCTTTTATTCCATACCTTTACCGTAACCACCTTTGGGGTTATTCAACGAAACCCACGGACCGGACCGGCCCCCCCAGTCGAGGCGCTGGGTGCCAACCGTGGCTCCTGATTGGCGAGGTTTTCATGGGGCTGATCGAAGTATTCAGCGTGCCGCCTACGGGAGTTCTCCGTCGCTGAACCACACATCATCAACCGTAGGACAAAGCAGCAGGTCCTTGACCCGGAACCGCATGCTGAACATGTCTTGTGATCGTGCCGGATGGAGCACCACGGCCGCATCGGGCAGATCGCAGTAGGACGACGGGGTCGCGATGGCGATGCAGTCCTGGTCCATCGGCAACCGGCCGGAATCCGCGGCGGCTACGAGTCCGGAACGGCCGGTATTCGTCGCGACGATCACGTTCGTCACATGGAAGGCGGCGGCTCGCTCACGCGCCTGTTCCATGACGGCCGTTCGGATCATGGCTCTCTTTCCTTCACTTGCCGGTCGATCCATTGGTCCAGACCGGCGGCCTGGATGGCTCTGATGTTCCGCTCACATCGACTGCCTTCCTGAAACTGCTTCAGATACACGACGCAGGGGAAATCGCCGCACTCGGCGCAGGTGGCGAAGCCTTTGCCGTCCGCACACTGTCGTATCCGGCATTCCAGGGACGCCGCCAATGCGTTGTGAATACCGCCCCAGCA
>Ga0123329_1001872_pt1 | contig 19131 bp, 19 predicted proteins | sample BioC12SIPDNA_FD_89703 | JGI IMG/M metagenome (GOLD analysis project Ga0123329, IMG submission 89703) | Anaerobic biogas reactor microbial communites from Washington, USA - Biogas_R1_B C12 SIP DNA | ecosystem: Engineered > Bioreactor > Anaerobic > Unclassified | place: Washington, USA | collected...
CGCCATAGGCTACACTCCCATACGGATCCCGCTTCCGACGCATCGCTGCCTCCTTCCTGCCCTCGAGGGCCGTTGGTTACCCCACGAGGATAACCGGTTGGAGGCAGCCTTTCATGGGATTACGGCTGCGCTCATCGTAGGGGCAGCTCGAGAGCCGCTCTTCATGGCCGCCAACGCATTCTCTGCTCGCCGCCCCTGCCCTTCGGCTTGATCACAAACGCTATCGGGCGTATCTTCTTACGCAGAGCCATCGCGCCGAAAGGAAGCACAGATGCAGGTGGACCACACGCACCGCCGCCTCGGTCGCACGGATCGGGTCGGCTTCGTCGTCGGCCTGGGCGGCATCACCCTGATGCCGATGGAGCAGGATGCGGCCGTGCGGCTGGGGCACGAAGCCATTGACATCGGCGCGACCCATTTCGACGTGGCCCCGACGTACGGCGACGCCCAGGCCAAGATGGGTCTCGTCCTGCGCGACCGACGCGACGAGGTCTTCCTGTCGTGCAAGACCATCGCCCGCGACGCCGCGACGGCCCGCGCCGAGTTGAACGAAAGTCTGCGGCTCCTTCAGACCGACCGCATCGACCTCTACCAGTTCCACGCCCTCGACACGGACGAGGACCTCGACGCCGTGACCGCCCCCGGCGGCGCGCTGGAGGTGTTCCTCGATGCCCGCCGGGCCGGCATCGTCCGCTACCTCGGCGTCACGGGCCACTACCCCAGAATGCACCTGAAGACCATCGAGCGGATCGAGCTGGATACGGTGATGGCGCCGCTGAATTTTCGGACGCTGGACACAATGAGCGGCCCCGAGGGACTCATCGCGGCCGCCCGCGCCCGAGGCATGGGCCTCATCGCCATCAAAGCCACGACGCGCGGCGAGCTGAAGCCCACCGAGGACGCCTACCGGTTCGTCCTGTCGCAGGACATCGACATCACGATGCCCGCCGGCAAGGAGTTCCGCGAGGCCGTCGAGATCGCCCAGCGCTTCCGCCCCATGACCGACATCGAGCAGCAGCAGTTCCTCGCCCACTGCCGCAGCAACTATGAACCGGCCAAGCGGTTCTAAGGTCACATTCGCGCGGCCATGGGCGGACAGGGACCGCCGGCGCAGAACGAAACCGGCGCCCCTGGAGATGGGGACCGGTTTCGTGCTGCGCATCGTGTTGCCCGTCAGGGTGTTCTGCGTCGGGCAAGGCGTTGGGTCAGGCCTTGCGGTCGCGACGGCGGACCACAAGTCCCAGAGCGCCGAACCCGAGCAATCCCAGCGTGGCCGGCTCGGGAACCACATCGTAGGTCACTTCGAGGATCGCTCCCTGAGAGTGATCGGTCCAGTCGTAGGAGTGAATGTAGTACGTCGCCGTCGATCCGCCCGCCTGGACGCCGCGCAGGCCGAGGTAGCTGCCCGGAGCGTACCCGGCGCCGTCGACCACCGCCTGAACCAGCGCGCCGATGTCGGGCGAGGTGTTGAGGGTGCCTTCGATGCCGCCCCAACTGCCGATCGGGGTGTAGTTCCACGTCACCGAGGTGCTGCTGACTGCCAGGCCGTACAGCTTGCTCGTGGCGAAACTGGAGGCATCGACCAGGGCGTTCAACTGGATGTCCTTCGTAACGATGCTCTGCGGCTGCCCCTGATAGACCTTGAGATAGGCCGACGTGACGGTGGCGTCCGCCGGAATGTCCACGAGCCAGCGCAGGTACGTGGGCCTGGCGGTGGTTCCGTAGGTCCACAGGAGCTGCGGGCCGCTGGCGTCGCCCCATCCGCTGGCCCCATAGGCGTCATCGCCGGAGGCGGCAATCTGGTACGACACCGTGACGGGGGCGGCCTGTGCGGCTCCAGCCATCAGTACTGCCATCAATGCAGCCAACCAAACTTTCATGGTGCTCTCCTCTCGAGCAAAGAACGTCCATCCGTAACCACTCGACGACGTGTCGAGTCTGTTCTGATCTGGCGATATCCTGGGAGCGACCTGCGATTGCGAGGCCCCCACCCGCACGCCAACCCGCCGCCCGCGACGATGAAAGTATAGACCCGGTTTTCTGAGGCGACAACTCGCCGGCCGAGGCGGCCAGCGGATTCCTCAATCGCCCCAGACAAAATCGCAAGGCGTTATGTAATAACACGTTGTGCCACTCCCGGGCCTGCGCGAAGCACGAAGCTCGGAAAAGAAGAAATCCCTGTGGACGTGCGTTTCCGACGATGTTACCATGATAACATCGCAGTTATGACATGACAGATTGGAAGAGGCCATGAAGCGACCCGTCTTTGCCGACAAGGCGTTCGAGATTGTGCTGCGCAAGCTGGCGTCAGGAGCATGGGCCGAGGGCGCTGCATGCTCGCCCGTCCGCCAAGTGGCCGACGAGATGCGGGTGTCGCCGCAGCCGGTGCAGCAAGCCTATCGGCTGGCCGCGCACCAGGGGCTGCTGGACGTGCGGCCGAAACGAGTGGCCGTGGTGCTGCCCGGAGCGCGGGACAAGGCCCGGGCGATTCTCGCCGCCCGGGATGCGCAGGTCACGTCGCGGCGTCTGGCGGTGCTGATTCCCGAGGAGTTCTTTCCCCTGTCCGGCGCACCGTTTCAGAGCCACCTGGCCCAGACGGTGCTCGCGGCCGCCAGACATCGCGGGTTCGAGGGCCGCGTGGTCTCCGTGCCGACGAAGCATCCGTTGCGGTTCTCGCGGCGGATTCTGCGGCAGTACGACGCCGCGTTCGTCATCGATCCGTCGCCGACGAAGGTCATGGCCTACTTCGCCCTGGCCGAGCACGGGTTCCCGATGCTGTCGTTCAACCGCGAGATTCCGGGGCTGGAGTTGCCGACGTTGCGCACGGACGACGAGAGCGCCTGCCGGCAACTGGGAAGGATCATGGTCGCTCACGGGCACCGCAACATCTGCCTGATCGAGACCATGAAGTACGAGTACCTTTCCGGGAAACACGTGCTCAGCAACGCCTGGCTGCGGTTCCTGGAGGACGAGGGCCTGCTCGACGGGTGCTCCATGCCGGTCGCGTACCACAAGGCCGAGACGTTCGGGATGGTCCTGGAACGGCTGCTGCGCATTCGGCCGCGCGTCACGGGCATCGTGCTGGGCATTCCGTCGGCACTGTGCAGCGTCATCGATACGCCGGCATTCTGCACGCTGCGGATCCCCCAGGACATCAGCGTGGCGGCGATGAGTTCGGTCAGCCACATGCCGTGGCCGTCGCGGCACCCCGCGATCACGTGCTTCGAACTGGACTGGGAGCGCACCGGGCAGTGCGCCCTGGAAATGATCCAGGAGATGCTCGCCGGCAACGCCAATCCCAAGGCGATCCGCGTGCCGCTGAACATTCAGTTGACCGACAGCATTGGCCCGCCGTAGAGACGAATCGCGGCACATCGCGAGGTCGAACCGCGTGGGTCCGGGGGACCCACCCTACCATAACTTGTGCTTGCCTTGCTCGCCCGCGGCAGGCTATGATGCCTGCCGGGTTGCACAGGACGCGGTGACTCGGACGACACTCTCTCGCGCGGGACGGATTCGCAATGACTCAGGCGGCGCCATGGCAACTTGAGATTCTCGGCCTTCGATCGGCTCGCGGCGACTACTGCTGGCTCGATCTGGCCGCGCCGCCCGAGTGGCAGAGCCGCCCGGGGCAGTTCGTCAACATCCGCTGCGACGATGCGGCCGATGCGACCGTCTCGGGGCAGGAAATCCCCTGGACGGGCGATGGGTTGCCCGACGCGCCGCACGGCAGGCACCTGCACGGCCCGTCGCCTCTGGTGCGGCGGCCGATCAGCATCAGTCGCCTGATCGACGACGGCGACGGCTCGCGGCGACTGGTGCTGCTGGTCCGCGTGGTCGGTTCGGGATCGCAACTGCTCAGCAACAGGAAGGCCGGCGACCGGCTGGACGTCATCGGGCCGCTGGGCAACGGGTTCGACCTGGGCGGCCCCGCCCGCCGGGCGGTGCTCGTGGGCGGCGGGTGCGGCATCGCGCCGCTGGTGGGCCTGGCCGACGCCCTGGCGGCCTCGGGCCGCAGTGTCACGGTCTTCTATGGCGAACGATCGGCCGACCGGGTGCCGTTGCCGCTGCCGGAGTCGGCCCGACCGACCGGCGACGGTGTGGTCGCACTCCGGGGCACGCCGCAGTTGCCGGGGGCGGACCTGATCCTGGCAACCGAGGACGGGTCGCTGGGGTTCAAAGGCCGGGTGACCGACGCCATGGCGGCCTGGGGCGCCTCGTGCGGCTGGGACGACGCGGAGCTGTTCGTGTGCGGACCGGACGTGATGATGGCGGCCGTGGCGGCGCTGGCCCGCGTGCGCGGCGTCGAGCGGTGCCAGGTGAGCCTGGAGAACTACATGGGTTGCGCGATCGGCGTCTGCCTGAGCTGCGCCGTGAAGATCCGCGCCGACAACGCCCAGGGCTGGACCTACAAGCTGGTCTGCCGGGACGGGCCGGTATTCGAGGCCGGCGACGTGATCTTCGAAAACAAGTGGGAGGGCTGCAAGAAGTGAGCGCCGCCGTCAACGTCACCCTCGGCCGCATTGCGATGCGGAACCCCGTCATGACCGCCAGCGGCACCTCGGGCTACGGCCAGGAGCTGGCAGAGTTCTTCGAGCTGAAGGCCCTGGGGGCGTTTGTGACGAAGGCCATCACGCGGGCCGAGCGCCTGGGCAACGAGACGCCGCGGCTGGTGGAGACGCGGGCCGGTATGGTCAACGCGATCGGCCTGGCCAACGTGGGGCTCGAAGTGTTCCTGAAGGACAAGCTGCCCTGGCTCCGCGAGCAGGGTGTGCCGGTAATCGTGAACGTGGCGGGCAGTACGATCGACGAGTACGTGGCGGTGGCGTCGGCGCTGGACGGGGCCGAGGGCGTGGACGGGCTGGAACTGAACATCAGTTGCCCGAACGTGAAGGCGGGCGGGCTGGAGTTCGGCCGCAGCGACAAGGCCATCCGCGACGTGGTCGGCGCGGTGCGCCAGGCCGTGAAGCGCGCCACGCTGATCGTAAAGCTGACGCCGAACGTCACGGACATCACGGCGATGGCCCGCGCGGCGATCGAGGCCGGGGCCGAGGCGCTGACGCTCATCAACACGCTGTCGGGACTGGTCATCAACGCCCGCACACGACGTCCGGTCCTGGCAAACGTGTTCGGCGGCCTGAGCGGTCCGGCCATCAAGCCGGTGGCGCTGAAAATGGTGTACGACGTGTACCGCACGGTGGCCCGCGAGGCCGGCGTGCCGATCATCGGCGTCGGCGGCATCCAGACCGGGGCCGACGCGGTGGAGTTTCTGCTGGCCGGGGCCACCGCCGTACAGGTCGGCACGGCCACGTTCGTGGACCCGCGTGCGTCGGTGGACGTGGCCGCGGGCATCGCTTCCTATCTTGACGAGAACGGATTCGAGAACGTTTCGGAGCTGATCGGCGGTCTGCGCGTCGGGTGAGCCTCCCTGCGTCCCTGGCCCCCTGGCCGGGTCGCGCGATAATGCCCTTGCAGAGGTCGTATTACTTCAGTACAATTCGTATTACTTCCTCACCCAGAACGAAAGGAGCGGCACAGCGATGGCGAGCAGATCGTGGTGGCAGTCGGTTCTTGTCGCGGCAACGGTGGCTCTGGCGTGCGGCGCCGCCGGCGCCGAGGAACCGGCCGAGTCGGCAGCCGCGTCACCGTCCTCGAGTCTCTGGGAGCGCGAGACCCTGACCGACCACTGGTTCGGCCTCGGCGACAGGCTCCAGGAGAGCGGCATCGAGGTCGGCCTCGGCCTGACGCAGGTGTACCAGTTCAACACGCGCGGCGGGCTGGCCACGGCCCGTCACAGCGGCCGCTACGCCGGCAGCTACGACCTGGAGCTGAGCCTGGACTTCGAGAAGATGGCGGGCCTGAAGGGGCTGCGGGCCTACGTGGCCGCCGAGGGCAGTTGGTCCGACGGGCTCGACGCCTCGTCGGTCGGCAGCCTCATGGGGGTCAACGCCGACGCCGGCGGGTACCGGTCCATCGACGTGACCGAGCTGTGGTTCGAGCTGGCCCTGCTCCAGGAGCGTCTGATCATCCGGGCCGGCAAGATCGACCTGAGCGGCGGGTTCGAGTGCGCGGGGTGCCCCGTGGCGTTCGACTGCAACGCCTTCGCCAACGACGAGACGGCCCAGTTCCTGGCCGGACCGCTGGTGAACAATCCCACGATCCCGTTTCCCGAGAGCGGCCTGGGCATGGCCGTCTACGTTCAGCCGACGGACTGGTGGTACGCGGCCGCCGGCGGCGCCGACGCCCAGGCCGATGCGAGGAAGACCGGGTTCAGCACGGCGTTCGACGACGAGGCCTACTACGTCGGCCTGTTCGAGACCGGCGTGACGCCCAGCCTGAAGACCGCCGGCGGCCCGTTGCAAGGAGCCTACCGCGTCGGCCTCTGGTACGACCCGCAACCGAAGGACCGCCTGGACGGCAACGGTACGGAGCGCGACGACCTGGGGCTCTACACGAGCATGGACCAGATGCTCCTGCGCGAGAATGAGGAGTCGGACCAGGGGCTGGGCCTGTTTGCCCGGTTCGGCTGGACCAACCACGAGCTGAACGCCATCAAGTCGTTCTGGAGCACAGGGCTTCAGTACCGCGGCCTGGTGCCGTCGCGCGACGACGATGTGGCGGGGTTCGGCGTCGCCCAGGGGCGGCTGAGCCCCGAGAGCGGCGAGTTCACCCGGAAGCACGAAACGATCATGGAAACGTTCTATAACGTGCAGGTGGCCCCGTGGCTGAGCGTGGCGCCGCACATTCAGTACGTGATTCATCCGGGCGGCGCCGACGCCGACGACGCCATGGTGGCCGGCGTCCGGGTCCAGGTGACGTTCTAATTCCATGCGACGGACAGAGAGGAAGATCACCATGAGGAAGACGATCGTGTTGGCAAGCGTGTTGTGTGTCGGCCTGGCGACGACGGCCGCCGTAGCCCATTTCCAGGTGCTGATCCCCTCGACGGACATCGTCGGGGCCGAGGACGACAAGACGGTGAACCTCGACATCCTGTTCACGCACCCGATGGAACAGGGCCCGGTGATGGAGATGGGCAAGCCGCGGCAGTTCGGCGTCCTGGTCGGCGGCGCGAAGCAGGACCTGATGGCGTCGCTGGTCGAGAAGAAGCTCGACGGCAAGGCGGCCTACACGGCCTCGTACAAGGTGACCCGTCCGGCCGACTACGTGTTCTACCTGGAACCGGCCCCCTACTGGGAACCGGCCGAGCGGAAGATGATCGTCCATTATACGAAGGTGGTGGTGGACGCGTTCGGCGCCGAGGAGGGCTGGGACGCGCTGGTGGGTCTGCCGGTCGAGATTGAGCCGCTGGTCCGCCCCTACGGCCTGTGGACGGGCAACGCGTTCCGCGGCATCGTTCGCAAGAACGGGCAGCCCGTGCCCTTCGCCGAGGTGGAGGTCGAGTACTATAACGTCGGCAACCAGGTCAAGCCGCCGGCCGACCCGTTCATCACGCAGGTGATCAAGGCCGACGGCCAGGGGGTGTTCACCTACGTCATGCCGCGGGCCGGGTGGTGGGCGTTTGCCGCACTGGTTGACGGGGACGAGAAGATGAAGAGCCCCGAGGGCGAAGCGGTTGATGTGGAGCTGGGCGGGCTGATCTGGGTACGGACCGTGGACATGAAGTGACGGGCGACTCGGCGCGGGCGACGCGTTCTGCCCGGCGCCCGGCCGACGGAAAGGGTGAACTGCGATGCACTTGCCCGACAGCGTCTTGTCGGCTCCGGTTCTCGTCGGCGGCGCAGCACTGGCCGCCGGCGGCGTCGCCCTGGGTCTGCGCCGCATGGACATCGATCGCGTGCCGCAGGTGGCTGTGCTCGCTTCCGCGTTGTTCGTCGCCTCGCTGGTTCACGTGCCCGTGCCGCCCACCAGCGCCCATCTCGTCCTCAACGGACTGGCCGGCGCGGTCCTGGGTTGGTCGGTCTTTCCGGCCATGCTGATCGCTTTGCTGCTTCAGGCGATTCTCTACGGTCACGGCGGCCTGGCCGGCCTCGGCGTCAACACCGTGACGATGGCCCTGCCGGGCGTCATCGTGTGGCAGCTCTTTCGTGGCGGCATGGTCCGCTCGCCAAGCCGGCCGGCCGTCTTCGCCTTCGGCGCCCTGGCCGGCGGACTCGCGGTGGCCATGGCCATCGGCCTGACGGCCCTGGCCCTGCTCGCGAGCGGCCGGGAGTATCGGACGGTGGCGCTCACGGCCGTGGTGGCCCATCTGCCCGTGATGGCCGTCGAGGCCGTGGTGACGGGATTCGTCGTGACGTTTGTTCGCAAGGTGCGCCCCGAACTGCTCGGCGCCCGCTGCGGCTTCGGCCAGCCCGCATGAGCCACGACCAATGCCGTCGCCGTCGGGCGCCGGCCGTCATGCCTGCCCTGTCAGCCATGAACAGAGCGGCCGCGGTTGCGGCACGAAACGAACACAGGAGGCTCCTGCGATGAACGATCGATGGCATCCGACTGCGGTCTGTGGGCGGCGCGCGGTGCTGGCCGGCCTCCTTCTGGCGGCGCTGACCGCCCCGGCCCAGGCCCATCGCGTCAACGTCTGGGCCTGCGTCGAGAGCGGCTCCACCGTCAAGGGAACCGTCGGTTTTCCCGGCGGCGGCAAGGCCCGCGGCGTCACGGTCACGGTGCTGGCGGCCGACGGATCGGTGCTCGGCCAGACCACGACGGACGATCAGGGGGAATTCTCGTTTCAGGCCCGTTTCCGGTGCGATCACACGTTTGCCGCAGACGTCGGCGACGGCCACGCCGCCCGGTACACCCTTCGTGCGGACGAGTTGCCCGACACCCTGCCGCCGCTGCCGAGCGCCGGCGAGCGGACCGCCACGGCCGAGCAGGCGGCAGACGCCGCAAGCGACTCGGCGCCCGCCGCCGCTCGGGCCGATGCCACGCCGAGCGACATCGAGGCCGCCGTCGAGAAGGTCATCGGCCGACAGGTCATTCCCCTGCGGCGGGAAATCGAGCAGTATCGGCACACCGTCCGGGTCCATGACGTCCTCGGCGGAATCGGGTATATTGTGGGCGTGTGTGGCCTGGTCTTCTACCTCAAGGCTCGCGCGATCGTCCGACGGTCGGCGGCCCCGTAGAAGGCCGCGGAAGAAGTCGAGTGTCAGGACGTCTGCGTTGGTCTGCGAAACCTACTTCAGCGGCAACTCCGTCGTTCATCGCCTTGACCCGCGGGCCAAGCTCGTTGCGGCCGTGGCCTTCTCGGCCGTTGTAGCGACGAGCTACCGGACGCCCGTGCTGATTGCCGCGCTGGCCCTGGCCATCGCCTTGGCGCTGGCGGCAGGGCTCCCGGCCGGCCCGCTCTGGCGGCGACTGGCCGCCGTCAACGCCTTCGTTCTGCTTGCGGCCGCGCTGCTGCCGTTCAGCACGCCCGGCGCCCCCCTGGTGTGGGTCGGCTCCGTGCCGTACACCGTCGAAGGCCTGGTCCTGGGCGCTCGGATCGCCGCCAAGACCAACGCCATCGTGCTGGTCGTCACCGCCCTGCTGAGCACGGTCGAGATCACACGCCTGGGCCACGCCATGAGCCACCTCCGCCTGCCCTCGAAGCTGATTCACCTGATGCTCATGACCGTGCGTTACGTCGATCTGCTGCACCACGAGTACCATCGCCTGGCCACGGCCATGAAGGTCCGCGGGTTCCGCCCCCGGGCGACGCTGCACACCTACCGGTCGCTGGGCAACCTCGTGGGGATGCTTCTGGTGCGGAGCTTCGACCGGTCGCAGCGGATCGTGGCGGCGATGAAATGTCGCGGCTTCAATGGGCGCTTCTACGTGCTGGACCATTTCCGGTTTGCCGCGCGCGATGCGGTGTTTGCCGTGCTAACGGTGCTCGTCACGGCCGGTCTGCTGGTGGGAGAATACGCGTGGCCGATCCGCTGATGGAACTGAGCGGCGTACACTTTGCCTACGACGGTGCGTCGCCCGTGCTGGCCGGCGCGGACTTTCGTCTCGATGCCGGCCAGCGGGTGGCCGTGGTCGGCCCCACGGGCAGCGGCAAGACCACGCTGCTGCACCTGATGGTCGGCCTGCTGCGACCGACGGCAGGGACGATCCGCCTCTTCGGCCGCGCCAGACACGAGGAATCGGAGTTCGCCGAGGTGCGCGGGCGCGTGGGGTTGCTCTTCCAGGACGCGGAGGACCAGCTTTTCTGCCCGACGGTGGCCGAGGACGTGGCCTTCGGGCCGCTGAATCAGGGCAAGAAGCGCGACGAGGCCGTCGAGATCGTCCGCCGCACGCTCGCGTCGCTCGGCCTCTCGGGCTACGAGGACCGCGTCACGTACCACCTGTCGGGCGGCGAGAAGCGGCTGGTGTCGCTGGCCACGGTACTGGCGATGGAGCCGGAGATTCTGCTGCTGGACGAGCCGACCACGGGCCTGGACGAGCGGACCGTCGGGCGGATCGTGGCCATTCTGTCGCATCTGCCGCAGGCCATGGTGGTCATTTCGCACCAGAAGGATTTCCTGCGCCAGGTAACCCAGACGACAGTCCACCTGCGGGACCGACGTCTGACACCAGGCGAGACAGGCCCAGCCGCACCGTAATCCATTGTTCCACAATCGGTTACACGCCTATCCGCCTGCCGACGCGGAATCCGGCCGACCCTCCTGCGGGGTGAATACCCGGCCTGACGGCCCCGGTTTTCGGGCACGTCGCGACGACCATTCTGCCGATATAGACCTGACGACGCGACAGGTTGTCCTGCAGGAGGCGAAGCCCCCGGGTTGTGCCCCCGGAATGGGTACGCCTTCGCTGTCTGGAACCATCAGGGGGCGCCATCGAATGACCGCAACCCGGACTCCGCCGCCGACAAACCTCCGCAAGAGCTACGTTCCGGTGCCCGTGGACCTGTTCGCGGACGGCTCGCTGTTGACGTTTGCCCTGTACGCTCGCCCGCACGGCGCCGCCATCGGGTGCATCTGCCATAGCGGTGAGACGCTGGACCGCGCGCGGCTGGACGAGATGAAGGAGGCCGGCGCGCGGGTCTTCTACGTGGACACGGCCGAGCACCGCGCGTACCAGAGGTTCGCCGAGGCCGCCCTGGGCAACGTCGTCGGCCGCACCGACCTGTCCACCCCGAAGAAGGTGGAGATTTGCTACAACACCACGCGCGAATTGATCCGCGAGGCCTTCGAGTCGAGCAATCTGGAGCAGATGGTGGACACCCACCGCGAAACGTGGGTGAACAACATGGTCAGTCTGATTTGCAGCGACGAGGCGGCCCTGGACAGCATGGTCGGCATGTTGTCGCACGACTATTACACCTACACGCACATGGTGAACGTGAGCGTGATGGTGACGGCCCTGGCCTATCGCCTCGGGCATCGCGACAAGGATCTCCTGCGGCAGATGGCCAGTGGCGGGCTGCTGCACGACATCGGCAAGACGAGTGTCTGCCCCGAGACGCTGAACAAGGTCGGTCGCCTGGCGCCGGCGGAATGGGACGAGCTGAAACGGCATCCGGACCTGGGGTTGCAGGTGCTGCACAGCCGTCCGGGGATCATGCCGCTGGAACTGATGATGGTCCATCAGCACCACGAGAAGCTTGACGGCAGCGGCTATCCTCAGGGGCTGCTCGGGTCGGAAATCACGGCCGAGGCCCAGATGACGGCCGTGGTGGACATCTACGACGCGCTGACATCGAAGCGTCCATACCGCGAGGCAATGCTTCACGAGCGGGCCGTGGCCATCCTCAAGGAAGAGGCCGCCGCCAAAATCAACCGCGACATGGCCATGGCCTGGATCGACACGGTGGAACGGATTCGGGCCCAGGAGCATCGGCATGACTGAAGAAGCGGGAGCCCATCTCGACGCGCTGCGCCGGACTCTGAAGCGTCTGGTGGAGGACGAGTCGGACCGCCCAGCCGCCAAGGGCGCCGAGAAGCGGCAGCATGATCGTCACCTCTACATGACGGAGGTCGACGTCCGGTACGTCAAGCGGTACGAGCAGGTCAGCGAGTGCCCGGACGAGTTCACGGCCATCACCAAGGACGTCAGCCGCAGCGGCATCAGCTTCATCCACGTGTACCAGATGTACGCCGGGGAGATCGTGCGGGTGGAGCTCACGGTTCAGAACATCAGGAAGCATCTGCTGGTGCGCATCGTGCGTTGCCGCCGCGCGGGGCTGAAGGTGTTCGACATCGCGGGGGTCTTCGTTTCGCCGGAAGAGGCCCAGGCAGCCGCCGAGTCGCGTCAGGGCGCGTCGCATCAGCGCCTCTGATCGCCGGGCCGCGCCGTCGCGGGCAATCAGACGTTCTCGCCGGCCCGTCGCTGCAACTGTTCCAGGAATTCATCGAGCGGCATCTGCGGTCGCAGGTTGCCGCGGCGGTACGGCGGACGCGAGTCCAGGACGCCGAATCCCAGGGTGATCTCGCCGGTGTCCACGCCGGGTCCCAGCACGTGGAAATCGCTGCTGTGCGAGGCCGCCAGCAACGGCTTCCGCCCGGGGCCTCCCTCGGCAACCGACGCGTTGTACAGTTTCACGGTCTCCATCCAGTAGCGAACGTCCGTTTCGTTATCCCGAGCGCAGGCCACTTCGATGCCGTCGAGACCAAAGGAATCGGCCAGATCGAAGACGTGTTTGCGGACGGCCCCGAGCGACAGATGCCCCTTGGTCACGAGTTCTTTCGGGTGGGCCATGACCGTGGCCGCCGGGATGCCCGCGCGGAGGGCGCTCCGCACCAGGGCGAACGACTCGGCCGTCAGGTCGGGCGCTTGGCCGCGCTGCCGGCCGCCGCTCCAGGACTTCAGAAACGGCGTCACGACCTTCGTGTGGAACGTCCGCGGATCGTGAATCCGCAGCGACGACCGTTGCGCGGGCGACAAACGCGCCAGCCCGAGCACACAGAGGGTGCCCGGGAAATACGGCTGGCGCCCCTCGTACCAGCGGTCGTACTCCTCGAGGGTGATGAGCCGCTCGACGGGCACCTTCTGACGCCGAAGCCACCGGTTCACGTGGTCCAGGCACGCCAGGCTCTTCTCGTGCATGAGCGACTGCCGCCGTTTCAGAACATTGCGGAACCGCGACGAGCCGCTGGACTGGAGGTAACTGAACAGTTTGCCGGTGTCGGGGAAATAGACCAGAATCTCCAGGCCCGGCTGGTCGGTGGAGAGTTCGACGCCGCAGATCACACGGACGCCGATGAGCATCCCTTCGCGAAACGCCTCGCGGCACCCGTCCACGCTGTCGTGGTCGGTCAGGGCGATCGCGTGCAACCCCAACGCCCGCGCGAGCCACGGCAGTTTCCGGGGCGGCACTTTGCCGTCGCTGACACTGCTGTGCAGGTGCAGGTCGCCGCCCAGGCCCAGGTCGGCCAGTTGGGCGATGCGGTTCGCGGGGAAGCACCGGGCAGCCAGAAGCTCAGTGAGCTCCTGGTACGAGCCGGCGGCTTCCAGGGCATCGCGCAACACGTACAGCGCCTTCTCCAGTTCCTGGTACGCCTCCAGAGACGAAGCGGCCCGAACCTCCGGTCGCGGATTTGCTCCAGTCTTGCCGCCGGCCGCCGCGCCGCTGCGCGAGGGCACACGCTTGGCACGGCGCCGCGACGAACCGCCGGCGGCGGAAGCACGTCGCGTCGTCCGTTTGGCAACGCGACGCGTACGGCTAACCGGCTTGTTCGTGGCTCGTTTGGAGGGCATCCTGATTCCTTCAAGGCCTGACTCGACCGGGCGATTATGCCAGTCCACCCCCCAAAACTCAAAGGAAAACCAGACCTCCGCAGCGGTGAAGGGGATGGCCGAAGACCTTGGGACTTGTGACGGACCTTGGCCGAAGCGGACGGGCCGGGTCGGCGTGCGGCTTCCGGCAGAACGCAGATGATGCCCCGCTCGACAACGGCCATGCCTGACGGGGCAGGCATGCCACCCGACGCGCCGAGGTCCGGCACACGGGTTCAGTCGAGGCCGTCCGGCAGGGTGGCTGCGACGGCCAGGGCGGCCAGGTTCTCGCGGCACTCGGCGGCTGTGCGGCACCCGACCAGGGCGAAGAGGTTCAGCGGCTGCCGGAAGAGCCACGCCAAGGCCACCTGCGGTGCCGTCAACCCAAGACGTCCGGCCATGTGCTCGATGCGGTCCAGGCGGCGGAAGTTCTCGTCCGTGCAGTAGCTGCCGATCACCAGCTTCTCGATGGGATCCTGAAACGTCTGGAGGTTGTCGGGGCGGTAACGGCCGGTCAGGAACCCGCCGGCCAGCGACGACCATATCAGCAGCGGCATCCCCGTCTCGGCGTACCAGCGGCGGTCGGCCTCGCCCGCCGGGCCGCTCAGACTCACGCATCCGGGCCACGGGACCTCGCGCGGCACGGCCAGGCTCAGGTGCGGGCTGCTGGCGGCGAAGCCCGTGAGCCCGTGGGCGGCGGCGTACTCGTTGGCGGCGCGGACGCGGGCGGCCGTCCAGTTCGATCCCCCGAACGCGCGGATGCGGCCCGCCTCGCGGTGCGCGTTCAGGGCCTCAACAATCGGCCCGACCTCGACCGACGGGTCATCGCGGTGCAGCAGGTACAGGTCGACATAGTCGGTCCTCAACCGCTCGAGGCTCGTCGCCAGATCGCTCGCAATGTCGGCCGGCGTCACGCGTGGGCGGCCCTGCCGCGGGTGTGCCCCCTTGTCGATGACCACCACGCGGTCGCGCAGGCCGCGACGATCGATCCATCCGCCCAGGACGCTCTCGCTCTGCCCGCCGCCATACACGAAGGCCGTGTCGAACGTGTTGCACCCCAGCTCGAACACGCCGTCGAACAGGTCCTCGAGCTCGGCCTGGCGCGCCAGGGTGTGGCCCTCGGTGCCCTGGACGAGCCGCGAGAGCGGCTTGTCGATCCCCGGCACGCGGCCGTAGCGCATGGTCACAGCGATACTCCTTTCCGCATTGCGTCCGCGGCCGATCATTCCATCGGATAGGTCATGTCCCACTGGGCCCGGATGCGGTCCAGCGTGCGCATCACAGCCAGCGTCTCGTCCAGCGGCACCACCGTGCTCTCGGTCAGTCCCTGCCGCAAGCACCGGACCACTTCGGCCACTTCGCCCTCGTAGCCGTTGCAGGCGTGCGGCAACTCGAACAACTGCTCCTGGCCGCCGCGAGGACAGAGGCTCAGTTTCTTCCCGCACCACCAGGCCGTGTGCAGCCGGATGTGGCCCGTGGTTCCCATGATCGTCGCTTCCATGGGCGAGAAGGTCCGCACGGCGGCAAACAGGCTCGCCATTCGCCCACCGGGGTATTTCAGCACATAGGCCGATTGCTCGTCCACGCCGGTGGAGCCCACGTCGGCCAGCGCGGCCACGTCGGTGGGCTCGCCGCCGAAGAGCATCGAGGCCAGCGACACGGGGTAGACGCCCACGTCCAGCAGCGCACCGCCGCCGAGGGCCGGATCGAACAGGCGGCTGGTCGGATCGACGTCGCTGCGGAACCCGAAGTCGGCCGCCACCAGTCGCACCTCGCCGATGGCTCCCTCGGCGATCAGCTCGCGCGTGCGGACCAGCGTCGGGAGGAACCGCGTCCACATGGCCTCCATCAGAAAGAGCTTGCGACGACGGGCCAGGTCGATGACGGCTCGGGCCTGCGCGGCGTTGACGGCGAACGGCTTCTCGCACAGGACGGCCTTGCCCGCTTCCAGCGCCAACCGCGCGTGCTCGGCGTGCATCGCGTGCGGCGTGGCGACGTAGATGACGTCCACGTCGGGGTCGTCGGCCAGGGCCTCGTAGCTGCCGTGAGCCCGCCCCGCGGAGAACTCCGCGGCAAAGGCCTCGGCCTTCTCCAGGCCGCGCGACGCCACCGCCGCCAGTTCCGCGCCGTCCGCGAAGTTTACGGCCGTGGCCACTTTCCGCGCGATCTTGCCGCACCCGAGAACGCCCCAGCGAATGGTTCTTTCCATAGCATTGCCTCCGATTCTGCGCGGCCATGCGGCCCCTCGCCGCACCGTCCGACCAGCCGGAGCTATTGTCGTCGGACAAAGGAAGATTGCAAGCCCCATCGGACACGATCCGCTTCTTGGGGTGCACGTCACGTTTGTGGCGGGTCACGGGTCTGGCAATCGCGCCAATTGTAGGGGCGGCTCGCGAGCCGCCCTCCCAGGGTGCCTGTCCCCCGCGGGTCGCTCCCGAGCGCCCCCTACCCCGTTTCTGCGGTGCGAGTGCCTGCGTGCCCACAAACGTGACATGCACGCAGCTTCTTGCATTGTGAGCCTCCGGCAAATGCCGCGTCCCATGGTTCCGCCCTCCCCCTGCCGACCCGGCGCGTCGCATCGTATACTGTGCGTGCGGCACGGCGGTCGGGCCGCGGCGGCGGCCGGGAAGAAGGCGAGAACCGGCCGCACGGCAATTTCCGGAGTTTGCCGCGAATTCCGCCACAAATGGCGGCGCGGCGTCCGTGTCACTGTCAGAGGCCACGGGACGGAGCATGCGACGACGCCTGGAGCGAATCTACCTGGAGCATCGGCAAGGGCTGTTTACCATGGCCCTGGCCATCACACGGTGTCCGGCTGCGGCCGAGGACGCCGTGCAGGAAGGCTTCGCGCGGCTCTGGGCGGCCGAGACCGCGCCTCGCGGCGACTCGGTGGCGTATGTGTTTGCCTCCGTGAGGAACGCCGCCATCGACCAGTCGCGGCGACGGCGGCCGGCGTCCGGCGTCGAGCAGCCGGAGGCGGCGTCGATCTACGACGGCCAGGAGGCCGATCCGGCCACGGCCGCGATGAACGGCGAACTGGTCCGCCGCGTGGCCCGTGCCGTGGACTCGCTGCCGGACGACCAGCGCGACGTGGTGGTGATGCGAATCTACGGCGGCCTGACCTATGCCCAGATCGCCGAGGCGCTCGGCCGGCCCCTGCCAACGGTCGCCGGCCGATATCGCCTGGCTTTGGAGCGACTGCGGTCACAGATGGGAGGCGGCGATGAACGATGAGTTCAAGGATATCGAACGGATGCTGAAGTCGATGCCATTGCGCAAGGCGCCGCCGTCGCTCGACGCGAGGATTCTCCGGCCGCGGCGGTTCCCGCGATGGTCCCGAGCCCTGGTCGGCGGCCTGGCTGCGGCGGCCGCGGCGGCTCTCGCCCTGGCGCTGTGGCTCCCGCGGCACAACGCATCCGACCCAATCCCGGAGGAGGCGCCGCCGCAGACCGCAGGCCTGGCCCCGGCGCCCGATGCGGCCGCCAGGCCGGGCCCGCAGCCCGGCCATACGATCGAAGAAACCGTGTCGCACGTGACGTATGAAGGGCTGATCGTCCCCGACGGCAAGACGCCGATGCGCGTCCTCCAGCAGCGCACGGTCAACCGGACGTGGGTAGCCGACGAGAGCGGGCGTTTCGCCCTCGACAGCGCCGTGCCGGACGACCAGATTATCCTGGTCCAGGCCCAGATTCAGTAGCGATGTCGCACACGGAACGGTGAAGGAGAAGGAAGGAGACGAACCATGCGACAGACGATGCGGTGGCTTGCAGCGATGTGGATGATCGGCGTGTCGCCCCTGTGCGCCGAATCGGCGGCGCAGGCCGTGCGGAATCTGAGCCCTGACGACAATGCGTCTGGGCCGGTCATCGTGGTCCGGTCCGCGGCCCAGACCGGGGAGGACCAGGAGCCCAGGACAGAGAAGGCCACGTACCTGGGCGTGGTGGTGGATCCGGCGGACGCGACACTGCGAAAACACCTGAGACTGATCGGCGAAACGGGCCTGGTAGTGGGCTTTGTCGAGGCCGATTCACCGGCGGCCAGGGCCGGCCTCCAGGTGCAGGACGTGCTGACAATGCTGAATGACCAGATCCTCGTCAACGGCGATCAGCTGCGGGTGCTCACGAGGATGCACAAGCCGGGACAGAAGCTCGAGCTGTCGTTCGTACGCGAGGGCACACCGATGAAGGTGCCGGTGGAACTGGCGGAGAAGGAGATCAAGACGGCGACGGTTGAGTCACAGGCCAGAGCCGCATACAACTCGGCGATGGCTGTGATGCAGCCCGGCCTCACGATCAGTCGCACGGTGGAGAAAGATCGTGCCGGCAAGGCCTCCCGGACTACGATCACCGTGGTTCGCGGTGAGCATTCGCTGCAATACCTGATCGCCGACGGCGAGGAGTACCTCACGGTCACCGACGCCCGCACGTCCAAGACCCTGTTCAGCGGCCCTGTGACGACCGAGGAACAGCGCGAGGCCCTGCCGCCGGAGATCAAGGGGCAGTTCAACGAAATCAGGGCGTGGCGAATGAGGCCGGAACTTCTCATGATCCGAGCCCGCGGTCACGCGTCCGCGGAACGGACTCCGGAGAAAACAGGCGAGAAAGAGCAGAAGGACGATGCGCCACAGGAAAACGACGCGGAGAAGCAGCAGGAGAACAACAAGGGGCAGGAGTGAGGAGGCAACTGACGCAGCCCCGGCGTACTGCATCTGCCAGCAACCGTAACGGTGTTCCGTGAACTCGAAGGGGACTTCTCATGATACATCGACTTCGAAGCCTGCTCGTCGTCAGTGCCTTGGCAGTGCTCCTGGCCTTGGGACTGGTCGTTTACATTATCGCCCGCGCCCGCGATGCGTCGCCGCGTGTCGCCGCGGCGCCGGAGACGGCGAGCGTCGTCGACGACGAGCCGCAGACCGAACCGGCGACCCCGGCGGGACGCGCCGGCAGCGGTCCGACATCGGCAACGGCCCCGGAGACTGCCGCGGCGGACCCGACGCCCCCTGCGGTCACCGTTCAGGAGGACGTGATCGGCGGGGCTCAGGAACCGGCCGCCGAGGGGACAGCCGATTCTGCCACACCCGACGCTATCGCGGGCCGCGCCTCCGTTGCCATCACGATCGACGGCAGGCCGGTGGCGACGCACTCCTTCCGGGCCTCGGTGCCCATGATGGCGGAGGTTAACAGGATGCCGCTCACGGACGAACAGCGAGCCTTCATCGACCAGTTCAGCGAGACATTCAGCCAGGCCGCCGCTGCGCGGATCGAGGCCCATGCCGCAGTTGCGAAGGAAGGCTTCGCCGAAGTCGCCCGCGCCGGGCGCGACGGCGACCTGAGCGGCGTGCGCGTCGGCGTCATCACCGAACTCGGCGGCGAGGGCTACCAGCGCGAGGTGGCAGACCGGTTCGCCGCCGCGGTGGACGCGATGCGGGCGGCCGGTGCCGAGGTGGTCGAGGTCTCCTGCCCGTCCTTCGCCTACGCC
>Ga0123329_1001873_pt1 | contig 19130 bp, 2 predicted proteins | sample BioC12SIPDNA_FD_89703 | JGI IMG/M metagenome (GOLD analysis project Ga0123329, IMG submission 89703) | Anaerobic biogas reactor microbial communites from Washington, USA - Biogas_R1_B C12 SIP DNA | ecosystem: Engineered > Bioreactor > Anaerobic > Unclassified | place: Washington, USA | collected...
ATCGATGCGGCGTCGGGCGCGTTCACGTGGACGCCAACCGAGGCCGACGGGCCGGGCGTGTACCCGGTGACGGTCACGGTCACGGACGACGGCACACCGGCGTTGGCCGATTTCGAGACGTTCAACGTCACAGTGAACGAAGTGAACGTGGCCCCGTTGCTGGACGACGTCGTCTTGCAAACCGAGCAGAACGCGATGTTGACGATTACGCCGGAGGAGATCGAAAGCCTGTTCCACGACGCGGACGGCGACGAGCTAATGACGCTGAGGATCGTGACCTTGCCGCTGCACGGGAATCTCTACCTCAACGACGACTTGGAAACCCCGATTCCGTCGGGTGCCACCGTGGCGATGACGGACGTGACGCTTCTGACTTACCGGCCCCATCCGGATTACCTTGGCCCGGACGCTTTCACCTGGAACGCCTCCGACGGCATGGTCGACGCGCACACCCCGGCCACGGTCGGCATCAACGTGGTGGAGGATGCCGCGGCCCCGACGGTGTTGAGTGTTGTCCGGCAGGTTCCGCCGGATGCGACGACGACGGCCACGAGCGTGACGTTCCGGATTACGTTCAGCGAGGACGTGCAGAACTTGGACGAGGCCGACGTGGTCTTTACGGGACCGGCGGGGGCCTTGGCGACGGCCAGTGGCTTGGTGCCGGTGTCGATGATGGGATTCTCGGTCTTTGATCTGACGGTGAATGTCCCGCTGTGGGCTCATGGGCTCTTGGTCGTTGATCTGGCACCCGACGTGACGATCGAGGACTTGGCGGGGAACCCCTTGGACACGGAAACGACGCCGGAGCCCTTGGAGATTGACTACACGATCGACCACCGCACGACGCCGGTGTATGTGGACGAGAATTGGGCCGGCATGCCGCTGGGCGATTCGCCGGTTGGCCAGCCGACGCTGATCTTCGGTTACAACGCCTTCGACACGTTCCAAGACGCGCTGGGCCGCGTGGCGCAGTCCGGCACGATCAACGTGGAAGTCCCCGGTTCGCCGGACGACGACACGTTTGACTTCTGGTCCGTCCCAGGCGATCCCGGTTTCCACCGCATGGGTTCCGCGGAAGCCCTCTACGACGTGCCGGAGACCGTGCTGGTCAACGTGTTCGTTAACGGTGAAGGCGGCAATGACACGGCCACGCTGATCGACTCGACCGGCAGCGTGGCGGCCACACTCAACCCAGGCGGCGGCACCGTCAGCGGACTTGGCTACGAGGTCACACTCAGCAACGCCGAGTCGATCACGGTCCAGGCGATGGCTGGCGGTTTGGACAAGGTATCCTTGTACGACTCCCTGGGCGACGACCGGTTTGTCGGCCGGCCGACGAACGCCTACCTGGAGGGGCCGGGCTACACGAATTACACGAGCGGCTTCGAGGAAGTGCGGGTGTACGCCACGGCGGGCGGGCTGGACCAGGCCGTGGTGTTCGATTCGGCGGGCGACGACAAGTTCGTCAGCCGGCCTGCTTATGCGTATGTCGAAGGTCCGGGCTACTGGACTTACCTGGCGGGCTTCGATGAGGTGTCGGCGTATGCCACGGCGAGCGGTGCGGATACGGCCATCCTGTTCGACACGGTTGGCGACGACCGGTTCGTCAGTCAACGCGATTACTCGTACATGCAAGGTTCGGGCTACCTGGCCTATGCGGCGGGTTTCGAGACGGTGTCGCCGTACGCCACGGCGGGCGGAGTGGACAAGGCCTCGCTGTTCGATTCGCCGGGCGACGACTTGTTTGTGGGTCAGCCGGGCTATGCGTATCTGGAAGGTCCGGGTTACCTGAGTTACGTGGCGGGCTTCGACGAGGTGACGGCGTACGCCACGTCCGGCGGCACGGACAAGGCTCGCTTGTTCGACGGGGCGGGGAACGATGTGTTTGTCCATCGGCCGACGAACGCCCACTTCAGCGGGGCGGGCTTCTACAACGCCGTGCAGGGATTCGACGAGGTCAAGGCGTATGCCATGGCCGGCGGCGAGGACAAGGCGACGTTGCTCGATTCGGCGGGAAACGACACGTTTGTTGCCCGGCCGGGCTACGGTTACCTGCAAGGTCCAGGCTATTTGGGCTATGCGTCGGGCTTCGACACGGTATTCGCGTATGCCACGGCGGGCGGCACCGACAAGACGACGCTGTACGATTCGGCCAACGATGACCGGTTTGTCAGCCGGCCAGGCGCCTCCTATCTGCAGGGTCCGGGCTACCTGAACTACGCCAGCGGCTTTGCCGACGTGTCGATGTACGCTACGGCGGGCGGCACGGATGAAGCCCTGCTGTACGATTCCGCGGGCGACGACGATCTCGAGGGGACCGGCGACTGGTACGAGTTGTCCTACGACTTGTTAGACGCGCTCGTGCCGCAGCCCACCAAGCGGAGTTGGGGGCAGGGTTTCGACCGCGTGCTGGCCACCTCGGATCAAGGCGGCTACGACACCTCGGACGTCGAGGCGACGGATTACCTGTTCCAGCAGATCGGGAATTGGGCCTAAGCCGCCGGGGCGAAACGATCGCGGGGCCTGGGCCGGCGTGGGGGCGAGCGATTCCAAGCGGCGTCCTAATCCTGGGCTCCTGCCGCTTTGTCCGCAGAGCACCGCTTCGAGCCCAAAGACGGCGGAGATGCCGGGACTTTCAGCGCGGTCGATTTCCGGCATCCACGGCGGTGGGACGGCCTCAGACGGGTCAGCCTGTTTGACAGATTCTGGGTGTCGTGATAGAAAGCAGGGAAGGCGGCTTGGCGGTCGCTCGTGGAGTCGCGGACCGTGGACATGGGTCCGCTGCGGGGGTTGCCTGCGGGCAACGGGGCATCTGAGGCTCTGGTGGAGACGCGGCCATGGTTGGACAACGACCATCGGCGTCTCGAGTGACTGAGCGTGTGCCGTTTGAACGTCCTTCATCGGTGCGCGAGCGAGGCTCCCGCGTCGCTCTTTTCCCGCGTCTTCTCTCCCTCTCTGGCGTTGCGTTCCGCCGCGCTGCTCGGCACCGCGCTGTGTCGTCTCGTGCAAACCATCCGTCCGTTCCGTCGTGAGGAGAATTGTCATGAGTCCTGTCAGTCTGCGCCGCCACTCGGATCGTTGCGTCCGCTCGTCCCGCGCTTGGTTGGACCGGGACCGTCGCCGGACGCGGGCTGTCCGCCGCCTCCTGGTCGAACGCCTGGAGGACCGGCGACTGTTGAGCACCTATGAATTCGGGCACGTGTTCAAGGAATTAACGCTGGGCCTGCCGGACGGCAGCACGGAGCGTGTCCTGCTGAGCGGCACGGCCGCGATGGACGTGGGCATCGGCGAACAGGGGCAGGCGGCGGATACGGACGACGATGGTTTCGACCAGGTCCAGACGCAACTGCTGGCCCTGGACTTGACCGGCGCCAGTTCGCTGGGCCCGTTGCGGGTCACGCTGGATCCGCTGCAACCGTCCTTGGGGGAGATCGAAGAGACGGTGCAGAAAACGGCGGAAGTCCTGGACGTGCCGCCGTACGGGGACTATCCCGCCGACAGCTTCTTTGACGTCTTCGTGCAGGTCGAAATCGGCGGCCAGGCTCTGCACACGGCGGCCCCGGAGCATCTGCAGGCGACGCTGTACTCCGTGCCTCCGGCGCCGGGCGATACGTACTTCCTGACCGACACACCGCCGCTGGAGTTGTTTGCCGCCAACGGCAAGCCCACGGGTTTCTCGGTTGTCGGCCAGCAACTGACGCTGGAACCGGAGCGGCAATTCTACTTCTTCGAGTCCGTCCAGAAGGAGTTGGTGTGGCGGTTCTCCGACGGCAGCACCGAGCGCGTGCTGCTGAGCGGTGCCGCCGCGGTGGCGCTGGCGACGGACATGTACGGGACGGCGGTCGATGCGGACGGCGACGGTCTGGACGAAGTTCCCACGGAACTCGTGCAATTGGAACTGGTAGGGATGAGTTCGAAGGGGCCGGTGTTGCTGCGTTTGGATCCGGATTCGCCAGCGACGGGCCAGATCGAAGAGCAGGCCAACAACACGCCCGGCGTGCTGGATTTGCCGCCGTTCACGGCGGCGGGCTTGGCCGATAGTTTCTTCGACGTGTTCGTCGAGATTGAACTCGGCGGAAACGTGTATCAGTCCGCCGCCGCCGAACGTCTGCAGGCGGTGATCTCCGCGGCGCCGGCGGCGCCGGGCGAGACGTACGCGACATATCTGGGCATGACGCCGATCGACCTCCTGGACAACAACGGCAAACCCGCGAACATCCAGATTCTCCGCGAGCGGGTGATGCTGGAGCCGAAGCCGATGGTCGAGCAGTTGCCCTTCGTGCAGAAGGAACTGGTCCTCCAGTTGCCCGGCGGGGGCACGGAGCGCGTGTTGCTCGCCGGGACGGCCGTCGTGAGTCTGGGGACGGACGCGTCCGGGTGGGCCGCGGACACGGACGGCGACGGCCTCGATCAGGTCCCGGTTGAAATCATCGACTTGAATCTGAAGGGCAACAGCTCGCTGGGTCCGGTCTGGGTCGGCTTGGGGACGGGTGGGGCGTGGGGCGAGATCGAAGAACGCGTCAATCACACGCCCGGCACGCTGGACTTGCCTCCGTTCACGGGGACCGGCGTCGCCGACAGCTTCTTTGACGTCTGGCCGAAGATTGAGATCGGCGGGCAGTTCCTGCAGACAGGGGTCCCAGAGCGTCTGGAAGCCGTGCTGACGCAGTTCCCGCCGGCGCCGGGGCAGGCCTACCGCACGCCCGAAAACATGGAACCTATCCCTTTGTGGGACGGCGGACAGACGTCGGGGTATTCGATTCTCAGCCAGTGGCTGATCCCGAACCCGGAGTGGGAGGTCGATGAGTTTCCCTTCGCCCGCAAAGAACTAGTGCTCCTACTTCCGGACCGTTCAACGGAGCGCGTACTGCTGCAGGGCACGGCGACGATCGAGGTCGGAATCGACCCGACGGGCCTGGCGGCGGACACGGACGCAGACGGCCGGGATCAAGTCCCGGCGAAATTGACCGAGTTGCACCTGGAGGGCACCAGTTCGCTGGGGCCGGTGGTGGTCGGGCTGAACCCGCGGCAGCCATCGCTGGGCGAGATCGAGGAGTTGGTCAACAATACGCCCGGCACGCTGGACCTGCCGCCGTTTGCGGAGACGGGAGCCGCCTTCAGTTTCTTCGACGTGTTCCTGCAAGTCGAAATCGGCGGACGCATCCTGGTGGCCGCCGGCGCCGAGCGGTTGCGGACCGTCGTCACGTACAAGCCGGCCGCGCCGGGCGAGACGTACTCCACGCCGTCCGACATGGTCCCGATTGCGCTGATGGACCCGGACGCCTGGTATCCCAGCGCACAGTTCGACGGGATCCAGGATCCGGAGATCTGGATCGTCAGCGAACGGCTGACCCCCATCCCCACCGGCCGCATCCGCGTCGTGAAGGACGCGCAGCCGGACGACGAACAGAACTTCGCCTTCTTCAGTCAGGAATTGGGCAACTTTGTGCTGGACGACGACAGCGACCCCACGCTGCCCAACAGCCGGATCTTCGGCAACCTGGCGCCGGGCGAGTACGCGGTCAAAGAACCGCCGGTGACCGGTTGGAACCTGGCCGGCATCGTGATCTCCGATCCGGACGGGGGCAGTTCCGTGGACCTGGCCGCCGGGACCGCGACGATCGACTTGGACCCCGGCGAGAGCATCACGGTAACGTTCATCAACCGTCAGAACCAGCCGCCGGTGGCCGATGCGGGCGGGCCGTATTTTGTCGACGAGGGCGGCAGCGTGGGGTTGAGTGCCCTTGATTCCGACGACGACGTGGGGATTAGCTGCTACGAGTGGGACTTCGACTCGGACGGAACCTTCGATGCCGACGGGCCTCAGCCGACGTTTTCCGCGGCGGGCCGGGACGGACCGGTAGACGTTCCGGTCACCCTGCGCGTGACGGACGACGAGGGAGCGATCGGCACGGCGACCACGGTGATCCAAGTGCGCAACGCCGCGCCCACGGTCTCCGACCTGGAGTTGACTTCGCCGATCAACGAGGGCGATACGGCGACCTTGAGCGGGACGGTGAGGGACCCGGCCAACGACGCGGAGACGACGCGGGACCCGCTGACCTTGAACGTCGATTGGGGCGACGGGACGACCCAGAGCGTCCTTCTGGTCCCGCCGCTGTACGATCCGGCCAGCGGCGAGTTCGCGGTCGAACACGTGTATGCCGACGACGGCCCGTCGCCGGGCAACGGCACGGTTTCGGACCGGTACGCCGTCACCGGGAGCGTGTCGGACGGCGACGGCGGCGAGACGCCGCTGGTGCATCTCGTCGGCCCGCGGATCGCCAACGACGACAACCGGACGGGTTGGACGGTGACCCAGCAGATCCAGGTCGGCGAGCCGATCGGGCAAACGTTCACGGCGATCTCGAACAATCCGCTGTCGTCGATTTCCTTCTACGTCGCGGATATGAACAACGACGTGGCGGAGGATTATTCGCTGACGTTCGAATTGTACGAAGGCCTCGGGACCAGCGGGCGACTGTTGGGCCGGCGGGAGTACACGGAGTTGGAGGCCGATTTCGAGGGATTCATCGAGGCGGACTTCAGTTCGGTGACGCTCCTCGACGGCCAGCTGTACACAGCCGTGCTGACCAACGACACGGCCCGGTGGGGCCGGATGGCCTGCGGCAACCAGTACGCAGGCGGGACGGCGATCTATGCCGGCGTCCCCAGCCCCACCTCCGACGCGCTGTTCGTCGTCCAGTGGCAGCCGGATGCGCCGGCGCCGCGGATCGCCAACGAGGACAACGACACCGGCTGGACGGTGACCCAGCAGATTCAGGTGGGCGAGCCGATCGGGCAGACGTTTACGGCCATCTCGGACAATCCGCTCTCGACCATTTCGTTCTATGTCGCGGATATGAACCAGTCGGTGGCGCCGACCGATGACTCGCTGACGTTCGAATTGTACGAAGGCGTGGGGACCGGCGGCCGGCTGTTGGGCCGGCGCGAGTCCACCGGCCTGTCGGACGGCTTTTCGGGGTTCATCGAGGCGGATTTCAGTTCGGTGACGCTCGTCGACAGCCAGACGTACACGGCCGTGTTAATCAACGACACGGCCCGCTGGGGCCGGGTGGCGTGTGGCAACCAGTATGCCGGCGGGACGGCGCTGTACGCCGGGTCGGCCAGTCCCACGTCGGACGCGCTGTTCGCCGTGCAATGGCAACCGGACGCCGCCGCGCCGCGGATCGCCAATCAGGACAACGAAACGGGTTGGACGGTGACGCAGCAGATCCAGGCGGGCGAGCCGATCGGGCAGACGTTCACGGCGATTTCGGACAGCCGCCTGGCGTCGATCTCTTTCTACGTAGCGGACATGAACGAGAGCGTGGCGGAGACGGATTACTCGCTGACGTTCGAGTTGTACGAAGGTGTGGGAGTCAGCGGGCGGTTGTTGGGCAGGCGGGAGTGCGCCGAGTTGGAAGACGGCTTCGCGGGGTCTATCGAGGCGGACTTCAGTTCGGTGACCCTGGTCGCCGGCCAGATGTACACGGCCGTGCTGAGCAACGACACGGCCCGCTGGGGCCGCGTGGCCTGCGGCAACCAGTACGCGGGCGGAACCGCACTGTACGCGGGGTCGCCCAGTCCGACCTCGGACGCGCTGTTTGTCGTCCAGTGGCAGCCGGACAGTTCCCCGCCGGAGATTTCCAACGACGACAACGACACGGGCTGGACGGTGACGCAGCAGATCCAGGCGGGCGAGCCGGTCGGGCAGACGTTCACGGCGATCTCGGACAACCGGCTGGACACGATTTCGTTCTACGTGGCCGACATGAACGCCTCGGTAGCGCCGACGGACTTGTCGATCGAGTTCTCGCTGTACGAGGGCGCAGGGACCGGCGGCCGGCTGCTGGGGACGCGCCAGTGCATGGGCCTGTCGAACGGCTTCGAGGGGTTCGTGTCGGCGGACTTCAGCGCGGTGACGCTGGTGGACGGCGACGTGTACACGGCGGTCCTGACCAACGACACGCAGCGGTGGGGCCGCGTGGCGATCGGCAACCAGTACGCGGGCGGGACGGCGCTGTACGCGGATTCGCCCAGCCCGACGTCGGACGCCTTGTTCCGCGTCACGTGGCAGCCGGATGGGTCGATTCCGCAGTTGGCCAACGACGACAACGATACCGGCTGGACAGTGACGCAGCAGATCCTGGCCGGCGAGCCGATCGGGCAGACGTTCACGGCCCTTTCGGACTACCGCTTGACGCACGTGTCGTTTTACGTGGCGGACATGAATGCGTCCGTGGCGCCGGAGGACCGCTCGGTCACCTTCGAGTTGTATGAGGGCGTGGGGACGACTGGACGGTTGCTGGGCCGGCGCGAGGTCGACGGTCTGACGGACGGATTCAAGGGCTTTGTCTCGGCGGACTTCAGCAGCGTCACCCTCGTGGACGGCCACGCGTACACGGCGGTGCTGACCAACGACACGCAGCGGTGGGGCCGCGTGGCGATCGGCAACCAGTACGCGGGCGGGACGGCGCTGTACGCGGACGCGCCCAGTCCCACGTCCGATGCGCTGTTCCGGATCGGCTGGCAGCCCGCGCCTTCGGTGCTGACGGTCGAGGTGGATAACGTCGCTCCGGCGTTCGAGGCCGGGTCGGACGATGCGCTCGCGGCGGGAGCGGGGGACTTCGTCCGCACGATCACCTTCACCGATCCGGGCACGCTGGACCAGCACACCGTCACCGTCGATTACGGCGACGGCAGTCCGGTGCAGACCGTCGACGTCGAGTTGGGGGCCCGGCAATTCGAGTTGACGCACGCGTTTCCGGATGCGGGCGATTTCACCGTAACCGTGACGGTGGCCGACGACGATTTGGGGACCTGGACGGACAGCTTCGTCGTGTCGGTGCTCTTCTGGGATTGGGGCGATGCGCCGGACAGCACGAACGTTGCCGGGTATCCGACCTTGGCGGTCCACGACGGCGCCCGCCACAAGATCCGCGGGCCGTGGCTGGGCGATGCGAGCGACAAGCCGGACGCGGAATCGGACGGCCAGCCGCACGCGCAGGCACTGGGCGACGACCTCTCGCCCATCGGCGTCGCTGACGACGAGGACGGCGTCGTGTTCCCGCCGCTGGTCGTGGGCCAGACCACCTACGTGTCGATCGAAGTCCACACGGACGCCACGATGGCCGGCTGGGTGGACGGCTGGATCGACTTCAACGGGGACCGGCAATGGGACGCCAGCGAGCGGTTTGTGGGCGGCCTGTTCGGCAACGGCATGCACCATGTGCCGGTCGCGGTCCCGGCCGGCGCCGTGCCGGGCACGACGTTTGCCCGCGTGCGGGTCAGCAGCGCCGGCGGGCTGGAGCCGACCGGCCCGGCGGACAGCGGCGAGGTGGAAGACCACGAAGTCCGGCTGGTCGCGTTGCCGGAGAACACCAAGTGGGTGCAGTTGCCGGACTTGTCGCCCAACGGCATCGACGTCGCCGCTTCGCCCGTCCGCATGTTGGCGGACGACTTCGAGTGCCGGGCGACGAGCCTGTTGACCGACGTCCACCTGTGGGGTTCGTGGAAGCAGGACGAGCGAGGCAAGATCGAGAGCATCGAAATCCGCATCCATCCGGACGATCCGGTGGGCCCCGCGGGAACGGATCTGCAGAACGAGTACTCAAAACCGGATCCCGAGGTGCTGTGGGCCATGAACTTCGGTCCTGAAGACTTTGAACAGCAGCTCTACTACACGGTGCCGGAACCCGGCGAGTACTGGTGGGATCCGTTGACGAACGAACTGGTGCCCGGCGGCGACAGCGAGGTTTGGCAGATCGACGTCCAGATCGATCCGGCCAAAGCGTTTCTGCAACGGGGCACGGAGAACAACCCGGTGATCTACTGGCTGGACGTCCGGGTGACAGCCGAGGGCGGCCAATTCGGCTGGAAGACGCGGCAGTGGCCGGAGCATTTCATGGATGACGCGGTGTGGACCACCACGATGCCGCCGTGGAACTGGCAGGAGCTGCGGTATCCGGAGGGGCACCCTTACCACGGGCTCGAACGCGACTCGATCGACCTGGCGTTTGCGTTGACCTTTGAAGGCGTTTCGGCGCTGATCGACTGGGGCGACGCGCCGGAGGTGGCGGGAACGGCCGGCTATCCGACGACGAAGGCCAACGACGGGGCCCGGCACGTGATCCGCGGTCCCTGGCTGGGCGATGCCAGCGACAATCCGGATCACGAACTGGACGGCCAGCCGCAGGCGGACGCCCTGGGCGACGACCTCGCGCTGACACCCGCGTACGACGACGAGGACGGCGTCGTGATTCCGCCGTTGGTCTGGGGGCAGACGAATTACGTGAGCTTCGAGGTTTCGCTTCCGGCCAGCGGTCCGGCGCAAGCCTACGTCGATGGCTGGATCGACTTCAACGGGGACAAGACCTGGGAGGCGACCGAGCAGTTTGTCAGCGGCTGGTTCGGCGGCGGCATGCACACCGTGGCCGTGACGCCGCCGCTCGCGTCGGCAGGGATGGCGGCGGACACGTTTGCCCGAGTGCGCATCAACAGCCAGGGACCGCTGGGGCCTACCGGCTTGGCGCTGGATGGCGAAGTGGAAGATCACAAAGTCCAGTTAGCCACGTGGGACTGGGGCGACGCCCCCGACGGGGTGACCGCGTTGGGGTACCCGACGCTGGCCGTCCACAACGGCGCGCGGCATGTGCCCCAAGGGCCTTGGTTGGGCGATGCGTCCGACCGGCCGGACGCCGAACTCGACGGCCAGCCGCACGTCACCGCGCTGGGCGACGACCTCAATCCGGCGACGAATGACGACGAAGACGGCGTCGTGATTCCGCTGTTGGTCGTGGGGCAGAACAACTTCGTGTCCTTCCAGGTCCAGACACTGCCCAACCGGCCGGCGTGGGTCGACGGCTGGATCGACTTCAACGGGAGCAGACAGTGGGAGGCCGCCGAACAGTTCGTCAGCGGCTGGTTCGGCCCCGGAACGCACACGGTGCCGGTTACGCCGCCCGCCGACTCCGTGCCGGGCCAGACCTTCGCCCGCGTGCGGATCAACAGCCGCGGGGCACTGGGGCCGACCGGGCCGGCCGCAGACGGCGAAGTCGAGGACCACGCGGTGCGACTGGTCGCCTTGCCGGAAAACACCAAGTGGGTGCAACTGCCCGATCTGTCGCCCCAAGGGATCGATGTCCAAGTGGACGGCCTGCGCGTCGCGGCGGATGACTTCGAATGCCGGGAGACGAGCTACGTGACGGGCGTGCGCCTGTGGGGTTCCTGGAAGGATGACCTGCCCGGCCGGATCGAGAACATTGTTTTGAGCATCCACGCCGACGATCCGGCGGGGGTGGGCGGCACCGATGCGCAGAACACGTTCTCGCAGCCGGAGCCGGACGTCCTGTGGACCTTGGGCGTGGGGCCGGGCCAGTACACCGCGAAACCCTACTATACCTTGCCGGCGCCCGGCGAGTGCTGGTGGGACCCGCTGACCGGCGAGTTCCAAACCGGCGCCGACCGCCGCGTCTGGCAAATCGACATCCCGATCGATCCGCGCGCGGCCTTCCTGCAGACCGGCACGGAGCAGAGGCCGCTGATCTACTGGTTGCAGGTCCGCGTCAAGACGGAGTGGGGAGAGTTCGGTTGGAAGACGCGGCAGTGGCCGGAACACTTCATGGACGACGCCGTCTGGGACGCGGGCAGCGAACTGCCGCGGACCTGGCAGGAACTGCGGTATCCGGCCGGGCATCCGTACGCTGCCCTGGAGCAGAATTCCATCGACCTGGCCTTCGCCCTGACCTCCCTGACGCCTCCGGACATCCGCCTGCAGGAAGCCCTGGCGACCGGCGAGACGACCCTCCGGGTCACCTACGCAATCGAGCAGGCGGCCTCGCCGCCGTTCGGCCTGGCGTTCTTCACTTCCGCCGATCCGTCCCTGGATGCGGGCGACGCGCAGATCAGCCAGATCACGGTCAGCGATCCCGCGGACCTGACGCCGGGCGTCCATGTCAAGTCGTACAGCATTGGCACGGGGGTCGGCCAGATCAAGTTGCCGGGGGCGGGCGTCGCGGAGACCGACGACGAGTACTATCTGCTGGCCGTCGCGGACCCGGCGGACCTGATCCTGGAACTTGATGTCGATCCGATCGGCGAGGACAACACGGCGCTGTTAGCCGGCGTCTACCATCCACCGGGCGGCGATGTGTTCGTCCACGGAACGTTGGACGCAGACCAGCTTGTGGTCAGGCCGGGAGCCGCAGGGATGCTGGAGGTACAAGCGAACGGGAACACCTTGTCTTACGACCTGGCCCAGACAACCGGCGTGCGGGCTCGGGGCCATCTCGGCGACGATGAGGTTGCCTTCGATCCGGGCGCCGGCTTCAGTGGCACGCCCAGCCTGCAGGTGTTCTTCCACAGCGGCCCCGGCGACGACACGGCGAGACTGGCCGATTTGACCGCCGGGGCAGTCGCCACACTCCGACCCGGAACCGGCACGGCCACGGGATTGGGCTATGCGGTGGCTCTGACAGCCATGGAAACGATCCGCGCGATCGCCCTCGGCGGCAGCCAGGCGTCTCTGTACGATTCGGCGAGTGACGATCAGTTCGTCAGCCGTCCGGAACATGCGTACCTCGGCGGCACGGGCTTCTACAACTACGTCGAGGGCTTTGGCAAAGTCTCGGTGTACGCCACGGCGGGCGGGGTGGACAAGGCCCTGGTGTTCGATTCGGCGGGCGACGACAAGTTCGTCAGTCGGGCCACGTCTGCGTACATCGAAGGGCCGGGCTACCTGAGTTACATGGCGGGCTTTGACGAGGTGTCGGCGTATGCCACGGTGGGCGGCACGGATACGGCCATCCTGTTCGACACGGCCGGCGACGACCGGTTCGTTAGCCAACGCGATTATTCGTACATGCAAGGTCCGGGCTACCTGGGCTATGCGGCGGGCTTTGAGACCGTCTCGCCGTACGCCACGGCGGGCGGGGTGGACAAGGCCGTGCTGTACGATTCGCCGGGGGACGACTTGTTCGTGGGCCAGCCCAGCTATGCGTACCTGGAAGGTCCGGGCTTCCTGAGTTACGTGGCGGGTTTCGACGAGGTCACGGCGTACGCCACGGCGGGCGGCACGGACAAGGCCCGCTTGTTCGACGGGGCAGGGGACGATGTGTTTGTCCATCGGCCGACGAACGCCTACCTCAGCGGCACGGGTTTCTACAACTACGTGCAGAGCTTCGACGAGGTCAAGGCGTATGCCACGGCCGGCGGCGCGGACAAGGCGACGCTGTTCGATTCGGCGGGCAACGACACGTTCGTCGCCCGGCCGAATTACGGTTACCTGCAAGGTCCGGGCTATTTGGGCTATGCGTCGGGCTTCGATACGCTGTTCGCGTATGCCACGGCGGGCGGCACAGACACGACGACGCTGTACGATTCGGCCAACGACGACCGGTTTGTCAGCCGGCCGGCCGCTTCCTATCTGCAGGGTCCGGGCTATCTGAACTACGCCGCCGGCTTCTACGACGTGTCGGTGTACGCCACGGCGGGCGGCACGGATGAAGCCCTGCTGTACGATTCCGCGGGCGACGATCACCTGGAAGGGACCGGCGACTGGTACGAACTGTCGTACGACTTGTTGAACGTGCTCGTGCCCCGGCCGACCAAACGGAGCTGGGGACAGGGATTGGACCGCGTGGTGGCCACCTCGGATCAAGGCGGATACGACACCCTGGACGTCGAAGCGACGGATTACCTGTTCGAGCAGATCGGCAGTTGGCACTGAGCATCGTTCCAGAAATAACTGTCCGAAAGTGCAATGCGTCCGGACCACGGCGTCTGGCTGCGCCGTGGTCTTTGCTGCCCTGTGCAGCAGGCGGACCTCGGCCGACTTTTTGCCTCCGGCCGCGGTTTTTCGCTGGCGCACAGCTTGCGGTCCTGGACCGCCCCCGCTAGCTTGCCCCTGAAGGGTCAGGCGTCGCCCTTTCCAAAGCGGCTGGACGAATGTCTCGCGGGGCAAGCCGTGCCGGACGTGCCTCTGACGCCGCGCATGTCTTGTGGCTCGGAGTTCAGGGAGGCCGGTCATGAGCAGGTTGAATCGAACGCTGCGTCTTGGGGATCGAGGCCGTCTGCGCGAAGCCGAGAAACGACGGCAACAGTCGGCTCGTCGGCTGGTCTTCGAGCGGCTGGAAGAACGCCGGCTGCTGGCTGCGACGGAACCCAGTCTCGTCTTTCTGCAGCAGTCCGTGGACATGAGCAACCGGAGTTCCCACTCGTCGGATGCCGGACAGCCGGTGGTCTATCTGTACTCCGACTACTGGTCGGGAGGCACGTACGGCGACCTGCAGGCTTCGGCCATGACGCTGGACGGCAACGATCCGGACGCCGGTCACGGCGTGACGAGCCTGCGGGCGACATGGGACGGGAGCGGCGCCAATGGCTGGTACCAGTTCTGGCTCGGCGACGGCCAGCCCAATCGGCCCCGCGACATCCCGGAGTTCGGCCTGGCAAGGTCCGTGCGGTTTTTGGCGAAGGGCGACACGGCGGGGCAGGACATTCACGCGCGGATCTTCAAGGTCACGGCGACTGGCGGCTGGCAACAGGTGAAGAACCAGGCCGTCGACCTGTCTACGGCTTGGCAGGATTTTGCCGTCGACCTGAGCGGCCTGAATCTGGCGCCGCACGATCTGCACGCGGTCCAGTTTGTCATCGGGGACGGAATCAACGACGGCGGCCGCACGTTCTGGGTGGACGAAGTGCGAATCGGCACGGACGGATTCGACCCGCTGCGCGTACCCGTTTCCTACCGGGCGCAATTCGGGGATCCGGCCGGCGGAAACCTCGGCTATCGCGACGCCCAAATCTATCCCAATCACTCTTTCTTGTACGATTCGGCGTTGACGGTCAAGGCCTTGCTGGCGGCTGGCGACGCCGATTCGGTGCAGATGGCTCGCGACGTCACCGATGCGCTGCTGGCCACAAAGTTGGCCGACGGCGCGTACTCCAACGACCGCAACTGCGGCCATGTGCTGTTGGAAGACGGCACGCCGCGCGCGGCGTTTTCCGACAAGCGGACCTTGGGAGATCAAGCCTGGTTCGGCTTGGCCCTGCTGGACGTCTACCGGCAGACCGGCGACGCCAACTATCTGGATCGGGCCGTCGAGATCAGCGACTGGGCGGAGAGCTCCCTCAAGGACACGGGCGCGTGGAAGGGGTACCGGGGCGGATACGATCCGGATGGAAACGCGTATGCCTGGCGGTCTACCGAACACAACATCGATCTGTTCGCCCTGAATCGCGGCATTGCCGTCCTGCTGGGACTCCGGCACGACGCCCGCGAAGCCGACTTTGTGACGCGTGCGACGCACGCCGGCGACTTCGTGATGAACATGTTCGACCCGGTCGGCGGCAAGTTCTGGACGGGGACCGGCGCGGGCGATGCCGTCAACACTAGTTCCGTGCCCCTGGACGCGCAGACCTGGGCTCTGCTGACATTGGCCCGCTTCCCCCAGTATGCCGAGCAGATCGACTGGCGGCGCGTCATGGACTGGGTGGAAGACCATCTGCAAGCCTGTGACAGCACGCTGTGCGGGCTGACCTACAGCGACCAATCGACGCCGGACGTGGTCTGGCTGGAGGGCACGGCGCAGGCCGCGGTGGTCGCCCGGTTGTGGCGCGAGGGGTCCGACGGCGACTTCCTGATCGGCGAACTGGAAAAGGCCCGGACGGCGCATCCCCACGCCGACGGCTACGGGATCGTGGCGGCCAGTCGGGACTCGTTGCTGGACGTTCCGTTGGGCGCCGTGTACGACGCCCGGCTGCACGCTGGGGCGACGGCTTGGACGTATTTCGCCACGGCGGGCGTCAATCCGCTGCTGCCGCAGTTGGACATCCCGGACCAGACGCAGGGCCTGACCTTCGTCGTGGACGACTGGAACAACAAGGTGACCGAAACGGACCTGGGCCACAATGACTTCGCCGGGAATTCGGGGGCCATCGAGTCCGTGCCGAACCTGATCGAAATCGGCCTGTCCGACGAGTCGAGCGGCCTGCCGGGCGGCAGCTTGGACGTGGAGTTCAACTTCACGGGAGCGCCCGCCAACTCGTTTACCGGCGCGTTCTCGTCCTTGTTCGGCCTGACCGATACCCTCGTGTCTCTGGACGGCAGCGGGGTCGAGCCCCCGGCCCCCACGCCCTTTCCCGGCTACTACCTGGATATGACCGACGTGTACCGCGGCTTTGCGAACCTGGCCGACCGGCGCATCGACCGGATGCAACTGAATACGAAGCTGCTCTCGCCCCAGAACGTCACGGTCAAGATCCAACTGCAGGACGAGGCGGGGTTCGATGTGTTTACGCGCCGCACGCTGAACGCCGGCGCCGACTGGGAAACGCTCTCGATCGCGGTGCCGGACGGGTTCGACCGGTCGTTGGCGGGCCACGGCGATCCGGCCGGATTCGACTGGCGCCGCGTTTCGGTGTGCGCGGTGATCGTGGAACGCGAGAACGTGGGCGACGGGATCGTCAATCCGGACACAGGCCGATTCCTGATGGACAATCTGAAACTGATCGACGCCGGCGGCGCGTACCCGGACGTCGAGGCCGCGGCCGATTTGGCCGGCCTGGGGCTGAACCCGTACTTCGAGGAGTCGTTCTTGAACTTGGTGCGAGCGACGAGTTCGCAGTACTTCGTCGATTGGGCCTCGACGGATTCGCGCACCGGCGGAATGATCCAGGACCGCTCGACGTTTGCGGACTTGATGACCGTCGGAGGCGCCGGGTTCCAGCTGACTTCCTACGTCGTCGATGCGCGGGAGGGCTACTTGCCCCGCCCCGACGCGGCCGCCCGGACCCTCAGCCTGCTGCGCGTGCTGCACGACCACCCGCAAGGTCCCGCCCGCGTCGGCACGATCGGTCACCAGGGATTCTTCTATCATTTCCTGGGCATCGACGGACTGCGGAAACAGAACTTCGATTTTGTGGCCACGCCGGAAGACGAATCGCAGAACACGGTCGAGCTGAGTTCGATCGACACCGGACTGGTGCTGGCCGGCGTCGTGACGGCCGGCCAGTATTTCGACGGCGCGGACGCGGTGGAAGCTGAGATTCGGCAGTTGGCCGACGCGATCTACGCGCGGGTCGACTTCCACTTCATGGTGGACCCCGCGTCGCACCAGTTCTACCTGGGCTGGAAACCCAACGAAACGCGGGACGACACGGGCAAGTGGGGCCGCTTCCTGCTGGACGACGCGGAGGGCGCCGGGCAGTATTCCAGCAAGCCCGGCGAGGGCGGCGAAGTCCCGGCCACCATCGACTTCTATACGGATGAAGGCCTGCTGCTGGCCCTGTTGGCGATGGGCACGCCGAATCCCGCGCATCGGCTGGGCCGGGAAGTCTGGGACGCCATGATCCGCGCCCCGGCCGACGGCGAATTCGTGAGGACGTTCCCCGGCGCGCTGTTTACCTACGAGTTCGGCAGCGTCTGGCTGGATACCAACCGGTTGGGACAGGACAACCATCCGGCGGCTCCGCTGGATTTCTTTGCCAACACTCGGTCTGCGGTCACGGCGACACGAGCTTACGTGGCACAGAATCCCTTGGACCGAGCGACCTGGAAAAACGACTCGCGGCTGTGGGCTTTGAGCGCCGCCGATGGCCCGCTGGATGCCTATCACGCCTACGCAGCGCCCACGGCCGCGCTGGCACGGCACGCCGGCGGACTGGGCGGCGTGGTAACGGCGGAAGCCGAAGCGGGCACGGGCGACGGCTTGATCTCCATGCGTTCCAACGCCTCTAACCAGCAGACGGTCTTGCTGTCCAGCGGCCAGTCGCGCAGCCTCAGCGTGAACCTGCCCTGCGCCGGCACGTACGAGTTGACGGTGCGGTACAGCAATGACAATTTCGGGCCCTTGGAAACGGTGGCCGTGTCCGTCGACGGGACGCCCGTCGGGACGTTCCAGGCCCAGGACACGGGAGACTTCGGCGCCGGCTGGAACGTCTTTGTCACGGCAAATACGTTCGGACTGTGGCCGTCGGGCTGGGACGCCGGCAACCATCAGATCCTCGTGACCGTCAGCGGCGGCGATGGCTACGGCGTGGAGATCGATTGCGTGACGCTGGACCTTGTCCAACCGCTGGAAGACGGCACGGTGGCAATCTACGCCTCGGGCGGAGCCGTGCTGCACGACTGGTTCGGGGCCACCGACTCGCTGTGGCGGGCCGCAGAACTGGACCTGCTGCACCCACGGTTCGGCTACGCCGACGCCTACAACGCCGACGTCGCCGACGCGCTCGAAGCCGTCGGAGTGGGCGAGGCCGAATGCGCCTACCAACGGTGCGGCGGAGCGTGGGCCAACTTCACCGGGTTCTCGATCGACCACGGTCCGCTGGCCCTGATGATCGACAATTACCTGTCGCACAACTTCGTGCCGGAACTGTTCATGAATCAGACTCAGATTCAGGAAGCCTTGCGGACCGTGTTCCCGGATTACGGCACGGCGGGCGGAGATATTGTCCTGCAGCAGGCCACGGCCTACGGCGACGCGTCGCTGGAGCTGAGCTATGAGATTCTGGGCGGCCCGGTCGCCGCGCTGGAGGTTGCCGTCTACCGTTCCGCCGACCCGCTGCTCGATCCCACCGACGTGCGATTGGACCAAACGACGCTTAGCAATCCGGCAGATCTGGCAGCCGGGTCCCACGTCAAGACGCTGGCGATCGGAACCGGACCCGCCGAGCTTGCCTTGCCCGGCGCCGGCGCGGAGGAGACCGACACCGAGTACTACCTGCTGGTCTGCCTCGATCCGCTGAACGCCATTTTGGAAAACGACGCCGACGCCCTCTTGGGCGACAACACGACGCCGTTCTCCGGCGTGTATCATCCGGCCGGCGGAGAGGTGTATGTGCATGGGACGTTGGGGGACGATGTGGTCGCTGTGTCGTCGGGCAGTTTGCAGTTAGCGATCAACGGCGTGCCGCTGAGCTACGACCTGGCGACGGTCACGGGCCTGCGCGTGCGGGGACACGCGGGGGATGATTAGCTGGGGTTCGACGCGGGCGGCGGCTTCGCGACAACTCCGCCGTTGCCCGTGTACGTTCACGGGGGAGCTGGCAGCAACCAGTTGAACCTGTGGGACTCGACGGGCGACGACGTGTTGAAGTTGTACCCGGCGCGGGCCGAGATGTCGGGG
>Ga0123329_1001877_pt1 | contig 19120 bp, 16 predicted proteins | sample BioC12SIPDNA_FD_89703 | JGI IMG/M metagenome (GOLD analysis project Ga0123329, IMG submission 89703) | Anaerobic biogas reactor microbial communites from Washington, USA - Biogas_R1_B C12 SIP DNA | ecosystem: Engineered > Bioreactor > Anaerobic > Unclassified | place: Washington, USA | collected...
AGCAGAATCAGCACGGCGAATCCAGCGCCCAGCAGGCCGGCGGTCATGGGCTCGGGGATGGTCAACTCGAAAGCCATGTCCTTGTCGGGCATCAGGGCCCACGGCGGCAGATAGGCATTGCCCCACGCGGAGGCCGGGCCGCTCTGCACGGCGTTGTTGTCCGTGAGTTTGTCGGCCGCATGCCAGCCCCACTGAATCGTCCCTTCGTTCTCGGTCACCGCCTGGATGCTGAGCCAGTAGCGCGTGCCGGCCGTCTGAACGAACGGCACGGCCAGGTCGGCATCGTAGCGCCAGACGGCCTCGTCACCCACATCGCCGATGATGCCGTTGCCGGTGCGGTCGATCACGCCCTCGAGGGCGACGGCGATGTCGGCCACCTGAATCGTGGTCGTGTAGAGGACATTGCCGGGATGCCCGAACGGCATGTTGGTCGTCAGGGGATCGAGGGCGATCGGCACGTGGTCGTAGAACGTCACGACGAACGAGTGGACCACGTTCGGCAGCACGGCCGATCCGCCGGCGAGACTCGGGTCGGTCCAGTAGTCTGAGGCCGGCGTGGCATAGGGCGCCTGCCAGAAGCTGCCCCACCAGTGGATGTCGGTGATCGCGTCTGCGACGGGGCAGACGAAGTCGTCGGCCACGAGGGACGTTCCGCCGACGATTCCCGGCAGAGACTGGTCGCTGGAGTAGTCGAACCCTCGCGCGCTCAGGTCGGGAAGCTGGCTGACGACGCCGGCGGCGCGGACGTGACTGACAGCGGCCAGAAGGATCCATGCGCCAACAACGAGTCGGGTACGCAACATGACTCACCCCCTCACACGTGTGAGTGCCATCCTTGCGAATCGCTCAGAAGTTCGCTGCACGTCTTCCCTGCACGCAGCGCGGCCGTTGCGGCCAGCCTATGGGAACACGCCTACGGCTGTCTCTTTCTGCGGGAGGCGACGACCAGGATGCCCAGGCCGCAGCCCAGGAGCGTCATGGTCGCGGGTTCGGGAATCTGGAATACGCTCAACTCGAAGGCCATGTCCTTGACGGCCAGACTGGCCCATTCGACACTGTAGGAGTTGCCCCAGAGGGCTTGCGGCCCGTTCTGCACGGCGGCATCGTTCCAATGCTCGTACGATTCGTGCCATCCCCACTGCACGGTTCCGGCGGCGGCATTGACCGCCTGGATGCTGATCCAGTAGATGGTGCCGGGCGTCTGGGCAAACACGGTGGGCAGTTCTACGGTGTACTGCCAGACGGCCTCGTCGCCGTCGTTGCCCACGATCATGTCGCCGTTGCGGTCAATGGTGGCATGCAGGCTCGACTGGACGGCGGTCATGCTCACATAGGACGACGCAAGAACGGCCCCCGGATGGCTCCACGGCATGTTGGTGTCGCGTCCGGCCGGGATGTCGCTATAGAAGGTGATGTTGAAGCCGGTGACCGTGGCGGGCATGACGGGGCCCGGGAAGCTCGGGTCAAGCAGATGGTCGCTGTGGAAGGCGAGGCCGCCGGGGCGACCGTCGTAGTAGCTGCCCCACCAGTGAACGTAGGTAATGGGGCGTGGATCGTCGCACCGGAAGTCGTCGGCCGTCATGGACGGAACGAGCGTCTCGCTGGAGAAGTCGTACCCGTTAACGCTCGTGTCGGGCAGTTGAGACCATTTGACGAAGGCCGGGTCCATCGGATCGGCCTGCACGACGTGTCCGAGGACAGCGAGTACGACCCATGCTGCGATTGAGAATCTGGCAACCACGGGAAACCCCCTTTCTCAGGCGACATGTCGACCATCCTGGCGCACTGTCGGTCTGGCCCACCTTCAGGTGCCGGGGAACAGATGTGAATGGACGATGGCCGAAATCCCAAGCCGGGCAGGGCGTGCGGTGCCAACGCAGGAGGCGTCAGAGGGTGTGATGGATCGTCAGGGCGATTGCTCAGCATGCCTTGCAGCTACGAGCCGAATGTCCCGCACGACTGGGACTTCGCAGCCGTACTCCCCCGAGTACGTGTGTAGAGTGTACCAGAACCGGCGGACTGCAACAACAAAATGTCCAGATTTGTGGTTATTCTTTGCCGTCCGACAGGGGCAGCCGTGGGCGGCGAGGGTCGATCGGGAGGGTTGGGCGAGAGCGGCCGGCTGCGGCGGAAGGTAAGTGTTTTACTGGCAAGGGATTGAGTCTGCCGCGCCGGTGTTGCGGCCACTGGGTGCGGTTAGGGCTTGACTTGGCGGGGGCTATGGCTATGATATGGGGACCGGGGCGGCTTTCGTGGGCCGTCGCGGCGGCTCTATCTTGTCAGACTGTACAGGAGGCTTGATCGCCAAACCATGCCACAAGTAAGGCTTCCCGACGGGAAGGTCCTGGAAGTGCCTTCGGGATCAAGCGTTAGGGATGTCGCCTCCAAGATTGGTCCAGGCCTGGCGAAAGCAGCCGTCGCTGCCAGGCTGGACGGAGATCCGGTCGATCTGTCGGTGAAGTTGCCCGATGAGGGCCAGCCGACGCTGGAAATTCTGACCGCGAAAAGCGACGTCGCCCTGGACATACTCCGTCATTCCACAGCGCACATCATGGCTCAGGCCGTGGGCCGGCTTCACCAGAACGTGAAGTACGGCATCGGTCCGTCCATTGAGAATGGTTTCTACTACGATTTCGATCTGCCCGTGCGGCTGACCGAAGAGGACTTGCCGCGCATTGAAGACCAGATGCGCCGCATCGTCGCCGAGAAGCAGCCGTTTTCCCGTCGGGTGCTGTCGGTGGATGAGGCGCGTCGCGAGATGGCCGCCGGCGGACAGGATTACAAGGTCGAGATGATCGACGATCTGGCCCGTGGCGGCGATGGCGTGGCGCCGGTCGAGACCGTGAGTTTCTACACCGACGGCGGTTTCACGGACCTGTGTCGCGGACCGCACCTGCCTGACACGGGCGTGGCGGGGGCGTTCAAGCTGACGCACGTGGCGGGGGCGTACTGGCGCGGCGACGAGAAGCGGCCGATGCTTCAGCGCATCTACGGCACGGCCTTCTGGACGCAGAAAGAACTGGACGAGCACCTGGCGCGGATCGAGGAGGCCAAGCGGCGCGATCATCGTCGCATCGGCATCGATCTGGACCTGTTCAGTTTTCACGATGAGGGACCGGGCTTCGCGTTCTTCCATCCCAAAGGGACGGTCATCTGGAACGCCCTGGTGGACTTCTGGCGCGAGGTGCATCGGCGCCACGGCTACGGGGAAATCCGCACGCCGGTGATCCTGTCGGAGTCGCTGTGGCACCAGTCGGGCCACTGGGACCATTACCGCAACAACATGTATTTCACGCAGATCGACGAGCGTCCGTTCGCCGTCAAGCCGATGAACTGTCCGGGCGGCATGCTGGTCTACAAGTCGCGGTCGCACTCGTACAAGGAGTTCCCGCTGAAGAACGCCGAGCTCGGGCTGGTGCATCGCCACGAGCTGAGCGGCGTGCTGCACGGGTTGATGCGCGTGCGTCAGTTCACGCAGGACGACGCGCACGTGTTCTGCATGCCGGAGCAGTTGGCCGACGAGGTGGCGAAGGTCATTGCGTTGACGCGGGAGCTGTACGCGCCGTTTCACTTCGAGGAGATTCGGGTGGAGCTGTCGACGCGTCCGTCGTCGCACACGATCGGCAGCGACGAGATGTGGGAGATGGCGACCGGCGCGCTGCGCGAGGCCCTGACCCGCAGCGGCATGGACTACAAGGTGAACGAGGGCGACGGGGCGTTCTACGGGCCGAAGATTGATTTTCACCTGCGCGACTGCCTGGGGCGGACGCACCAGTGCGCGACGATCCAGGCGGACTTCGCGATGCCGGAGCGGTTCGACCTGACGTACGTCGGGGCCGACAACCGCGAACATCGTCCGGTCATGATTCACCGGGCGATCTACGGGTCGCTGGAACGGTTCCTGGGGATCATCCTGGAGCACTTCGGCGGGGCCATGCCGCTGTGGCTGTCGCCGGTGCAGGCGATCGTGCTTCCGGTGAGCCAGAAGTTCGACGACTATGCCCTGGAGGTGCAGCGGCGGCTTCACGAGGCGGGGCTGCGGGTGGAGGTGGATCTTCGCAGCGACAAGATCGGCGCGAAGATTCGTGACGCGACGATGCAGAAGGTGCCGTACATGCTGGTGGTCGGCGGCCGCGAGGCCGAGAGCGGGGCCGTGTCGGTTCGCGAGCGCTCGTCGGGCGACCTGGGGAGCATGGAGGTGGCCCGGTTTGCGTCGGCTGCCAACGAGGAAGCGAAGTCGCGCGGCGACAGACGGGTCGCCGAGGCGTGCCGTTAAGAGGTTCACCGTCTTTTTGGAGGCATAACCATCGCAACGGATTCTGAACGTCTGAGAGTGAACGAGCAGATACGGATTTCGCCTCTCAGGGTGGTCGACGACGAGGGCAACCAGTTGGGGGTCATCGACCGCGAGGAAGCGATGCGGCTGGCCGACGAGAAGGGGCTGGACCTGGTGGAAGTGGCGCCGAACGTCCGGCCGCCGGTGTGCCGGCTGATGGATTACAGCAAGCACCGCTACCGCCAGAGCAAGAAGCGGCAGCACTCGACGAAGAGTCTGGCCATCAAGGAGATTCGCCTGCGTCCGAAGACCGACGTGCACGACCTGGAGGTCAAGGGGCGCAAGGCCCGGGAGTTCCTTCAGAAGGGGCACAAGGTGCTGGTGAACATGCTGTTCCGGGGTCGCGAGATGGCGCACGTGGACTTCGCACAGCAGAACATGAAGACGCTGATCGAGCAGTTGGCGGACGTGGCGAAAGTGGAAAGCCCGCCGCGGATGCAGGGGCGACGAATGAATCTGATGCTGGCGCCGCTGAAGGCGGTGGCCGGCACCGAGTAGGTGGTTGTCGCAGGAGCACGAGATTGTTCGCCCGGCCGCACGGTCGGCCGAGGCGTTGCCGCTGTCGGGCCGCGGGAAGCGATGGCGAGCCATGCGGCCGCGGCGAGAACATGGACCCGTAACGGAAAGTCTGAGACTGAGGTGAACAATGCCTAAACTGAAGACCCACAAAGGATCGGTCAAGCGGATGAAGCTGACCAAGCGCGGCAAGATCACAGCCAAGCGGGCCGGCAAAGGCCACTTGATGAGCAGCAAGGCGGGCAAGCGTCGTCGCTCCCTGAGCCGCAAGCAGACCCTGTCGGCGTCGGTCACGCGTCGCTACACGCGCGCGCTGACGGGCCGTTAACCTGCCGCAGATCGATTGACGCGATCTGCGGTTTTTTTGTGGACGAACTGAGGAGACTCTGAGATGCCACGTGCAACGAACAGTGTTGCCCGCCATAGAAGCAAGAAACGCCTGATGAAGCGCGCCAGAGGCATGGTGCTGGCCCGGTCGAAGCAGTTGAAGGTGGTCAAGGAGACGGTGCGTCGGGCCGATGCGTACGCCTGGCGCGACCGCCGGGCCCGCAAGCGCGATTTCCGCGGCCTGTGGATCACGCGCATCAGTGCGGCGTGCCGTCTTCGCGGCGTGAGCTACAGCCGCTTCATCGCCGGGCTGACCAAGGCGCAGATTCAGGTGAACCGCAAGATGCTGTCGGAGATCGCGATTCACGATCCGGCGGCGTTCGACGCGCTGGTCGAAGAGGCGAAGAAGGGCCTGGCCGCCTGAGGCGGGCCCTGTGCCCGCATGAGGGAGGGTGACGGTGATCGGCGAAGTGCAGCAGGTTCGTGAGCGGTTCGAGAAGGCCCTTGCGGCGGCCGGCGACGCGCAGGCCCTGGAGCAGGTGCGCATCGAGTTCCTGGGCCGCAACGGCGGGTGCATCGGCGAGTTGATGAACCACCTGGCGTCGCTGCCGAAAGAGGCCAAGCCGGTTTTCGGCAAAGCCGTCAACGAACTGAAGGCGTTCGCCCAGGGCGAGCTCGCGGCGGCCAAGGGGCGTCTGGCGGCCGCGGGCGACGCGCAGCGGCCGCGGCCCGATGTCACCTTGCCGGGCCGGCGGCCGAGGCTCGGGCGGCTCCATCCGATCACGCGCGCACGCAACCAGATGGTCGAGATCTTCGCGCGTCTCGGGTTCACCGTCGCCGAGGGGCCCGAGATCGAGGACGAGTGGCACAACTTCATTGCCCTGAACATCCCCGAGGAGCATCCGGCCCGCGATCCGCTGGACAACTACTACATCCGCGACAACCTGCTGCTGCGGACACAGACGTCCACGGTGCAGATTCGCGTCATGGAGACCACGCCGCCGCCGGTGCGGATGATCATGCCGGGGCGGGTGTATCGGCCCGACACGGTGGACGCCGGTCACAGCAACATGTTCCATCAGCTCGAGGGGCTGTGGGTGGAAGAGGGCGTGACGATGGCCCATCTGAAGACGATGCTCGACATGTTCGTGCATGTCTTCTTCGGGCCCGACACGCGGACGCGGTTCCGGCCGTCGTTCTTCCCGTTCACCGAGCCGAGCGCCGAGGTGGACGTATCGTGCCTGCTCTGCGGCGGCAAGGGGTGCCCGGCCTGCAAGCGGTCCGGGTGGATGGAAATCCTCGGGTGCGGCATGGTCGATCCGGCCGTGCTGAAGGCCGTCGGCTACGATCCCGAGAAGGTCACGGGATTCGCCTTCGGGTTCGGCATCGAGCGTCCGGCGATGCTGAAATACGGCATCACCGACATCCGTCTGCTCTATCAGAACGACATGCGGTTCCTGGAGCAGTTCTGATGGCCGGTTGAGAAGGCGTGGCACAGCCGCCCTCGGCTGTGCGGATGCGGCGGCAACCGTTGGTCTCAGCGTGCCGCCACGCCCGAGGGCGGGCGTGCCACTGCCCGGGCGAATGTCGGCGGCGGCTCCGCCGGGCCGTAGTCCTGCCTGATGTCGCAAGGAGACCTTCCCATGCACAGACGAGCGTTCGCGGTGGCGGTGTCGTGTGCGGCCATCATGCTGGCTTCTGCGGCGGCGGTCCGTGCCGACGTTCGCCTGCCGACGGTCTTTGGCGACGGCATGGTGCTCCAGCGCGACGTGCCGATTCCCGTCTGGGGCTGGGCCGATCCGGGCGAAGAAGTGGTCGTTGTGTTGTCCGCAGAGTCGAACGGGGCCGCAGGCAAGAGCGGTCGGTCGGAAGGGCCGGTGACGCTGCCGCTTGGCACATCCGGTTCGGGGCCTGGTGACTCGATCACTGCCCCTGTCGTCACTGATGCCGAGGGCCGGTGGCGTGTTGAGTTGCGGCCTGTTCCTGCCACTGGCATACCGTTGCTGTTGAAGGTGTCGGGCAGGAATTCAATTTTGGTCAAGAATGTTCTGGTCGGCGACGTGTGGTTTTGCTCGGGCCAGTCGAACATGTACTGGCCGGTGCGCAATTCGGCCAACGCCAAGGAAGAGATGGCCGCGGCCGACTGGCCGCAGATTCGCCTGTTCGAGGTGGCCAAGGATGCGGCCGCCCGGCCGCGGGAGGACGTGTACGGCTCGTGGCGCGTGTGCAGTCCGCAGACGGTCGGCGGTTTCTCGGCCGCCGCGTACTATTTTGCCCGCCGTTTGCACCAGGAACTGAACGTTCCGATCGGCCTGATTCATGCCTCGTGGGCGGCCAGCAGTGCCCATCCGTGGACCAGCGCCGAAGGTCTGGCGGCCGATCCGAAGGTCAAGGCGTTTGCCGAGAGCCTCATGAAACAGACCGGGCCGAGCCTCGAGAAGTTTGCCCAGGAGTTCGAGCCCCAATGGGCCGAGTGGGCCAAGGCGGCCGCACAGGCCCGGGCCGACGGCAAGCAGCCGCCCGCGCGGCCCGAGGTGTCGTTCAAGCACGACGTGCGCCACGTGCCGTCGGCGCTGTTTAACGGGATGGTCGCGCCGCTGGCGCGGATGCCCGTCAAGGGTGTCATCTGGTACCAGGGCGAGAACGACGCCCATCGCGGCATGTTCTACCAGTCGATCTTCGAGTCGCTGATCCGCGACTGGCGGACACAGTGGAAGCAGGAGGAGATGCCGTTTCTGTTCGTTCAACTGGCCAGTCACATGGCCCGTCAGCCGCAACCGAGCGAGAGCAAGTGGGCCGAGCTTCGGGCCGCCCAGGCCGCCGCGACGCGGTTGCCGCACACGGCCATGGCCTGCGCGATCGACATCGGCGAGGCCGACAACATTCATCCTTCGAACAAGCAGGACGTGGGTCTGCGGCTGGCGCTGGGAGCGCTGCATGTGGCCTACGGCAAGGATCTGGTCTACAGCGGCCCGGTGCTGAAGTCGTGGAAAGCCGACGGCGGGACGGCCGTGCTGCGTTTCGATCATGTCGGCGGCGGCCTGGAGGTGCGCGGTGAGCGACTGACGGGGTTTGCCGTGGCCGGTCCTGACAAGAAGTTCGTCTGGGCCGAGGCAACGGTCAAGGGCGGCACGGTGATTGTCACCAGCGACAGCGTGTCGGACGTTCGGGCCGTTCGCTATGCCTGGGCGGACAACCCGGAGTGCAATCTGTATAATAAGGAAAGACTGCCGGCTGTGCCCTTCAGAACCGACGAGTGACGGGGGCAGGGCGGGTCGGGTGGTTTGGGTTGTGATGGTGCTGCGAGACGGTGTACAGGGAGGTATCCAAACGATGTTCACGACGGATCGACGAGGGCCGATGCTGCTGATGGCCTCGCTTCTGTGCCTTGCGGTGGCGAGCATGCCCGTGTATGGTCAGGGGGCGGGAACGGCTTCGTCGCCAGCGTCTCCTCAGACCGGGACTGATGCCGACAAGGACAAGGCGGCCGACGGCGATGAGGAGTCGTCCGATTCGCAGAAGGAGGCCGTGGGCGACCTGTTCCCGGGCGTCAAGGGCATCAGCGGCAAGGAACTGGCCCGTCGCATCGCCGAGCTGGACCGGAAGAAAGCCGAGGAGCAGCGTCGTCGGCCGACGGCGACTCCGTCTCCCGTCTCGTCGCCGTCGTCGACCCCGGCACCGTCGCCGGCTCCCGCGCCGGCGCCGTCGACTGCGACTGGCGGCGAGAAGTCGCGACAGCTGGCCCCGGCGGCCGCTGCCGCGCCGGGGCAGATCGACGTGTCTCGCATCGAAGGCTTGAGCGACGAGGCACGCGAGTATCTGAAGGAACTCGACCGCAAGGCGGGGAAGGTGCAGAAGCTCGTCGAGAAGGCGGCGGAGATTCGGCAGGACGCGGCTGCGGAGGCCACGGCCCTCGGTAACGAGGCGCGGATTCTGTACTATCTTCAGTATCGCGGCGGGTTCATTCGCGAGGCGCGCACCTACTACGACACGATGAAGTTTCCGATTTTCGTTTACCGCTACATCTACGAGCAGGCGGCGGGGGGACTTCAGTACGACCGGCAGGAGCGTCCGGCCGACCTGCCGAAGGAGGCCGTGGCGGCGGCCGATGCGGACGTGGCCGCCCTGGAGGCCGCGCGGCGCACGAGCCTGCTGGCGGCCGCTGAACTGTTCACCCAGATTCGTCAGCTGGACGCCTCCGAGCAACTCTACCGGCTGCTCATGAAGCGATTTCCTCAGGACCAGGAGATCAAGAAGTCGTACGATGCGTTCGTCGTGATTCGGGACACGCCCAAGCCGGACGGTCCGCCGGGCATCGATCCGAAGCGCCGGTACGAGGGATTCGATCCGAGTGACCCGGCAAACACCAACCCGGGCTACACGCCTCCGGCGGGCGGCGGAGGCGGGGGCGGCTGGAGCCCCTGACAGGCGCCGGCCCGGTGCAGGGGTCGTCGTGGAGTGACGCTTGTCGTAGACCATGAAGTGCGCCTCGCGGTTGGCGCGGTGGAAGGTTACTGGCGTTCGACCCTCACCGCCCCTCGCTGAAAGCTCGGGGCACCTCCCCCTGGAAGGGGGAGGGGTTGCTGACTCCTCTCCCTTGAGGGGAGAGGGTGGCCCGCAGGGCCGGGTGAGGGTGACGCGCGGAGAAGACGTGACGAGTTCGGAGGGGTTGCTCCGTTCGATCCTCACCGCCCCTCGCTGTCGCTCGGGGCACCTCCCCCTGGAAGGGGGAGGGGTGAGTGCGGCGGGTTCCCGGAAATGTCGGATCAGCCTTTTCTTCGCCGGCGTCGGCGGCTACACTGAAGGTTTGGGACGATACGCGAGTTCTGTTGCGAGGATCCTGTGCGAATACCGTTGACGCATTACGCCAAACGCGAGATTGCCCTGTTCGGGGGGCTGGGGCTCCTGGCGACCCTGGTGACGGTGGCTGCCTGCGGGCCGCTCTGGTACCTGGCGGCCATCCCGCTGGCGGTGACCGTGTGGGTGTTCTCGTTCTTCCGCGATCCGCAGCGCCGAGTGCCGCAGGGCGAGCGGCTGCTGGTGTCGCCGGCGGACGGCCGCATCACGGCCGTCGAGACCATCGACGCCCCCTCGGAACTCGGCGTCCAGGGGCAGGCCCTTCGCATTTCGATTTTCTTGTCAGTGTTCAACTGCCATCTGAATCGGTCCCCGTGCGAGGCCCGCGTGGAGCGGATTGTGTACAAGCCGGGGCGCTACCTGAACGCTCTTCGCGAGTCCAGCGCGGCCGAGAACGAGCAGAACATCCTGGTCTTGCGGGCTGCGGCCGTGGACGCTCCGATCCTGGTGCGTCAGGTGTCGGGGGCGATCGCGCGGCGGATTGTCTGCGAGGCCGCCGAGGGCGACACGTTGGCAGCCGGCCAGCGGTTTGGTATGATCAAATTCGGCAGTCGCACGGACCTGGTGGTGCCCGTGACGACGCCGGTGGACGTGGCCGTCCGGGTGGGCGACCGCGTGAAGGCGGGTCTGACCGTTCTGGGGCAGTTCACATGAAGATGCCGAACATCGCCGTTCTGCCGTCGCTGGTCACCCTGGGCAACGCGGTCTGCGGGTTCGCCGCGATGGCCTGGATTGCGCGCAGCGGGCCGCTGGTTGTGGACGGGCAGATCAACCCGGCGACGGTCAACGCCTTTGCGCTGTCGGCGTACCTGATCTTCCTGGCCATGGTGTTCGACGCGCTGGACGGCCGCGTGGCGCGGTTCGCCCGCGCAACGAGCGATTTCGGCGGCCAGCTCGACAGCCTGTCCGACGCCGTTTCGTTCGGCGCGGCGCCCGGCCTGCTGGCCTATCGGCTCGTCGCCGACGTGATTCCTGCGGGCAACGTCGTCCGCCTGACGATGATCCTGGCTGCCGCCTATGCCGGCTGCGCGATCCTGCGGCTGGCGCGGTTCAACGTCGAGAACGTCCACGACGAAGAGGCCCATATGGCGTTCCGCGGCCTTCCGAGCCCGGCGGCCGCCGGAGCCCTGGCGGGGCTGGTGGCCCTCCTGATGTCCCTGTGCCACGGGCTGGAAACCCTGCCGACGGTGGCCCTCTACCTGGTCTGGAGCCTTCCGGCGTCGGCCCTTATCCTCGGCCTGCTCATGGTCTCGACGGTGCGATACACGCACCTGGTCAACCAGCTTATCCGCGGCCGGCGGCCTCTCAGGCACCTGGTCTTCCTCGTGTTGCTGGTGCTGCTGGTCATCTGGCAGAAGGAACGCGTGCTGGCCATCCTGTTCGTAGCCTATGCCCTGTCCGGGCCGGTGCTGCTGGCCTATCGCAAGACCGCCCACGCCCTGCGCAGCAATTCCTCGCGCGCCGCCGTGCGCCGCGAGGACCGCGGCGAGGCATAATCCCGCAACACATTCCATGGAGCCACCCGCCGGCCGCCGTCGCTGCGACGGCACCGTGTCCGGGGCGAATCTCAGGCCACGTCGAAGGCGGTGACGGAGCAGGGGGGCAGCGTCAGGGGGCCCTGCGAGGCGTCGTGCCACATGCGGCTGCCGCCGACTTCGGTCAGCGTGCGGAAGGGTTCGCCGGCGAGCGTCGTCGCGACGGACGAGGTCGTGGTGTTGGCGGCGAAGAGCAGACGCCGCCCGGTCGGCGATCGGTGAACCGCCAGATCAACAAACGGCGACGACGCGGCAAACCCTTTGGCCAGCCCCGATTCGAACATCAGGGCCTGCACCGTCTCCAGGGAGATCACTCCGGGCAGCGTGAAGAATCCCCCATCGCCGCAAGGCATCAAGTCGAGGCTGAATTCCGACAGCCCGTCGAGGAAATGGGCGGCCAGGGTGTCGTCGCTTCGCATCTGCTCGTTCAGCAGGGGCACTCGCGGGCCGATGGCCAGGAAGCCGCCCCGCTGCACGTAGCGCAGGAACTTCCGCATGTCGTCGGCGGCCAGGACTTCGAGCGTCGGGCAGACGACGAGCGGGAAGCCGGCCAGCACGTCGTCGGGCAGCCGCGTGTCTGCGACGGCAACGGCCAGCCGCGCCCGGGCCGCCTGGTCGAGGGTGCGCTTCAGCAGCAGGGGCCCTTCGGTCTGAAGGGGCCGCTCGAATCCGAACATGGCCGTTGCCGCCGCGGGACCGTGGTCGCGTGCCATGACCGTGGCGATGCGCTTGACGTGGGCGTAGAGCCGCGGCCAGAGGACCAGAGCCTTGCGGTCGGCCGTCCAGGGGCCACCGCTCAGGCGTTCCAGCAGGGGACGGACGCCGTGGGCGTCGGAGGATTCGGGGTCACCCGGCGCGGGCGGTGTGGCGCCGTGCATCAGCGCTGCCCGAAGGGCGAACGCTCCGATGGCTTCAGGGTGGCGGTCGATGTCGGCGGCGACCGCGGCGAGCACGTACTCGGTCGTGGGGTATCCGGCCGCGCGGAGTTCGCGGGCAGCCGTCCGGATGCGCCAGTAGAGGGCGGCGGCAGGCGAGCGGTCGTCGTCGGTCACGGCGTCGCCGACGTAGTCCAGGACGGTTTCGGCAGGGTCGGGGGCGGTGGCGTCCTCGTAGGCCAGGCGGTCGAGGTGGGCCGGCAGTGCGTCTCTGGCGGCGGCGAGGGTCAGTTCGGGCACGCTGGCGTCGTCGAACGAAGCGAACTGCTGTCGCCAGACGCCGTTGAGGGCGGCGACGGACGGGTACCTGGCGGCAAGCCAGCGGCGAAAGGGTGCGGTCGAATTGTCGTCGTGGGCCACGTTGTGCATGGGGCCGGATTATAGGGCGGGCGAGGCCGCTCGTCCAGCGCTCGTCGGCGGCGAGGGGCATGGACGTCTCCATCTCGGCGCCGGTCGGCTCCGTGTCAAGAACGGGCAGGCGTCGGCCGATAATATACTTGGAGAAACCCGGACGGGGAGCGTCCGCCTCGACGTGAGGGCGGCGTGTCCGGGGCCAGGGGCCCTCGGTGACCTCATGAACGTTTGCGCAGTGACCAGGGACGCGGCGGTGATCGGGGTCCTGACCGACCTGTGCCGCGAGGAATGCCACGAGTTGGAGGTGCGGTCGTCGTGGCCGCCCGGCTCCGGAGATTCCGCGCGCCTGGTCTTCCTGGATGTCGACTGCCTGGGCCGTTTGTCGGAGATGGATCCGTCTCAGTTGGCGGGCGGCGGCGGGGGCCTTGTACTCGTCTGCTCGGCCGGTCAGGCGGACCAGATGGATGCCTCGTGGCTGTCGGTGGCCGAGGATCTGGTCGTCAAGCCGCTGCGGTCGCACGAGGTGCGATGCCGGCTGCGCCTGTGGGACCGCGCCGAGCGTCAGCAGGACGCACTCCGGACACTGGAGCGGCGCGTTGACGAGCTGGCTGCCGAGACAGACCGGCAGGCGTCGGTCCTGAATGATGCGGAGGTTCGGCGGCAACTGGCCGGGCGCAGCACGTCGCGGCTGGAGCGGGTGCTTGAGAAACTGCACATGGTGACGCGGCTGAGCCGCCTGATCAACTGCCTGGACCTCCAGACGATTGTCGAGGCGTGCGTGGAGCGCGTGCCGCTGCTGGTGGGGGCGCGGTTTGCCTCGCTGTACTTCCACGACCAGCGGAGCGGCCACCTTGTGCTTGAGCGGCACAACCACCCGTGGAAGATTGCCGACCGCGTGGACCTTGCGGACGTGGTGAATTCGCCGATGAGCCTGGCGATCCAGCGTCGCCGGCTGATTCTGATCCGGGATTTCAAGGAATTCGAGGCCCGCGAGCAGTTGTCGATCGACCGGGGCTTCGTGGAGAACTACGCGACCAGCAGTTGCATTGTGGCGCCGCTGATGAGCGGGCACCGGATCATCGGGGTACTCAATCTGGCGGACAAGACGGACGGTCAGCCGTTCGACGAGGAGATCGATCTGCCGCCGATCGAGCAGTTGTGCGAACTGATCGGGGCCAGCATCTACAACATCGAGCTATTCCGCGAGGTGGAACGGCAGGCGCAAACCGACGGCCTGACCGGCCTGGCGAACCACCGCACGTTCGTGGAGCGTCTGACGGAGGAGGTCGGCCGCGCGAACCGATACGGGTCGAAGCTGAGCCTGTTGATGATCGATATGGACGGGCTGAAGCTGGTCAACGACCGGCTGGGACACCAGGCCGGTGACGCGACGCTGGCGCAGGTGGCGCGGGTGATCGAGAAGTCGATCCGGGCGACTGACCTGGCGGCGCGCTACGGCGGCGACGAGTTCGCCGTGGTGCTGGTGGAAACGTCGTTGCGTCAGGCGCAGGCGCTGGCGGACCGTCTGCTTCAGGGCGTTCGCGGGCAGAAGCTGGTGGTGGACGGACAGGCGGTCCCGGTCACGCTCAGCATCGGGGTGGGGCAGTATGAAGGAGATGCCACGCCGGACCATTTCATCAAGCGGGTGGACACGGCCCTGTACGAGGCGAAGCGGCAGGGCAAGGATCGCGCGACGCTGGCGGCGCCCGGCGCCGGAGGGGCTCCGTAAGCGTCGAAATGGGACACGTATCCGTACTGAGCGAAATATTAAGCTTCGCAGCGTATCTCGGCCGATAGTAGTCTTCAGTGTGGCCTGCCAGGGGCCAGCGCGGCGGGTCGTTCTCGCTAGGGGGGAACGGTGTCCGCGATGTGACGTGACGAAAGGGCGGTATATGGTTGACCTAGGAGGGGCGGGCAAAGTGACGTTCACCTTCCGATGCAACACGCAGCGGCAGGTGTATGTGGTCGGCGATTTCAACAACTGGAACAAGACGGCCACGCCCATGCACCTGGGCCGGGACGGCCTGTGGCATGCCACGGTGAAGCTGTCGCCGGGCAAGCACGAGTTCCGGTACTGGGAAGAAGGCGACCGGTGGCACACCGATTTCGCGGCGTGCGGCGTCCTTCGCAACAGCTTCGGCGGGTTCAACAGTCTGGTCGATGTCCTGCCGCCGATCCGGCTGATGGCGATGCCCGAGAGTCACGCCTTCAGCGGCCGGTCGAGGGTGCAGTAGGCGCGGCCGGCGCGAATCTGGCGGCGACATCGCAACGAGTCAATGAAAGAGCCCTGAGATGGCTGATCTCAGGGCTCTTCTGTTGGTTCTGCCAGACGTCCGGCACCGGCAGGGCCTGTCGGAGATGGGCCTCAGTCCAGCGGGTTCATCACGAGGCCGCTCAGGAGCTTGGGATAGAAGTAGGTGGACTTCTGCGGCATCAGTTCGCCGTTGCCGGCAATGACGCGGACGTCGTTGACCGTGGGCGGCTTCAGCAGCAGGGCCACGGACGCGTTGTCCTCGTGGACGGCATCGAAGGCCTCCGCGGCCAGGTGAACGTAGCGAATCTGGAGCTCGTTCTGCGGCCCGAACGTCTCGGGCAGCAGCCGGTCGATGACCAGTTGGTGGAGGACGGCCACGTCCAGCCGCCGCCACTGGGGGCTGTGATCGGTTGCCAGGCGGTCCATGGCCGAGATGTTCTTCAGTTGGGCCATGTAGGCCGACTGATCGCCTCGCAGGTAGATGCCGATGGAGGGGCTCTTGGACTCTGCGAGCCGCTCCTCGAGACGTCCGCTGACGGCCTCGGCGCCGGTGAACTCCTGCCACGAGAAGTGTGCGGCCAGGGCCTGTCGCATCTGGTCGGCGGTGACCTGCGGGAAGTTGGCCAGGACGCGATGGGTCGGGAACACCACCAGCCCAGGGTCGCTCATCGAGACGCACATGATCGACGTGAAGTTGGCGGGATGGTGCCCGGAGACGTCTTCGCCGCGGCTTCGCAGCCAGTTACGGTAGTTCAGGGCCGTGGTGTACCGGTGATGTCCGTCGGCGATGAACAGGGGCTTGCGGTGCATGAGTGAGCAGACGTCGGCGGCCGTCTCCTCGTGGGTGATGATCCACATGCGGTTGATGACGCCGTGGTCGTCGGTGACGACAAGGTCCGGCCGGGCCAGGGGCCGACGATCGAACGCGGCCATCACCTCGTTGGTCTCGTCCGGATAGAGGGCGAAGACCTGGCTGAGGTTGGTTCGCGTGGCCTTGAGCAGGCGGAGGCGGTCCTCCTTCGGGCCGCTGAAGGTCTGCTCGTGGGGGTGGATGTCGCCGGAGCCGAACTCCTCGAGGGCGACGCGGGCAATGAAGCCGCGGCGGACGTGCGTTGTGCCGCCGGCGGTGAACTCCTGCTCGTACAGGTACAGCGCCGGCCGGCCCTCGCGGACGAGGACGTTGGCATCCTGCCACTGTTTCAGACACCGGGCGGACCGGGTGTACCGGTTGTCCGCGTCGGTGTCGCCGGGCTGCTGATAGCCCAGGATCAGCCGCACGACGTTGTGCGGGTGCCGGTCGTGGAGTTCCCTCTGGAACCCCTCGCCGATGCAATCGTACGGCGGGGCCGTCACCATCGCCAGGTCGAGCGACTGGTTGGTGTTGTAGCGCAGACCCCGAAACGGCAGAATGGATGCCATGATCGTTGTGCCCTCACTCACCGTGTGACAATCGTTCCATGCCGACAGGCCGCCAGTCGCATCAGGTGCCCATGTCGTGCGACGACAGGTACTTGACCTGTTCGGCCGTGAGCGTGTCGATCCGGATGTTCATGCTTTCGAGCTTGAGTTTGGCGACCCACTCGTCGATGGCCTTGGGCACGTCGTGAACGTTCACGTCGAGCTTGCCGCGGTTCTTGGCCGCGTATTCGGTGGCCAGGGCCTGGGTGGCGAAGCTCATGTCCATGACGCTGGCCGGGTGGCCTTCGGCGGCGGCCAGGTTGATGAGGCGGCCCTCGCCGAGCAGGAAGACGCGGCGGCCGTCGGCCATGACAAACTCATCCACGAAGTTGCGGACGGCCTTGTTGACCTTCTTCGACAGCTTCTCCAGGGCGGGGATGTCGATCTCGACGTTGAAGTGGCCGCTGTTGCAGACGATGGCGCCGTCCTTCATTTTCTGGAAATGCTCGCCGCGCAGCACGTGGATGTCGCCCGTGACGGTGACGAAGAGGTCGCCGAGGGCGGCCGCGTCGGCCATGGGCATGACCCAGAAACCGTCCATGGTGGCTTCCAGGGCCCGCAGCGGATCGACTTCGGTGACGATGACCGAGGCGCCCATGCCTCGTGCGCGACTGGCGCATCCGCGGCCGCACCAACCGTAGCCGGCGATGACCACTTTCTTGCCGGCCAGCAGGAAGTCGGTGGCGCGGATGATGCCGTCCATGGTGGACTGGCCGGTGCCGTAACGGTTATCGAACAGGTGCTTGGTGTCGGCGTCGTTGACGGCGATGACGGGGAACTTCAGCACGCCCTGCTTGGCCATGGCCCGCAGGCGGATGACGCCGGTGGTCGTCTCTTCCATCGAGGCGATGATCTGCCCGGCCAGGTCGGGGCGGTCCTTGTGCAGGGCCCAGACCAGGTCGGCGCCGTCGTCCATCGTGATATTCGGCTGATGCTCCAGGGCCGACTTCAGGTGCTTGTAGTAGGTGTCGTTGTTCTCGCCCTTGATCGCATGAACGGCGATGCCGTACTCCTTGACCAGGGCGGCGGCCACGTCGTCCTGCGTGCTCAGGGGGTTCGAGGCGCACAGCACCAGGTCGGCGCCGCCGGCCTGAAGAGTGCGGCAGAGGTTGGCCGTCTCGGCCGTTACGTGGAGGCAGGCGCTCATTTTCAGGCCCGCCAGGGGCTTTTCCTTGGCGAACCGCTCGCGGACGAGCTGCAGCACCGGCATATCGTTGTCGGCCCAGGCGATACGCTTGGCACCCATTGCGGCCAGGGACATGTCTTTCACGTCATGGTTCATGAATGGTCTCCGGGAGTCTCACTCTTCGGTTACGTCAACGGATGTCGCATTACGCACGAAATCCAGCACTCGCTGCTTGTCTTTCCTGCCGGGGGCCGACTCCACGCCGCTGGAAGCCTCGACGCCCCAGGGACGCACGATTCGTGCCGCCTCAGCCACATTCTCCGGCGTCAGACCGCCGCTGAGGATCAACGGTCGGAGCCGGCCGGCCAGACTGGCCACGAGGTCCCAGGGGGCCGTCTGGCCGGTGCCGCCATAGGCGCCGCGGACACGCGAGTCGATCAGGCAGGCGTCGGGCCGGCACTGCTCGACATAGTCCAGAACGTCCGCCACATCCGCTTGTCCGCCGACACGAAAGGCCTTGATGACCTTGAAGTGCCCGGCCACGTCCTTAACGCTGCACGGCAGTTCGTCGCCGTGCAACTGAACAGTGGCCAGCCCTACCTCGCCGGCGATGCGGCCGATGGCGGCCGGAGCCTCGTTGACGAAGACGCCGACGGGAGTGACCCACGGCGGCAAAGCGTCCACAATAGCCTTGGCCTGGGCGACGGTGACCTGTCGCGGGCTCTCGGCGAAGATGATCCCGACGGCGTCTACTCCCGCAGCCGCAACCATCCTGGCGTCGTCGGGAGAGGTCACGCCACAGACTTTGACTCTCATGCGGCCCATGCAGTCCCTCCCGACCGGCCTGGAACGGGTAGGGTAACAGAATCGACCGCCAAGTCAAGTGTCTGACCCGCGAAGGTCGCATTACCCGTGATAGGGCCAGGGATTCTCGGTCGGATGAGGTGAGCAAGGGGCTCGTTTTGGGGTCACATGGGCGTCACCACGGGCGGCTCGCGAGCCGCCCCTACGGTTGACGCGGCAGGAGGGTTGCTGGCGTTCGGGCCTCAACGCCCTTCGCTGCGCTCAGGGCCCCTCCCTCTGGACGGGGGAGAGGGCAGGAAGGAGGCCGAGGCGGGATTGTCGGATGGGGCGCAAAAAAGGCGGCAGCGACCGAGGGGTGGCAAATCGCTGCCGCGCGATAAAGCGTCCCGAAGGACGCCTCTCCACAATGTCAACGGGCGACGCGCTGTTCAGACCCATACGATGCGCGCAGAAGCCCAACCACGATACTCGACGGAAACCATCCCTAGCGTCCAACCGATCTGACTCGGACATGCAGCGGCCAGAATCCGTAGCCGAAGGCATCTAATTACGACGAAAGTGCCGAATTGTCAAGGACATACTCCAGGAAAATTCTGCACCTTTCGGTGACCGCCGCAA
>Ga0123329_1001916_pt1 | contig 18906 bp, 21 predicted proteins | sample BioC12SIPDNA_FD_89703 | JGI IMG/M metagenome (GOLD analysis project Ga0123329, IMG submission 89703) | Anaerobic biogas reactor microbial communites from Washington, USA - Biogas_R1_B C12 SIP DNA | ecosystem: Engineered > Bioreactor > Anaerobic > Unclassified | place: Washington, USA | collected...
AGAAAGGACGAAACACTGACATGGAACTGAAAGAAAACCAAGCTGCCCTGATCCTCGAGGCCTCGGCCGATGGGGAAATCACCGTGGATGTGCAGGCGCTGGACCTGCAGGGCTTTGCCAGCGCCCTGTGTCATGCGCTCGCCATAAAACTCATGAACGACGAGCAGCTGCAGGGCGAACTGATGGAAATGGTGGAGGCTGGTGAACAACAGGCGGAGAAACCGGCGGACTGATTGTCCATTGCCCCGATAACCTTGCCCGGAGGCCATGACTAGGCTCCGGGCTTTTTTGTGGCCGTAGCGCGGCTGGCGATGGGGGTCGGGGGGATTCCCCCAGTAAGCGACCCAAGGGAGCGTCGCCTTAGGCGGGGTGTGGGTGAAGATCAGAGATGTGAGGAGCCGAGAGCGGTCTGACGGGAGCTGCCCGGATTCTCATCTTCTCAGCCGCAGTTGAACTGGCTTTGGCGATGGCGGCGAGGCCGTGATGTGAGGGAGATCGCAGCTGGAGGCGCAGTTTTACCTGTCCTGTCGATAGGAGGCATAGTGGCGCAGCACCCTGGCCACATAGGTCCTGGTTTCGGGGATATTGGGGATGGCGTCCTTGACCCGGCCCGGGCCGGCGTTGTAGGCGGCCAGGCTGAGGGCCACGTTGCCGTCGTAACTGTCGAGCAGGGTGCGCAGGTACCTGGTGCCGCCGGTGACGTTTTCGAGCGGATCGAGTGGGTTGGTCACCCGAAGTTCCCGGGCGGTGGCTGGCATGAGCTGCATCAGGCCCAGGGCACCCTTGGCGGACACGGCTTCGGGATCGAAGTTCGATTCCGTCTTGATCACTGCCTTGATTAAGAGCGGATCGACACCGTGTTCCGTAGCAACAGACTCGATGGAGTCCTGCAGCGACTTGGCGGCCGGGTGATCTTTCGGCCGCGTTGCCGAGGCCTTCGCCGATGCGCTCGATCTGCCGGGCAGGGAGTGCGGCCGTGGTCGTCGCGTCGAGCATCCAGGTTGGTGGGTGTGGCTGTTCCTGACCGGCACATAGTGGATTGCTCCGTTCCTGTCCAGGGTGGCACAGACCGTGGCGGGTGTCTGGGCTGGCCAGAGGAGGGTGGCGACGAGCAGAAGCACTACAGGAACAAGGGGTCGTTTCAGCCGCTCGCCCGCTTGCCAACCGGGACCAACCCACCTCTGCCTGGTACGCCCCGAACCTTCTGCTGATTTGACTTTTTGTCGAAAAGTGCTAAGCATTCACTATCGAGAGTGGCTCGACCCGTGATCGGGTCAGGAGCCCGCTGGCTTGCCCATTCGATGGGGAGGAGAGGCTATGGCTGCCGATGCCAACTGGACCACCATCTGCCCGCATTGCGGTGCTGCCTCCGAGGATGACGCCATCTGCCGAGCCTGCGGTAAGTTGCTGGACGAGTCGCAGTCGGTCCGACCGTTTTCCGCGGGCAGGTTGGTCGCAAACCTTATGGCCTCCTGGGTGCCTGCCAAAAATGGCGAGGTTCCTCAGTCTATCAAAGAAGAACCGGAGTTTTGTCCAACTTGGGATTTTTGTCCGGGAAACATTTATCACAAGGATAAATAAAGATCGCCGCATCGCTCGTCCGAGTCCCTTTACTTCTTCTTGTGGATTTCAATCACAGGACCGGGCTGACTGTCCTCAGGCCCTGAGACTCTTTCTGCCGGGGCTGTAAAAAAGCCCTCCGAAGTCGGCCGTTTCCCCTCACTGTCCACCACTCCCTTGAAGACCTTGCCGACGCCCTCGGCCGCCATTCCCTTGGCGTTCGTTCGTATCCTGCCCTTGCCCGATTCCTCGTACCGGTTGACACTGCGGAGACTGTCCGCGTCGCTGACGGTTTGCTCCCCATTGGGCTCGCGCATCGGCACCGGATGCGGTTCCTTGCCCTGGAGGTTCCCCTCGTTGATCCAGCCGGTATGACCGGCAGCGGTTCCGGCCGCCTGCTCGACATACCCCTTCATCATCCCCTGGTCGTGCATCCGGCTCCTGGCCTGCTGGATGGCGCTCTGTACCTCCGCCCCGGTACTGCCCCAGCCGTAGCCATGACCGCTGACAAAGCCGCTGACGATGTCCTGCATGGTGTTGACGCCGGCCGGGCCTTGCCGGGTCACATAGCTGTTGAAGTCGCTGATGGTCTTGCGGATGGTTTCCGGGGTCTCCTCGCCGTAGCGTTCCCGGGCGTAGTTCCGGATGAGGGCGGTGGTCAGGTCCGCGCCGTAGGACTCCTGCGCGCGGTTGATCTCCCGGGCCTCGTCGAGGATGGAGTAGGCCTCGGTGGCGCCGATGCGCTTGGCCACGTTGGCCAGGTAATCCAGTCCACGACCGTCGCTGAAGGTCTGTGCCACCGCCTCGGAGCGGACCCTGGTTTCGTCGCGGGCAAAGGCCCTGGCGGTGTCCTCGGAGACATTGAACGTGACACGGTCGCCATTGTTGCCCACTACAGCGAGTTGTCCACTGGCCCCTATTGAGGCCTGCTTGATGCCGCCCCCTGCGCCAAGCATCCCTTGGAGTTGGAACCTTTGGGTTTCGTCCAGTGAATGGATAAAACTCGACTGATCATTGAACGCCCGTCGCCAGTTGCTGGAGAGGCTGTTGTTCAAGGTGTCGCCGTAGCTGCGGTTGATCCCGCCGGAGAGGCTGTCCCGTTGCACCTGCTGCCAGAGCATGCCCCAGTTGCTGTCGCTGCCGAGGCTGTGGGCCGCGCCGACCACCTTCTGACGCACGGCCATGGCCCCCACCCGCACCGGGTCGAGGCCATGCACGGTGGCGTGGGTGGTGGTGTGGTGGCCGGCGCTGTCTACGGCATAAGCGGCCTTGCCCGCGGCCAGGGTATCCTCCCGGGTACCGGCGCCGCCGGCCCCGAGCAGGATGACGCTGGACGAACCATCCGCGTTGACACGCTCCGCCCGACTACGGGTGAGGCTGCCGTCCGGTCCGGTGGAGACACTCACCGGCCCGCTGGCCGTGCCCACCTGCTGGTTGGCCGAGGCCATCATGGTGGCGAACTCGCCCTGGGAGGAGCCTGCGGGCACCTCGCCAGACTGCTGCAGGCTGGCCCGGGCGTTCATGGCGGCGGTGTGGCTGCCCACGGATTTGTGCAGGCCCCAGGCCGAGGCCGCGGCCAGGTTGGCGAACCGGTGTTCGGCCATGCCGTCCAAGAGGCCGGCGGCGCGGACCTGCTGCTGCATCGCCCCGGAGAGTCCCTCCGGGGTGAGCAACCCGCCGGCGTGACTGCCCGCGCCCTGGACAATGGCGCTCAGGTTGCCGGCGAGCATGGCCAGGGCATGGCCGCCGAACCGGATGAGCATCATCGAGAACAGGCTGGCGAGCATGATGCCGGCGGAGCGGATCACCCCGAACATGGCCAGCATCTTGGTCGAGACCGCAGGCAAGGCGGCCAGGGCGTAGACCCCCAGGTTCGACTGGCGCACCTCCTCGAACCCGCGCGCGGCATAGTCCATGGCCGCGCCGTGGATCACCGCGTCGGTCACGCCCCAGGTGGAGAGGAACACGAAGAACCCGAGCAGGACCGAGGCGGCCTTGCCGACGATCGGTGTGGGCAGGAACAGCACCAGGAAGGGGATCACGCCGATGGCGATGGCGGTCAGTATTGCGCGGATCACCGGGATCCACTCGTTCATGGTCAGGCCGACCCCGAGGCCGGAGGCGGTGATCCTGCGGTCGCTCTCCATGAGCACCGCGGTCTCGGGGTCATCCTGGAAGTAGAAGCTGTAGAGGATATCGGCGATCTGCCGCTGCTGCAGGAGCCGCTCCGGCGGCACGGTCGTGCCGGTGGCAAAGGTCATGGTCGCGTTGATCAGGTTGCGGCAGGTGGTCAACTCGGCGCTGTTGTCCGGATCAAAGTAGGCCTTGCTGCAGACCTTGCGGATCGCCTCGCTGTAGTTGGTGGTGGCGGCGTACAGCGGCCGCAGCTGGTTCCAGGCCTGGGTGCAGCTCATGGTGGCGCCCTCGGGGTGGGCACTGTCGTAATAGACCGTGAAGATCGACGGGTTGACCGCCTGGCCGAGGTTCGTGAGAAAATCGGTACTGGTGTTGCGCAGGTCGTCAAGCGACAAGGTGGTGCCCGGCCGCATGAGTTCGAAGGTCACGCAGTCCTTGACGTAGCGGATCATGGAGGTGCGGGCGTGGTTGTCCTTGGGCGTGGAGCCCTTGACCGCCTCCAGGGCCTTGAAGCCGATGCCGCCGGCGGTACGGCTGTAGGCGGCATCGGGTGCGGCCGCGGTGTCGATGATGTCGACCAGGCCGCGCTCGATCAGGTTGAGGGCGCCGGCGGTGAAGACAATGGCGTCCGGCAGGTCGCCCACGGTCTGGAACCGGTTGAGCACCGGGTCGTAGACGGTGAGACTGCCCTTGGGCACGAACACGGCCAGGTAGACGACCGCACCGAACAGGACCGGTACGGTCCAGGTGAGCGGGATGACCCGCGCGCCGGTGGCGGCCCGGGCGATCCAGGCGCCCGAACCGGCGAGCACGCCCATGATGGTCATGACCGTGATCAGTCCCTGGTAGCCCGCGTCGCTGAAGATGAGGGCAACGCGGGTGAACGCCTGGACGATGGGGTTGAAGCCGCCGTAGGTGTAGTACTCCATGTCCAGGGCCAGGGCGGCCTCGGGTGGCAGGAGAAGCGCCAGCAGGAGCAGGCAGGCTGTCTTGTGCATCATGGTTGTCATTGGGCCTGTACCCGGTCGGCCAGGTCCTTGCCGTAGCGCCGGGTGATCTCGGCGGCCATCTGGGTCTCCAGCCGCTGCATGTGGTTGAGGTAGGTGACGATGGTGTTCATCTCGCCCGCAGCGGCTATGTAGCTGGTCTTGGCCGCCTCCTTGAGCGAGCGGATGCGCCGGAGCATGAGGGTGAGCCCCTGGTCGGCGTGCTCAGCAAAGAGCACGGCCGCGCACTTCTCCGGACCCTGGCCGCCGGCAGGCCCGGCCTTCTTCTCGAGCACCTCCTTGGCCTTGGCGCCGATGGCCTCGCCGCGGACGTACAGGTCGGAGAGCATCTGCAGGCTGTAGGCCTTGGCGGTGATGTCGGCCAGGCCGGGGATGACCGCGTCACGGGTGCCGGTGCCCACGGCCGTTTTGAGGATGGGCAGGGGTGCAAGCGGGTTGCCCTCGAGAAAGGTCTGCTCGACCGCGCTCAGGCTGCCCTTGGCGGCCAGCTTGTCGGCAATGGTGTTCAGTTTGCTGGTGACCGACTCGACCAGGTCGCGGCCCGCGTCGGTGATCCGGCTGCAGGTGCCGGTGGCACTCTTGGCGTAGACCTCGCCGTCGGTGAAGGCCTCCAGGTCGTCCGGGTTGTTCTGGGCGCAGGGCGGGATGGTGGCGACCCGGTAACCGTTGGCCGCCCCTTCGAGTTGGATGTCGCCCACCAGGCCGCGCAGCAGGTTGACGTGGCTCGCCGGGATGGACAGTCGGCTGCCGACGTTCGCCAGCAGCGAGCCGCCGGAGAGGAAGATGGCGCGGATGTCGGCGTTGCAGCCGCTGGTCACGGCGGCCAGGTCCGCGGGCTTGGGCTGGTTGTTGTTGGCCCGGTCCTCCTTGGTGAGGATGTCCCACATTTCGGCCGTGCCGCTCACCAGTTTGTTCTCCTTGATGGCCGTGCCGAGCCGCTCGCGCATTACCTCGGTGGAGTGGAAGCCGTTCTCGTCGGCCACGATCCCAACCAGCTCCTTGGCCGCGGCGCACTCGTCGATCTGCATGGAGTTGAGCTTGTCGGCCAGGGCCTCGAAGTTCTTGATGGTGTTCGAGCACTGCTCGCAGAGCGTCTTCAGGGCCAGGTCAAAGGCCACGGCCGAGGCGTTGGTGAGGATGGCCTGGAGCTTGTCCACCAGGTAGTCGGTATTCATGAAGCTGAACCCGCCCATGAACACGTCGATGCCGCCGCAGCCGCTCTTGATGCGCGGCATCTCCACGGTGACCGGGTACTCGGCGGTGCTCCGCCAGCGGCCGGAGAAGCTGCCGCCGGCATAGTAGCCGCGCTGCTGGCCGCTGAGGTAATCGGGACTGGTGGTGGCCTGCTGTTGCAGCCAGTCATCGACCCAACCGGCGTGGGCGGTGGGGGCCAGCAGGAGCGCGAGGACAAGGGGAGTGATGAGTGATCGCATGGCGTCCTCCTTGGGAATCAGGGGGTTGCAGACCCCTTCCAGGGCGCTGGGGTGTTGAGGATCGCGGCCGGGTCCAGGGCGCTCCCTTTCTGGAACTCGTAGGTGGTGAACGAGTCCGGGGCGGTGTCGCCGCGCAGGAAGCGGATTGCCTGGGCGAGCTTGCGCTCGATCTCGGGCAGGGTGACCACACCGGTGGCAATGGCCATGGACTCCTGGCGGTCCTGGCGGATGAGCAGCAGGGTCGGGGTGACGCTCACCTTGAAGCGCAGGGCCAGGTCAGGCTGGGTGCGGATGTCGACCGGCCGCACCTGCCAGCCGTGGCGGTCGACAAAGTGGGCGAGGATCTCGGCCTGTTGGGTGCAGAAGCCGCAACCCGGGGCAACGAAGAACAGCAGGGCATGATCGCTGCGCGCCGCGTCGATGGTGCGGCTGATCTCGTCCTGCTGCAGCCGCACCCGCGCGGCCACACCCGGGGTGGAGACCGGGTACACCTGGTTGAGGGTGAACAGGTCGGCCCGTTTCTGGGTGACGTACTGGGTGGCGTTGGCATAGGCCAGGGCCTTGCGCCGGGCGATGTCCTGGATGGAGAGGTACTCGAGGATGTTCTGCTCGGTCGGGTACTGGACCGCCTTTTTCTGCAGGCCGTTGAGCAGTTGCTGGAAGTCGTCGGGGTACAGAGTCCACAGTTGTTCGGTGGAGTAGTTGGCGAGGGAGACATCGCGGGATACAGACTGCACCGATGGCACCGGTTGGTCCGGAGGTTGTTCCACCTCCTGTTCGGCCGGCGGATCCTCGTACCAGAACCAGCCGTGCTTGCTCTGGTCGTAGAACCCTAGCGTGTCTGCTGAGGACCGGTTGTCACCCCAGGCGAGCGTGGCCACCAGGACCAGCGCGCAGCAGAGGCTACCAGAGCGGCAGAGCCTGATGGAGGATCTCGCGTGCATCGACAAAACCAAAATACCTGCTGTCATAACTGCGGGGATGGGTGCCGACGAGGAACAGTTGTCCCTCCGGCACCGGACCATTGTGGATGAACCGCGGCAGCGGCCGTCCCTGGCTGTCGGTGGCAAGGGCCTGGCCAAGCGGCCGGCCGTTGCAGCTGAACCGGTATTCCGCGTCCACGTGCAACCACTCGCCCGGCCGGCAGCCGACCCGCTTGATCATCCGCTCTCGGTTCACGCCCAGTCCCTGGCGGATCTGAGCCAGGTCGCGGTGGCGGAACACCAGGTAGTCGCCAGTCTCGATCTGTGCGGGCACCGGCCGGAGCAGGAAGACCCGATGATCGAGGGATCCGCTGGTGGCCACGGTTATCTGTCCGGGTAGCCAACTACCCAGCAGACAGGAAGCGAGCACCACCAGGGCCACCACCTGCTCCCGGCGGTTCAGCCGCCAGCCACGGTTACGGGAGGCGGAGTTCAGGTTCGCGGCCATTTTTGAGCACCACCTCCTTGAGGAGGATCGTCCGGTTGGGCGGCTGCGCCCGGAACACCTGCTCCAGTTGGTCCAGCCCCTGTTGCCACTGGGCCTCAGTGATCTCGCCATTGGCGAGCAGGGCCTGCTGGGTGCGGAGGTAGCCCTTCAGGTCAAAGGCCACCACCCGGGGCACGAACCAGCGGTCATAGGCGAACAGGGCGATAAAGGTAACCGCCAGGACAATGAGCAGCACCTCCAGGTAGCCGGGCCGGACAGACTGCTTTTCAGGGACCAGTGGAGTCATTGCCCACCTCGCAGGCTGGTGATCAGGCTGCACAGGGCGGGACTGTTCGCCGCCGTGTTGATCCGTTCGAGCAGCACGGCCAGTTCCGCCTCGCCCTGGACGGACCAAGTGCGGCTGTCGTTGTCGTAGACCAGGGTCGGTACAGCACTGATCTGATACTGCCTGAACAGCGCCGGGTTGATCCGCAGGGGTACCTGCACCCGCTCGCAGGTGATCGTCGCCGTATCCCGGCAGGTCGGCTCCTCCTGCAGCACCCGCTGGAAAAAGCGGGTGTTGCCCGGCCAGTCATTCAGGCCGTGCGGCAGGCCGGCAAAGACCGGGACGATCCGTTCATCACCGAGACGGGCGATCCCGGCCAGCAGGCTTCGGAGAGAGTCTTCGGTCATGCTGCTGGAGAGGAAGAGGTAGAGGTGCTCACTGGTCGCGAGTTCGCTGGTATGTTCCTTTGGCTCATCAGCCTGCGTGGCCTTTAACGCCTCCGCGACCTTTGCCTGCTCGCCCTGCAGCCGTTCCTGCACGGCCGGCGCGGTAAACCGTTCCATGACCTGTCGCGCCGCCGTTGCTCCTGCCTCAGCCTGGCTATTGGCGGGCAGTGCCATGGCTGTGGCCGCTGCCCGGGCCGTGTCGACCACCTTCTCCACCGCCAGACCGGCCGCCTGATCCCGGGCGGCTTCCTGCGCCTGCGCCAAACCATCCCTGTTCTCCTGTTCTGTCCTGTTTCTGGCCCCGGCCGGCTGCGCCGCGATCAGCAGGGCCATGACCACCAGGCCTACTCGCAGCAGGTGCAGCATCGCTGCCTCCGGTAGACGACCCAGAGGAACTCGTCGTTCGGGCCGAGTTCGCCCATGAACGGCGGGTTGGCGCCGGCGTCCCAGGTCGCGGTGGCCCGGCCGATGGGGTGCACCCCGCGGATGGACGGCCGGGCCAGGTTCATCTTGTAGTGGCTCTTCACCCACACCGGTGTGTACTCGCAGCCGCACTCGGGTGCGGGGTCGCAGATCAGGCCGATGCGGTTGAGCTTGTAGAGCATCCGGTAGGCCGCGGTGGCATTGGCCTGGACGATGTTGTCGTTGTCCACATGACCGGTCATGGGATAGGCCAGGCCGCCGCTGCCCAAGCACCAGGGCATGGCGTCGAGCGGCCAGCCGGCGTTGGCCGCCACCGCGTCCGCCGTGCAGGCGAGCACCATGGCCTTGTTGGCAAAGAGTGCGGCCTCGGGCGTGAGCAGGGCCGCCAGTTCGTCGCTCTGCCAGAGCGGGTCGAACTCGCTCCACCAGGTGCCGTAGTCGTCGCGGGCGCAGAGCCCGACCATGAGCGGCAGGAGGAAGGCGTGCGCCTGGGCAAAGGTCGACTCGTTGGCCACGTCCACCGCGTCCGAGCTTTTGTTCTTGCCGCCCAACTCGTCAAGAAGCCCCCCGCCCACCGACTGGCCGAGCATGGCCGAGTAGAAGGCCACCGAGGAGGTGTCGAGCAGCAGGAAGGGCTCCCAGTAGCTGACCACCAACCCCGGTTCGACAAAGAGCGGGGGCGGCCGCGGGCAGACGCAGACCCCCTCGATGGTGAACTCGATTTCCTCCCAGTGGATGTCGGTGAGCGGGTTGAACGGCACACCGGTTTTGGCCAGCGCCGGGGTCGCGGTCAGCAGCAGGAGGGCCAGAAGGAACCGTTTACCGGGGGCGACCAAGGGACACCTCCCGGATCACGAGTTGATTGTCCCGCTCGACCACCACCGATGGCACGGCCCGCACCTGCAAACGCTGGGCGATATCCTCGGTCAGGTAGGCGACCGGCCGGCCCAGTTCATCACGCAGCGTTGCGGCCAGACCGCCGCTCAACAGGAGCAGCGCCCGGTGGTTCGCGCCATAGGACGAGCCCTTGAACCAGGCCACCTGCTCCGGGTCGCTGCCGTCGATGACCACCAGCGCCCCGGTCAGGGAGATGTACCGCAGTGGGTTGAAGGTGAAGCCGCGCGGGTAGAGGATGGTGCCCTGGGCATCGACCAAGTCCTCTTCCAGGGTATGGGTCAAATCCACCATCGTGGTCGTGTCCTTCGTTGCCCGCGGCAGGTCGTGCAGGTTCGCCGGTTGGTAGTGGACCTGGGCACTCCGCAGTTGCTCCACATCGACGCTGACCGCACGCTGCCGCAGTTCATCGACCAAATCGGTTTCGATGACAGCCGAGGTTGGCCCGACCGGTTCGAGTCGTACGATCTCCCCGGCTCGGGTCGGCGACACTCCGGCCAGCAGCAGTGCCAGGATCAAAACCTCAGACCGCACCGTCGGCCCTCCGTGCGACCATCTCCAGGATGGCCTCGTGATAGCTGGTGCCGGCCTGCACCATCCGCTCGATCTCGGCGATCTCGGTGGGCTTGGAGGTGTAGATGAAGTAGTCGTAGTCGTTGACCACCAGCCGGGCCACACCCAGGCCAAAGGGGGTGTCGAAGAAGATCTCCGAGTATTGGGGCGGGTTCGATTTGACGCTTCTGAGCAGCTGCAGGACAAAGTCGTCGTAGTCGATCAGCCCCTGCTTGCGCGCCTGGTCAAAGTCCGAGGATTCGAGATAGATCTTGAAGGCCGAGTTGCCGTTCACCACCCGGCCGACCTCGCCGAAGCTGTCCAGGTCGAGGATCGATTGGGTGATGATCATGAAGCTGCCGTTGTACTTGCGCGCCCGCCGGTAGCCCTCGTTGACCACCGGCGCGAGCATGGCCGCCTTGCCGAGGAACTGCCAGGCCTCGTCAAAGATGATCAGCCGCGAGCGGGACCGGTCCGACAGGTAGAGATCCTGGGTGACCGCGTTGAGCACCAACAGGGTCACCACCCGGTACAGGTCCGGCTGGATCTTCAGATTTTCCAACTCCAGCACGACAAAGCTGTCACGGTGGATGTCAAAGGTCGAGGGGCCGACAAAGAAGCGGCCGTGGAAGCCGTGGCTGGTGAACTCGCGGATGTTGAAGGCCAGCTTGCGGGCCACCTCGACCAGGGCCGGGTTGTCGCCCATGCTGTCGAAGTCCGCGTCCGGCACGTCCGGGAAGCGGGCCAGGAAATCGTAGACCGTGTCCGCGTCCGCCGCCTGGCCGCACTGCTGCCAGGCCCAGCGCACCGCGTTGCGCATCATGTTCAGTTCGGTGTCGTCGCAGCGGTCCGTGTCCGAGTTGGAGTAGGCCATTTGGGCGAACACCGCGGTCACCGACTTCAACTCCTCCTCGGGTTCCTCGATGTTGGAGAAGGGGTTGAGGCAGACCGTGGTCCCGGGCTGGAAGTCCAGGTAGCGGGCGCCGAGCATGCTGGCGATCTTCTTGTACGAGCCGCCGATGTCGATGATCCGCACCAGGGCGCCGCAGGCGTGGTAGTTGTAGGCCAGGTAGTTGACCAGAAACGATTTGCCCGAGCCGGTGGTGGCGCCGCAGACGATGTTGTGGTTGGGCGCGCCCTTGGCAAAGAAGTCGAGCGCGACCAGCTGGCCCTTGCGACCGACAAAGAGCAGCCTGGGCGTGCCGCCGGTGCCGGCAAAGTCGCCCTGCACCGGCAACAGCGGCGTGACCGCGGGCACCGGGGCGATGAAGTCCCGCTCCAGGTTGTCGATGTTGCGGCCGCTGGTGTAGAGGCAGAACGGCAGGGCGGAGAGGAAGAGGATCTTGAGGATGAAGGTGTCCTGCTGCATCACGTAGCCGTTGTCCTCCCACAGCCGCCGTGCCCGGGTGCAGGACTCCCGCGCCCGCTCCAAATCTTCATCCCAGACTAGCAGGATGGGGATGATACGGACGAACCTGACCCCGTGTTCCAGGGCGTCGGTGGCCTCCAGGTGCTCCTCCTGCTTTCGCCGCAACAGCGGCGAGAGCGAGCCGATGGCCTGCTGGTTGAGCAGCAGGTTGCACTTGGCGTGGATTTTCGTCTCCAGTCCCTGCTCGAAGAGGAGGTTCAGGGTGTAGAGGAACCCGGTCTTGATCTGGTCCATGTCCGAGATCAGGCCCCAGATGCCGCCGAACAGGGAGTTGGTCTGCAGCGGGTCGACCTGGGCCGGGATGGTCTTGGGCGTGGTGCAGCAGAAGTGGTTCGCGCCCACCTGCAGGTGATCGCCCCGGTCGCGGATGCGCGTGTCCGCGTTGAGGATCTGCTTGCGCAGGGGCAGGGTCTGGTCATAGGTCGACAGGTTCTGCTCTGGGTAACCGTCTGGGTAGTGGTTGAACAGCCGCCGCGCCCACTCGAGCAGGGCCCCCGGCCGCAGGGGTCGGGGCGAGAGCAGGGCGGCCCGCAGGGTCTCGGCCAGCTGGCGACGGATGTCCTGGAGCGGCTTGGTCCGGTTGTGGTCCGCGAACTGCTCGGGCCGGGGCACCTCCGGACTGTCACCGGGCAGCTTGACCGCCACGAACAGACGAAAATTACGCACCGGGATGTGGCTGCAGGCGGCGAGCCCGCTGCGGCCCGCGTCCATGAAGCGGACGATCTGCTCGGTGCTGGTGCGAACGATGATGTCGTCCACGGTTCGGCTCTCCCGGTAGCTGGTGAGGATCGGGCTGATGTGGCTGTCCGCATGAAGGATGAGCTGCAGCACGCTGCCCTTGGGCAGGCCGGCGCGGAACAACCCCTCGAGCCCGGTGAGCGTCTTCGGGCCGGCAAAGGTGAGCGGCGTGCACTCCCACAACAGGCCCAGGCTGCAGTCCTGGTTGAGGTAGACATCCAGGTCGGCGTCATAGGCCAGGTAGTTGAGGAAGGCCGAGAACGGGTGCCGCCGGGTCAGCCGGTCCAGGTCAGCCTGGCGGAGATGAGAGCCCGGTGCAAGGCCCAGGCGGCGCAGGAGGGAGCGCATGTCAGTGCTCGCGAACCTCGGTGAGCACCCACTCGGCCGGTTCGATCTCCAGGTAGGCGTAGCGGCTCATGAACAGCTCGTTGGCTTCACCGCGGTAGGGCAGGAGGAGTACGCGCAGGATTTTGGGCGGGTTGAGCAGCGGCGTCTCCGGCGCCGCCAGCAAATCGCTGATGGCCCGGTAACGCTCGCCCTGCGCCTCGTCCTGCACGGCGCTGGTGGTCTCGGTGGCCCCCTCCGGCACTCGGGCCTGGCGGTAGGCGGTGGGCGTATCCACGCACTGGCCCTCGCTGTCCTTGGCCCGGCAGCGGAAGTTCTCCTCGTACGGGTTGACCGCATTCTTGACCGGCGCGCAGCCGGCCACCACGGTCAGGATCAGCAGGCCGATAAGCAGCGGGTTCATCGCTTTCCTCCCGGTTGATGGCGGGCCAGTCCTTCACTGCGGATATCCCTGATCTCCAGGTCCTTGCCCTCGGAGACGATCACCGTGACCTTCTTGGCCGCGCCCACCTCGATCACCGGCGTGGTCTGCTTGACCAGGTCGAGGTAAAAGTCGCTCATGGTCTGCGCCCCCTGGGACAGGCCGGTGCCCAGGGCGGACTTGCCCACCTGCGAGCTGTCGATGGTGGCGGTGGAACCGAGCGCCGAGGTCGAGGTGGTGGTGGCCGCGGCCTTGAAGGCATCGCCTGCGCCCTCGAACAGGCCGGCGACAATGGCCCGCACCGTGGCCGCGCCCATGCGCGACACCACCCGGCCCGAGAGACCCACCTTGGAGTCAGAATCAGTGACGAACCCCTTGACCGGGGTGTCGATCACTGCCCGGCCTTCGTTGCTCAGGCAGGAGAGCGAGACCAACCGTACGTCTGCCCGTTCCTTGTCGAGCCGGCCCACCGCCTCGGCGACCACGAAGCAGCCGGACAGCTCCGCTTTGACGTCGTTGGGCAGCACGGCCGGGGTCTTGATGCGCAAGAGCAGCGGCTCCGGGCTGTTCTTGCTCGACCCGGAGGTGGCCGCGTCAAAGCCGGTGAGCAGGTTGGCCTCCATGAACGAGGGCGGCAGGTAGACCGTGCGGCGCTTTTGGCCGTCCTGGTTCCTTGCCAGGGTGTCGTTCTTGACCACGGTGATCTTGCCGACCTTCTTGCGCTCCTTTGCCGGCCCGGCCAGGCCGGAGGTCTCCATCCCGTTTGCCGGCAGGGGCGGCGGGAAGGGTTCCTTGGGCTGGGCCACCGCGTCCGCGCTCGGGACTTCGGGTAGGGGTTCCTTTTTGGCAGCGGATTCTTCGGCAACCGCCTTCTCCTTGGCCACCCGGTCCAGTTCCCGCTGCATGGTGGTCACCAGCCCTTCCAGGTCTTCCAGCTTGCGCCGGTGCTCGCGGAAGATGGTCTTCTCCATCAGGTCCTCCTCGAGCCGCAGATCGCGGCCAGCGCTGTCGGCCTGGTCCTGCTTGCGGTCCGAACGGGCGTGGTAGCCGGTAACCGTCAGCGTGATCAGGAGGATACCGAGCACGGACCAGATGACCGTTTTCCGGCCCGTTGGCGTGAGTTGTTCGAACCGTTCGCGCAGGCGCATCACTCGCCTCCCGCGGACAGGGCCGTGTCCAGGGTTTCCATGGCGCCAGGTTCCCGCTCCTTGCGCTCCACCACCAGCACCCGGGTCGAACCGCCGGGCTGCAGCCGGTGCTCGACCAGGGCCACGGCCAGGATCGGGTTGCCGATCCGGGCGTCAAGAAAGGTCTTCTCCGCGAGTTCGCTCTCCGTGCTCAGGCGCGAGGTCACCTGGAAGTTCTTGAGGCGCAGGCCGACCCCGTCCACCTCGACCGTCTGGCGCAGGCTGACCTGCAGGTCCGGGCAGAGGGGGATGTCTGTCTTCTGGTCGCTCACCCGGTAGCTGCCCGGGTAGGCGCCGCTGTAGCCCTCGCGCAGGAGCTGCAGGGCCTGTTTCTCCAGCGGCAGGTTGCGGTAGCGCTCCAGGTTCTCGGCCACGGTCTCCGCCTTGGCCGCGGCCAGGCGTACGGTCACGGCGCTGGTCTCGGTCGGGGTGGCGATCAGGGTATAGACCGCGCCGTTGCAGATTGCGTAGATTTCGCTTGGCTCCTCAGGGTAGGTGCGCTTGCCGTTCGCCTCCTCGGCGGTGAACTTGATGAAGGCGTTGTTGCCCGAGAAATGACCAGTGAGCCCCTTCTCCTCGGAGAAGATCAGGTCGGTCATGGGACCGGGACAGACGATGCGGTTGATCTCCCGGCTGGAGAGTTCCACCAGGGTTGGCACCTCGGCCGGCACGCCGCTCTCCGCCAGTCCTTCACCGGCCGCCATCAGCAGGCAGCAGGTCACGGCCAGGGTCATTCTCATGGTTGCTCCTTCGCGGGGTTGTCCTTCTCCTTGAAGCTCAGCAGGCTGAACCGGCCGTCCCGCACCTGGTAGGCGATCCGGTAGGTGCGGGTGGTGTTCTCCAGCCGGGTGGTGCCGGTGAACTGCTTGAGATCGCCGAACACCTCGATCACCTCCTCCTCGACCGAGAACTTCTCCGGGTAGAACACCGAGCTGACCTGGGACTCCTCGATCCGCCCAGCCAGCGAGTACCACCGGACCGAGGCCTCGGCATAGGCCTCGGGCGCGTAGTAGACGAGCAGTTCGTTGAACTGGCGACGGGCCGTGTGCGGCGAGTAGGTGGTGGCCAAGCCGACGACCCGCTGGCCGATCTCGCGCAGATAGTCGTCGCTTGGCCGCCCCTGGACGAACTCCACTGTGCCGGTCAGGTGCGGCGGGATGAGGATGACCCGCTGCAGTCGCACCGCCCGGTAGGCGAGGTAGGTCGTGCCCACCAGGCAGGCGCAGAGCACGATGACCAGGAACCGGAGCAGCTGGTTGGCGGCGAACAGGTTGCTGCTCTGCTGCAGGTAGGTGGTGATCTTCACTCGTGAAACTCCTGCTGGAAGTACTCCGGGCAGTTGCGCATGCGCAGCAGTCCGCCCACGTAGAGCAGATGCTTGAGGAAGCCGCGTGGCTTCTGCCGCTTGGTCCGGATGTAGGCGTACTGGATGGCCACAAAGGCGATCCAGGCCAGCCCGCCGTAGACCAGGGCCACGGTGAGGGTGAACAGGAAGATGGCCAGTTCATCCATCTCGAACCACAGCACCTGGAAGGGTCGCGAGAGGTACTGGGGGAATTTGCGGGAGGATGAACCGGCCATGGCTCAGCTGATCAGGGCGCCGATGGTCTCGACCACGGTGTTGGCCCGCAGCAGGAAGGCCCCGCCGAGGACCACGCCGGCCGCGGGCAGGATCATCTGGCGGATGGCGAGGATGGCGGCCACGCACATGCAGGCCACGCCGCCGGTGAAGCCGACCGGGCCGAGCAGGATCTGGTTGACGCCGATGTCGTACAGGTCATAGGCAAAGGAGCCGCTCGCCGGCACGGTCATGGCCAGGGCGTTGCCCGCCTGCAGGAGGATCGCCAGCAGGGCGACCGGGGTGGTGCGGTGTACTCGTTTTTTCCAGGTTCTCATCCGCTGCATCTCGCTACGCTCCATCGTGGTTGGTTATGGCTGCCGGCCGGGCAGGCGACTGGTCCACAGGGACCAGCGTCACCCGCCGGTTCAGGTATCGTTTGGTGGGGTTGGTGCTGACCAGCTCATTGGCTCCTTTGCCGCTGACCGCGGCCACGGTGTAGCCGCGGTCGCGGAGCAGGGTGGCGACCTGCTCAGCCCGTTGGCGGGAGAGACGCAGGTTCGTTGCCTCGGTGCCCAGGTCGCAGGTGTGACCGGTGACCGCAAGGGGCGTGGTCGGGCTGACCTGGCAGTGGCGCAGGCCGGAAATCAGCTGGTCGGTTTGACCGGGTTCCGGTTCGGCGCTGCCCAACGGAAAGAGGATCACCGGCAATACGCATGGGATATCCGCGTCGATGGTATCTTTGGTGCAGGCCAGCCGGATCGATCCGCTCGTCCCGGTGATGAGGAAGGTGTCACTCACTGCCAACCGCACCGGTCCAGCGACCAGGGACAGGCTCGCCGGCCTGATTACCCGCGCCCACAGCGGGGCGGGGGCAAGCAGCAGTCCGGTCAGCAGCAGGCAGATGGTGCAAATGTTCATAGGATCTCCTCTCACCCCCTTTTTCCCGGGGGGAGGACATGATTGCGGCCATTTCCGGGGAAATTTTTTCCCCGCAGCCCCTCTGTCCCGATCCGGTAACTGCCAAGAAACGAAGTTTCTTCTTTCTTAGTTTGCGGTTTGTAAGAGACCGGAGGGCTCCTGATTTTCTTTGACCAGGTCCCGGTGCCGGGCCACCTGAGCACGGTTGCGGATGGTCAGCACCCGTCGGAGTTGAGCTTTGGTCAGCTGAAAGCGGAAGGTGGTCTGGATCTCGTCAACCACCAGCCGCACGGAGAGGCGCACACCCGGCTTGCCGTTGTAGAACCTCGAATAGGCGTACCGTTCCCACTTGGTGTTCAGGCTGACGGTGCGCAGGAAGCTCTGTCGTGTCCGCAGGGACATCCGGTTCAGCTGCGGCCGCAGGATTTCTTTGTTGCCCCAGACCTGCTCCAGCAGGCGCAGGCCGAGCAGATCGTCCCGACTGAGCGGGTCCTGGATGAGTTGCTGCCGGTGCAGGTAGAGCAGCACCTTTCTGGGAATGGGCGATTGGCGGGCAAAGTCATCGAGAGTGGGAAGCTGATCGTTCATCAGGCAGCATCGGCGAGTTGATAGAGGATGTTGTGCAGCAGGCGGCTGAAATGGCGGCGGCTGAGGTGGAAATGCTCGGCAGCCTGGTGCATGTTGACCGGCCTTTCCTGGTTGAGGATCCAGCGGCAGATCTCCCGTTCGCGCTCGCTCAGTCCCCGCAGGGCCGCATCGATCTCGATCGGCAGGTGCTCAGGCGGGGGTGGTGCTGCCTCTGGGGTGCAGGCGTCCAGGAGAACGTCGTTGGCCGGCTGGACCGTCTGGATGCCGCTGGCCAGCCGGAGGCATCGGGTCTTGAAGATCACCCGGAAGAAGGGCACGAACCGCTGCGCTGCCTGTTTCTTCTCAGCCGTAGTCAGGGCTTGGAAGGCGGCCATGGTCGCCTCTTGGAGCAGGTCATCCTCGTCGGCTGCCATGTGGTTGCGGTAGGGGTTGGCGATCCAGTGGATGAGCCGCATGTTCTCGGTGACCCACCTCCGCGCTGTCAGCCAGGTCTCCTGGTCGGTATCGCGTGGCTGATCCGTTGGGTCGGTCATCATGCGTCCGGGCGGCTCGCCCTTCTTTTAAGATTAAAAAAAGATTAAAAAAGATTAGGCACTTTCGGGGGCTGCCCGCAAACCCTGCATTGATGGGCTTTCCCTGCGTTTTGCCGCTTTAGTATTACGGCTGTTATGCACATCCCCGCGTGGCGGTTGTACCGACGTTGGTGCGATCGCCCTACCCTACCCCGTCACTCGTATACCTAGCCCAACCTGCGGAAATACCGACCCCGCACCACGGTTATCCCCACTCTCAGGTGGTACCCGATGTTTTCGGTAACCGTTTGTCGACGTGGATCTTGTCTTCCTGGTCGATTTGCCAGGAGCCGAGAAACCCACCACGGACCAACCCGTCGAGGGCGATTCGGAGTTTGTAGCGGTAATCTGAAAGGCGGTGGCAATTTGAACCGCAGAGGTGACGGAGGGTGCTAACCTTCGTGGGATACGGTGTGCGATGGCTGGCGTAGAAGCCATGCAACCATTTGGCAAGGTCGGTTTTCAGCTGCACATGTTGCCGCCACGGGATCTGCGTCCAGCCGGCATCGAACAGCCTGACCATTCTGGGATTGCACTTGAGGAAATAACTTCGCTCTGTCTCGTTGTAGATGAATTCGTCAAGGAGCGAGCCGGCATAAGAAAAGGGTTGCGTCCCGATGGCAGTTGGTGCCTCCAGGTCGATCTCAACAGCGGAGGTAGTCAGGCGCCAGAGCGATTCCTTGAGCCATTGACGGTTTGGTTTGCCATAACTCCGGTGGATGCCCGTGAGAAATCCCTTCGCCGTGAACCGGACCAACTTCCCGGTTGGCTGGGCCGAGGCCAGATAGAGGGCATGAGCGAACACATCAAGATCAGCCTGGTCCAACTGCCAGCCGGTGTAGTGAACCTGCAGGCCACGGATAGTGGGCAGAAGTTCCTTGTTGACCGTCTTTCGCTGACCCCGCTGGACCATGCCGAACAGCGCTGACCGCAGGAATACGTTGGGTATCCCATGCATTCCGGCAGGACAGGTTGGAAGAAGAGGATGCTCCTGAAGCAC
>Ga0123329_1001918_pt1 | contig 18892 bp, 10 predicted proteins | sample BioC12SIPDNA_FD_89703 | JGI IMG/M metagenome (GOLD analysis project Ga0123329, IMG submission 89703) | Anaerobic biogas reactor microbial communites from Washington, USA - Biogas_R1_B C12 SIP DNA | ecosystem: Engineered > Bioreactor > Anaerobic > Unclassified | place: Washington, USA | collected...
CGGACTGATCGGCATGCTTCAAGGGCGACGTGCTCAGCACGAGGCGGAGGGCGGCCTCCGACACCTGTGGCGAGCTGCGCTGGGAACCGCTGGCCTGGCGCTCTGCACGCTGATCATGTTCCTGTCGACCATTGTTGCCGAATGGCGGCCGGAACGCACCGAGGTACTTCAGCTTCTGCACCAGTCGAGTTGGATCGGCTACGAACCGGCCCGCTTCAACCCGGCCGTACTCGACAGCACCACCGAGCTGGAGATCATTCGCGAGCTGGCGACGCTCCGCGAGGTCGGATTCACGGGCATCGTCACCTACGGGAGCCGACCGGACCTCGCTTGCATCCCGCGGTTGGCCCACGAGCATGGCTTCAAGGTGATCATGGGGGTCTGGAATCCCCTCGACGACAACGAACTCCGGATTGCTTATGACAACCGGCAATACGTCGACGCCTATTGCGTGGGGCACAATTGCCTGAGCGACGACACAGGGCTCACCTTGTGCAGCGAAAGACAGCTTCAACATGCCTTGCGCTGGCTGCGCGATCGCACCCGAAAACCGGTGGCGACGACACAACTGGCAAAGCAATACACCCCCGAAGCGAGCCGGCTGAACGCGATGGGCGATTTCCTTTGTCCAGACGTGCATCACGCTTACAGCCTGCACGACCTCGAGGGGGATATCCGGACGACCGTCGGCGAACTCAAACGGATTGCGGCGATCGCCGAACGATTCGACCAACCGGTAATGATCAAATCCTTGACGTATCCGGTGCGCAACACGCTTCAGGAGGAGCCCGACTACCATCGCCAGGCCGACTACTTTGAGGGAGTTGTGAACGCCATCCGCGATCCGTTGTCGGGAACCCGGATTCCCGTGGCCCTCGTCGTGCACGGCGCTTTCGATTCACCCTGGAAGCAAGGGGGCAGCTTCCTGCCCTGGGATCCGTACACGGGGTTGTTCCATGCCGACGGGAAACCGCGGGCAGTGGTCGGCCGTTGGATGCGGCTGCGGAGGGTAGCCGGATGAACCACACGAAGAATCCCGTGTTGGTATTCCTGCCGCTGGCCGCGATGATTGCCTTCACCGTCTTCCTGGGCGTACCGTGGATGCGACGAGTCGATCTGCAGGACAGGTCGTTGGCCTGGTTGAGCCTGGTGAACATGGCCATCTGGTGGGCTGTGCTGTGGTGGTCGCTCCACCATCTGACGTTCCGGTTTACGTCGCTCTTTCGCCAGGCCCGGCCTGCCTCGGCGCTGACGGAGGATGCGACGCCTCGTTTTGTGGTTCTTTATCCGACGTGCGACGACTTCCAGTGGCAGGCGTGCTACTCGTGTTGTTCGCAGGATTACCCCGCGGATCGGTTTCGCGTTGTGATTTGCGATGACAGCCGCGACCCCGCATTCGTCGCACGCATCGACGACTTCCATTCCCAGTTTCCAGAAGTCGAGGTTCTCCGCCGATCCGACCGCCGCGGCTTCAAAGCCGGTAATCTCAATGCCGCATTGGAGAAGGTGGGCGGGGACGCCGGGTGGGCGATCATCGTTGATGCCGACCAGCACTTGCCGCAGGATTACGTGAGGCGGTTCGCAAGTGTCGTAGCGCGCACGCAGAATAACGTCGGCTACGTCCAGGCACGGCAGATCTCGGATCACGAATTGCCGGTCCCGTCGACCCTGTTCCAGGAAGCTCTCGGGAATGAGATCGAGGTGTTTTACTCGTACGACCTTCCGCTGCGCGCGACCTACGGCTTCTTGCCGATGATCGGTCATGGGGCAGCGCTGCGGCTGACTGCCTGGCGGGAGGTTCCGTTCCCCGAGGTGGTCTCCGAGGACTTCGCCATATCCATGGAGATGCGAAACCGGGGCTGGCTGGGAGCGTACGCGGCTGAGGTCCAGGCCTGGGAATCGTTTCCCCCTTCGTTCGGCGCCTTTCTGATCCGCTTCCGCAAGTTTGCCGGCGGGACCGCGGAACTGGTACGCCGACACTTTCTCAAATTCCTGGTCGGGCCGGCACGGTTCACCGAGAAAATCGACATGACGATGCTCTTCGGCTGGTACGTGCTGATGCCCCTGATCTTCCTCAACGGCTACTTGAGCGCCTATGTGTGTCACCGGTATTGGGAGATGCGGATCGCCGCCCTGCACCCGGCATTGCCCTACGTCTTCGTCGTGATGTTCATGTCGCCATTGCCGGTGCTCAATTCCGTGTCGCCGAACCTGTTTCATGCGCTGCGGCAATACATGTGGACCACGGCGATCTACGGCGCCGCGTTGCCGATCGCAGCTTGGAGGTTCTCGATTCACCTGCTGCTCCGGCGCCGACCATCCTTCGACCGCACTCCCAAGGAGGGACGGGAGCCCCAACTGACCTGGCAACTCCGAACCGCAATGCTGGCCTTGGGAATCGCGACGATTGTGCTGGCGGTTCGCTGGTATTCACCCTTCACGCCCGTGCTATGCGGCCTGGGCATTGCGTATGCGGGGATTCCCTTGTTCGAACGCCTGAACGAGAGCTCGTTCATGGGAATCGTGGCGAGACTGGTCGTTGCCCTCCCTGCGGCAGCGTATGTCTACGCGCTGTGGCTGATGTGGCAATGGTATAGGGTTTAGGTCTCCGGTGGCGGAGGATCCGTACCGAAACCCTGGTGGCCGAGTGCATGAGGCCTCAACGCAGCCGTCGGATCCCGGCCCGGCGGGCTGTGGGCGATGCCGTGGGCTGCGGATGCGTGGACCCTGATCGCACTGGATGGTTGGATCCGTGAAGCTGCCAACCCGGGTCTTCGACCCCTCCTACGGAAGGCGGGTCATCGAACGCCGTGCCTGGAACTGCCTGGAACGCTGCCGCAACGCGCTCGGGCTCGGTCAGATTCAACTCCCGATTCCCGTGGAGCAGTGGATTGAGTCGCCGCTCGGATTCCATTTCGGCTTTGCTGATCTGTCGTATCTGGGCGAGGGGGTGCTCGGTGCAACTTTCATCCGCGAGCGCGAGATCCTCATTGATGAGCAGGTCATCGACCACGATGGACGGTGCCGGTTCACTTGTGCCCACGAGCTTGGCCACATGCTGCTACACCAGAAGGTGCGGCCCGAGTTCCATGAGACCAGCGACCTTGGCCCCGGCTCGGACGACATGATCGAGCGCGAGGCCGACCGGTTCGCTGCCGCGTTCTTGATGCCGCTGCCCCTGGTCGAGGCTGAGGTCATCAAGGTATTCGATGAGTGCCGCATGGATAGGGTTCGATGCACGTGGGAACTGATGCAGACGACGCGCGAATCCGAATGGATGTGGCGGAAGCTACTGCTTCCCATGCTCACGCGACGATTTGGCGTGTCGCTCTCGACGGCCATTAACAGATGCAACGACATCGAGCCACGAATCCCGAGCCCTCGACCGCTGTTGCCGGCGGAGTTCGTGGAATCGCTCCTGCACCGTTCGGTGCGAGGCGATGAACTGGACGCCATTCGACTGAGGGACGGCGTCCCGCAATACGCGGATCTGTTTACGCCGGCAAGTTCGGACCCGGAGCAATGACGTGCCTTTTCTTGCATAGGGTGTAAGCTTGTTCGCGTACATGCAATGGAAGGGGAAAGGGGACGCAACTCATTTTTCTTGCTGGGGGGTTGGTTTTGGCGTTTTGCGGGGCCGGCCGCGGGGGCGGAGAGTGTATTCCAGTCCGAGCCGGACAGAGGTGCGCGTTGTCCAGGCGGGTAAGCCGAAGGGCGTGCCGCGCTGGACTGCTTTGTGGAGGGCGTCCATCTCCTCCGGGCTCTGCGCTTGGTTGATCAAGTGCACCCAGTTCCGCGGCCGGTCGATGGGCCAGTCCGAGAGGATCGCCCGGGCCTCGGGATCACCGCACCGCCGCCGCCAGAGGCTGCCCCACCGCCAGTTCTCGGCCCTGGTGACCAGCCTGGCCCGCAGGGCGTTCCGCTCCACGTACCGGCAGACGGTCAGGAAGTGCGGATCGGTCTGGACCGGGAAGGACTTGAACCGCCCCTGGTACAGATGACCCGTCCCGGTGGTATGATGGTGGGCGTGCCAGCGCATGGTGTGCGTGTGGGTCAGCCACCGGACGAATGCCGTCAGCTCGCCGTCCTCCCGCGGCCACAGGACCATATGCCAGTGGTTGGGCATGAGACAGTAAGCCAGCAGGCGGATCGGGTGACGCTCGTGGGCCTCGGCCATCACCCGCTCGAACGCCTCATAGTCCGCGGGCTTGGTCAGCAACGGCAGCCGGGCCACGGCGCGGTTCAGCACGTGGTAAACCAGCCCTCCCGGAGCGAATCGAGCCTGTCGAGGCATGGCCAGAGGATAACCTCATGCCAACCGCGTGTCCAGAAAAAGAGCTGCGTCCCCTTTGATATCGGGCGTTGCGTATCACAAGGCCTGACTGCAGCATCTCACGCCATGGCGCAGTGGCCATCGTTCTTGGAGATCGCTGGATGCCCAACAAACACGCCGGTCGTCGCGGCTCGGCTGAGCTCGCCGAAGTCAGGGGCCGGCCGCTACCAGGAAGCCCCATCCAGCGCTGTCATACTAAGCGGTCTGCCACAGATCTGCTGCTGCGGCGGTGGCCCACATGCCAACCCAGATCCTTGTTTCGGGCCGACAAGGGTGCTACGAACTTGCGTAAGACCGCTCAGCCGCCGCAGTCCGGATCGGCGGGTATGTTCGCCCCGCTGATGCAGTCGAAGAAGACGCCGCGGAGGTCGCCGAGGTCGACATCGCCGTCGCTGTTGAAGTCGGCGTTGCGACATTCCGGATCGTCTTGCGGTACGCCCGCGCCGCTGAGACATGCCTGCAGGTGGCCGAAATCATCCTGGTCCACATCGCCGTCGAGATTGAAATCCGCGCGGGCATACTCACATTCATCGGGGACGCCGTTGCCGTTTTTGTCCTGACTAACGCCGCTCACGATGTCGCACTGGTCGAGGATGCCGTTACCGTTGCAGTCGGCGATGACGGCGGCCTCGCTGGCTTCATCGGCACCCATATCAGCGCGACCGAACTGAACGCGATCCTGGCCGTCTATATCCTTCTCGCCCGCCGCGGGAGCAAAGGCGGGGTCCGCGGCATTGACGCAAGGAGAGCAGGGCCACAGATGATAATCGTTGTCGCCGGTGGTGGCGGGATTGTCGTCCGGCCCATCGGGGTCGACGAAGTACGGGGTGATGTCGATATTGCCGTCGCCGGATGTGCCGCCTTGCACGTCGCAGTAGCGGACTGTGCCGGCACCGATGACCTGGCCCGGCGCGTTGTCCCACAGGATCGAGTTGGCGACGGCCAGATTGGCCCCCTGACCGTGGACGCCGCCGGCGGATTGCCCGGCGGCATTACGGGCGATGGTGCACAGGGAAACGCTCATCGTTCCGCCGTCGGCGTAGACGCCGCCCCCCGCGTCTGTCGAGGTGTTGTCGGTGATCACTGAGTTGGAGATCTGGACGTCCGCTTTCTGCGAGAGAATGCCGCCGCCCCGCTGGGCGGTGTTGCTCTGGATCCGGCACTGGCTCAAGGTGACCCGGGTAACTAAGGAATCGGCGATCATGGCGATGCCGCCGCCGAGGTTGCCGAAAATCCGGTTGGCATGGCCGCCGGCGGAGTCGTGAATGGAGAAGCTGACATCCCCAGGCTTGTACAGCTTGATGCCTTCCAGCCCGTTGTGCGAGACGACCAGGCCACCGTCGATTTCCCAATCGGTGTAAGCACCCAGCGTGACCAGCCCACGAGTGGCTCCATGGGTGATCGTCAGATTGGAGGCGGAGATGTGTTGTCGGCAGACGTTGTCGCCGGCCCAGTCGGACGACAACTGGAGCACGCTTGCGCCGTAGGTCGAGTCGCTGCCGCCAAACATGGTTGCCTGGGCTCGGGCGTTGATGTTGGGATCGGTGGGGACATTACCTGGGAGGCTGCCGGCCACGGTGACGCCGTTCATGCGTAGCGAGATCCGGGCGGCGTGATTGGACGGGTTCTGCTCGTCGATGACGATGCCATAGGCTCCGGTCTGGCGTCCCGGCGAGACGTACTTCGGGATAACGATGAGGTCGTGCAGCTCGTAGCGGCGTTCGATCGGAATGTTCAGGTAGATCGCGCATGGCTGACTCCAATCGGAAGGCGTGCCGGCGGTGACGGTGATGGTGACCGGGACGCCGTTGCCGTCAGCGTCGCCGAGGATCGTCAGATCGTCGAAGACGTCCGCTTCGATGCACCCGGACTCGACGAGTGTGTCGCAGGTCACGTTGATGACGTCCGGCTCTTCGGATGCGTGGGTTCGAAGCCAGGCCAGGGCCTCGCGGATGGTTGCGAACTTACCCGGTGCCCCGCCGACGCCGTTGACCTCGACGCGGTTATCGAGGCTGAACTTGGTGGCATCGCCGCGAAAGATGTGTTCGCCATCGGTGGGCGTGGCGTCGAAATCGTCCCAGACCACGGTACCGCTCATCCCGGCATTGAACAGGAAGCTCTGGTTACCCACCGCTACCCAGGTATTGAGCAGTGAATCGTTGCCCTGGTTCCAGGTGAAGCGATTTGTGCCCAAAGCGTGGTTCACCCTCACGCCCACGTCGGTCACGTTGTCGTCGTCCTCGTTGCAGGTCACATAGACACGGTACCAGCCCTGCTCGGGCAGGTTGGGTGTGTAGGTGCAGGTCTCGTTTCGGCTGGCGGTGACCCATCGGTATCGGCAACTGCCCTCGCGGCAGCCGGGCGCATAGCTGTCGTATTGGGAGCTTCCGGTCATCCCGGAATCGGTGTAGTAGGGGGCTCCGTCGTCGGTCTCGACGATGTGCTCGGTGGTGTCGATGTTCTCGATCAGCCGGTTACGACGGATGCCTTTGGTCACTTCCGCCGAGCTCAACGACGTTCGCCAGCGATGGACGATACCGTAGGCGGACCCGCGGGCCTCGTAAACCTCGTGCTCGCCCCAGCCATCGCCGGAGAGGTAAAGGTAGGTGTGTCCGCCGCCGTCATACCGATAGACGATGGCGTCGCCGTAGAGCATCTCGGCCCGGTCGACCTCGGTCCAGTGGGTGCCGGGCGTCTGGATGTAGTGGACCGTGCCGTAGGGATGGTGGGTGACGCGGTAGGGCGTCCAGCGGGTCAGGGACCAGCACTTGCCCACAAACCCGGAGCAGTCAGCGCCGCCAAACCCGCGATCGTTGGGGTCCCAGTTGCTGCCACCCCAGACGTAGGGTGAACCGATCCCGGTCTTGGCGTAGTTGATGATGTCTTGGCGGGTCTGGTAGGGGATCTGCGCGGGCGCGAGGTCGATGAAGAGAGCAAGCGAGAGCAAGAACGAGGTGGCCAGTCTGGCGAAGCTCATTGGGACACCTCCTTCCTCTGCACCGGCTCGGGGGTCCAACGGAGGAATCGCACTTCTTCTTTGGTTGTCTGCATCTGGACAAGATCGCCGGATTCCAAGAGCCACAACTTGCGGTAGTGGTCGGTGATATACGCATCGGGCATGGAGACGACGCGGGCGGCCATGGTTGACCGTTCAATGGTCGTCGCCACGATGCGCCGCTGAGGCTGTCCCTCGGTGGCCTGATTCTCGCACACGGCTGCGACACAGACCTTGCCAGTGGCATCCGCCTCCAGCGTCACGATCGAAAGCAATCGATGCGGAAAACGCACGGTGACCGTTTCCTCGGATTCCTTCGCGGCCAGATGAATGAGAACGTCGCGTTCGTCTTTGCGTAGCGCGTGCATGGTGCCGCGGCCTGCCGCCATCGGCCGGCCGGGTAGAATATTGATCACGCGGGCTGGTGTGTCTTCCTTGTCGTCAACCGCCGAGATCTCGAGAACCCGGTTGTGACGATCCTCCACCCAGGTGCAACGACCATCGGTGAACACGGCCGAGGGAAGACCGATCGCTTCGGGCAGCTTCATGCTGCGGCGAAGCTTCCCCCCCAGCGAGAACACGCTCAGTTGCCGTCGGCAAAACGCATCGAGCACTGCGACCTCGCCGTCGGGCCCGACGCACAGAAAGTCGGCTGTTTTCGTTCTGATGGGAATTGCCGTTTTGAAATTGCCCTCCAGCCCGAAGACCTGGACGCGAGCATTGACGGTGTCGAGTACGTAGAGGTCGTCCTCGACAACGGCGAAGTCCATCGGGCCCGGCCGTGACGCCTCGTCGGTCTTTCCGAACTCGCCTGGGGCCGATCCCCACGGGGCACGCAGCAAGATCCGTCCTTCCGTGCCGGATGACGATTGCGGATCGGCCGTGTGCGGGATCTCAAGTAGCTGGCCGGACGCGGACTGTGCGAAGAGCAGCCAGACCCACGGCCCGCCGAGCATCAGGTACGTAACGACCCAACATGGATGTGTTTTCATTTTCTTGGCCCCATATGTGTCGTCGGTGGGCGTCCTTCCCTGCCTATCGACGGACGCTCCTTTGTGTGTCGCGATATCGCGGTCTTCCAGGGCCGGAAGGGGACTCTCCATTCACCCGGTGTCGGGGCGAAGTCCGTCACTGTCGCGGCCACAAACGATAGCGATGGCAGCCCGCGACGAAGAGGTTTCCTCCGGTAGGGCGAGAAAGATAATAACGGGCCTCAATCGCGAATCATCGACTTCTCGCAACCATGGATGGACCACCGCGACACTCAGCAAGGGGGGCTGCCCTATTGATTGTACCCAATTCCGACCTTGCACTGCAAAGAGGGAGTCCACGGCCCCAAGGAATGGGGCAACAGGGTCGGGGGGCTCCCGATCCCCTGAGGACCGAGCCAACCCGGTGATGGACAGACTGAGACGTATGGGACTTACGGCAACAAATTGCCTTGGTCCTGCCGCAACCACGGCGGGCTGCTGTCACCTGGTGGTTGGTGCAACGCCGTGTTATCGGTGCCGCCGCACGGAAGGCTTTTCACGGGCATTGGCCCGCTCAGGTCCGGCGGCTCAGAAGCGACCATGTGCCGGCCCACAGCACATGGGTTGGCATTCGTCCCCAGGGCAAGCTCCAGCCTCATCGATGTCGGCCGACGACCGCTTTGGGCCGGCCGGTTACCGGCGTTGATAGTACTCGCGGATGGCGTCCATGGCCGAGTCGGGAAAATCGGTCGCGAAGCTGGCGCAGCCGAGGTCCAGCAGGCGATGGAATATCCGTGGATCCTTTTGACCCCAGGGCAGCGTCTGGAAGATGATGCCGTGTTGCCGCAGTTCATTCCCGGTCGCACGCAGGAAGGCCTCGCTCGGGAAGAAGACGCCTTCGGGGCTGGTATTCACGTGGATCTGGAGCTGATCGATACCAGCGTAATTCACCGCACGGAGGGCTTCCAGCCGTCGAGCGAGTGTCAGCTGCGGATTGTCCTCGGAGTCCGCGCGGTCGCTGACCCAGTCTCGGGGGCCACCCATCCAGTGCAGTGTTCGGGATTTCGGGGCGAGCTGCCGCCATCGCTGTAACTCGTCGTACTTGGTGCTGGCGAGGATGAGCTGGGGATGGACCTCGACCGTCTCGTCGGCTAACTGGCGGAAGTCCACCTTCTTGATGTCGATATAGAGCGACCGTTCCGGATGAGCCTTCAGCAACGCGACCATCTCGGCAAGGCTGATGACCCTCTGCCCGGCGAATTGCCCGCTGCGGAAGCTGCCGACGTCGAGCGCTTTGACCTCCTCGAAGGTCAGATCGGCGACCCCCTTCTTCTTCAGCTCATCCGGTGCGTTGGGCAGAATTCGAGCGAAATTGGCGTCGTGGAACGAGACAATCACACCGTCCTTGGTCTGCCGCAAATCAGCCTCCGGGATGCAGCCGAGCTTCCATCCCAGCTCGAAAGCCTCGCGGGAGCCTTCGGGGGCCAGCTCGCCCGCGCCGCGATGGGCCTGCACCGCGATGCGGTCGAGCGGAATGTGGTCCCGAACATTCCAATCCGCCGATCCGCTCTGGTAGTAGTCGCGGAGGGCCTTCATGGTCACATCCGGTCGGTCGGTCCCGAAGCCGGCCGTGCCGAGATCGAGCAGTCGGACGTAGGCCTCCGGCTTCTCCGGGACATTCCATGGCATCGTCTGGAACTCGATTCTGTGTCGCCGCAGCTCGATGCCCGCGCGGCGGATGAAATCGTCGCTTGGCACCATGCCGCCGGTCTGGGTGTTGAAATGGCAATGAACCTGCAGGTGGTCGATGTGGGCGAAGTGGGATTGGCGGAGCCCGGCGAAGCGCTTCTCGACCTTGGTATCGTCGGTGTCGCCCCAGGTGCCGACCCACAAAAGCGTATCGCTGCGAGGGGCCACCGCCTTCCATCGCGGAAGATCGGCCTCGGAGCCGGTCGCCAGCACGACTTGGCCGTGTACCCCTTCGGTCTCTTTCGCCATGATGGCGAAGTCCACGTTCTTGACATCGAGATAGACCTGCCGTTTGGAGTCCTTCTTCAGGGCGGCGACGATCTCGGCCAGGCTGACGATGCGTTGCCCGGCAGACTCCGGCCCGCGGAACGCTCCGATGTCGAGCTGTTTCGCCTCGTCGTAGGTCAGATCCTCGAGCCGCTTCTTCTTCATCTCCGCGGGCGCGTTCGGGAGGATCCGCGAGAAGTCGTTGTCATGGAACATCACCACATGGCCGTCCTTAGTGGTTCGCACATCCACCTCCGGAATGCAGCCCATGCTCCAGGACAGCTCCAGTGCCTCCATGCTGTTTTCCGGGGCCAGGAAACCGGCCCCGCGATGCGCCACCACGGAAACCCGCTCGATGGGCATATCCCGGATATTCCAGACCGGTTCCGCGGCGGCGACCGTCGAAACAACGACCGCGACACAGAACACCCGTATACCCACCAGCCGACGAACGGTCCTCATTGGTATCATCCTTTCCTTGCAGGCGGTTCCGCTTATTCTACCTCGTGCCCCGTCGATGTTGGAGCCTTGGCATGTGAACTGTGCGGGAAGATCGCGGTCCGGTCAAGACCGCGGGAGCCGGCCGGGTCCACGATCCAGCGGGGCGGAAAACACATTGCGCCGCGCCGTCCGAAGTCCGGTCTTTCTATCCCGCGTCGGCCGGCTTGCAGGATCGTGCGCCTGGCTACGATAGACACACGGGAAACGGAACTGTATGCTCACCGCTCCTGGGTACGGTGGTATGGCGGGGCGAGGCATGTGGTGAACATTGACCGGGCCTTGGACGTAGACCTATCCAGTGCCATGTTTAACCGATTCGAGTCAGGCCCCGGCGGCTGCCGGGCCTCGTGAGGGTGCGGTCTAACCTGGGAGTGCCGAAATGGTCGCATTGCTGAAGCAGCTTGACGAGTTGTTGCGAGGCCGGATGACCTCACCTGAGAGTCTCGCCGATGGCCGGATGAAACTGTCGCTGCGCTGGTTTGTGCCGTTGGCCGCCGGATTGGGCATGACCTTCGGATTCTTCATGGGGTGGTACGCCATCTCGCTCTACTGGAGCGGCACCGCGCCGGAGCCGGAACGGTTGTGGCAGGTGCTGGCGTCCACGGTCAAGCTTCCGTTGCTGTTTCTGGCGACGCTGGTGGTAACCTTCCCGTCACTCTACGTCTTCAATGCTCTGTTCGGGGGCAAGGCGGGTTTCGTGGACACGCTTCGCCTGCTCGTGGGGGCGGTGACGGTGAATCTTGCCGTCGCGGCTTCGCTCGGGCCGATTCTGGGTTTCTTCACGCTCAGCACGACGAGCTACTCGTTCATGGTACTTCTGAATGTCGCGCTGCTCACCATCGCCGGGTTCGTGGCGCTGGGCTTCCTGTTGCAGACGTTGCGGCGACTCGCGCCGCCGAAGGTCGAGGTTGCCGAGCGGATACCTCGCATGACGCCACCGATCGCCACACCGCTGCACGGCGGCACGGCATCGGCCCCGCCTGAGTTCCAGGTGGTGGGGCCGGCCGTAACCGACAGCACAATCGTGCCCGCGGATCGAGACTTGGCGTTCGGGCGGGCGCGGACCGTGTTCCAGATCTGGGTGCTGATCTACGCGCTGGTGGGGGCTCAGATGGGTTGGATTCTCCGGCCGTTCATCGGGCATCCGGGCCTGCCTTTCGAGTGGTTTCGCACGCGTTCGGGCAACTTTTTTCAGGCTGTGATCGTCAACATTCAGAACCTCCTGGGCATCAACTGAACGAGGCGTGCATGCGTTCGGCCCTGGCTCAGACCGACCTGTTTTTGCGGGGCGACGGGCTCTATGCTCCGGGTCGGGCCACCGCGCGTCCGGGGTGGTGGCTTCCCGCGATGATTTGCGGATTCGGCCCGCTGTACGGCGCGGTGATGGGCAGCTTCGGCCTTGACTCGCCGGAACGCGCACTCCTCATGATGTACAGCGGCGTCAAGGTGCCGTTGTTGCTGTTTGCCACGAGTGTCTTGTGTCTGCCCGGATTCTTCGTGCTGAACACGCTGCTGGGATTGCGGGACGACTTTCGCGAAGCGCTGCAGGCTGTCTTGGCCGGGCAGGCGGGGCTGAGCATCGCCCTGGCGTCGCTGGCGCCGGTGACTCGGTTCTGGTACTTCTCAGAGGACAGCTATCGGGCAGCCTTGCTGTTCAATGCGGCCATGTTCACGCTGGCGACGCTGGCGGGGCAGGTGGTCATGCTCCGCTACTACCGCGTGCTCATTCGCCGTCGGCCGAACCACCGCATCATGCTGATTGCGTGGCTGGGACTGTACGCGTTTGTCGGCATTCAGATGGGCTGGTTGCTGCGTCCATTCATCGGTGCCCCGGGTATGCCGGTGGCCTTTCTCCGTGACGAGCCTCTCAGCAACGCCTACGTGGTGGTCGCTCAGTTGATTTTCGGGATATAATGATCGCCTTGTTGGCCCGGTCACGGCGCGTGCCCGCGCCCGTGTGGTACGGCTCCGTGAGCAGTGCATGCGTGCAGGCTGCCGCACCTTGTGCCTTCTCCTTGGTGGGGCTGTCGAACGGGCGGCAGCGTTGCACCGCAAGGCGTAGAGCGTCCTCCTCAATCTGATGGGTTAAGCCCGTCCAGGACGAACTGTCGTGGTGTTTGACATGGGGGACCGATCGGGGTAGCTTGCTGTGCACGGTTACCAGTATCTTGCGTACAGCATTTTGCGCAATGCCGTAGTGGCCGCAAGCTCTGTTGGCTGGTGAACACGCAAGGAATATGCCGGTCGCCACAGCCTGCCCGCAGTGACGGGGAGAGGCGACCGCTGCGAGGGGCCACGAGTCGCTCTCGTGCCCAGAGAAGGAATGGTGCACTGATGAAGAAAACCCATAGACGCGCAGTTTTGGCGGTGTGCGTTATGTTTGTACCGGTATCGCTGCTTGTTGGCATGGGCTGCAATGGATGTAACCCCTGCGAGGATTCACTTCAAGAATACCCGATTTCTGACGAGGTGGTCACGACGCGCCATAGGACGGTTGTCCCTGCCCCATTCGTGGATTCAGGGATCAGGGCCTGGGATGTGTCGCAATATGACCGGCATGGCTACGGCAAATGGACGTTTGGCGACGGCAGTGATTCAGGCAAGCTGTTCGACATCATGCCGGCCGGCTACGAAGAAAGCAATGCAGAGGTCACGGCAGTGGCGAGGCTGATGCATTTCGCCGCCATGACCGATATCCATATCACGGACAAGGAGTCTCCCGCGCAGTTGATCTACATGACCATGTTCAATTCCGGCATAGGACGCAATGCCATCTCGTTGTACTCGGGGATTATGCTGTATACCACGCATGTCCTTGATGCGGCCGTGCAGACTGTCAATGCTATCCACAAACAGCAACCAGTGGACTTCGGCATCTTCCTGGGAGATGTCTGCAACAGTGCGGGATACAACGAACTCAGGTGGTTCATTGATGTTCTTGACGGCCGGGATATCAACCCTGATTCCGGCGCCAAGGACGACCCTGTCCCCGGCCCGTACAACGATTATCAGGATCCATACAAGGCGACGGGCCTTGACGCGGAGATTGCGTGGTATTCGGTCATCGGAAACCACGACCAGCACTGGATGGGTTCAAAGCCGGCCGTGGGGTACATTCGAGACGCCTATACCAGCACGGATATCATGCGAATGGGCAATGTCTTGACGCCAGGCGGCATTGACGAACGCAGCTACTACATGGGAGCATTGAACGGCAGCACGGTGTACGGTGATGTCTATGGCGCGGGGCGTGTCGAAGCCTTCTCGGGGCCGCCTCAAGTGGTCCGCGATCTTGACCGTCGCCCCGTGGCGAGCCAGGAATGGATGGCCGAGTTTCTGAGAACCTCCTCCAATCCGGTCGGACACGGTTTCACACAGGAGAGTGTTGACCACGACTTTGCCTGCTACAGTTTTGAGCCGCGCGCGGACATGCCGGTCAAGGTCATCGTCCTTGACGATACCGTGAAGATTGACACGCCGGGCCTCGATCCCCGGTATCATGTTTACGGGTATGGAACGCTTGACCAGGAACGTTATGATTGGCTTGTGGCTGAACTGGAAGAGGGGCAGGCCAACAACAAACTGATGATCATCGCCGCTCACGTTCCCATAGGCGTGGAGCCTGCGGGATCCCCCATGGGTTGGTGGGCTCAAAGCTATGTGTCCGAAGAGGGGCTCATCGCCAAACTTCAGGAGTACCCGAATCTCATCTTGTGGATTGCGGGACACCGCCATCTCAATACGATCACGCCATTTCAATCGCCGGACCCCGATCGTCCCGAGTTGGGTTTCTGGGGGGTCGAGACGGTGTCGTTGCGCGAGTACCCACAACAGTTTCGCACGTTCGATATCGTCCGCAACAGCGACAATACGATTTCAATTCTGGTGACCAATGTGGATCCGGCAGTCGCGGAAGGTTCTTTTGCCGCGACATCGCGTTCGTATGCCATCGCGGCAGCACAGTTGTTCGACGTGACACCGGAGGTATCCCGCAACGCAGCACTTGCAGTGCAGTTGAGCCCTGAGATGCAGGTGGCGATTCAGCAATATGGAACCCCCATTGCCGAGTAGGGCGAATGGGGGGACGGGGGTAACTGAGGGCGGAGGACAGGCACGAACGGCATGAAACTAACCCGCATGCGTGTCTGTGTACCGATGATGCCATTGTCTCGGTTGGGCGGAAAGAGTGTATTTTCTCGTACCAAGCAGAACCCGGCCGGCGGCGCGGTTCTTGATCCCTGGTTGCGGTGTCTGTTCCAGGCTCACATCCCGGGGTTCTGTGCCGACGGCTTGGCCTCTTGGGGGTTGGATCTCAGGCCGCCGATGACTGCCCGGGCCCGAGCCCACATGCGGGTTTCGTGGCTGATCCGCTCGCGGATCGCATGGGAGACATTCATGCCGGCCGCTTGCTCAAGGAATCGAGCAGCCGTAGCCTCGTGTTCGGGCAAGTAGACTTTCTCCGGGCTTGGCAGTCGCCACGATTTGACGGGGATTTGGCAGTCGGCCATGGCCCGCTCGATGGTCTCGTAGAACTTGCGCATGGGCTCGGAGGCGGGGCCATACAGCTTCGTGCATGCCTCTCGCATGATCTGCTCCGCGGTCAGCTCGGGATTCCACATGCCGCGGGCGCCGACGTAAAACAAAGGCCAGTGCAGCGGCAGGCCGGTCCAATCCGTGTCGCCCGTCTGGTAGGTGACGAACCGCACGCCGGCCCCTTTCCACCAGCGGAGGTTCCGCATCGCGGTTGCGCCGGAGTACCAGGGTACTTCCTTCCAGACCTCGTGGTTGCAGCTCGGGATCCACCATTCGTAGATCGCCATGATCGCCCCGGTACGGCTCCAACCGTCGAAGGCGATCAGCTCACGTGTGTTGTTGCGGTCGATGATCTGGCTGATGTCCGGTCGCTCGGGCTTGTCCCATGGCTGGGTGTGATTGCCCTCATTGACCTGCATCACGCATACGCCGGGTTCCGCCTCACGCGACGGGAAGGGGGCGTCGTGGGTGCCCCAAAAGGCGTAGAAGGTCAGCAGGTAGCGGTTGGGGTGTGTCTTGGCCAGCTCGCGGGCGACGGCGTTGGCGAAGCAGAGGTTCACCGCACCGGCGTTCCCGATGCCGCGGCAACGTTCACAATCGCAGAAGCCCAGGGCGTCATCGGCGCTCAGTGAGAAGGGCACGCGCCCGGTCCGTCTGTCCAGCTCCTTGCGGAATTCCGCGGCCACAAGGTTGATGACCTCCGGGTGGGTCAGGCAGGGTTGCTTCGAGCCGAACCAGTCAGGGTGCTCCTTCTCGTACTTGGCCCTGGGCACCAGGCCATGCAGGGCATGTGAGTGAGTGACGTGCCAGCCGCCAAGCCTCCACGCGTCGAGGAGCGAGCGATCGACACCCCACAGCGACGACATCTGGCGATCGAGAAACGCCGGCCGCTCATCCGCCTGCATCGGCTCGATGCGGAGGGTGGTTCGCTCTGGAATGACTTGCCACATAGCCTCACTGCCGAACCACCCGCATCCCAGGCGTTGCAGCAGGTCGTAGACGGCATAGGCGCTGCCGCGCAGGCTTCCGGAATCATTCCCGACGAGCAGAATCATCTTCTCGCGAACCTGCACCACGTAGTGGTCGCCCTCCTCGAAGTCCTGCCTGATCTCGACGCCCGCCTTGCGTGCCATGGCGCTGTCGCCGACCAGAATAAGCGGTGCCTGCCGTGAGATTTCGCCTTCCTTCCGGATAGGGATCTCAGTGCCGCTCATCTCACGGACGACTGCCTGGAGGGCTGAGGCCGCCTCGCGGGCCACGGCGGCCGGCCGGTCGGCGGTCACGATGACGGCGACGGACCGGCCGTCTTCAACCAGGGTGAAGGATGCCGCGGCGAGGTTCCCGCTCGGGCTGGCCGAGACGGAGGCCGCCAGCAGGACCGGTAAGGCTTGCAGGATAGTGCGTGTCACGGACATGGCGGAGTATCCTCCCGGTCGGTGTCCTCGGCGCCCACGCGGGCGACACGTTATTGCCCACCCCGGCGGATTCAGTCCGCGAGGCTGAAGAGCACCGCCGCTCCCTTCTGGGCCAAGGTGGCGATATCCTCGCCGCTCAGAGCCTTGCCGTATACCAGAACATCATCCACCTGCCCGCGCAGTTGCTCGTCGCTGCCGCGGGTGGCGTCCTCACCGACAAGCAGGTTGCGGGCCAGCTTGACGGGATCGCCGCCGGGAATCCATGCCTGGCCCACGGACGCGCCATCCAGGTAGAAGGTGACGCAACCGTCGTCATAGACCAAGGCCAAGTGGTGATACTTGTTGTCGTTGAAGGTGACTGGTTCGGAGTCGGCCTCGATGCCCTTGCACACCAATCGCAGGCCGTTCAGCACGCGACTGCTGGGGTCGAACTCGAAGATGAGCTCGGAGGTGCTGACCGGGAAGTTGCCGTTGTACGCGCTGAAGAGACGGGCCCGTTTGCCGTCTTTGCTCTTGACCATGGCCGCCAGCGTGAAGTGTCGACCGAGATCCCTTGTCCCGACGATCTCCACGCGATTCCATGGCCGCCAGTCCGAGCCGACCACCAGCGAGCGCTGGCCGAACGCCGGCTGGGGATCCCTGTGATCAAGGACGCATGTGCCCAGGTTGCGCATCTCCTGCAGGTCGTCATCGCCCAGCATGTCGGACCACGCCTCGGTGTTGCCGTCAAAAGTATACAGGGCCTGCAACGGCGTGGGCGGGGGATCCTCGATTGGCTTGGCGTTCGTGCCGGCCATGAAAGAGTAGAGCCTCGCGTGTTCCAGAATGAATCGGAAGCGGACGGGGACGCCGGTCGGTAGCTCTTTCTTCGTCTTCCAGCTCACGACGCCGCGCACCGAGTCTTCGGTGAGCGGTTCACAGTCGGTGCTGCCGTATCCGGGAATGACCTGGCCGTCAGCGTCAAGGACCTCGACGCGGATGGCCCCGCGGCGCGCGACGTAGTTGACTTGCAGGATACCGCCCACGCCCTCGAAACGCGTAGTCACGATCTCGCCGGGCACTTCGTCGGCATCCAGCGAGACGAAGCCATCTTTGCGGAGTTTGGCCAGCCCGATCGCGGACTTGTAGGGCAACCAGTCGTGAAGCTCGTCGTAGCCGGTGTAGTACAGCCACAACTCGTCGCCGACCAGCACCGGCGTCGGAGCGATCACCATGCCGTAGTCGAACTCGCGGCACTTGCCGACGTTGAGCAACGGCGGGCGGCTTGTGTCCTGTAGAGAGTAGATCTGGCGAATGGTCGTGTCCGGCTCCACGCGATTCCAGTGCATGCCGTCGCGGCTGCTGACCAGTTCAAGCCACAGCGGGCCATGGAAGTAGCCCTCCGGCTCCGCGGCCCGGTAGATCTGGAGAAAGCCGACGTACATGCTCTCGTAAGGCAGGACCGGGCAGGCGTAGAAGTGCGTGCGCTGCACGGTGTCGGGCTTGCACCACAGGTCGTCGATGTCGTCCGGGGCCATGACCATGCGAAGGCGAGGAAACTTGGTGATGTCCGCTGTCTCGCTGAACCCGACGACCCGGCGGCGCAATCCGCTGATGTCTCCGCTGACTCTGCCGCTGCATCCCTTGACGGTGCACCGAAACAGCTTCGTGTGTGGATCCCAGTAGAAGTGGCTGGTGTCGCCGCCGGCGACGATCTTCTCCGGCGATTGCTTCTTCCAGTGAAGGCCGTCCGGCGACGAGTAGGCGTAGTACCCACCCCCGGCGCCCTGGTAGCGCTTCTCGGGGTCCTCCTCCCAGGGAGTGAACATCACATGGGCGGGGGCGTCCGGGAGAATGTTGTTGTCCGTGGTGCCGTCGCCTTCCCATGCGTGCAGGCCGAGGTTGGGCTTCTCCCATTTCAGACCGTCTTTGCTGACGGCGTAGCACATGTACGACCCGCGTCCCTTCTTCTCGCCCTTGAACTCGGTCCAGCAGTAGTAGTACATGCGGAAGCCCTGGCCCTGCTCGTCCGGCACGACGGTACAGGCCGCCACGACGTGGTCTTCCCACGGCTTATCCACGACAATAAGCGGGTTGTCGGGGTGCTTGGTGAATGGATGATACCGGCGCACGACGTTCCGCTTGGAAC
>Ga0123329_1001919_pt1 | contig 18891 bp, 14 predicted proteins | sample BioC12SIPDNA_FD_89703 | JGI IMG/M metagenome (GOLD analysis project Ga0123329, IMG submission 89703) | Anaerobic biogas reactor microbial communites from Washington, USA - Biogas_R1_B C12 SIP DNA | ecosystem: Engineered > Bioreactor > Anaerobic > Unclassified | place: Washington, USA | collected...
CATCAAACGCGGCAAGCACGTCTATTGTGAGAAACCGCTCACGCACACGGTGTACGAAGCACGCGCGCTGGCGGATGCCGCGCGCGAGTACAAAGTCGCCACGCAGATGGGCAACCAGGGGCAGGCCGGCGAACAGGTGCGGCAGCTGTGCGAGACGATCTGGGACGGAGCGATCGGGCAGGTGCGCGAAGTCCATGTCTGGACCGATCGCCCGCTCAACGGAATCAACAACGTGTACTGGCCGCAGGGGGTGAACCGGCCCGCCGACACGCCGCCCGTTCCCGACACGCTCGACTGGGACGTGTGGCTCGGCCCGTCTCCGGAACGTCCCTATCATCCCGCGTACCTGCCATTCAAGTGGCGTGGCTGGTGGGACTTCGGCACCGGCGCGCTGGGTGACATCGGCTGCCACAGTCTGGATCCCGTCTTCCGCGCGCTCAAGCTCGGGCACCCGACGAGTGTGGAAGCCTGCTGCTCGCTGGTGAACGACGAGACGTATCCGGTGGCGTCGCGCGTCACCTACGAATTCCCGGCGCGCGGGGATCTGGCCCCCGTCACGGTGCACTGGTACGACGGCGGCATGAAGCCGGCCCGCCCCCCGGAACTGGATGACGGCCGGGCGTGGGACACCAACGGCGCGCTGTACGTCGGCGACAACGGCAAGATCTACAACGGCCGCCTGCTCCCTGAAGCGCGCCAGAAAGAGTATGGCACGCCGCCACAGAAGCTGGAACGCTCGCCCGGCCATTACGTCGAGTGGATCCAGGCCTGCAAAGGGGGCAAACCGGCCGGCTCGAATTTCCCCGATCACGCCGGTGTGCTGGCCCAGGTCGTCCTGCTGGGCAACATCGCCCTGCGCCCCGCGATAAAGGAGAATCTTATCAGCACCAAGCTGTACTGGGATCCGGAAGCGTTCCAGATCACGAACATGCCGGAAGCCAACCAGTACCTGCACCAGGAGTACCGTGCCGGCTGGGCGCTGTAACAGGCCCGCGAACCTCCAAACCTCCACCGGTGCACTGCCGTGCACACGACAGTGCACCGGGTCTACATCAGACTCACGGCGCGGCAGATCCCCAGGCCGATCAAGACTGCGATCGGCAGTCCGATCGCCACGAGGTGCCACACGGTCAGTTTGGCCACCACCAGCTCGCGCAGCCGTTGCTGCCAGGCACCGTCGAGCCGGCGGTAGGCACGCCAGTAGTGCACGCCCGTGGCCGCGTTGCACGCCAGGACGATGGTGGCCGACAGGATGATGTAAGTCAGCCACTGCGCGCTGTAGTCGCCCAGCACGGCGGCCACGGCCAGCGAGACGGCCGCCGCGGTCGTCGTGCCCCAGAGACTGATGACGACGGCCACGACCGTCTGGTGGACACCGCGCGTGGCCGATGCGTCGATCCTGTTCATCACACTGTCGGTCTGCTGGTCGATCCACTCTTCCAGCCGCTGCTTGCCGCGCGAACCCACCGCTGACATCCCTCGCAGCACGGCTCCTACGACGGCCGACACGATCAGCACATCGTCGACGTAGCCGACCCCCGGCACCACGTCGGGTATCGCGTCGAGCGGACTGATGAAATAGAGGAGCGCCGCGGCTATCCACAGGACATCGGTCTTGCGCAGCTCGCTGCGCCGCCCCCACAACTCCGCCGCCTGGTTCACGGCACGCTGCAGTTTGCCGCCGTGCGCCGCGGCCGGACCGAGCTGTTCCATTTTGTCGGCCAGTTGGCTCTCGATCTGCTGGCGGCACTCTGGCGACTGTGCGCGCCGCAGGAAGCGGGTGGTAAACAGCCGCCACGCCCGCTTCTCGAGATTGCGAGACTTCATCCAGCCGGTTCGCATGAGACGTCCATCTGCGTGTAGAATGGGGACTGCGTTGCTTGGTGTCATTATAGCACCCGCGGAACTACGGGAAGATTCTCGAGGATCAGGGAGGATTCGACGCCGCGGAGCTGGGAACGAGCGCGCGCATGATCCAGGTGCGGACGATCAGTGCGGTGCTGGCGGTGTGTCCCGCCGCCGGCGAGGAGGTGGAGGTGGTCTGCGCGTGGGACTTCACGTTGCTGCGGCGCTACAGCTGAAAGAGCCAGATTGATGACTGTCACACGACACATACCGGACCGGCGGACGCTGACGCGGCGCTGTTTCATATCTACCGGAGGCACCGCGGCCGTGGTGCTGGCACTGGGTTCCTGCGCGAAGGAAGCTGCGCCGCCCGCGCCTGTGGCCCCGGACGACAAGGAGACCGCTGAGGTATCTCCCCAGCCGCCCGTGGAGACGCTGCCGCGCGAGGAGTTCCTGGCGTGGATCGAGACGCGCGCGGAATACAACATGCAGCGCTGCCACCACTGCGCTCAGGCAGCCTTCCTGACGCTCCAGGAAGGATTCGGACTGCCGGGCGACAACATGTTCAAAGCCCTGACGCCCCTGCCGGGGATCGCCGAACGCGGCGAGACGTGTGGAGCCGTCACCAGTTCGCTCCTGGCACTCGGGCTGATGTTCGGCAGCGACCTGGTCGGCGACGCGATCACGTGGCGGGCATCGCTGGTTCCGGCGCGGAGTTTCTGCCAGCGCTTCGTGGAGGAACTGGGCAGCACGCAATGCGGAGACCTGCTGGAACAGCACATGGGGAAACGTTACAACCTTGCCGACCCGTGGGAACGGGCCGAGTTCATGGCGGCACAGCCCGGTCCGGAGGCCGTGTGCGGGCGGGTCGTGAAGACCGCCGTGCGACACGCGGCAGCAGTGATCCTGGAGACGCGTGCGGCGAAGTCCAGCAAACCCTGACTCCTCCCGGCGCTCCCGCACGCCGCGGGAACCTCGCCGCGGAGTGCGGACTCGAATCGCGCGGGTTTCCGGCGAGCGCCGTCACACCATGCACCTGCCATCACCCCACCGCATCCTCTTGTTCCATGGCGGACTGCGGCAGGCCATGGCCGGGTTTATTGGCGTACAGGAGCCAATAGGCGACTGGGATGACGAACAAGGTGAAGAGCGTGGAGGCGAACAGGCCGAAGATCAGCGACCAGGCCAGGCCGGAGAAGATCGGATCGATGATGATCGGGACGGCACCCAGCATGGCCGCGCTGGCGGTCAGCAGGATCGGCCGCAGCCGGACCACCCGGCTCTCCATGATCGCATCGAACAGCGAGCGGCCACGGGCCAGCGAGAGGTGGATGAAGTCGACGAGGATAATCGAGTCGCGGGTCACGATCCCTGCCAGGGCGATCATGCCAATCATGCCGGTGGCGGTGAAGTAGACAGGATCGAGATATCCGCCCACCTCCTGGCCGCTCCACAGGTTCAGCAGCCAGAAGCCGGGCATGACACCCAGGATGGTCAGTGGGATAGCCAGCATGACGACGATCGGGACGGTGAACGAGCCCATCTGGGCGACCAGCAGAATGTAGATCGCGATCATCGCCGCGCCGAACGCGAGCCCCAGATCACGGAACACGTCCAACGTAATCTTCCACTCGCCTTCGCCGGCGAAGTCGACGGTGAACCCTGCCGGCACACTCCAGGCGATATGGCTGCCATTGGAAAAGAAGCTCCGCTCGGCCACGGGGCGCGGCTCGGACATTGACACCCAGCCGTTTCCCACCGGTACGGAATCGGCCGGCGCCGGATCTCCGTCCACCCGGTCGACCAGCATGTCCATCACGACGTCGGCCGGCGGCCGGCCAGCGGTTTCGGCAAACACGTAGGCCACCCGTTCCAGGTTCTTGTGGTAGATCATCTGGTCGACGCGAGTCGTCTCCCACCGTCCCAATTCTGCCAGGGGAACCAGCTGACCGGCGTTGCCCTTGACGTACACCCGCGCCAGATCCGCAGCACTGGTCCGCTGATCGACCGGCAGCCGCAGTATGATGCGCAGCGGGTTACGCTCGGTGTCGTTCCGCATCAGTCCCACCGAGTCGCTGGCCAGCAGCGACTGCAGCGTGCTCGCGATCTGGTCGGTCGTGATGCCATTGAGCGCGGCTTTTTCTTTGTCGGTCACGAAGACCAGCTTGGGTTGGGCAGCTTCACGCACCGGATCGATGTCGACCACGCCCGGTTCCCTGGCCATGCGGGCCCGCACGGTATCGGCGGCCAGCAGCAGATCCTCGTACTGGTGGTCCGGCTGCCCGTACACTTCGGCCACCACGCTGGCGATCACGGGTGGGCCTGGAGGGGTCTCGACGAGTTTCAGACGCACGTGGTGCCGCGCCGCGATGGCCTGCAGATCCTGACGCATCCGCAAGCCGATGGCGTGACTCTGCTGCCGCCGGTTCTTCTTGCCGGCCAGGTTGACCTGCACCTGTGCCACCTCGTCCCCCTGGCGCAGATAGTAATGCCGCACCAGTCCGTTGAAGTCCATCGGCGAGGCGAGCCCGACGTAGCTGGTGAAATCAGAGACCTCGGGCACACCCGCCAGGTAGGCCTCGAAGTCGCGGACGGCGGCGTCCGTGCGTTCCAGCGTGGTGCCTTTGTCCAGGTCGAGCACCAGGAGCAGTTCGTTCTTGTTGTCGAAGGGCAGCATCTTCAGCGGTACGCTGCGCGCGGCCGCCATGCCCATCGCTCCGACCGTCAACAAGGTCACCACCAGCAGGAATGTCCAGGCCATCAGCCGCGAGTGCAGCAAGGGGGCCATCAGGGGGTAGAACAGCTTATAGAGCCGCGATTGCTTGACCGCGTCCAGGTCATGCAGGTCGTGCTCTGTGGCGTGCCCCTCGGCCGCCCCGCTGCCGTACTGCCGCCGCAGAATGTGATAGGCCATCCACGGGGTGATCGTGAACGCGACGACCATCGACATGAGCATGGTGACCGGCACGTTCAGCGCCATCGGCCCCATGTACGGGCCCATCATGCCGGTGATGAAGAACATCGGGAGGAAGCTGACGATCACGGCCAGCGTCGCCGTAATCAGCGGCGGGCGAATCTCGGCCACCGCCTCCAGCACGATCCGGCGCGTCGCTTTCTTGCGCAGCGCAAAATGGCGCACGATGTTCTCGACGTCCACAATCGGATCGTCCACCAGGAGCCCCAGGGAGAGGATCAAGGCGAAGAGCGTGACGCGGTTGATGGTGTAGCCCAGGAGCAGGTTCACGGCCAGGGTGAGCCCGAACACGACCGGCACAGCCACCGCGACGATGAAGGCCTCGCGCCAGCCCAGCCCCAGCGTGAGCAGCGCCACGACGATGAGGACCGCGACCGCCAGCGCTTCGACCAGCTCGTTGACTTTCTCGTCCGCCGTCAGGCCGTAGTTGCGCGTGACGACCAGCTCCATGTCGTCGGGTACGAACTGTGCCTGCAGGGATTCCGCTTCCCGCAACACGGCATTGGCGACCCAGACGGCGTTGGATCCCTGCTTTTTCGCAATCGCAACCGTCACCGCGGACCGGATCGCCGGACTCGCCGGACCCGCCGCGTGCGCTACGGATGACTCCCCCAGCACGGTGCCGGGGAAGAACTCGTGGTGCGTGAAGCCTCGCGCCGGTCCCCAGCCGTGGCGGACGTAGTTGTTGATCTCATCCGGCCCGTCTTCGATCCGCGCGACATCTTTCAGGAACACCGGAGCATCGTCAAACACGCTGACAACCAGATCGCCCAGCTGCCGCGCTTCGGCCAACGGCGCACCCGCTTCGACCTGGATCAGCTGATCGTTGGCGCGGAAGCTGCCGGCGGTCTGCTGGACGTTGGCGCCCTGGATGGCGCGCTGCACCTCCAGAGGTGAAACATGGTATGCTGCCATCCGGTCCGGGTTCAGCAGCACCTGCACGACGCGCGGCTGGCCGCCCACGACATAGGCGCGCGACACGTTCGACATGCCGGCCAGACGCTGTGCCAGTTCCTCCGCCACCCGCCGCAAAGTCATGCTGTCCGCCGTGGGGCTGGCGAGCGTCAGGGTGACGATCGGCACGTCGTCGATCTCCACCGGCTTGACCACCCAGCCGGTCACGCCCGGAGGGACCAGGTCGACGTTTTCGTCCAGCTTCTTCTGCAGCTTGACCAGGCTCCGCTCACGGTCCTCGCCGACATAGTAGCGGACCGTGATGATGCCCAGGTTCTCGCGGCTCATCGAATACACATACTCGACCCCGTCGATCTGGTAGAGGATCTTCTCGAGCGGCGTCGTAACCAGTTGCTCGACTTCCGCCGCGGAATGGCCCGGGAAGTTGACGTAGACATCGGCCAGCGGCACGATGATCTGCGGGTCTTCCTCGCGCGGGGTGATTCCCAGCGCGGCCAGGCCCAAGACGGTGGCCATCAAGATCAGGACCAGCGAGAGATTGGACTCCAGAAAGATCTTGACGATGCGATTCGTCAGGCCATGATGTGCCATGCCTGCGGGAACGCCGGGATGTTCACTCATGAGAGGCCTCCTGCAGTGCGGTCGCCTCCCTCGGCCGGCTTGTCGGCCGGCGCGGGCTCCGTGGCGGGCGCCGGGGGGACGTGAGCCGGTGCGACGACCTGCTCGCCGCTGCGCAGGCCGGAGAGCACTTCGACCTGATCGGCCAGCGGCTGGCCGTCCGGGCCCTCCACATCGCCCAGATACCGCCCGGTGCGGATCGCACGCTGGGTCGCGCTGCTGCCCTCCACCACCTGCACGAGTTCCAGCTGGCCGACCAGCTGGACGGCCGACTGCGGGATGGCCAGGACCTGTTCCGCGCCGAGCGGGATGATGATGCGGCCAAACATGCCAGAGTAGACGCCGTCGGGGCAGGGGCCGGTCACCTTGACCTGGAACGCGCGGCTGGATGCCTGCGCCTCGGGAACAATCTCGCTGACCGTGCCGCCACACTCCTTGTCGAGCCCTTCAATCCGCACGCCGATCGTCTGCCCGACACTCAGCTCGCGGGTCAACGATTCCCGCACGTTGGCCACCAGCTGCATCCGCGTGGGATCAAACAGCGTCGCCACCAACTGGCCAGGCGTGACCATGTCTCCCGCGTCCACCTTCTTGTCGATCAGGGTGCCGTCAATCGGGGACCGGATCGTCGCCCAGTCCAGCGTGGCCTGTACTTCCTTGACCGTCTGCTGCGCCCGCTGCAACTCCGCCTCGGCAGTCCGCAACGCGGCCACTGCTCGGTCATACTCCTGGCGGCTGATGGCGTTGGATTGCAGCAGTGATGCGCCACGCTCCTCGTCCGCAGCCGCCTGGACCTGCACCGCTTCGGCCGAATTCACCGCGGCTTGGGCCTGGGCAAGCTTCGCCTGCAGGTCGGTGTCGTCCAGTCGCACCAGCACTTCACCAGCCTGCACCTGCTGCCCGGCCTTGATGTTGACCTCCACCACGCGCGCCAGCAGCTTCGAGCCGACGGAAATCTCGTGTACCGCTCGAATCGACCCCACCGCCGACTCCGTCAGCGGGAGCGTGACCGGCAGGACGCGGGCCGGCTCCCCCTCGAGCCGGAACCCTGCCGCGGCATCGGTCAGTACGTCCTCCGGCACCTTCGGCGAGAACCGCCCGCTGAGCCAGAACATGATGACGATGACACCCGCGACGAAACCGAACAGTACCGCTCCCCGACTAATCCAGGGAGCCAACCGACTTCGGGAAGCCTGCTGAACCATTATAGATCACCCATCTTGAGGAGATCGGATCACCGCCTTGAACCCTCTGCCGCCGTGCTGGGCATCCTATTGCACGGGTGCGGGCGTCAACAACCACACGATTGGACGCGCCGCGACCGGGATCGGTTACAGTCCGCGGACGCGGTGGTCTGGCCAAAGAATCTGCGGGCCGTAGGAGAGACGGATCACCTGTCCCTGGCTATTGACGGACGCCTCTCCGAGGCGTGACCGCCCGGCTTCAAACCGGGAGATCGCTGAACATAGCTCACCAGCACACTATCGCAACAACTGCGCGTTGGCCCAGTTGGCATGATCGCCCGCGATGCCGTTACCGGAGTCGTCGACGACAAGCCGCAGCTCTTTGGCACCCGTGATGTCGACATCGATTTGTCTGGGCGCATCGCCGCGGACCATCTTGCCGGACTCCCACCGTTTCTGGCCGTCCACGATCACGGTGAAACCGAGTGATCCGTATGTGGCCATGTCTGGACCGGCCCACGCCAGAAACCGGCGGTATGCTCCCTCGAGGTTGTAGACGATCTCGCCGTTTGCGTGTGTCCCCAGTCCGCGCCGAAAACATTGGCCACCGATAGTCAGCTCTTTCTCCCAGACGCTGCGATTCTTCTGGAGCGTGCCCCACTCCTGTTTGCTGTGCACCGGTTCGAGCGTGTCGAGGAACACGCCGTCGATCTTCTCTATCGGAGCGGCTTGGCGTGTTTCTGCGGACACGTCCGTCAGCGGTGTGGGCGGCAGGACGCAGACGCTGTCGAGCGAAACCCGTTCCGGCGCTGGCAGACACGCGGGCAGGGACGCGGTGTCCTGGCCCGGTTTGTCTGCCACGAGCCAGATCGACGCGGTGGCCTCGGGATCCTGGGCGGTCAGCTGCAGGGACACATCGGTTCCGGATTCCGGCACCGCGGCCTCCAGGAAATGCCAGTATTCCGGGACCGGCGCGCCGGTGGCCACAAACCCGGCGTCCGAGCGGTTGGACTGCCAGGATACCTGCTGGCCGTCGACGGTCAGCGTACCGCAGGCGTCCGGCACCGATTTGCCTTCCAGCAGTGCCAGGACGCGCACGCGAGTATTGCCGGCAGGCGGGGTCAGTGTGAAGTCCGTGCGGATCTCAATTGCGGTGCCGGACGGCGGGGCCAGCGACGTGTAGTCCGCTCCCAACGGCTCCTCGATCGGTTCGAAGACCACACGTTGCATGGTGGTCTTCGCGGGAGTCACGGCAGCGATCAACGCTGTCCCGACCGCGTCTGTCGCGCGCGGCAATCCCGCGGGTGCGGCACCCGGCGCAAACGACAACACAAGCGTTTCGTAGGGAGCGAGCGCAATCGTCACGGAGTCGCCGCCACTGAGTCCGTCCCCGTACACGCGTGGTTCCGGATATACGCTCACGGCGTGGACGGGGCGCTGCCAGGCCGGGTCAACGGTCAGCGTGTACGACTGCTTCTCCACCCAGGGATTGCGCAACAGCACCAGCCCCTGGTCGGAACCCCAATGTGCATACCCGTAGGGCTCGCGCGGCATGGGCGCGGTGTGGGAGAGCCAGGGCGTGCCGTCGCGCAGCCACGTGGCCGGGCGCAGCGGAAGCGTATTGGGCGCGGTGAGCAGCGCCGCGTGGTGGCGGGACCAGCTTATCAGCTGGGCCAGCATCGCGTAGCGCCGGTCATTCATGTATCGCGGATTGATGTAGAGCGAAATGAATGCATGGCCGCGCAGCACCGTTGTGACCGCGTCGTTCAGGAACGGATCGTCGGTCTGGTGGATGATGCCGAGAATCTCCTGCGCCGGAATGGGCGAAGGCAGCCGGTCCGCCGCCTGCAGGATAACTGCACAGCCAACTGCTCTCAGGGCCATCGCCACGCGTGACCTGCGTAGGCGCCTCGCCGCCACACATGCCTGCGCCGCCCGCCAACTGGACGAGTGGACAATGGAGCGACACTTCCATCCGCTCCGCGCCCGACGCGAGCACCAGGGTGCCGGCATCCGGGTGCAGTTCCGTGGACAGCACCTTGCGCTCGGGGCCCTCGGGCTCGCCGACCAGGCGTATCACCCCAAACGATTCGGCCACGTGAAAGTCCGGCTCGCGCCCGCGGGCATCGACCCAGCAGATCCAGGTGGGATCGTCAGGTCGAGCCGGGTGGAAGTCGGCGCGGAACAGACCGCAGTGGAACTGCACACCTGCGCGCAGCGCGAACCCGGCCGCCTCCAGTGCGGCGCGCGGCAGTTCCCCCTCGATGCAGTAGCCGGTGCCTGTGCGGGTCACCGCGACCTGCATGCCCGCGGGAGTCCAGCTGTCGTCAAACTCCCGGTAGAACCTGGCGCTATAGTCGTGCACGGCACCCAGCGCGCCGACCTCGATGCAGTAGTACGTGTCGTCCGGGCGGCCGGACCAGAGGAATATCTCAGCGCGATCCTGCGGGTCCACGTCACGCTCCTGCGTCGATGGCGGGGCCGCAACGATCTCCGCGTCCTGGACCGCGAACGCAAACACCAGCCGTTCCGGATGCCAGAAGAGCCAGGCAGCGGTCGGCTGCGGACGTGTCTCCGGCGATCCAGCCACGACAAACTCGGAGACGATCGGCGGCGTCTGGTAACAGGGCTCGTCAAGCTTTCCGTCGATCTGCACCGCGCCGGGCAGGGGGGGGACATCCAGCACGGGGGCATCCTCGGCCGCGCGACCGATCACGGTCATGGCCGGCACACAGCAGACGCAGCAGACCAAGAGCAACGCTGCCAGCCGGCCGGCACATCCCGAGCGGCCCGGATGCAGACCTTGCCGCACCGCAAAGGCCTCGACCGCCCGCTTGGCTTCCGGCACTCCGACCCCCGTCTCTTCGCGGTTCAGGTTGACGGCGTCCAGCGTGCGGTGTTCTTTCATAAGCGATTCGACTTCGCTTTCGAGTTCCTCTGGGGAGAGCGTCCGCTGGGTTCCGACCGGCGCTCCACAATGCAGGCAGGTGTCGGCATCTGCCGGGAACGGCTTTTCACAGAAGCGGCATGTCGCCATCGCGCGGCCTCAATGGGTTGGCGTCGTGGGTAAATCCACTGGGGGGCAGCAGTCCGAAGTGTTACCAGTCTACTCGCCGCCGCGCAGCATCTCAACAAATGTGCCCCGCGCCACTACAGCCACCTTGGGGAACGATGGTTGGGCAGCACGGTGGGCTCCCCGGTCCTCTCGCTTCCGGGCCACTCCCGAACTCCGCGCCGGCGGAGCAGTATCGCGGCAGGCCGGTCGACAAACTGTGTGGACCAGCACAGAATGGCGGGAGGTACGAAGATCAGTCAAGTGGAGTCAGACGCGTGTTGAGGGATGATGCCGCAGTGTTGGGGATAGCGGTGATTGGAGCGGGCCGGGCGGGCATGATCCATGCGCGCAATCTGGCGTCCGGGCGAGTACCCGGTGCGCGGCTGGCCCGGCTGGTCGAACCTCGGGCCGAAACGCGGCAGGCGGCCAGCGCTGAACTGCGTCTGGAACACAGCTCTGCCGACTACCGCGAGGCGCTCGCTGACCCGGCCGTGGACGCGATCGTGGTGGCCACGCCCAGCGCACTGCACTGTGAAATCGTCGAGGCTGCTGCGCAGGCACGGAAACACATCCTGTGTGAAAAGCCGATGGCCATGAACGCCGCGGAGTGCGACCGCATGCTCGACGCGGTCGACCGGGCGGAGGTCACGCTGCAGATCGGTTTCATGCGCCGCTACGACGCCGGGTTCGTAGCGGCCAGGCGGCGCGTGGAGGCCGGGGAGATCGGCCAGGTGGTCTCCGTGAAGTCGCTCACGCACGGACCCAGCATCCCTCAGCCATGGATGTACGACCTGCGGACGAGCAACGGACCGCTGTCGGAAGTGAACAGCCACGACATCGATACAGTGCGCTGGATGAGCGGCAGCGAGTTTGAAGAGGTGTATGCGATCGCCGGGAACTACCGATCCCCCGCGGCGCGGGAGCCGTTTCCTGACTTTTACGACAATGTGATTCTCACCGCGCGGCTGCGCAACGGGATGCAGGGCTGTATCTGCGGAGCTCAGGGAGTGATGTACGGCTACGACGCGCGCTGTGAAATCCTGGGGGAAAAAGGTTTGATTACCGTAGGGGGCCTGGCCGCGGACAGCGTCGTGGCGTACACGGCCGACGGGAGCGCCGGGGCGGTGGTGCGCAGCTGGCAGCAGCTGTTTCTCGACGCGTATCGGGCGGAGGACGAAGATTTCGTGCGCTGCGTGCGCGAACAGCGCCCGCCGCGGGCCGGTGGCGAGGATGGCAAGGCCGCCGTGATGGTCGTCAACGCCGGCAACCGCTCGATCGCCCTGCGGCGTCCGGTGTCTGTGAGCGAGGGTGAGAGCGCGAACGCGTGAGGAGCTTGTGACCCATGGCTGATGCCCAGATGATGCTGGCGGCAACCTACACGCAAGGGGGCACGCTCGAGATCGAGGAGATCGCCCGGCCGGTGATCGAGCGCGATGAGATCCTGCTGAGGGTGCGCGCCGCCTCGATCTGCGGAACCGATGTGAAGATCATCCGCAACGGCCACCGCAAGCTGCGTGACGGCCAGCGCATTGTGCTGGGCCACGAGTTCGTGGGGGTGATCGAACAGGTGGGGGAGAGCGTCGCCGGGTATCCCGTGGGGCAACGGGTGGGAGTCGCGCCCAACGCGGGGTGCGGGCGGTGTCCCGCCTGTGTGCGCGGCAAGACGAATTACTGCCCCGCCTACACCGCATTTGGCATCGACCAGAACGGCGGGCACACAGTGCTGGTGCGGATTGCCAGCCAGTTCGTGACGCAGGGAAATGTCATCCCCTTGCCACCCGAGGTTTCCGATGCCGAGGCTGCACTGCTGGAGCCTTTTTCGTGTGTCATCAATGGTGTGCGGTCGTCGAACATCGAACTGGGCGATACGGTCGTCATCTATGGTGCCGGCCCGATCGGTCTGATGCACGTCCTGCTCTGCCGCCTCTCCGGCGCGGCGAAGCTGATTGCCGTCGACGTCCGGACAGATCGTCTGGAACAGGCGCGGAACCTGGGGTGCGACCTGGCCGTGGACGCGCGACAGGAGGACGTCGTCGAGCGCGTGCGGTACGAGACGGGGGGGCAGGGTGCCGATGTGGTGATCACGGCGTGCCCGGCGGCGGAGGTACAGGCGGAGGCCGTCCGGCTGCTGGCGCCTTTTGGCCGCCTGTGCCTCTTCGGCGGATTGCCCAGAACGGCGGGCCCCGTGCCGCTCGATACCAACGCGATCCACTACGGCAATCTGCTAGTGACTGGCACGACCGGCGGCGCTGTGGAGGACTATCGCATTGCCATCCGGTTGGTGGCTGGCAAGCGGGTTGAGTTGACACGCGTTGTTTCACACGTATTCCCACTGGCGGACCTGCGCGGAGCCTACGACGCCGCGCTGGCCGGGACGGACGGCAAGATCGTACTTGTGGCGGATGGCACATGACACCAACGCGACTGCTGGGTATCGACATCGGAACGCAGGGCACCAAGGCGGTGCTGTTCGATCGCCGTGGCCGTACACTGGCCACCGCCTTCTGCCGGTCGCGTCTGCATCGGCCGGCACCGGGCGTCGTCGAAGAAGACCCGGACGATCAGCTCAAGAGCGTCTGCCGGTGCATCAAGCTGTGCCTCGCGCAGAGCGGCACCAAGCCGGGCGACCTGGCCGCGCTGGGCATCGACGGACAGATGGCGGGGATCCTGGGAATCGACGCCGAGGGGCGCCATGTGACCCCCTACGATTCGTGGCTCGACACACGCTGTGCCGACTGTATTGCGCTGATGCAGCAGGGGGCGGGTGAGGAGATCATTCGCAAGACGGGGGGGCCGGCGAGCTTCAATCACGGACCGAAGATCCTGTGGTGGAAACAGGAGCGGAGTGACACGTTCGAGCGGATTGCCGCGTTCGTGCAACCTGGCGGTTATGTAGCGCTGCGTCTGTGCGGTCTGGACGCGACGCACGCCTTCATCGACAAGAGCTACCTGCACTTCAGCGGTTTTGCGGACAATCAGCGCGGTGTGTGGGACGCCGAGCTCTGCCGCATGTTCGACGTCCCGCTGTCGAAGCTGCCGCGCATCGTGGACTCGCATGCCGTCATTGGCCAGGTGACCAGGGGCATGGCCAGACGCTGTGGGCTGCCGGCCGGGATCCCGGTGATCGCGGGGTGCGGCGACACGGCTGCTTCGTTTCTGGCCTGCGGAGCGACACGGCCTGGCGTATGCGTCGATGTGGCGGGCACCGCTTCCGTGTTCGCGGCCACCACGCGGCAGTTCAAGACGGACACCCGCTACGGCACGCTCAGCTGGGGGCGGTCGGCCACTCCCGGCCTCTGGCATCCGTACGCCTACATTAACGGCGGCGGCATGAACCTGGAATGGTTTGCCCGGGAGTTGCTCGGAGCGGGCGGCCGGACGCTGCCCGAACTCGACCGCGCCGCTGCCCGCCTGGAGCCGCAGCTGTCGGATCCCATCTTCGTGCCGCATCTGGGCGGGCGTGTGAATCCCAGTCAGCCTCAGCTGCGCGGCAGCTGGGCGGGACTGAACTGGGCGCATACGGCGGTGCATCTGTACCGCGCGATGCTGGAGGCCGTGGCGCTCGAGTACTGCGTCTACCAGGAGGTCCTGCGGGCGGTCAATCCCGAGCTGGCGGTGCGTGAGATCCGCATCACGGGAGGGGGGGAGAAGAGTCGTGCCTGGAGCCAGATCAAAGCCGACGCGCTGGGGGTGCCGCTGGTGAACATCAGCCGCCACGAGGGCGCTCCGCTCGGCGCAGCGCTCCTGGCGGGATATGGCGTCGGACTCTTCCCGGACCTCGCCGCCGCCGCCGCGGCCTGGGTCAAACCGGGCCGGAAAGTCCCGCCGGATCGCACGCGCCGCGCCTACTATGCGGCGCGGCTGGTACGCTACAAAGAACTGCTGGAATCGCTCCATCAGTGGGGCGCACAACATACGGAAGCCACGCCATGAGTGAACCTGTCGCCCACCGGGCACTGACCCCCGATGCTCCCTATCCGGCAGCCGTCCGGCGGACCATGTATTTCATTGGTGTGACGACGCATCAATCGTCGATTATGAAGGTCTTTCCCCGCTGGGCCGAGTACCTCGGGCTGGGCGACGTGGCCATTCAGGGGATGAACTTCCAGTGGCACGACGCGCCGGAGCATTATCGCCGCGCTGTGGAGTTCATCAAACGCGACCCGCTCTCCTGTGGCGCGCTGGTCACCACACACAAGCTCGACCTGCTGAATGCCTGCCGGGACCAGTTCGACCGGCTCGATACGTTTGCCGAACTGATGGGTGAGGTGAGCAGCATCTCGAAGGATGGCGATCAGCTGGTGGGTCACGCGAAGGACCCGATTACGAGTGGCTTGGCGCTGGAAGCGTTCCTGCCGGAACGGCACTGGGAACGCACCGGGGCCGATGCGCTGGTGCTGGGCGCCGGCGGTTCGTCTATCGCCATCACCTGGTACCTGCTGCAAAAGACGCACGGCCGCAATCGGCCCGCGCGGATCGTGGTGACCAATCGCAGCACGCCGCGGCTCGACGAGCTACGCCGCTTTCACCAGCGGATCGGGGCTGACATCCCGTTGGAGTATCATCACACCCCCACGCCTGCCGATACCGATGCGATCCTGGCAACGCTCAAGCCGGGCTCGCTGGTGATCAACGCGACAGGACTGGGCAAGGACGCCCCGGGCGCACCGGTCACCGCGCAGGCACAGTGGCCGGCGCACGGCCTGGTATGGGATTTCAACTACCGCGGAGATCTGCTGTTCCTGGAACTGGCCCGCGCGCAGGCGGCAGAGAAGAACCTGCAGATCGAAGACGGCTGGATTTACTTCGTGCACGGCTGGACGCGCGTCATCGCGGAGGTGTTTCACATCGACATCCCCACGAGCGGTCCGGTATTCGACGAACTGGCGCGGATCGCCGCCGCGGCGCGGTGACGGCGCGGTGACACAGACTCCTGCGAGCCGGCCGATCGGCACATCCGGCCGGGTCGACTCGAACAACTTGACCAGACGAGAAAGGCACAGCATGTCGCCTCGAACTTCGTTGATTGAACCCTTCAGTGTTCAACTTGATCTCGCCGCTGGAGTGATGCTCGATCCCCACGCACAGATCGTGCGCCGCGCCTCGGACATGCGCGGCTACTACGCTGACGAGCAGGCTCTGGAACAGCTCATCACGGCGCACGATGATCCGATCCACTACGAGACGTTTGAATCGCCGGTGCCGGAAGAGTATGGCCAGGTCAAGTTCTGCATCAGCCGGCTGTACCCGGGCAAGGTGGGTGATGAATACTTCATGACGAAGGGGCATTACCACGCGGTGGTCGAGACGGGCGAAGCGTACCTGGGCCTGCGCGGGCAGGGACTCATGCTGATGAAAACTGCCGAGGGGGCCTGCCAGTGGGAAGCGTTCGCGCCGGGCAAACTGATCTACGTGCCTCCTTACTGGGCGCACCGCTCGGTCAACACTGGTGACGAGCCGCTCATTTCGCTCTGCCTGTACCCGGGCGACGCCGGGCACAGCTACGGCGACATCAAGTCAGAGGGGTTTCCCCGACGCGTGTTCCAGCGCAACGGACAAGTGGTGGTGAGCTGAAGGGTACCGGCGGGGAACTCCGGGTAAAACTGGCATGGACATTGTGCCTGACGAGCGCTGTGACCTGGAGACGCTGCTGCACGCGCCGGAGGATCCACCGCAGCCGGGGATCAGCTGGCTGGGGCAGGCGGGATTCCTGATCCGCTGGCGCGCGCTGCGGCTGGCCATCGATCCGTATCTGTCCGACTACCTGGCCACGAAGTATCGCGGCACGCAGTTCCCCCACACGCGGCTGGCACCGCCGCCGGTGGCCCCGGAGCGGTTGGCACCGCTGCAGGTGGTGCTCTGTACGCATGCGCACAGCGACCACATGGATCCCGAGACGCTGCCGCGCATCGCGGCCGCCAATCCGCAGTGCCGGTTCGTCGTGCCGCGTGCGGAGCGGGCGACCGCGCTGGCGCGGGGCGTGCCCGCGCCGCGGCTGGTGCCCGTCAACGCGGGCGATCATGTGCCGCTGGCGCCCGATCTGACGCTGCAGGTGCTGCCCGCCGCGCACGAGCAGCTGCGGACGGACGCGGAGGGGAACCACCACTGCCTGGGCTACGTGTTGCATCTGGTGTTGGACCAAGGGACCGCAGCCCTGTACCACTCGGGCGACTGTGTGCCCTTTGCCGGGCTGGATACGGCACTGGCGGCCTGCGGGGCGCGCGTCGCGCTGTTGCCGGTCAACGGGCGCGACGAACACCGCAGGGCGCACGGGATTCCGGGGAACTTCACGTTCGATGAGGCGACGGCGCTCTGTCTGCGCTGTAGAATCTCAGCCATGATGGCGTGTCATTTCGGAATGTTCGACTTCAACACGGTGGACGAATCGTGGCTGGATCGGCAGATAGCTCGAGTGCCAGCGCTGCTGCAGTGCCTGCGCCCGCAGTTGGGCCGCGTGTGTTGGCTGCGTTCGCGCCACACGGTCGCTCCAGCCGCGACACCTGATCAGGGGACTCTGTCATGAAAGCACGACTCGTACCACTTTATCTCGACCCGGGCCGGGACGACGAATTCGACCGGCAGTTGGCAGCGATTCATGAGTTGCTGGGTGAGTACGCGGAGTTCCTCGCGCCGGTTGCGCTGGGGCAACCGCTGCCGGAGGCGGAGGGGGTGATTTTCCCGCAGGTGCTGGGGGAGGCGTACCGGCAGGTGCCGGCGTTTCAGGCCATCCGCCTCCCGATCCTGCTGATCACGTCCGAGTTCGGCACGCTCTCGATGTGGGACTGGGAGATTGCCGAGTATCTGCGTGCGCATGGCGTGGCGACGATCGGGCCGTATACGCTGCCGCAGGCCCAGATCGTCTGCCGGGCGCTGGCGGTGCAGCGGGAACTCCGCGAGACGACCTTTCTGGTCTACCAGGACGATCCCGGGGAGGGGCACCAGGCGAGCATTTTCAAGCGTTTCTACTGGTGGGAAGACGAGTGCTCGCAGCGGCTGCACGACAAGTTCGGCGTGAAGGTGGTGAAGCGGAGTTTCCGCGAGTTGGGGGCTGCCGCGCAGGCGATCTCCGACGCGGACGCCGACCAGGCCTGGGCCGAGCGGCAGCTGCCGACCGATGGGCTGTCGCCCCGCGCGATCCGCAGCGCTGTGAAAATGTACCTGGCGTTGCGGCGCGACCTTGATGCGGATCCGTCGATTCGTGCGGTTGGCATCAACTGTCTGAACGAATCCCGCTTCTCCGATACCACACCGTGCCTGGCCTGGAACCTGCTGTACCAGGAGCGGCAGCTGATCTGGGGCTGCGAAGCCGACACGATGTCGATGCTGACGAAGTACCTCCTGAACAAGTCCCTCGGGGCGCCGGTCATGATGACGAACCTGTACCCGTTCCTCCTGGGGCAGGCGGCGCTGAAACACGAGCGGATTGCGAGTTTCCCGGAGGTGGACGCGGATCCGGAACACCATGTGCTGGTCGCGCACTGCGGTTATATGGGGGTCATCCCGCACACTTTCTGCACCGACTGGACCCTGCGCAAGAAGGTGCTCGCGATTGTCGACGACAATGCGTCGGCGATCGACGCCCGGTTGCCCGTCGGCGACGTGACGCTGGCCAAACTCCACCCGGCGTTGGACAAGCTGACCGTTGCCCAGGGGCAGCTCACCGGTTACGCGCAGTTCACCGGCTCCGACTGCTTGAACGGCGGCATCATCAAGGTCCGTGACGGCCACGCCTTCTTGAACGCCCTGGCATCCCACCACTATCTGGTGCTGGTCGGGCACCATCTCGTGGATATCCAGTTTCTGGGCCGCGTGTTCGGTCTGAGCATTGAGGAGATATAAACATGAAGGTCGGCATCGACAGTTACTGCTACCACCGTTACTTCGGCGAGATCTATCCTGAGCAGACCGATCCGGGCGTGCGTTGGACGTTCCAGGACTTCGTGCGGCGGGCGGTCGAGCTGGGCGTGGCGGGCGTGTCCCTGGAGTCGTGTTTCTTCGACAGTCTGGAGCCGGGTTACCTGTCCGAGATCAAGGCGGTGCTGGACGAGAACTCCCTGGAACGTGTGCTGGCCTGGGGGCATCCCGACGGACTGGAGGCGGGACGCAGCGAGAAGGCCTGGCGGGAGATGAACTCGCTGATACCGAAGGCGCGGTTCATGGGTGCTGACATCATGCGGATCGTCGCCTCCTCGCTCATGTTTCGCAACGAGCCGCACGCACCGCAGATCGAAGCCATTGTGAAGATGCTCAAGACCAGCGTCCAGATCGCCGCCGACAACGGCGTCATCCTGGCACTGGAA
>Ga0123329_1001927_pt1 | contig 18865 bp, 16 predicted proteins | sample BioC12SIPDNA_FD_89703 | JGI IMG/M metagenome (GOLD analysis project Ga0123329, IMG submission 89703) | Anaerobic biogas reactor microbial communites from Washington, USA - Biogas_R1_B C12 SIP DNA | ecosystem: Engineered > Bioreactor > Anaerobic > Unclassified | place: Washington, USA | collected...
AGTTCCCAGATGCGGCCCGCCAGCTTCCTCGCGCCGGCCGCGTCGGCCTTCACAGCCTTGCGTACGAGTTCCTTCTTCCGCGTGCCCGTCATCCGCGACCTCCCGTTGTCGGTACGATTCGGACGCCATTGTGCCCCGCCGGCGGCTGGGCGTCAAGCCGGGAGGCCACGCGGCATGCACCACCCTGAAGGCGCTCCGCAGGGCGTGGCCCCACAGCCGGGCGTGTCCGTCCGTGCATGTGTCCGTGCCCGCCCGCCGTTGAAAGCGCCTGTCGGCCCCCGTAGAATGCCGCGCCACGTCAGTGAACGTCCCGCCGCACAACTCGGAGCGAGATGACCATGGCCTCCATGACGCCGCGCGAGCGCCTCTTGACCGTGCTGTCCGGCGGTGTGCCGGACTGCGTGCCGGTATCACCGGACTTTTCGAACATGCTGCCCTGCCGGCTGACCGGCAAGCCGTTCTGGGACATCTACCTCTACAACGACCCCCCGCTGTGGCGGGCCTACATCGACTGCGCCAACCACTACGACGTGGACGCCTTCTTCGAGGCCTACTACATCGACCTGTTCGGCGACCGCCAGCCGGAGGCGTTCGGCTGGGAGCGCTTCATCATCGCGCGTGATGAGTCGCGAATCGTCACGCAACTCTCGCGGCTCGAAGACGGCAAGCGGGTATGGCAGCCCACGGCGGATGTCTTCCGCGTGGCCGACTCGCCCGGGTATCGGATTCCGCTCGAGAAGCTGGGATTCCCCCCGGAGCCCGAGCGCTACGAACCCGTGGAAGGAGTCAAGCCGGACATGGTCGGCCCCGACGTCGTGGGCCGCATCAAGGAACTGCTCGGCGACCGCGGCATCGTCGGCATCGGGCTGGCCGGCACGCTCGCGCTGGGCAACCCGGAGGCGATCTACAACTACTACGACAACCCCGACAAGCACGAGGAGTGGGCGCAGCAACGCATCGACGCGGTCGAGGAGAAGTTCCGCCGCCTGATGGAGTTCCCGGTCAAGCCGGACTTCTTCCTGTGCGGCGGCTCGGGCACGCTCGTGTTCCAGACGGTCGGGATCTTCCGCCAGCTCGCCCTGCCGGCCGTGAAGCGCGCCATTGAGCTGGCCACGTCCGTGGGCATCCCCACCCACGTGCACAGTTGCGGCCCCGAGGCGGCGCTCGTGAAGATCATGGCCGAGGAGACGGACCTGACCGTCATCGACCCGTTGGAGGAGCCGCCGATGGGCGACTGCGACCTGGCCGAGATGAAGCGGCTCTACGGCGACAAGATCGTTCTGAAGGGCAACCTGTCCACGACGGGCCTGATGCTCAGAGGGTCTGCGGACGACGTGCGCGCAACGGTCCGGCGCTGCATTGACGCGGCGGCGGAAGGAGGCGGTTACATCCTGTCGACCGGCGACCAGCTCGGACGCGACACGCCCGAGGAGAACATGCGCGCCATGGTCGAGACGTGCCGGGAATACGGGCAGTACTGACGGACGGGCACGGCCCTCGGGCCGTCAGGCCTCCGGCGATGCGGTCAGGAGGGCGTTCAGGAGGTGGAGCGCCCCCGCCTTGCTGGGGATGCGGCCGCGCACGGCGCTGTCCAGGTCCGTCATGGCGAAGGCGGGCACGGCGGAGCCGACGCACGACGGGCAGCCGTCCTCGCAGCCGCACTCGCGCACGACGCCGTAGGCCATCTGCATGAGCTGCTCGATGCGAGCCAGGCAGCGGCGCGCGTAGCCCATGCCCCCCGGATAGCGGTCGTGCAGGAAGAGCGCGTCGCGGCCCAGGCAGCGCGAGTCCACGACGGTGCCCATGTCCTGCGTGTCGCACATGACGAAGAACGGGGCCACCTCGACCAGCACGTTGGCCAGGCCGATCAGCGCCTCGCTCACAACGAGGCCCTGCTCCTGCATGCCGGCGGCGAGGGCCTTCGGCGGGCTGAACCACATGGCCACGGTCTCGAGTTCCTGCGGGGGCAGTTCGAGCTTCTCGAACCCCAGGCTGTCCCGCGAGTGGAAGCGGATCTTCTTGAACATGGGGATGGTCGTCGTGACGGTCACGTCGCCGAACCCGACCAGCCCGCCGCGCCAGTCGTCCTGCTGTTCGGTCTCGTCGATGCGGATCTGCGAGTTCTGGATCGACTGCGTGTAGTAGTCCAGGTCGCGGCGGGCGACGAAGGCGATCTTCTGGTCCAGGTCCAGCTTGTTCACGAAGTAGGTCTCGGCGCCGTGGATGTAGACGGCGTGGTCGTGCAACTGCGCAAGCGCGCTGATCTCGTCCATCGTGCCGATCACGCGCTCGCCGGCGGCCTCGTCCTGGATGGTATAGACGGGCCCGGCGATGTTGCGCAGGTTCACCTCGGCGGCCGGGTACTCCGAGCGCGCCCAGTACCAGCGCCCGTCGATATGCCGCACCGACTCGTCCTCGGCGAGCAGGTCGAGCATCACGGGGCCGTACGGGCCGAACGCCTCGGCCTCGTCGTCGCGCAGGGGCAGCTCGTGCGCGGCGCAGCGCACGTGCCCGACGGCCACGTGGGGGTTGTCGGGGTCCACAACGGCCTGCTCCGGGTTCTGCGCGAAGATGTAGCCGCTCTCGGCCATCAGGTACTGGTCCATGGGCGAATTCTGCGCGACCAGGAACACCAGCGAATCCTCCTGCCCGCGCCCCGCACGGCCCGCCTGCTGCCACAGGCTGGCGACGGTGCCCGGGTAGCCGACGAGGATGCACGCGTCCAGGCTGCCGATGTCGATGCCCAGTTCGAGCGCATTCGTGCTGGAGACGCCGAGGATTTCCTTGTTGACCAGACGGCGCTCGATCTCGCGCCGTTCCTCGGGCAGGTAGCCGCCACGATAGGCATGGACCGATTCGGCGAGTCGGCGGCTCACAGGCCGCAGCAGGTCGCGCACGTTCTTGAAGATGAGTTCGGCCGCCAGGCGCGTGCGCGTGAAGGCGATGGTCTGGATCCCCGTGCGCACGAGCGCGGCCATCAGGTGCACGGCCTCCCAGGTGGGGCTGCGCCGGTCGCCGCCGATGCGCCAGTCGTCGGGGCGGCCGCGGGCGGCCGTCTCCAGCGGCGGCGGGTTCCACAGCACGAACACCTTCCGGCCGCGCGGCGAGCCGTCCTCCGTCACCAGCTCCATCGACTGCCCCGTGATCCGCTCGGCGTGCTCTCGCGGGTTGGCGATCGTGGCCGAGCAGCAGATGTACTGCGGGGCGGAACCGTAATGGCGGCAGATGCGCTGAAGCCTGCGCAGGACATCGGCCACGTGCGAGCCGAAGACGCCGCGGTAAGCGTGCACTTCGTCGATGACGACGTACTTCAGGTGCGTGAAGAACCGGTTCCAGCGCGCGTGCTGCGGCAGGATGCCCTGGTGCAGCATGTCGGGGTTGGTCAGGATCACGTTGCCGCCGTCGCGCAGGCGGCGGCGCAGGTTCTGGGGCGTGTCGCCGTCGTAGGTGCCGGCCAGGAAGCGCACGTCGCGCTCCGGCATCTCGAACCGGCCGATGGCGCGCAACTGGTCCTGGGCCAGCGCCTTGGTCGGATAGACGTACAGCATCGTCGCCAGGCTGTCGTCGATGAGGGCTTCGACCACGGGCACGTTGTAGCAGAGGGTCTTCCCGCTGGCCGTGCCCGTGACGATGACTACGTTGCCCCCGGACCGCACGTGCTCGATGGCCTGGGGCTGGTGGCTGTAGAGCTGCTCGATGCCCTGCTTGCGCAGGGCATGCTCCACGGCGTGATGCATGCCGTCGCCCAGGGCGGCGAACACGGCCGGCCGGGCGGGCACCTCGTGGACGGACACGATCTGGTTCGAGTAGAACCGCTGCTTGGGCAGGCGCTGTATGAAGGTGTCGGCGTCCACGCTATGCCTGTTCATCCTCAGAGGGAGCGGCGGCGTCGGGCGTCCCGGCCGGGGGCCGTCTCGTGAGCTTCCGGGCGCGCGCCGCCAGGGAGTCGCCCAGGCGGATGGGCGCCTGCGCGCCCTCCGGTGCCGCTTCGTTCTGCACGCGCGGACGGCCCGGGAAGTCGACGGGCCGCCGGTTGCCGTGGTCCGTGATCATCCCGGGGCGCGGGGTCGCCTTCGGCGCGTTCGGCGGCAGGCCGTCGGGCCCCAGGTGCTTCGCCAGGCGCTTGCGCAGGTCGCGGTGGAACTCCGTGCGCCGCTGCCTGCGGGTCGCCGCGTCGGCGCGGTCCAGTCCCTCGCGCGGCTCGGCGTCAGGATACCGCGTCGCCACGCGCGGCTCAATCGCATGGAACACCGCCGGCTCGCGCATGCGCTCCAGCCGGCGCCCCAGCGCCTGCTCCAGCCGAGACGAGGCGGCCGCCTCGTCGTCGGACAGGGCGCCCCGCGCGGGCATCTGCAGCCGCGTGCCGTCGCCCAGAAGCCCCTCCAGGATCATCCGCGCGGCCGCCTTGCTCGGGATGGAGCCCTCGCCGCGCTCGACGTTCCAGGTGGTGTACTGCCGGAGCGGCTTGCCGACGCAGCACGGACAGCCGTCGTCGCAGTCGCACGTGCGCACGGCGTCCAGGACGGCCGGCATGATCTCGTGCAGGCGTTCGAACGCCTTCTCGGTGAAGCCCAGCCCGTGCGGATAGCGCTCGTAGACAAAGATGGCGTTCCACTCGCTGTTGGCGCTGCCGATCGAGTGCGAGAAGTCCAGGGTGTCGCACGTCATGAACGCCGGCAGCAGCATGCGCGTGGCATAGCCGATGCCGCGCAGCCCCGCGTGGGCGTCCAGGCCGGCGTTCCGCACCTGCTCCATAAGGCCCTCGGGCGGCACGAGCCAGAAGGCCATGGTCTCCAGAACGAAGGTCGGCAGGTCCAGCGCATGGCGCGAGACGGCGTCGAGCGAGTAGAAGTGGATGCGCTCGTACATGGACGTGCGGAAATAGGCCGTCACCTCGCCCCAGCAGGCGGTGCCCGTGCCGAAGGGCTTCTCGCGCAGGCGGTGGTCGACGTGGTGCACGTCTGTGCCGCCGAGGGGCTGGGTGTAGTAGTCCACCTCCACGCGCTTCACGGTGGCGATGTTCCGGTCCAGGTCGAGGCGCAGGACCCGGTAGGTGTCGCCCCGGTGCATGTAGATGGCGTCCGGATGCACGATCGGGGGCGCATCGAACCGGTCGACCTCCCCCAGGACCGCCCCGGTGTCGACGTCCTCGATCACGACGTTCGCCTCGGCGAAGTCCCGCAGCGAGACCTCGTGCTGCGGCGTCTCGGAGGCCGCGTGGTACCACAGGCCGTCGACGAGCCGCACCTTCCGGTTGCCCTCCAGCACCCGCAGGGCCAGCCGCGCGTGCGGACCGAACAGGTCCGCGCCGGCGTCCGGCAGCGGCAGTTCGTGCGCCGCGCAGCGCAGGTGGCCGATGACGACGAACGGGTTGTCCCGGTCCACGACGCCCTCCTCCACCGGCCGGCCGAAGATGTAGTCCGGCGTGCTCATCACGTACTGATTGACGGCCGTGTCGATCCCCACCAGGATCACAAGGGCGTCGCGATCCTGCCGCCCCGCCCGGCCGGCCTGCTGGAAAAACGACGCGAGCGTGCCGGGATAGCCGACCAGGATGGAGGCGTCCAGCGCGCCGACGTCGATGCCCAGCTCCAGTGCACGCGTGCTGCTGACGCCCAGAAGCTCGCCGTTGAAGAGCCGCCGCTCGATCTCGCGCCGCTCCTCCGGCAGATAGCCGCCCCGATACGGCGAGACCCGCTCCGCCAGGTGCGGCGCGTGCACGCGGAGCGTCTCGCAGACGTAGCGGTGGATCATCTCGGCCGTCATCCTGGCCTTCGAGAACGTGATCGTGGGCACGCCGTGCTGCACGAGCATCGCCATCAGCTCGTGGGCCTCCACGTTGGCGCTCCGCCGCGACCGCCACGCCCCGCTCCGCACGCGCGGCGGGTTCCAGAAGACGTAGGTGCGCCGGCCGCGCGGGCTGCCGTCCTCCAGCACCACGGACACGGGCCGGCCCGTCAGCACCTCGGCCAGCTCGCCCGGGTTGCCGATCGTGGCCGAGCAGCCGACGAACCGCGGGCTCGACCCATAGTGGCGGCAGAGCCGCCCGAACCGCCGCAGGACGTTCGCCATGTTCGCGCCGAAGATGCCGCTGTAGACGTGCAGCTCGTCCACGACCAGCCACCGCAGCGCGCCCAGGAAACGCCCCCAGCGGCCGTGCTGCGGCATGATGCCGCTGTGCAGCATGTCGGGATTGGAGAAAAGGACGGCGGCATGATCGCGCAGGCGGCGCCGCACGTGCGCCGGCGTGTCGCCGTCGTAGACGCCGGCCAGCACGTCCGTCAGACCCGCCGCGTCCAGCACGCGCCGGAACGACTGGAACTGGTCCTGGCAGAGGGCCTTCGTGGGGAACAGCAGCAAGGCCCCCCCGCCCTCGCCGCGGGCCAGCATCTCCAGGATGGGCAGGACGTAACACAGCGACTTGCCCGAGGCCGTGCCGGTCGTCACGAGCACGTCGCGGTCAGCGTCCAGCAGGTCGAGCGCGCGGGCCTGGTGCGTGTAAAGCCGCTCGATGCCCAGCGCATGCAGGGCGGCCCGCGACCGATCGGAAAGGCCGCGGCGGCGCTGGGCGAAGCGCGCCGGGCGCGGCGGCTCCTCGCGCACGTGCACCATCTGACCCCGGTAGGCGGGATCGCTGCGAAACCCGCGCAGGATCTCGGCGAAGTCCATGCCCCTCACCCGGCTTCCGGCGGCGGCAGCCTGACCATCAGCTCGGCCAGCGTCAGCAAGTCTTGCCGGTTGTGCTCCAGCACGTCCAGCATCTCCAGGGCGTTGCCCGTGCGCACGTACTCGTGGTAGGCCTCCGGGATCTCGCTGCCGGGGATGTCCGCCGTGCGCACGCGGCCGCAGATGCGGCGCTCCAGCGTCTGGAGACGGCAGTTCGGCAGGACGTCCCGCCAGATCCGGCGGCACACGTGCAGCAGGTCCAGATGCGCAGGGTCCGGGGCAAACGGCACGCCCACGGCGGCCGCCCGAACGCGCACGTAGGGCATATCGAACGACTTGCCGTTGAACGACACGAGCAGGCCCCGCCCGCCGGCCGCCTCGGCGAAGTGGGCGATGACGGGTCGCTCCTCCGAGTAGTCCCGCGCGAAGAACTGCCGCACCACCAGGGCGCCGCCCTCACAGGCCATCGTGCCGATCAGGAACAGCGGCGTGCCGGCCAGACCGGTCGTCTCCAGGTCCACGAACAGCACGTCGTCCGGCCGCACGCCGTCCAGACCGCACGAGGCGGCGATCAGCCGCCGGATGGGCGAGCCGGCGTCCTGCAGGTGCGTCCGAAACTCGCCGCACAGGGCGCCCCAGGTCTCACAGGAACCGTCGAAGCGGCGCTCGATCACGTAGGCCGCGCCGCCCTGCGGGCAGGGTCGCGCGACGCCCGCCACCTCGTCCTCCAGACGCACGAGGCCACCGGCGACAAGGCGCCGCGGCCGGGCGGGCGTGGCGACCGGCAGATCCCGTCGGAACACAATGGGGTTCCGGCATCGGCGCTGCTCAGCGTCGGAACGGATGCGGCCCAGCCGACGGCGAATGCCGTCGATCTCCGGATCCGGCGGCGCGTCGACTCGTCTCCTGCCGTCCATGCGGCCTCCGACCGGTCCCGAACGCGACTGCATACATCTGACGGGGCTTCAGCATTGTACACCGCCCATCGGCGAGGCACAAGGAGAGCGTCGGTGCAGGCGTGTCGGAAGGCCGGCCAGGAGGATGCGGGGCGCCGACGTGTCCCTCCCGCGTCGGCGCCGGGATCCGGAACGGGGCCGCGTTATCCGCCGAGCTTCACCACGTTGACCGCACGGGGACCCTTCGGGCCTTGCTCGACCTCAAACTCGACCTCCTCGTTCTCGGCCAGCGTCTTGAACCCCATGCCGGTGATCGCGCTGTGATGCACAAACAGGTCCCTCGCACCGTCGTCCGGCGTGATGAACCCGAAGCCCTTCGTGTCACTGAACCACTTCACCTTACCCTTAGGCATTGCTGCACCCCTCAAAACAGTCCCGATGTTGAGCCGGCACGCGACACTGCATCGCTCGGCTCCCGGCGTCCTTCGTGCCTTTCCGTCGCATGCTGCCGGTCGACGTTCAGCAGTCCCGGCGAACCCCGGACCGTCCGGCGGGCACCGCGCATGCCGGTTCCACACCGCAGGGGGAGGGACCCCGGGGTGCCAACCGGACACAGGCATGCGCGTCCGCGCACGGGAGGGCCGCAACGCCCGGCGCTCCCGACTTCCACCGACGGCCTCGGGCCCCGACCGCACTGCTCCCTCACAGCAACGTGGTGCGACGGAGCACACCCGAGCGCCGACAAACGGGCGCATTATAGCCGTGATAGAGTTCCTGTGCAAGGAGCCAAAACGACGAGTCGCGGCAATCCGGTCAACCGGCAGGCGTGCACACGCGCGGCGGATGCCCGCGGCCGGGAATGGCCGCTCTACCCATTGTGATTCAGACGGCCGCGCTGTTCGCGCCGGGTTGCCCCGGGCGTCCCCGCCCCCGGGCGTTTCGCGCGCGGGGGGGCGGGCACGACGGCGCGTGCCCCTCCAACGGCGTGCCGGCCTCCCGCCGCCCGTGGCCGTCCGTTCTCGTCCGTGTGTGTCCGTGTGCGGTACAGGCGCGTATCCCTCCACCGCCGGGGCCTGACGCCTGCGTGCTTGTGTCCCGCCGGACGCGTATGCTATCCTGAGCCCCGGTCAGTGCCGTGGGGCACGGACCGCCTGGCGGATCGCCAGAGGGGGAATGAGCCTTGCTGCCGCTGCGCGACAGGAACCCGTCCGGCATCGTTCCCTGGGCGACCTACGCGTTCATCGCCGCGAACGTCGTGGCGTTCGTGTTCCAGAGCGCCCGGCCGAAGACCGAGCTGACGGAGTTCGTCCTGCAGTATGGATTGGTGCCGTCTCGGGTGACCGGCGCCCTGAAGGGCGAGGTGGCGTTCCTCGGCGGCGCGCTGGTGCCGGCGTTCAGCAGCATGTTCCTGCACGGCGACATCCTGCATCTCCTGGGGAACATGTGGTTCCTCTGGATCTTCGGGGACAACGTGGAGGGGCGGCTGGGTCATCTGCTCTACGTGCCGTTCTACCTGGCCTGCGGCCTGGCTGCCGCGGCGCTGCAGTATGTCATCGCGCCGAGCAGTCCGGTGCCGATGATCGGGGCCAGCGGCGCCATCGGCGGCGTTCTGGGCGCCTACATCGTCTGCTGGCCGGGCGCGCGGGTGCTGACGCTGGTCCCGTTCTTCTACTTCCTGCACTTCGTCGAAGTCCCCGCCATGGTGCTCCTGGGTATCTGGTTTCTGTTCCAGTTTCTCGAGGGCGCGGCCTCGCTGGGCGTCGCGTCGCAGGGCGGGGTCGCCTACTGGGCGCATATCGGCGGCTTCGCGGCCGGGGTGCTTCTGGTCAAGCTGCTGCCGGACGGGTCCCCGCACCGCGCCGCGACGCAGGCCCCCTGGCGGCGCTGACGGTCTCCCCCACTTCCCGCTTCGCCGAGGCATCACGTGCCGCAGCAGACGGACGGCATCATGCGCGGGGCCGGCATCCTGGCGGCCTTCACGTTCCTGAGCCGTGTGCTCGGGCTGGTGCGCGATGCTCTCTCGGCCGCCCTCTTCGGTGCGGGCGCCACCTGGGACGCCTTCAGCTTCGCCTTCCGGGTGCCGAACATGCTGCGGCGCCTGCTGGGCGAGGGGGCGCTCAGCGCGGCCTTCATCCCGATGTTCGCCGGGCGTCTGGAAGCCGGCGACCGGGAGGGCGCCGCGGCCCTGGCCGGGCGGATCGCGGGCGTGCTGACGGTGCTGCTGGGCGTCCTCATCGTAGCGGCGGAGGGCATCGTCCTGACGCTTCTGGTGTTTGCGAACCCCAACGAACAGTGGCGGCTCGCCCTCGGCCTGACGGCCGTGCTGCTGCCCTACATGCTGCCGATCTGCCTGGCAGCTCTGCTGGCAGCCGTCCTGAACTCGCTGCGCCACTTCACGACCCCGGCCCTGGCGCCGGTGACGCTGAACCTGGTATGGATACTGGCGGTGGGTTTCGTGGCCCCGGCTGTCTCGTCGGACCCCATCGTGCGCATCTACATCGTGGCGGCGGGCATCCTGCTGGCCGGGCTCCTGCAGCTGGCCCTGCAGGTCGGCGGGCTGCGTGCGGAGCGGTTCGTGTTCGCCCCCGTTCTGGCACCCGCGCATTCGGACGTGCGCCGTCTCGCCCGTGCGATGGGGCCCGTTGCGCTGGGCATGGCCGCCGTGCAGCTCAACCTGCTGCTCGACGGGGTGATCGCCCTGTCGCTGGCCGGCCCGGAGGACGGGGCTGCCCTTCGGCTCTTCGGGGCGGTCCTGGGCTATCCGATGCGGGTCGGGGCGAACAGCGTGCTGTATTACGGCAACCGGCTGATGCAGTTGCCGCTGGGCGTGTTCGGGATCGCGATCGCAACGGCCGCCTTCCCGGCGCTGAGCCGACACGCCGCGCGCGAGGACCGCGCCGCGTTCGCCGCCTCGCTCCGGCGCAGCCTGGGGCTTGTGGTGTTCGTGGCGGCACCGAGCGGTGTGGGCCTGATTGTCCTGCGGGAGCCCATCATCGCCCTGGTGTTCCGGCGAGGGGCCTTCACGGCGGCAATGGCCGACCGGACGGCGGCGGTGACGCTGGCCTATTCCACTGCGGTCTGGGCCTATTGCGCGGTGCACGTGCTCAGCCGTGCGTTCTACGCGCTGGGGCGGGCGGGGACGCCGGCGGCGGTGGCTGCCGTGGCCGTCCTGGCCAACCTGGCCCTGAACCTGACGCTGGTCTGGCCGCTGGCGGAGGCCGGCCTGGCTGCCGCCACGGCCGTCTCGGCCGTGCTCCAGGTTGCGGTTCTGTGGTGGCTCCTGCAGCGCGCGGGCATGACGGGCGACCCGCGCCGGCTGCTCGGCAGCATCGGCAAGACGCTGCTGGCCACGGGCATCATGGCCGGAGCGTGCCTGGCCGTGCTGGGCCGGCTGCCCGCCGCATGGTCGGTCGGGTCCCTCGGACTCAGGTGCCTGCGCGTCGTGCTGCCGACGGCGGCGGGCGGATCTGCCTTTGTAGCGGCCGCCGCCGTCCTGCGCGCCGAGGAGCTGCACGAAACGGCACGGCGGATGTTCCGCCGCACCTCGTCCACGCGCTGACGGGGGCACCTCACTCGAACAGCGGCGGTCCGGCCTCCGCACGCGCCTGTTCGCGCGCGGCCGTGGCGGAGGTCTCGGCGGCCGTCACCAGCACGACGGCCGTGCCCATGACCTGTACGTCCGGCTTGCCGGGGCGGGTCAGCACGATGTAGTGATCGGTGACCTCCGAGACCTCCCCGCCGACCGTCTTGCCGTTGACCAGCAGGATGCTCACCTGCCGTCCGAACCAGCCGCCTCTCAACACATTTCCCATCATGCCTCTCCGTGCATGCAGGCGTTCCGCCGTGCGTGCGGGCTCATCTGTCGCCTCTGGCGCGCAGGTAGTCGACGATGGCCCGGACGCTGGCGAAGTTCGCGATCTCGAAATCCGCATCCTCGAACGTCACGCCGAAGACCTCTTCGAGGCCGACCACGACCTCCAGTATCTGCACCGAATCGAGTCCGACGGCCTCCAGAAGGTCATCCTCCGTGCCGATCTCCTCCGGAGCGATGCTCAGGAAGCAGCGCTCGACGATGATCCGCTTCACTGCGTCTTCCATGGATTCGGTCATCCGGTCGTTCCCGTCTTCGAGCCGTGTCGGTCGCCCACAGGCTACCGCATGCCGGGGCGCTTGTGCAATCGAACGAGCCCACAGCCCTCATCGGGTGCGGCGGCCGTGGAGCGACGGCACCTCGAGGCGTTCCCAGCGGCAGGCGTCGTCCGGCGGCCCGTCCTCGGTCTCGAACATGTGCCGCCAGCGTTTCTTGAACAGCAGGCCGTGCTTGATGATCAGGTAGGTGTTCGGCAGCTTCTCGGTCCCCTCACTGGTGATGCTCTCCCAGTGATGCACCTCGACTGCCGGCTCATAGAGGGCCTGGTAGCCGTGCGCACGCGCCCGATAGCAGAGGTCCAGGTCCTCGTACTCGATCGGGTTGAACGCCTCGTCCAGGCCGCCGATCTCGGCAAACAGACGTCGGGGGAACACCATGCAGGCGCTGATGAGCGCCTGGCAGCGCAGCGGCCGGCTGAACTCCGGTTCGGCGCGGTCGCGCCCGCGCCCGCGGAACTGCACGCGCCCCGTGCGCGAGATGGCCACCCCCGCACACTGGATGCGATGCGGCGGAACCGGGTAGACGAGCTTCGGCCCGGCGAGCGCCCGGCCGCCTGCCCGTTCAATGGCGTCGATGAGGCCGACGGCCCATCGGGGGTCGACGGCCACCACGTCGTTGTCCATGAACGCGCAATAGTCGCCCGTGGCGCAGTCGACGCCCCGGTTGCGCGCGGTCGAGCAGCCGATGTTCGCCTCGTTGCGCAGGATCCGCAGCGTATGGCCGCGTTCGGCAAACGCCGCACTCCGGCCGGCCAGCCAGCCCCCGGTGCCGTCGGTGGATCCGTTGTCGACCGCCACCACCTCCAGCCGCACCCCCGTGGTCTCCCGCAGGCTGTTCAAACAGGCCTGCGTGTAGGCCAGTTGATTGTGCGCCAGCACGACGATGCTCAGGCTGTGCATCCTTGGGCCCTCTACATGGCCACGAGCACGGCCGCGGCGACCTCCTCCGGGCTGCAGCCGACGACCAGGGCCGCGCCGCCCAGCAGGGGCTCGGGGCGGCCTTCCACCCAGACCTCCACGCCCCCCTTCTCACCCCAGAGCACCACGTCGGCCGGGACGCGGCCGGACGAGACGGCCTCGGCCGCCAGTGCGCATTCGAGCGGGAAACTCGCCGCGAAGACGTTGCCGACGAACGGAGCGGCGCCGACCTTCGGCACCTGCGAGAAGCGCCGCAGAGCCAGTCCCTCCGCCTGGGCGGCCGGCGAGTCCTCGGCCGGGGCGCCGCAGCACGCCACCAGCCCCACGTCGCCGTCCCACATGGCCGCCTCGGCGATGGCGGCGTCCACGGCCGCCTCCAGGGCCTCGGCCATGCCGGCCGCCGTAGCGGCCCCGCCCGTGCCCATGCAGACGACGGAAGCCAACTCGCAGAAGGCATATCCCTCGCGCCGCTCGACGGAGTCCTGGGTCTCCAGAACGAGGAAGGCGGCCGCCTGACCGGGCGGCAGATTGCCCGGCGCCCCCTGCCACATCCGCTCCAGCAGTTCGGGTGCGACCGCGTCGGCCCCGCCGGCGAGGATCATGTCCGCCTGGCCGGCGTCGAGCGCCATCAGGGCGCCCTGCAGCGCCTGCGCGCCGCACAGCCGGCCGCCGCAGACGTTCTGATGGACGCCCGCCAATGCAAACTCGATGGCCAGCAGGCTGGCCGTCGTGTTCGGGTATGCGTGCGAGAAGAGCACGGGCGAGGCCAGGCGCATGCCCTTCTCGTCGACGGCCCGTCGGAAGGCCTCCAGAGTGTCCAGGTTCCCGAGGGAGTTCGCGTAGTGGAGGCCGCACAACAGGGGGTCGACCTCGTCCGGCTCGACGGCGGCGTTGTCCAGCGCCATCGCCGCGGCGGCCAGGGCGCAGCGCGACTGCGTGTCCAGGTATGGCCGCCGGGTCTCCAGGAAGTCCGCCAGGTCGAAGGGGGGCAGCAGCAATGGCCGCCGGGGAAGCTCCCGCTGCGTCCGGTCCGTGCGCCGCACGATGCTCCGCTCGGCCAGCACGCGCGCCAGGTCCTCCACGTTGTCGGCCAGGCCGGTCAGAACGCCCATGCCGCTGACGTACACGCGGTCGGGGTGCACGGGGGCTTCCTCCATGGCTACTTCCCTTCCCCGTTCCGATGGCCATCGGCGCGGCGAAACACGACGGCGGCGTTCGCCCCGCCGATGCCGGCCGCGTTGTTCAGCACGGCGGACACGTCGGCCCGCCGCACCGCTCCCTGCACGACGTCCACCGCGCAGTCGGGGTCGCGCGTCTCGAGGCCCACGGTCGGCGGGATGATGCCCCTCGTCAGCGTCCGGACGCAGGCGATCGCCTCCAGGGACCCGGCCGCCCCCATCGCGTGTCCGATGCTGCCCTTGATGGACGTCACCGGGATGCCCGCCAGGGCGTCATCGAACACGGCGGCGAGCGCGCGGGCCTCGGCCACGTCGTTCAGCTTCGTCGCCGTGCCGTGCGCGTTGACGTGATCCACGTCGGACGGCTCCAGGCCGGCGTCGTCGAGCGCCATCTGCATCGCGTGCGCCAGGCCGCTGCCCTCCTCGTCCGAATGCGTCAGGTGGCAGGCGTTGTTGTTGACCCCGGCGCCGGCGACCACCGCCAGGATGGCCGCGCCGCGCTCGCGCGCGTGCTCCTCGGTCTCCAGCAACAGGCAGCCCGCCCCCTCGCTGAATGCCGTGCCGTTGCGGGCGCGGTCGAACGGGCGAACCCCGGCCGGCCGGCCGCCCCGCGGCGCCGCCATGACCCTCAGAGCCGAGAGCCCCGCCCAACTGAACCGGTCCAGACTGTCGTAACCGCAAGCCAGCCCGGCCTCCGCGCGGCCGTAGCGTATCAGCTCCAGCAGGTGCGCGATCGCGGCGTTTCCGGACGCGCACGAGAGCGACAGGGACGCCACCAGGCCGCCGGCGTCCAGACGCCCGGCCAGCGCGGCCGCCTCGGCGCCGAACGGGCCGGAAGCCGCCGGCCAGGGGGCTTCGCCGCCGGCCAGGAGGCTCACGATGGCCTCCTGCGGCCCGAAGTTGCTGCCCGTGACGACGGCCAGCCGGCGACGGCACTCCTGCGGGAAGCCCGCCAGCGCCTCCCGGCACGCACGCAGGGCGAAGCGCGCGCCCCTCGAGAGGCCGCGGGACTCGTCCGCCTCGGTGTCGAACCCCTCGACCTGCCCGGCCAGGCCGTAGGGCACGCCCCCCAGGGCGAACCGCGTCAGCGGCCCCAGCCCGCACGCGCCGCGCCGCAGTCCCTCCCACAGCGCGTCCACGCCGACTCCCAGGCAGCAGACCGCCCCCATGCCGGTTACGCACACCCTCGTCGTGGTCACGGTCGGGGGCCTCCTCGACGGTGCAACTCCTCCTGGACGTCGTGCACACGCACCACTCGGCCGCAGCGCGCGCAGAGCGCCTCCAGGTCGATACCCACGCGCCGCGCAAGGCGCCGCGCGGCGGGCGTGGCCCGCGCTGCGCCCGGCCCCGCCCCCTCGTCCGGCGTGATGGGCGGGCGGCCGGGGGCGGCGTCGCCCCCGCCCAGGAGGGCGTCGCGGTAGGCTTCCAGCACCGCCCTGTTCTCTTCCTCGACGTCCGGGAGCGGTTCGTCCGGCGGATCGCTCAGCAGGGCCAGGACGTATCCGACCGGGACGACGCTGCGCGCGGGCGCACAGAGCCGGCGGCAGGTGGCGGCCACGTCCGTCTCCAGCTCGAACGTGGCCTTGTCCGTGATGATCTCGACCACGGGCTGCCCCGCCTCGACCGGCTGGCCGGGCGCCACCAACCACTGCGCGATGGTTCCCTCGTCGACGTTGGGGTCGATCCTCGGCATCAGGAGCCTGTGGACCATGACATTCCTCGGCGGGGGCGGCCACGAACGGAGACACGCACGCTGATATCGATTATAGACGAGTCCGGCGGGGGCTCACAAACGCGCCGGGCACCGACCCGGGGCCCGTCGCCCCGCCCGGTGCCCGACAACGGATGCGGCAGTCAGGCTCAGCCCCCGAACGCGCCAACACGCTCGGCGGCGTCGGCGGCTGCCTTGCGGGGGACCAGGAACACCTCGACCCGGCGGTTCTCAGGCACGTCGGCGGTCGGTTCGTGCGGCGCGACCCGGGGCTCATTCGGCCCGAAGCCGGCGACGAACGCCCGGGACGGGTCCAGGCCGATGCCGATCAGGTAGCGCATCACGCTCAGCGCGCGCATCGCGCCCAGGTGGTAGTTGTCCTTCCAGCCGGACCGGCTGATCGGCACGCCGTCGGTGTGTCCGTCGATGCGGATCATCTGCTCCGGATGGTCGCGCAGGTAGCCCATGAAACGGTCCAGCGCGGCAGTGGCCTCCGGCGTCAGCTCATCGCGGCCGGGGGAGAAGAGTATGTCGCTCTCGAAGCGCACGAAGTTGCCTTCGGGGCGCTGGTCGACGTCGACGCCGTCCATCGCCGCCAGAAGACGCTTCAGTTCGAGCGCCTGCTGGTGGGCCTCCTCTTTCGCGCGGCGGACCCCTTCGAGTTCGCGCGCCATCGTCTGCCCTTCGCGCGTCGCCTTGTCGAGCAGCGCCTGGAGGGCATCGGCGCGGGACTTCACCTCGCGGTTCTCTTCGAGCAGCACCGCCCGCTCGGACTGGAGGCTGGCCACCTGATCGGCAAGGCTTGCGTTCTGATTCCTCAGTTCCCGGAGCTGCGCGCAACCGGTGAGCCCGATGAGACCGATCGCCATCGCCACCGCACCCAGTCGTTTCAACATGGGAACCTGCTCCTCTGCATATCGAAGCTTCTGCACGCCGGCCGGACCCCGTCAGGAGCCGAAACGTGCCCAACTCGTCAGCCCGGTTGTGAAGGCCGAGCCGTTTTCCACGACGAACAACATGCTGACGGCCAGGACGATCAGGGCGATGACGAGCAGTGCCACGAAGGCGCCGCCGATCTGCTCTTCCGCGCCGACCGGTTCGGCATACGGCACGGCGAACTCGGCCCCCGCGCCGAAGTCCTCGCCGAGATCAGCGCTCGGCGCACCCAGCACGGTGCCCAGATCGCTCTCCTCGTAGGTCGGCTCCTCCATCGTAGTGATCTCGGCCGTGATGTCTTCGGTGTCGCCGAGGGCGTGCGTCGTGCCCGGTTCCTCGTCGATGTCCATGATCTCGCTGAGCAGGTCCTCCTCGGCGACATCCTCCTCGGCACTCAGGTCGAGCATGTCGGTGACGATCGCCGGCTCCTCCGAGTCCTCGGCCGGTCCCGCTGCGCCTGCGGCAGGCTCCGCGGCCCCCTCCAACTCGATCGAGTCCGACTCGAGAGCATCGGTGAAGTCGAAGAAGTCCTCCGCGCTGGACTCCTTGGCCTTCTCGCGTCCTTCACCCTCGATCAGCAGGTCGGTGGCCATGGCGTCGGCGCTGGCGGAGGCCTCGGCCCCCTCCAGCTCGAACTGGTCGTCTTCCTCCAGGATCTCCGTGTCGTGGTCGGCCGCCCCGCCCGCCTCGTCGTCCGCCAGCACGACCGTGGCCAGGTCGCCGGCCCCGAACGCCTGGTCGCCTTCCAGCACGACCGTGTCGAGCGCACCGGCACCGCCCGCACCTTCCTCGTCCTCAAGGATGACGGTGCCCATCTCTCCTTCGGCCGATCCGCGACGGCCCTGGTCGAGCATCTCCGTGATCGGCTCCCTGCCGGCACCGTTCGCCGAATCCAGAAGCTCGGTGCCCGGTTCCTGGCCACCGTCGTCCTCCATCACGGTCGGGCTCTTCTCCATGTCCCGCTTGATGTCCTGCACCTCGGCGATCCGGAACTTCGTCTCGCCCTCCATGACGTGCTCGGTCAGCCGCCCCTCGCGGATGAAGGCATTCAACTGGCTGCGGTTGACCTGGAGCTCCTGAAGTGCCTGCTCGTAGCTGAGATAGCGGTCGCTGACGGTCATCGCTCGTCTCTCCCATGCAAAACCACGGCGCCCGGCTCTCTGCGCCGGTTCCCAGGAATCCCGGACTCGATGAGTATTATAGCAATCGGTCGAGTGGATGCAAACCCTAAGTTGCCCGTGGCCGATCGGCACTCCGGCCGTAGACGCGCGCCGGGTCGAACACCCGCTCCTCGCAGACCTCCAGTTCCCCCGTCGCCGCGTTCAGGCGGCGGTAGTAGCAGGTCCGATATCCTGCGTGGCAGGCGGCCACCTCCTGCTCCACGAGGAACAGCAGGGAGTTGCCTTCGCAGTCCGGACGCACCTCCAGGACCCTCTGCGTGTGCCCGCTCGTCTCGCCCTTGAGCATCACGCGCCCTTGCGAGCGCCGGAAGACGTGCACCAGCCCGGTCTCCAGGGTGAGACGCAACGCCTCGCGGTCCATGTAGCACAGAACAAGGACCCGCCCCTCCTCGGCGATCACCGCGGGGATCAGGCCGTCCTTGAACCGCAGCACCTTGAGCAGAGCGTCCATCGCCAGGTCCTCCTCGGGGGTGTTCTGCCATCATGGTAGGGCCCCGCAGGGGGGGAAATCAATGGGCACGTGCACGGGCGGGCTCGGCGGCCTGCTCCCCGGCTTCGCCGACGGGCACGGACGCACCCCCGGGCGCCCGGGCGCGGTGTCCCTGCCTCCCGGCCGAGGGCGGCCGCGCGATCCCTGTGTGTGTGTGTGTGTGTGTGTTGAGACGGCCAGAGTCACTTGCACGAAGGCGGCCGTTCTCCTATAGTCCCTACATAGAGGAAGGTGACACCGTACATGTCCAGCGAGGCCCTTCAGTCGAGCGTTCTGGTTCTGAACCGCGGGTTTGTCCCCGTGCGGCTGACGACGGTCCGCCGGGCCGTGTGCATGCTCTTCGACGACACGGCCGAGGTCGTGCTGATGGAGGACGGGCATCTGTCCTTCTACGACTTCCGGACCTGGGCGGAGGTCAGCGAGTTCCGGCGCGGGCAGCCGCCGGCGGACGATGAGACGGAGTGGATTTCGACCGTGAGCTGCGATCTGCAGGTCCCCCGCGTCATCCGGCTTCCGGCCTACGACCGCTTCCCGCGGCGCCACGTCGGGTTCAACCGTCGCAACATCTTCGCCCGGGACGAAAACCGCTGCCAGTACTGCGGCCGGCGCTTCCCGACGAGCGAACTCAGCCTCGACCACGTACTGCCCCTCTCGCGCGGCGGGCTGACGGACTGGGAGAACATCGTCTGCGCGTGCACCCACTGCAACAAGCGCAAGGGCGGCCGCACCCCGGCCGAGGC
>Ga0123329_1001937_pt1 | contig 18805 bp, 12 predicted proteins | sample BioC12SIPDNA_FD_89703 | JGI IMG/M metagenome (GOLD analysis project Ga0123329, IMG submission 89703) | Anaerobic biogas reactor microbial communites from Washington, USA - Biogas_R1_B C12 SIP DNA | ecosystem: Engineered > Bioreactor > Anaerobic > Unclassified | place: Washington, USA | collected...
CGTGATGGTCATCAACACCGGGACGTTGCAGGACAGGGCCCGCGAGGTCCGTGGCATCTACCCCTACGGGGTCAAGCTCGGAGCCGTCCTGGAGAACGGCGAGCCGGTGGACGTCTTCGGCCGGGTGCTCAACGACACCATCGCCCCGGACTACTTCTTCGTCCCGACACTGGATGACGCCATCGCGCTGCGGGAGGCCGGGATCAACGCACGCATCGCCGTGCTGTACATGTCCCCGGTGGAGGATATTCCCCTGCTCCTGCACTACGACATCGAGACCGCCGCCCTCGACTCCGCCTGGGCCGAGGCGGCGGAGCAGGCCGTGGCGGCGAGCGGCGGCGGCCCGCTGCGGGTCCACCTCTGGATCGACACCGGCATGAGCTGGGAGGGTGTCGTCCCGGACGACGCCCTCCCCGTCGCCCGGACCATCGAGGACTCCCCGCACCTGGAGCTGGCCGGCATCGCCACCCACTTCGGCGCCATCACACCCGAGGATTCCGCCGCGATCGCGGCCAACGACACCGCCAACCGGACGGTGATCCAGAAGATGCGTTTCGACGGCGCCGTCGAGCAGATCAGGGGTGCCGGACTGGGGCGAAACGCCCTCATTCATGCCGGCGCCACGGATGTGCTGCTCAACGAGGTGGAGGGCCTGTACTACGACCTCATGCGCATCGGCGGGGCCTTCTTCGGGGCCTCCCTCCCCGAGGAGCGCATCTACTCGTGGACCACGACGCTAGCCCAGGTCAAGGAGCTGCCGGCGGGATGGTGCCTGGACTACGACTGCACGACCCCCACCGGATCACCGATGAAGGTGGGACTGGTCCACCACGTCCCCCGGAGGGAGAATGACGTGGTGTTCACCGTCCGCGGCATCCGGGTCCCTGCCCTCATCAATCACGGGACAGTCGTCACACTGGACCTCTCCGAGGTGCCGGAGGCCGCCGCCGGCGACGAGGTCACCCTCGACTTCGACCCGGATGCCTTCTACAACCTGGACGGCTCGGCCCCCCTCCCCGTCACCGTGACCGGATAGAGCGACGGAAGCCTGCTGCGACACGTAACACAACAGACACTGTCGAACGATGATTCACATGAGCACCCGGAAATCTCCGCATGCGTGAATGCCCGGACACCCGATTCCGTTCAAGCAGACCGGGGTGTAAAATACGTGACGTAGAAAGTTTCTGTCCCGCAATCGACCCCGTCCTCCGGCTGGTCGCTGACACGCACATGGGACAGAAGAGATAACCAAGAATAGTCTTGCGAAGGTGAGCCATGTCTACTTCACTCCCGCCCCCCGCCTCTCCCGGCTACCGGGGTCCAGACAGCTCCGATCACCCGGAACTCGCCATCTACGGCGTCATGCCAGCCTCCACCCCGCGCACGCTGGTGGACATCCTCCGTGCCACGATGGCCGCGCACCCCGAGGTCGTCGCCATCGAGGCCGCCGGCACGTCCATCACCTACGGTGAGCTCGAGCAGCTTCTCGACACCGAGGCGGCCCGCCTCGCCGACCTGGGGGTCGCCCGGGGTTCGCGGGTGGGTATCCGCGTCCCCTCGGGGACGACCGACCTCTACGTCGCCATCCTCGCCACGATCTGGGCCGGTGCCGCCTACGTGCCCGTGGACTGGAACGACCCGGACTCACGTGCCACCACCGTCTGGGAGGAGGCCGCCGTCGACGCGGTCTACGGGCGCGACCTGTCCCTGACCGTCATGCGCGACGATCTGCCCACCGGGGTGGCACCCGCACCACCCGACCTCGACGATGACGCCTGGATCATCTTCACCTCCGGCACCACCGGCAAGCCGAAGGGCGTGGCCATCACCCACCGCTCCGCCGGAGCCTGGGTGGACGCGGAATCCCGCATGTTCCTTCTCGACGCCCCCCTGGGCCCCGGCGACCGCGTCATGGCCGGCCTGTCCGTCGCCTTCGACGCCTCCTGTGAGGAGATGTGGCTGGCCTGGCGCTTCGGGGCCACCCTGGTCGCCGCCGACCGGGACACCGTGCGGGCGGGCGACATTCTCGGCGACTGGATCATCGAGCAGGACATCACCGTCGTCTCGACGGTGCCCACCCTCGCCGCCTTCTGGCCGGAGGCGGCCTTCGACAAGGTCCGCCTGCTCATCTTCGGCGGGGAGGCCTGCCCGCAGGAGCAGGTGGACAGACTCGTCCGCCCCGGCCGTGAGCTCTGGAACACCTACGGACCCACCGAGGCCACCGTCATCGTCAGTGGCCACATGATGACCACGGAGCCCCCGGTGAGGATCGGCCGGCCCATCCCCGGCTGGGAGCTGGTGGTCGTCGACGACAACGAGCAGCCTGTCCGCTGGGGAGAAACCGGCGAACTCGTCGTGGGCGGAGTCGGACTCGGCCGCTACCTGGACAAGGAGAAGGACGCCGAGGTCTACGCCCCGTTGCCCTCCCTCGGCTGGGACCGTGCCTACCGCACGGGCGATCTCGTGCAGGCGGAACAGGAGGGCCTGATCTTCCGCGGCCGCACGGACGACCAGATCAAGTTCGCCGGCCGCCGCCTCGAGCTCGGCGAGCTGGACAACCACCTGACCGCGCTCCCCGACGTCCGCGTCGGAGCCACCGCACTCCACAAGACACCCGCGGGTTCCGACGTGCTGGTCGGCTACCTGGTGCCCGAACCCGGAATGACGATCGATCTCGCAGGTGCCCGGACCCAGTTGGCCACGACGTTGCCCGGCGGCATCGTCCCCACGCTCTGTGTGCTCGAGGAGATGCCCACCAAGACGTCCGGCAAGGTCGACCGCAAGGCACTGCCGTGGCCTCTGCCCCGCGCGAACGACGACACCCCCGACCTGCCCGCGGAGCTGACCTGGCTCGCGGAAAGGTGGATGGACCAGCTTGGCCCCGTCCCCCTCGCACCGGACAGTGACTTCTTCGACATGGGCGGCAGTTCAGTCGCCATCGCCAAGCTCGCCACCGCCCTGCGGCAGGACTACCCGGGCGCCAACATCGCGGAGCTCTACCTCCACCGCACCCTGGAGTCGATGTCCGGGTACCTGGACTCCCTGGAATCGGAGACGTCCGTCCGCCCCATGCCTGGACCACTGCCCTGGTACACCGGTCTGGTGCAGGCGGCGACCGTGCTCGCGCTCTACGTCATCAACGGCCTGCGCTACATCGTCGGCGTGATGCTGGTTATCTGGGTGCTCAGCGCCGGCTTCCACGCCAGCTGGGTCAGAACCCCCGCCCTGCTCACGCTGGCACCACTCATCGTGGCGTGGCTCCTGTTCTTCTCCAACCGCGGGAAGTTCCTCGTGGCGGCCGCCGGAGCCCGTGTCCTCACCTGGAGGCTCCGTCCGGGCAGCTACCGGCGCGGCGGCATGACGCATCTGCGGGTCTGGGCTGCCGAACGGCTGCTGATCCACCAGCGTCTGGACGCGGTCCTGGGCACCCCGCAGATCCGGACCCTGTACCGGCTCCTGGGCAACCACGTGGGGAAGCGGGCCGAACTCCACAGCTTCCCACCCGTGACAGGACTGCTCACGATCGGCGACGACGTCTCCATCGAACCGGAGGTCGACCTCAACGGCCACTGGATCGACGGCGACCGATTCATGGTGGGCACGATCGACATCGAGGACCACGTACGGGTGGGTACCCGAACGGTCATCTCCCCGGACACGACGATCAGTGAAGGCGCCGAGATCCTTCCCGGCTCCCACGTCTCCGGTGCCGTCGGAAGCTGGACCCTCTGGGGAGGTTCCCCCCTGCAGCCTCTCGGCGAGGCCGGACAGAACTGGCCGCTGGAGGACGCCCACACAGATCCGGGCGTGCACCGTCTCGGTGGTCTCACCAACCATCTTCTCCATTCGGCGGGCCTCTTCTGGATCACCGTGCTCCCCCTGCTGGCCCTCCTCCCGGGAATCGGCGTGCTGTTCACGCAGATCCGGGGAATCGAGCGCTACCCCGCTCTCTTCCCGGTCCTGTACGCGTGGGTGCCGCTGACCATCCTGTTGACCATCGGCACCTGGCTCACGCTGGTCATCACCACCGTGCGCATCCTGTCGCTGTTCATCAGACCGGGCTACTACCCCGCCCAGAGTGCCACCGGCTGGGCGTTGTGGTTCACACAGACGCTCATGGAACGCACACTGACGTCCACCTACTTCATGTACGCCTCCTGGGTGACCCCGATCTTCATGCGGCTACTGGGAGCGCAGGTGGGTAAGGGCACGGAGATCTCCACCCTGGTCTCCATCCCGCACCTGACCCGGATCGACGACAACAGCTTCATCGCCGACCACGCGCTCCTCTCTGCACCCCGCTACCGGGACGGCTGGGTGCACGTGGGCACCACCACCGTCGGTGAAGGCAGCTTCGTCGGCAACTCGGGCATCGTCGGCCCTGACCGCGATCTGCCCCCGGACTCCCTGGTGGCCGTCCTCTCCTCCGCGCCCTACCGTCCGGAGCAGGGCACCTCCTGGCTCGGCCGACGCCCCGTGGAGATCCCGCGGAAGAAGGTCGAGTCCGACGCGTCGAGCACCTTCGCGCCGCTGCGCAGACTGAAGATCGGCCGTGCGCTGGTCGAGTCGCTGCGGCTGGTTCCCGCGATCCTCACCGCCTGGCTCGACCTCGCGGTCGTCTTCATCGGCACCGTCATCTTCATGCACTGGTTCTACCTGGGGCAGGCCGCCAGGGGACTGTTCATCCTCATCCTCATCTCCGGGCCCCTCGTCCTGGCCGCCGGAATCATCGCCTCGTTGATTCCTGTGATCATCAAATGGCTGGTGGTCGGTGTGTTCCGGGCGGGTGACCGTACCCTGTTCAGCACCTTCGTGTGGCGCAGTGAACTCGCGGACAACTTCGTCGAGCCCCTCGCAATCCCCAGCCTGGTCCGCATGAGCCTCGGATCCCCGATGTTCAACATGTGGGCGCGCCTGATGGGCACCCGCATCGGCCGGGACGTCTGGTGTGAGACCTGGTGGCTCCCAGAGTTCGACCTCATCACCCTGGAGGACCGGTGCAGCGTCAACCGAGGCACCGTGCTCCAGACCCACCTCTTCCACGACCGGGTGATGTCCATCGAGCCCGTGGTCCTCCGGCGTGGAGCGAGCCTGGGCCCCAACAGCTTCCTCCTGCCGGGAGCGAGCATCGGCGAGCGGTCCACCATCGGGCCCGGCTCACTGGTCCTCCGGCAGGATTCCATCCCCTCCGACTCCCTGTGGGAGGGAAACCCGGTGCAACGTGTCACCGCACCGGCCGCACAGATCAAGGAGGTCAGGGTGTCATGACCCTGGACTACCCCACTCCCCGCACCACCTTCGAGGGGGATCTACCCCCCGGAGTCCGTCCCCACCCGGGCCCCCGTCCCGAACGCAGCGTGTGGATCGGCGGTGCGCAGACCGACCCGGACGTCGGAAAGAAGCCCCGCATCACCGGTGTCGACGTCGCCCGCGGACTGGCCCTCATCGGCATGATCGCGACACATGTCCTGCCCTCCTACCACCAGGTCACCGGAGAGCCGACCCTGCAGTGGTCACTCTTCTCCGGCAACGCATCTGCGCTGTTCGCCCTGCTCGCAGGCTTCTCCCTGACGTTGATGACGGGCGGGACCAACCCGCACACCGGCCGCCGCTGGGTACGCAGCGCCGTCGCGCTCCTGGTCCGCGCTCTCCTGCTGTTCCTCGTTTTCGGACTCGCGGTGAACCTGCTCGACATGCGGGTATACAACATCCTCCCCTACTACGCCCTGCTGTTCCTGCTGGCGATCCCGTTCACCCTGCTCCGCCCGCTGCAGCTCCTGGTGGTGTCGATCCTGTTCGGCCTGCTCGGACCGGTGGCGATCCACCTGATCAACAGGACCGCCAGCTTCAACGTCGTCGCCAACCCCACACCCACGGATCTGCTCAATGATCCGTGGAGCGTGGTCCTCAGCCTCTTCTCGGGCGGAGCCTTCCCGGTGTTCACCTGGATGACCTTCATCTGCCTCGGCCTCATGCTGGGGAGGATGGGGGTGGACCGGCTGTCCGTCCAGATACAGATCCTGGCGTCCGGAGCCGTGCTCATGGTGGCCTCCGGTGGCCTGTCGAACATTCTCCTCAACTCGGGCGGCGGTTGGCAGCGGATCATCGACGCCAACCCGGGCATGACATCGACCGACGCTTTCGAGATCGCCATCTACGGCACCACTGAAAGCAGCCTCCAGCTCGTCCCCACGACGTGGTGGTGGCTGGCGGTCGACGGCCCGCACACGAACACCCCGCTCTCTGTCGGGTACAGCGCCGGTGTCGCCCTGCTCATCCTCGGCGGCGCACTCCTGGTCAGCCGGGTCTGGTCCGAAGCCCTCACCCCCCTCATGGCGGCGGGCAGCATGACCCTGACGATGTACACCGCCCACCTGGTCTTCATGGCCTACATCGACACCACCCGGCTGCCCATCCTGTGGTTCGTCCTCCAGATCGGTGTCGCCCTGGTGTTCGCCACGGTGTGGCGGATGAGTGTGGGACGGGGACCCTTCGAGGGGGTTGTCGCGCGGATCTCGAAGTGGACCGCCGGAGCACTGGTCCATGAATCGGCAGCCGGCAGGCACCATCTCGGGTCCTGAACCTGGGACTGCCGAAAAAAGAGACCACAGAACTGCTGTGGTCTGACCGATGGGTATAAGGTGTGATGGGTGACTCATCCGATACTGACCCCACACCCCCGCGAGCAGGTGACCCGTAAGGCGCTCATCGTCTGGGTGACCGCCGTGATGGTGTACGTCGTCGCCATCACGGGGCGCACCTCCTTCGGTGTCGCCTCCGTGGACGCGATCGACCGGTTCGGTGTCGACGCCTCCCGCATCGCCGTCTTCACCGCCGTCCAGATCGGCGTCCGCCTTCGCGCAGATCCCCGTCGGCATGCTCATCGACCGTTTCGGGCCCCGCCGACTGCTGGTCGCCGGTGCCCTCGTCATGGCCATCGGACAGGTGCTCCTCGGATTCACCAGCTCCTACTGGGTGGCCATCGGTGCCCGCGTGCTCATCGGTGCCGGTGACGCGACCGCCTTCCTGTCGGTCATGCGCATCCTGCCCTACTGGTTCCCGCTGAAGAAAACGCCGCTGTTCACCCAGATGACCGCGGCCATCGGCCAGACCGGACAGTTCCTCTCCGCCGTCCCCTTCCTCGCGCTGCTCCACGGCCCCGGCTGGACCACCGCCTTCCTCTCCCTCGGCGCCACCGGAGTCCTCATCGCCATCGCCGCAGGCGTCGCGGTGGCGGACTCGCCGGAGACCTGGGCGGCGTCGAAAAGCACGGCGGACCCGGAGGAGGTCCGTGAGAAGCAGGCCCCACCGTCGAGGATCCCGATCGGCACCCTGCTGCTCACCGTGGTGAAGGAACCGCTGTGCTGGCAGGGATTCTTCAACCACTACTCCGCCATGCTCATCCAGATCGTGTTCACGCTGCTGTGGAGCGCACCGATCATCACCCTCGGCATGGGGCTCGACCCCGCGGCCATCGGCGTCATCCTCACAGTGAACGTCATCGCGTCGATGTTCGCCGGCCCGATCCTCGGACCGATCTCCGCCCGCCTGGGACGCAACCGCGTCCTCGCGTCGATCACGTTCTCGGGCTTCATCGGCCTGGCGTGGATCATCTTCTTCCTGCCGGAGGAACCGCGCGGCATCACGGCGATCATCATCGTCAACATCATCATGGCGCTGTTCACCCCGTCATCGAACTTCGGTTTCGACGACATCCGTGAGGACCTCGACCGCCGCATCGTCGCCACGGCCACCGGCATGTCCAACATGGGCGGATTCTTCGCCGGCATGATCGCCGCCCAGCTGGTCGGTGTCCTCCTCGACCACTCCTCGCAGGGCGCGGCCTACACGTGGGCCGACTTCCGCTTCGCGTGGTGGGCCGTCATCGTCACCTGGGCGATCGGCATGACCGGGCTGATCACGTTCCGGATCATCGTCGCCCGTCGACGCCGCGAGCAGGCGGAGGGTGGGCGCGGATCCGTCCGCATCGTGGACAGTTCCGACGGCGAATAGGCCCCTTACCGGCAGAAACTACCCCCGAAATAGGTGTTTACATCTCATTTTCCGCGGGGAGGAAGCATGATCTTCCCCATGCGTAAGACCATCATCAGCCTCATCGCAGCCACCGCCGTGGCCTTCGGCTCCATCCAGCCGGCAACCGCCCAGTCCTCCCTCAGCTCGGAGGAGACCACCTCGGCCAGCTCCCTGAGCTCCGCCGACACGTCCTCCGAGGACACCGGCGACACCGACGACGCCGAGGGCGAGGGCCTCTCCGCCGCAGGCTCCCTCGACTCCTCCTCCGAGGGCGACGCCGCCCTCATCATCGGCGTCGTGGCCGTCACCGGCCTCATCGCGGGTGGCCTCCACTGGGCCGTCCAGCAGCGTATGATCCCGAACCCGCTCCCGGGCATCATCCCGGATCCGGCTCCGGTCCACCAGCCTGCACCGGCCCCTGCTCCCGCTCCCGCTCCGGCCCCGCAGCCGGCACCGGCTCCTGCTCCGGCTCCTGCTCCGGCGCCTGCCCCTGCCCCGGCTCCCGCCCCTGCTCCGGCGCCTGCCCCGGCCCCCGCTCCGGCTCCGGCCCCGAAGCCTGGCCCGACCCCGGGTGTGCGGATTGTGTCCGGTGGTGCCTTCTGCAAGAACGCAGAGATCGGACAGCGTGGCCAGACCGTGACCGGTAAGCCGATGACCTGCTCGAAGGCCCCAGGCGACAACCGTGCCCGCTGGCGTTAAGCCGGACGGCATCGCCTGCGAGTAGTTGATTTACTCGCTGCGGCGAGTACCCTCATGCGTGGACAATTTCCCAGTTGTCCACGCATTTTTACTTCTCGACGTCAGCGAGGCCCCATGTCACCCAGGACCACCATCCTCCGTTCCGGGATTGCCGTCCTCTCCCTCGCGGCGTGCGCGGTGCTTTCCGGCTGTGTCGTCTCGCCCGCAGACAGTAATCCGCAGCAGGCCTCCCTGCCGTTGCCCCCGGCAACGACGACGGTCCGGGAGACCGCGACGACCACCGCCACCTCCACGGTGACGGCGGAACCTGTCACCGAGACGATGTACATCATCCCCGACGCATTCACCGAGACGGTCACGGTCACCCCGGAACCCGTCACCGAGACGGTGTATCCAGAACCCCTTGTCGAGACGGTGTTCCCGGAGCCGGTCGTCGAGACCGTGGTGGTCACCGAGACCGTCGAGGTGTACATCCAGCAGCAGGCCCAGGCGGCGCCTGCCCCGGTAACCACGTACTATCCGAACTGCGCGGCCGCGCGGGCGGCCGGCGTCGCCCCCATCTACGAGGGCCAGCCGGGCTACGGCACCCATCTGGACCGGGACCGCGACGGCATCGCCTGCGAGTGACCCCCCTTCCTCCGTGCCCGTCCCCACCGACAGCGAGGTCCCATGACTCCCCACGCCTCTGCCCCGCCCCGGAAGACTCTCCGGAGGATTCTGGCTTTCGCCACGATCAGTATCGGCCTGCTCCTGTTCTTCACCTCCTTCAGCGTGGGAGGCTGGCGGGACACCCTCGGGGGAATCCTCATGGGGTCGGCGCTCATCCTTCCCGGAGCGTGGTTCCTGTGGGCGGAGAAGAACGACCGGGACAGGTTCGCCGCCTATGAGGAGAAGCTCCGGCAGCACGTCTACTACTCCGGTCTCCTGGGACCTGAGGACCAGCCCGTCGTGAGTGGCATGGGCACGCCGGAACCTCCGCGGCCGGTGAACCGCCGCTGGGGCCTGATCTACCTGGGGTCCGTCGCGCTCTTCGCCCTGGCCGCGACCGTCCTGCCCCCGACCGAGACCACCGCCGGGGAGGACACCACGGTGACCTCGACCCCAACGCCGTGACCCCGGTCCGTCACTCCAGGATGTAGCGGATCGTCCCCTGCGGGTCCTCCAGGAACTCGCGGGTGGCGATGACCGCCTCCGCCTCCTCGTAGACGGTCTCCTCGAGGCCTTCCTCGGTGATGTCGATGATCGCTGCGTCGGGGATGGCCAGCATGATCGGTGAGTGGGTGGCGATGATGAACTGTGCGCCCCGCCGCACCGCCTGGTAGATCTCCGCGACCAGTGCCATCTGCCGCACCACGGACAGGCCGGACTCGGGCTCGTCGAAGATGTAGAGGCCGGCGCCGTCGATCTGCTCCCCGAGGATCGACATGACCGACTCGCCGTGCGACATCTCGTGGCGTGACTGCTCGGCGTCGGGAAGCGTGTCGAAGACGGTCACCGTGTCGTAGTGGGTCTCCGCACGCAGGAAGTAGCCGCGCATCGGGATGTCGCGGCCCCGCAGGGTGAGCCAGCGGGACAGCGGCGAGTGCGTCGGGTGGATCTGCCCGCGGAAGGCCCGGTCACGGAGGGGGCCACCGCCGGGGTCGAAACCGGCGGCGATGGCGATCGCCTCGATGAGTGTCGATTTTCCGGAACCGTTATCGCCCACGAAGCAGGTGACCGGGGAGGTCAGCCGGAGCGACTCCCGCTGCATCAGGTGACGCACCACAGGGATCCGGGTGACGTAGGTGTCCTCCTCGATGGGGGCCACTCGCAGAGATCGGATGAACATATCCCCATGCTAGTGGCGGAGATCACCCCGCCGCCGCGTTTAGTCGTTGCGACGCGGCGGCTCCTGCCGGCCGGTGAGGATGTCGATGACGCTGCGGATCGCGGCGTCACCGATCTGGGCACCCTGACCACCCCAGTTACCGGAACCGAAGGGTCCGCGGGCATGCTCGGGGCGGGGGTGGGTGGTTCGCGTGGTGGCGTCGACGACCTCGTCTCGGTCAGCGGTGTCGGCGGCGGTGACGATCAGGGTGGTGTCCTCCAGCTCGAGGTGGACGTCGTCGCTGACGCCGGCGGTCCGGGCGGCGTCGACGAGCGCACGCAGGTCGGCGAAGGTGGCGTCGGAGAGATCGATGGACAGGGACAGTGACATTGTCGGCTCCTCATGTGTCGGGTTGTATGGCCTCAGCGTAAACGCGCGGGCACGGGGGTGTCACCACCCCTAGTGGTGACACCTCACCCCGACTCAGGGTTGCAGCGCCGCCTCACCCCAGAACACCTCGTCGACGACCTGGCGCGCCTTCCGCGTCACCTTGAGGTAGTGCTCGAGGAATCCCTGGTAGTCCTCGGGGTCCCAGCCTGCCGCGCCGGCGACCTGCGCGAGCGCTGGCCCCGGCCCCGGCAGCTGGTCGGTGCGTCGGCCTTTGACCAGCACGAGGGAGTTGCGGGCGTTCGTGGCGCACAGCCACGCCTCCCGCAGGATGGCGGCGTTCTCCGGGGGGATGATCTCCTTCTCGGCGATGACGTCGAGAAGCTCCAGCGTCGATGTGTTGTGGAGTTCGGGGTACTCGTGGGCGTGCATCATCGTCAGCAGCTGCACGGTCCACTCGATGTCGGTCAGCGCGCCTCGCCCCAGCTTCGTGTGGGTCGTGCGGTCGGCGCCACGCGGCAGCCGTTCGTCGTCGATGCGGGCCTTCATACGGCGGATCTCCCGGATGTCGCTTGCCGACGCCCCCTTCTCCGGGTAGCGGAACTCGTCGATCATGGTGAGGAAACGGGTGCCCAGTTCCTCATCGCCGGCGACGACCGTGGCGCGCAGCAGGGCCTGGATCTCCCAGATCTCACCCCACTGCCGGTAGTAACGCTCGTAGGAGTCGAGGGTCCGCACCACGGCACCCGAGCGTCCCTCCGGACGCAGACCGAGGTCGACCTCCAGTGGCGGATCACCGGAGGGCTTCGCCAGGCGCGCACGCATGCCCTCGCAGATGCCGATGGCCCACTTCACCGCCTCACCGTCCTCGACACCGTCCGCCGCCTCGCAGACGAACATCACGTCGGCGTCCGAGCCGTAGCCCAGCTCCGCCCCACCGAGACGGCCCATGCCGATGATGGCGATCCGGGCCGGGGGCTCCGGGAGATCGTTCTCCTCCAGGCTCCACCGCACCTCCGCCAGGAGGCTGGCCTGCAGCACCGCGTCCCATACGAGGGACAGCTCCATGCAGACCTGGTCGACCGGCATGAAACCGAGCAGGTCGGCGGAGGCGATGCGGGCCAGCTCCACGCGGCGCAGCGACCGCGCCACCGACACCGCCCGGTCGGGGTCGGAGTGCCGTTTCGAGGAGGCCACCAGGGCCTTGCAGACCTGGTCGGGGGCGGGTGCCAGCACCTTCGGGCCGGTGGCCCCGTCGCCGAGCTGTTTCACGAAGTCCGGCGAAGAGATGATCAGCGCCGAGGTGTACGGGGAGGTCCCGAGGATCCGCATGAGCCGCTGGCCGACCACGCCCTCGTCGCGCAGCATCCGCAGGAACCACACACGGTCGTAGGCCGCGTCGGAGAGCTTGCGGTAGTTGAGCAGGCCGGCATCCGGGTCGGCGGTCTCCGACAGCCAGGTCATCAGGGTCGGCAGCAGCATGGCCTGCAGCTTCGCCTTACGTGAACCTCCCGCCGCCAGCGCCGTGAGGTGCTCGAAGGCGCGGACGGGGTGACGGTAGCCGAGCGCCGCGAGCTGCAGCTTCGCGGCCTCCGGGGACAGCGTGATCTCGTCGACGGAGAGGTTGACCACGGTGTGCAGCAGCGGGCGGTAGAACAGCCGCGAATGCAGGTCCGAGATGAGCAGACGGATCCGGCGCAGGTGCTTCTGCAGAGCGTCGACGGCGGACTTCTTGCCGGACCCGACGAAACCGGCGGTCCCGGCCAGCCAGACGAGGTTCTTCTCGTCGTCGTCGGCCGGCATCGTGTGCGTCCGGCGGAGCCGGTGCAGCTGCAGGCGGTGCTCCAGCAGACGGAGGAACTCATAGGCCTCGATGAGCTGGTGCCCGTCCTCCCGTCCGACGTAACCCCCGTGCACGAGTGCCTCGAGTGCGTCGACGGTGGCCAGCACGCGGAGCGTCTCATCGGAACGGCCGTGGACCAGCTGCAGCAGCTGGATGGCGAACTCGACGTCGCGCAGCCCGCCGACCCCCAGCTTGAGCTCGCGCAGGCGCAGTGCCTCGGGAACGTTCTCCAGGACGCGGCGCCGCATGGCCTGCACGTCGTCGACGAAGGAGTCCCGCTGCGAGGCCGTCCACACCATGGGGGACAGCGCCTCGATGTAGTCACGCCCCAGGTCCATCGACCCGGTCATGGGGCGGGCCTTGAGCAGGGCCTGAAACTCCCAGGTCTCCGCCCAGCGCCGGTAGTACGCGACGTGGCTGTCCAGGGTGCGCACCAGCGCGCCGGACTTACCCTCCGGCCGCAGATTGGCGTCGACCTCGAAGAACGCCTTCGACCCGATCCGCATCATCTCACCGGCCAGGCGCGTGGCCTTCGGGGTGGCGGGCTCCGCGACGAAGATGACGTCGACGTCGGAGATGTAGTTCAGCTCCCCGGCACCGCACTTGCCCATCGCCATGACCGCCAGACGCGTGTCGACGCCCCGCCCCTCCCCGTAGACCCCCGCCACGGCGACGGCGAGGGCGGCGGTGAGGGCGGCGTCGGCAAGCGCGGTGAGCAGGCCCGTGACCGTGGTGAACGGGATGACGGGCTGTTCCGGGACCTCGCCGCGCCGGGCACCGAAGGTGCCGGCCAGGTCGTGCGCCGCGATCCGCATGATGAGGGTGCGGTAGGTCAGACGGAGGGCGGTGGCGGCCTCGGAGTCGACGATCCGCGCCCGGTAGGTACCGGGCGTGGTGAGGTCGCTGGTGGCGGTGTCGGTGACGCCCTCGGGTTCGTCGGCCACGTCGAAGTCGGCCGGCACCGCGTCGACGGCGCCGAGCATCACCTGCATGAGCTCCTCGGGGGTCGGCAGACCGCGGGCGAGTTCCTGCCAGAGGTGCGGGTTGGCGGCGAGGTGGTCGCCGAGGGCGGTTGACCCGCCGAGCAGGGCGAACAGCCGGACGCGGAGCCCGGGATCCCGACGCAGTGCATCGTCGAACTCCGCCCTGTCGTCGCCCAGGGCCGCCATGATGCGGACGAGCGTGTTGAGCGCCAGATCCGCGTCCCCGGCCCCGGCGAGAGCCCACAGCAGGTCAACGGAGTCCTCGTTGTCCCAGCCCAGCTCCGCGAGGTCCTCGGCGGCGCGGCGACCGGTGAGACTGAGGACCGCCGACGACGGGACGATGGTGCGGGTCATGCTCGCTTCTCCTCTTCTGCCTGGTCAGTAGTCCAGGGTGTTCCGCAGCTCCCAGGGCGTGATCTGCTCCTGGTAGCTGTGCCACTCGTTCCACTTGGAACGCAGGAAGTACTCGTAGACCTGCTCCCCCAGGATGTCGGCGACGAAGTCGGACTTCTCCAGCACACGCAGAGCCTGGTCCAGCGAGGACGGCAGGTCCTCGTACCCCATGGCCAGGCGTTCACGCCGGGTCAGCGCCGAGATGTCGTCCTCTGCCGGGTCCTGCAGTTCGTACTCCTCCCGGATGCCCTTGAGCCCCGCGCCGAGCAGCACGGAGAAGGCCAGGTAGGGGTTGCATGCGGAGTCCGGGGAACGGACCTCGACGCGGCGGGACTCCGCCTTGGCCAGCCGGTAGGTGGGGACCCGGACCAGGGCGGAACGGTTGGACACGCCCCAGGTGGCCGCGGTCGGCGCCTCGTTCCCGAAGACGATGCGCTTGTAGGAGTTCGGCCACTGGTTGGTCACCGCGGAGATCTCCTGCGCGTGGCGCAGGATGCCGGCGATGAAGTGCTTGCCGGTCTTGGACAGCGAGATCTCGTCGTCCGGGTCGTGGAAGGCGTTCGTGTCGCCCTCGAACAGGGACATGTGCGAGTGCATCGCCGAGCCGGCGTGCTCCGTGAAGGGCTTGGGCATGAAGGTGGCGCGGACCCCGTTGGAGGCGGCCACCTGCTTGATGAGGTAGCGGAACGTCATGATGTTGTCCGCCATCGTCAGGGCGTCGGCGTGCCGCAGGTCGATCTCCTGCTGGCCCGGCGCGGTCTCGTGGTGGGAGAACTCCGTGGCGATGCCCATCGCGTCGAGGGCTGTCATTGCTTCCCGACGGAAGCGCGGCGCCATGTTGTACGTGGCCTGGTCGAAGTACCCGCCGTTGTCTGTGGGGGCGATCATGCCGGGACCCTCCCCCTGGCTGAACAGGTAGAACTCGACCTCGGGGGAGATCATGCAGGTGAATCCCTCGTCGGCGGCCAGGCTCACCTGGCGACGCAGGATCTGCCGCGGGTCCGACCAGGAGGGTTGCCCGTCGGGCATCGTGATGTCGCAGAACATCCGGGCGGTCTGCAGCTCGGGATTGTCCGTGTCGAAGGGCAGCACCTGGAACGTGGAGGGGTCGGGCAACGCGATGGTGTCCGACTCCGAGACTCGGGAGAGACCCTCGATCGAGGAACCGTCGAATCCGACCCCCTCCTCGAACGCCCCCTCCAGCTCGGACGGGCTCATCATGACGGACTTGAGGTAGCCGAGGATGTCGGTGAACCACAGCCGGATGAAGCGGATGTCCCGTTCCTCGACGGCGCGGAGCACGAATTCCTGTTGACGATTCATGCCCTCAACTCTAATTGCGCACCCGACACGACTGTCCCGAGGTCGCCTCCCCGGGCTGCGGCGGGGGTGATTTCCCCGCCCTGTCCGCGCTGGTCGCCAGGGCTCGCACGGGTGAGCGGGGGTGGACATGTCGGGTGCGGATGATCAACTGTTCCTGCCCGACCGAATCGAACACCCATTCCCATCAAAGGAGAGCCAGCAGCCGTGCACCTTCCCGAACTCGACGACATCTCCGAGCAGACCATGACCAACGAGCTCATCACCGCCGCCCGCCAGGGCTGGACCCCCGACGACCTGCGCCACGTCCTGGGCCCCGCAGTGGTGCCCCTCCTCCGGGCGGCCCACCCGCGGGTACCTGGTGTGGCACATCCACGCATCGCGGCCGCCTGGGACCGGCACCTCGGCGAAGTCGCCGACGACACCCCGACCGCGCCCGACCACCGCGCGCGGCAGGTACTCGCCGGCGATCTGTGGCACCTGCCCGCGTTCACCGACACCGACGTCTACACGGACCGGCACGCACTTCTGCGGGGCGGTGACGCTGCGTCAGGCCCCTCCCCCGCGCAGCGACGCGCCCGGCAGCGCATCACCGGGCTGCTCCGGAAAGCCCGGTCCACCACCTTCGCAGCGGAGGCCGAGTCCCTGGTGGCGAAGGCCCAGCAGCTCCGTCAGCGCTACCGACTCGAGCACGCGCTCGATGAGGGGCCGGAGGAACTGGGCGACGTGGTGAGCGTCCGCGTCCACCTGCACGCCCCCTGGATCCGATTCCAGTTTCTGTTGCTCGGTTCCGTGGCGGTCCCCAACTCCTGCCGTACGGTGCTGTCGGGCGAGGTCGGCATCGCCACTCTTCTGGGGCACCCTGATGACGTCCGGCACTGCCTCGAGCTGTTCACCAGCCTCAACCACCAGCGGGACTACTTCATGCGGCACTCCCCCGGCGCCACCGCCGCGCACCGCCGGGGACAGACCTCCGCTTACCGACGTTCCTTCCTCTTCGCCTATGCGAACCGCATCCTGGACCTGCTGCACCAGGCGACGATGGACGTTCCGGCGGACGCGGGAGCATCCGGCGGCGCTCTGCCGGTGCTCGCCCGGCGCGACGCGGTGGCGGAGGAGGTCCGCGACCGGATCTTCCCCCACACCAGCGGAATGAGCTTCGGGCACCGACACTGTCACTCGGGGTCCACCGACGGTGTCGCCGCCGCCGAACGCTCTCACCTGGGACCATCCCGGACCACTCTGAACAGTGCCTGAGCGCCACGCCGTCACCCCCGGCACGGCGGTAGATTGGGGTCAACACCCCCTTCCCCCACCCCTTCGACACACCCACAGGAGGAGCAACCATGTCCACCAGCACGTTTCTAGAGGTCGAGGCTAAGTTCGCGGTCTCAGACACGTCCGTTGTCCCGGATCTGACCCGGCTGACCGGTGTCGACGCAATCGCGGCGACGAAGACCCACCGGCTGTCAGCGGTCTACTACGACACGGCGGACCTTCGTCTGACCCGTTCCCGGATCACCCTCCGTCGACGGGAGGGCGGGGACGACGACGGCTGGCACCTCAAACTCCCCGGCATCGCCGGGCGGCTGGAGATCCATGCGCCTCTGGGGGAGCCGGTGGACGGTCGCTTCGAGGTCCCCGAGGAGATCGCCTCCCAGGTCCGTGCCCTGGTCCGGAGGGAGACTCTCAACCCGATCGCGCAGGTAGACAACGAGCGGGTGGAGTCGACTCTGGCGGCCGCGGACGGCACGCCTGTGGCGGAGTTCTGTGATGACCACGTCTCCGCCTGGTCGCTGCTCCCCGGCGGTGCCCACACCTCCTGGCGTGAGTGGGAGGTCGAGCTCACCGGTGACTCCCCGGCCACGACCGTGGGGAATCCGCTTCTGCTCTCGGCCACACAGCTGCTGGTCGGTGCCGGGGCGCGGGTGTCCTCCTCCCCCTCCAAGCTCGCCATGGCACTGGGCGACTCGGTGTCCTCGGCGGAGCTGCCGCCTTTCCTCGTCGATGCGGACATCGACCCGGAGTCCCCGGCCGCGGCCGTCATCGCGGCGCTGAAGCTCAACCGGGACAAGCTCCACGAATACGACCCCAAGGTGCGCCGCGACGAATGGGACTCCGTCCACCAGATGCGCGTGGCGACCCGCGAGCTGCGCAGCCACATGGAGACCTTCGACGGCATTCTCGGTGGTGAGGAACTCAAGCACATCGAGTCGGAACTCAAGCTCCTGGCCGGCATGCTCGGCTACGCCCGTGACGCGGAGGTCGTCGAGGAACGTTTCCTCCGTCTGCTGGACTCGGAGGACTCCGACGTCCTCGACGAGACCACCCGCGAGCACCTGCGCCATGACATGGGTGAGGAGTACCGGCGCGCGCACCGTCGTGTGGTCGCGACGCTGAACTCCGACCGCTACCTGGCGTTGCTCGACGCCATCGACGCGCTTCTCGCTGATCCGCCGGTGGCCGGCGCCCACGCCCATGTCCCTGTGGAACAGGTCGCCTCCCCTGAGCCGGCCACCGAGGAGGATGTCGCCGCCGACCTGGACATGGGTGCCGAGGGTGGCGCCGGCGAACCGGTCATGGAGGTGTCCACCGACGGCGTTGACCCGGAGGAGGACACCACCGAGGAAGAGACGGACATGGTGGCAGAGGGCGCTCCGACGGAGGATCCCGGGGCCGACGTCCCCGTGGAGGTCCACCGTGCCCAGAGCCCGGAGGAGGTGGAGGCGATCCTTTCGGAGCACCTGGAGGACGCCTACCGCCGCCTGATGAAGCGGCACCACAAGGCCGTGAAGAACTGGGACAACATGGAGCTGACCCTGCACCAGCGCGAGGAGTACTTCCACGACATGCGCAAGTCGGCGAAGAAGCTGCGCTACGCGGCGGAGGCGGTCGGCGCTGCCACGCAGCTGAAGACGAAGCGGCTGTACAACGCCTGTAAGGCGCTGCAGTCCAGCCTCGGGGACTTCCAGGATGCGGTGACGTCCCGGGACAAGCTCGTGCAGATGTCACAGGCGGCCCGCCGCCGCGGCGAGGACACCTTCGGTTACGGGCTGCTATACCAGCGTGAGCGCACCATCGGCCTGAAGTCGCTGGAGGACTACGCGGAAAAGGTCAAGACGATCCGGAAGGCGTATGAGCGCCTGATGAAGTCGGTGAAGGAGGCCCACGAGAAGGCTGAGAAGGAGGCGGCGAAGGCGGCCGAGAAGAAGGACAGGAAGAACAAGAAGAAGGACCAGGACTAGACGCGGTGGCCCGGCCCCTGACGGGACCGGGCCACCGGGTTGTTCACACGGGGTGGGGCTACTTGTCGGTCTCCCAGGAGGCCGGCTTGCC
>Ga0123329_1001940_pt1 | contig 18797 bp, 10 predicted proteins | sample BioC12SIPDNA_FD_89703 | JGI IMG/M metagenome (GOLD analysis project Ga0123329, IMG submission 89703) | Anaerobic biogas reactor microbial communites from Washington, USA - Biogas_R1_B C12 SIP DNA | ecosystem: Engineered > Bioreactor > Anaerobic > Unclassified | place: Washington, USA | collected...
AACTCTACTGCCGGACCTACGGACAGCTGGTGCGCGAGATTCTGCTCAAGCACGACCCGAATCACCTGATCCTCGGTCATCGCTGGCTGCCGCACACGGCGGCCAACGAGACGGTGATCCGCGGGCTGGGGCCATTCCTCGACGTCCTGAGCGTCAACTACTACACCTCGGCGACGCCCGATCCGGAGTACCTGCGGCACATTCACCAGCTTTCGGGCGGCCGGCCGGTTCTGCTGAGCGAGTGGAGCTACGGCTGCAACGATCGCGGGCACTCGGGCGGCGTTCGCGACGTGGCCGATCAGAACGAGCGCGGCATGTACTATCGCAATTACGTCGAGCAGTCGGCCGCCCTGCCGTTCGTGGTCGGCGTGCAGTGGTTCGAGTACACCGACCAGGCGATCACCGGGCGGGTCTGGGGCGACCCGGCCACCGCGGAGCGGCATCAGACGGGCCTGGTGGACGTGACGGACCGGCCCTACCGGCCGTTGCTGGAGCAGGCGGCGGTGACCAACCATCGGATCTACGACGTGATGCTCGGCGAGGTCGAACCGTACGCCCTGCCCGAGAGCATCGGCCGGGCGCGCAAACCGGGCGAGCGTCACACCGTGCGTTTCCCGCAGCTCAAGACCCCGGTCCAGATCGACGGCCAGTTGCACGACTGGCCGATGGTCGCGCCCGTCATCAGTCTGGGGCGGCCCCATCTGGCCTGCGGCTCAGCCGCGGTCGCCAAGGACCTGAGCGGCGAGTTCTGGTTCCAGTGGGACGCCCAGAACCTCTACGTCCTGGCCCGCGTGATCGACCCGACGCCCATGACCAGCCAACAGACCGGGACGCAGATATGGAACGGCGACGCCGTCGAAATCTTCCTGAGCGTCAAGGCCGCCGATGCCAGCGGACCGATGCAGCCCGGCGACTACCAGATCGGTCTGTGCACCGGGTCGCCGAAGCACAACATCAGCCCCAACACATGGAACTGGACCACAGACGCGCCCCTCGCAGGGGCCGAACTGGCGGTGACAGCCACCACCGGCAACATCAAAGGGTATGTTTTGGAGGCGAGAATCCCGGCTGACGCGTTCGAGGGCTTCTCGCCGAAGACGGGGCTGACCATCGACTTTGACATCGGCCTGGACAACGGCGACGAGGACCGGGACGGCATCCGCACCGTGCAATTGATGTGGCACGGCACCGAGGCCAACTCCTACAACCGAAGCGACTGGGGCCGGGCGGAATTCGTGGAGTAGCGCCGCACTCGCAGGCACCTCGACTCTGTATTCCTGGCGTGGGCCGCGTTTATAATGCCGGACGACGCGAGGATCGACATGGATCGGAGTGCCGAATTCGTCCCGACGCTGTATGTTCCGTCACGCTGGCGGGAACTGCCGCGGACGGTCTATTACCGCTGGGGACTGATGGCGACGCTGCACGCGGTGGGCGTCGAGGGCACCGTTAGTCTGGCCCGCTGGGGCGGGAATTTCGTCTGGGAACACTCACCGGTTCTGCGGGACTCGATTCTCAAGACGATGGGACAGGCCTTTGGCGAGACGCACGACGACGAGCAGGTCCGTGCGCTGGCGAAGACGTACATGCGGGACATGTGGCTGCATCTGGTCGAGACGGAGTTTGTGCATCGCCGGATGAACGCCGGCACGTGGTCCCGGTACGTTCGCTGCGTCGGGCTCGAGCCGCTGATCGAGACGGTTGGCCGCGGCGGCGGGGTGGTCGGCGCGGCGGCGTATCTGGGGAATCATCAGGTGGGGATGACGGCGTTGGGCCTGATGCTCAGCGGACGGGTGGCGGGAATCGTGAGTCCGTGTCAGTATTCCACGCAGTATCGATGGATGGCTGGTCTGGTCCGTCGGCGACTGGCCCGCCTGCACCCGATCGGCGACGCCGTCGGCCCCGCGCTGGGCGCGCTGCGAGAAGGACGGCTGGTGCTGTTGATCTCAGAGCACTTGTCGAGCGGCAAGTCGGGAATGGCGGTCGAGTTCCTGGGACGGACGCGGAGGTTTCATCCGACCGGAGCGATGCTCTCGTGGCGAACCCGCTGTCCGATGGCCGTCATCACCTGCCGGCGCCTGGACGAACCGTTCCACTTCGAGCTTCGGCTTCACGACTGGATCGTCCCTCCGCTCAGCGGGGATCGCAGGGAGTGGATTCACACCACGACCCGCCGCGTACTGGCCACGCTGGACGCGGCGATCCGGTCTGACTTCGCTCAATACCCGTGGACCCACGAACATCTGATCGCCGGCCGGGCCAGGCAATAAGGCGCGGCGTCTGCCGACCGCGTCAGCAGATGAGCACGAAAGGCCCGATCCGCCCGCAGGCCGATCGGGTACCTTGCGGTCTTCACAACACCTTACTGAACGGGCAGCGACATCTCGCCAATAGGGGTCAACGGCTGTTCCGGATTGGAGAGGTCCATGCTCATCGAGAAGATGTACGTGATCGGGTCATCGCTGGAACTGTCTGAACTGGCGCGAGCCAGTGACGGGGGCAGTCCCATCACGATCAGGACGGATGTAACCCAGAGTCGAGAGAAGAATCTTCTCATTCGGTGGTCCTCCATTTACCCAGTCTGCCAGCGTGCAAACCGTCAAGCTGCGGAAGCTCGTCAGATATGCTGATAGGAGAATACGGCTACTGTATCGCAAACGCAAGCGATTTTCAAGCAAAAGCACTGATATTCCCCGTAGCCCGGTCAGTCGCCGTAGGCGGTGCCCGCGATGATATGGGCCGCCACCTCAGCCAGCGTGACCACGTCCAGCAGATTGTGATGGATGACCATGGTCAGTTTGCGGGCGTCGCCGGTCCGGACGAAATCGTGGTAGACGGTCGGGATCTGCGAGCCGGGAATGTCCCCCTTGCGGCAGCGACGGCACAGCATCATTTCCAGCGTCTGGAGCTTACAGTTAGGAAAGACCTTCTTCCACTTGCGGCGGGCGTGGTCCAGCAGGTCGATATGCACCGGCGGCACCGGCACCGGGGTGCGGTGGACGATACCCCGCTCGCAGATGGTGGGCATGTCGAAACGCTTGCCGTTATAAGTAGTGATTATCTTTGCATCTCTCAACTTATCGGCAACCGCCGCGATGACCCCCGCCTCCTCGGCGTAGTCCCTGGCGAGGGCCTGCTCGACGATAAAATCCCCCTGCCCGTCGTAGTAGCCCCAGCCGATCAGGAACACCGTCGTCCCGGCGAACCCGCAGCTTTCGATGTCCAGATAGACGACCTGCCGCGGATCGGTGGTGATCAGGCCGGTCAGGACTTGCGAGACGTTCTGCGTGTCGAGGGCCTGGCCCGGGCCGAAAACCGACCAGCGGTAGTGGTTGACGATCTGCTCCGCTTCCGGCCAGATCGCCCTCAGCGACCGGCGCAGAAACCAGCACGAGGCCCCGCCGAACTGCATCGCCACCCCCGGAACGGCCTCTTCAACGGGGATGATCGGCCGTTTCCGCACCGCCGGCGCGTCCGGGGGCAGTTGCGAGCCGAGGGAGATCCGGCCGTCGGCGAGCAGAGCTTTCAGCTTGTCCTGCGGGTTCTGGGCGTCCATGGCGTCTCGCGGGCGGCGGCGTCCGTGCCCGGATCGGTGCTTGAAAACCGGCCGCCGGGGCTTTGAAATCAATTCTACCGTCTTTGCCGGAATGTTCAAACCGCTGGGCGGTTTTCACTTTTCCGGGCCTAAAGGCCTTGACGGGTTCGGGGATACGCGGATATAAATTGACAGACCGGTTTGGCCCGTAGTTCAACTGGTAGAACGTCTGACTCTGGATCAGAAGGTTCGGGGTTCGAGTCCCTGCGGGCCAGTTTTCCCTGAATGTTCGGCCGGAGCGCCGACAGACGGGCAGGAGGCGTTTTCGTTTCACTGAAGGGGTGAGTCATGAAGGATGCACGTTCTCAACAGGGCAGGCTTGTGGTGTGGGTATCGGCGATTGCGGCGAGTCTGGTTCTGAGCAGTGTGCCGCGGGCCTGGGCTGGGCTGGGCGACATGGTCAAGGACGCGGCCAAGAAGGTCGTCAAGAAGGACAAAGACAAGGAAGGCGAGGGTGGAGAATCGGAAGACCAGATCGTCGGCGAGAAGAAGGGCGATCTGCCCGGCCGGCGGGCGAAGGACGCGAAGGGATTTCCGCCGGGCCTGGAATTCTCGTCGCTGCTGAACTCGGTGACGATAATACCGGAGAAGGGAGAGCTCCGGATCGGCGGCGAACCGTGCCGGGCCGTGTTCATTCCCGAGGACGTGAAGGAAGGGCTGGTAGTCCTGCGCGACGGCGAGGGCAAGGAGATCAGCCGGTTTGTCTGGAAGCCGCATCTGATCGAGAAGCCCTACTACCTGATGGACTTTCAGGCGGTGGCACAGGCGGAGCTCAAGCCGGGCGACTACATCCTGGACTTCTACACCGACCAGGAGCACTTCTACACCTTCAAGTTCGGCGTGACGAAGGGCGAGACCGACGATCCGTTCGCCAAGTCGTTCTACTATATCGAGGGGCCGTGGGCCGACTGGGGCTACCTGTACATCCCGAAGGCCGACCCGGAGCAGAACCTGTACTGGAAGGTCTGGCTGCGTCAGAAGTCGGACCAGGTCAACAAGGACGCCAACTACGACGTCAGAATCACTCGCGACAGCGACGGCGAAGTGGTCTGCGAGTCGCGTGAGCGGAGCGACTCGTTCCGGCCAAAGTGGGAGCGTCGGGAATTCGACATGATCTTCCCCAAGGGCAAGGGCGAGAGCTACGGGCAGTATTTCAAGGCCAAGGACCTGCTGGCCACCGACGGCGACTACACCCTCACGATGACCGGAGAGGGCAAACCCTACGGCACGTGGAAGTTCAAGGTTGTCGACGGGAAGTTCAACTACGCCGGCCAGACTGTCCGCGGCGAAGCCGACCCGCTGACCTTCGTCGAAGGCGGCCGGGATGCCTGGTGGTACAAGAAGGAAGCGGAGAAGGAAGAAAAGAAGGAGTAGCCGACTCCCACGGCTGCGGCCTCGGCGTAACGTGGCAATCATAGTCGCGGGGTGCGTCCTTCAGACGTCGGACGCACCCTGTTGCTTGCGCGGCAGGCGAAGAAGGCAGACGTTCCACCGGAGACGCGTCGAGACAATGGACCTGAGCAAATGCCGTCAACGTCTCACTTGGCCGGTTGGGCGGATTTCTTTTCGATTTTGGCCCAGGTGTCCTTGAGGGTCGCCGTGCGATTGAAGACCAGCTTGCCGTCGGCTGAGTCGGCGTCCACGCAGAAGTAGCCGAGCCGTTCGAACTGGAAGCGGTCAAGCGGCACCGCGTCGCGGAGGCTGGGTTCGACCTTGGCCCCGGTCAACACCTCGAGCGAGCTGGGGTTCAGATTGGCCTTCCAGTCCTCGCCTTCCGGCACGTCCTCGGGCTCCTCTTTGGTGAACAGGTGGTCGTAGATCCGCACCTCGGCGTCAACGGCGCGATCGGCGCTGACCCAGTGGATGGTCGATTTGACCTTTCGGCCGTCAGGCGAATCGCCGCCGCGGGTCTGCGGGTCGTAGGTGCAATGGACCTCGACCACGTTGCCCGAGGCGTCCTTGACCACGTCGGTGCACGTGACGAAATAGGCATATCGCAGCCGCACCTCGCGGCCGGGCGAGAGCCGGTAGTACTTCGGCGGCGGCGTTTCGCGGAAGTCGTCCTGTTCGATGTACAGCACCCGCGAAAACGGGACCTTTCGGGTGCCGGCGGCTGGGTCTTCCGGGTTGTTGACCGCGTCGAGCTCTTCGGTCTGCCCTTCCGGATAGTTGTCGATCACCACCCGCAGCGGATTGAGCACGCCCATCACCCGCAGCGCCCGGCGGTTGAGGTCCTCGCGCACGCAGTGCTCGAGCAGCGCGACATCGACAATGCTCTCGTACTTGTTGACCCCGATCCGCCGAATGAAATCGCGGATCGATTCGGGCGTATAGCCGCGCCGACGCAGGCCGCAGAGGGTGGGCATGCGCGGATCGTCCCAGCCGCGAACGATGCCTTCCTCGACCAGCGCCCGCAGCTTGCGCTTCGACATCATCATGTACGTGATGTTGAGACGGGCGAACTCCCGCTGAATCGGCCGGTAGTTGATGCCTTTCGGCTTGATGCCGATCGCCATGAGCGTGTCGATGAACCAGTCGTAGAGCGGCCGGTGGATCTCGTAGGCCAGGTCGCACAGCGAGTGCGTCACGCCCTCGATCCAGTCGCTCTGCCCGTGGGCCCAGTCGTACATCGGGTAGATGCACCATTTGTCGCCGGTCCGCGGGTGCGTCTCGCGGAGGATCCGGTACATGACCGGGTCGCGCATCGTGATGTTGGGGTGGGCCATGTCGATCTTGGCCCGCAGCGTCCGCGCTCCGTCGGGAAACTCGCCCTTGCGCATCCGGTCGAACAGGTCGAGACTCTCCTCGATCGGCCGGTCGCGGTACGGGCTATTGCGCCCGGGCTCGGTCAGCGTGCCGCGGTACTCGCGGATCTGGTCGCCCGAGAGGTCATCCACGTAGGCCTTGCCCGCCTTGATCAGGGCAACCGCCCACTCATAGAGCGTCTCGAAATAGTCCGAGGCGTGGTACTCGTGCTCGCCCCAGTCAAAGCCGAGCCAGCGGATGTCCCGCTTGATCGCGTCGATGTATTCCTGCTCTTCGACGGCTGGATTGGTGTCGTCCATCCGCAGATGGCAGCGTCCGCCGAACTCCTCGGCGATCCCGAAATCGATCCCGAACGCCTTGGCGTGGCCGATGTGCAGATAGCCGTTGGGCTCCGGCGGAAAACGTGTCACCACCTGGTCGTACTGCTGCGTCCGCAGATGCTCAGCCACAATATCACGAATAAAATCGGAACGAACCTCAGTGCCGTTGTTCTCGTTATCGCTCATTTCGCACTTCCTGTCCCGGTCGCCGCCGGATGCATCCGGCTGGGCGATCAAACCGGCATTAATAAAACCATGATCGGTAATTATATCCCGGCCGTCCAGGAACACAACCGCGAGCCATCGGACAAAGCCCCGATCCCGAATCAGGCGACCGCCCCGATTGTGGGCCGGCAAGAACGGCATTACAGTGACATGGATTCTCGCAACTGTGGTCGGAATAGAGGGAGACGTCGATGGGCAAAAAGAAACAGACCGTGCCGCCGCAGCAACAGAGGCGCCAGCCTGGACGCCGAAGCAAAATGGAACCCAAGCCGAAAACCGCGAGGCCCAGCTACAAGGGCAGCGACAAACTGCGGGACAAGGTCGCCCTGATCACCGGAGGCGACAGCGGGATCGGTCGGGCGACGGCCATCCTGTTCGCCCGCGAAGGGGCCGACGTGGCCATCGTCTATCTCGAAGAGGACGACGATGCCCGCGACACCCAACAACACGTAGAGGCTGAGGGCCGCCGGTGCCTCACCATCCGGGGCGACGTGGGCAAGGAAGCATTCTGCCGCCAGGCGGTGCGAAAGACGATCGACGAGTTCGGCAAGCTCGACGTCCTGGTCAACAACGCGGCCGTCCAGTTCCCGCAGAAGAAGTTCACCGACATCGGCGCCGATCAGTTGGAGAAGACCTTCCGGACCAACATCTTTGCGATGTTCCACATGACCAAGGCGGCGCTGGAGCACCTCAAGAAGGGAAGCACGATCGTCAACACCACCTCGGTGACCGCCTATGAGGGGCATCCGATGCTGGTCGACTACGCCTCGACCAAAGGGGCGATCGTGGCGTTCACCCGTTCGCTGGCCAAGAACCTGGCCGACAAGCAGATCCGGGTCAACGCGGTGGCGCCGGGTCCGATCTGGACGCCGCTGATCCCGTCCACGTTCCCGAAGGAAAAGGTCAAAAGCTTCGGCGCCGACACGCCCTTGGGACGGCCGGGCCAGCCGGATGAGGTGGCGCCGTGCTACGTCTTTCTGGCGTCGGACGATTCGTCGTACATGACCGGTCAGGTGCTGCACCCCAACGGCGGGCGGGTGGTCAACGGCTGATCATCCTGTTTCTACTGGAAATGGCCCCTCTCGGCTGAGACGCGTGGTCTCAGATGAAAGGGCTGACATGGAACCATAAGGACACCGACATGGGCAACCAACTCTACGAGCAGTTGCGTTCCGAGCACGACCAGGTCAAGGAATTGCTCAGTGAATTGCAGGAAACCAACGGCCGTGCCGTCAAGAAGCGCGAGCGGCTTTTCGATGAGCTGCGGCACGAGCTGATTCCGCACATGCAGGGCGAGGAAAAGACGCTCTATCCGGCACTGCAGGAGCGGGATCAGGCCCGGAAACTGGCGATGGAGGCCCTGGAAGAGCACCACGCCGCCAAACTCCTGCTGCGCGAACTGGAGAAGCTCGACAAGGGCGATGAGGCCTGGGCGGCCAAGCTCAAGGTCATGAAGGAGATGATCGAACACCATATCGAAGAGGAAGAGGGCGAGATCTTCGAGAAGGGCCGCGACGTCCTGGGCGACGAAACGCTGGAGATGATCGGCGAGCAGTACCAAAAGGCGGAAGAGAAGGCCATGGCCCGGGTCAAATAGCGACCCGTCCGGCTGCCGGCAAGGCGGTCGGGGACGTCCCCGACCGCCCAACCCGCCCGTTCCCCGATGGCTCCGGCTCCGCCCGTCGGTTATAGTGGGTTCGGGGTGATCGATCTCCGCGCGCCGGCCGGCGATCCGGCTGAGCCGGCGCCGCCGTCCACCTTGGGGGGAGTGACATGGCGAACAACAGCCAGAACGAATCCTACTGGATGCACACCGCCAAGTGCCGCGGACTGGCCGGGCTGGAGGAGGATATCGAGACGGACGTGGCGGTCGTCGGCGCCGGCATCACCGGGTTGACCACCGCGCTATTGCTGCAGGAAGCGGGCAAGCAGGTTGTGGTGATCGACATGAACCGCGTGGGCGTCGGCACCACCGGCCACAGCACCGGCCATCTGGACGCCACCACCGACCAACTGCTCCAGAATGTGGAATCGAGCTTCGGCGCCGACGGGGCCAGGCAGGTGGTCGAGGCTAAACGGGCGGCGGTCGACCTGATCGAGCGGTGGAACGGGCGGTTCAATCTCGACTCCGAATTCACCCGCGTCCCCGCCTTCTTCTACACCGAAGACGAAGATGGCGAGGACAGGGTCGAGAAGGAGTTCGAGGTCAGCCGCGAAGCGGGCTTGGAGGTCGAACTGGTCGACGGCTGCGGACTGCCGTTCGGCATCCGCCGGGCCGTCCGTTACGCCGACCAGGCCCGGTTCTCGCCGTGGCGTTACGTCTGCGGCCTGGCCGGGCGGTTCATCGAACACGGCGGACGGATCTTCGAGGACACGCGGGCGGAGAACATCGAGGAGACCGACCGCGGCGGCCACGTGGCCACCAACCGCTGCGTTCTGCTGGCCCCAGCCGTCGTCCTGGCGGGCCACGCCCCGCTGCTCGGCCTGTTCACCCTCGAACCGCGTATCCATCCCTTCCAGTCGTACGTCCTGGGCGTCCGCGTCCTCGATGAGGTGCCGGACGGACTGTACTGGGATACCGATGATCCGTACCACTACACGCGGATCGCCTCGAGCGGCGATCCCAAGCTTCTGATCGTCGGCGGGGCCGACCACCGCACCGGCACCAGGATGGACACCCACGAATGCTTTGAGGAACTCGAGCGGTACGTCCGCGACCGCTACCGGGTCGAGGCGATCGAGTACCGCTGGTCGCACGAGTTCTTCCTACCCGCCGACGGCCTGCCCTACATCGGCCAGGTTCCGGGCATGGAGTGCATCTTCCAGGCCACCGCGTACGCGGGCGACGGCCTGACCTACGGAACGGCGGCGGGAATGCTGATGAGCGACCTGATCCTGGGCCGTGAGAATCCGTACGCCAAGCTGTTTTCCGCGTCGCGCCGCCAGGCCCTGGTCGCCGCCGCCCAGGTCGGCCGCGGAGTCCTGCGGATCAGCAAGCACTTTGTCGGCGACTGGTTCGGCAGCGGCGACGTGGAGTCGGTCGATGATATTCCCTGTGGCGAGGGGCGGCTGGTAACCGTCGACAGCGAGCCGATGGCCGTCTACCGCGACGACGAGAACAACCTGCACGCCATGTCGCCGGTGTGCCGGCACATGAAGTGCATCGTGCACTGGAACAACGCCGAGAAGACCTGGGACTGCCCGTGCCACGGCGGCCGGTACGACCGCTACGGCAACGTCATCATGGGCCCGCCCAAACGGCCGCTCGAGGCCCGGGTGCTCACAACGTAATCCGCCAGGACAGGAGGAGCCATGGACCGGAGACTGAAGGGAAAAGTGGCGATCGTGACCGGGGCCGCGACGGGCATCGGCGAGGCCATCGCCCACAAGTTCGCCAAGGAAGGGGCCAGGGTGGTGGTCAACGGCCTCGAGACCGATCCGGTCGATGACGTGGTCGAAGCCATGCACAAGCACCAGGCCGAAGCGGTCGGATACAAGGGCGACGTCGCCGACGAGGAACATGCCCGCCGCTGCGTCCAGCGGGCGATCGACGAATTCGGCCGGCTGGACGTGTTGGTCAACAACGCCGGAACGTTTCAGACGGTGGCGGACGTGGACGACTTCCCAGCCGAGGATTTCGACTACATGACCCGCATGAACGTCCGCTCGGTGTTCCTGATGACCAGATACGCCATGCCCCACCTCCAGAAAACGCGAGGCGTCGTGCTGGCCACCGGCTCGGAGGCCGGACTGCTCGGCCAGCCCCGCTGCGCGCCCTACGCGGGCTCGAAGGCCTGGATCCACGCCTTTGTCCGCAGCATCGCCCTCGAGCAGGCCCGCCACGGCGTCCGGGCCAACTGCGTCTGTCCCGGCCCCACCGAAACCCAGTGGCACGACACCGACGTCAGCCCGATGACCGACTCGATGGAGGCCGACATCCTCAAAGCCACGCCGCTGGGCCGCCGGGCCACCGCCGAAGAGGTCGCCAACGTCTTCGCCTTCCTCGCCTCCGACGAGGCCAGCTTCGTCACCGGGGCCCTCTGGTTCGTCGACGGCGGGATCTCCATCAGCCGCGGGCCGGTCGGCGATGAGGTGCCCGAAGAATTGCGCCACCAGCCCGAAATGCACCTGCACGACCTGCACCATACGCATGAAGGCCTTGAAGGCAAGCGGGTGCGAACCATCGAATAGCCGTCCGGCCGACGGCGGCCGCGCCGCAAAAACCAACCGCCGGCCCGATCGCCACGCTTGCCCTCCGCCGTCGCCGGGCCTATACTACCGCTTTCGGACGGCAGGACCATGACGACGAAAACCGCATCGCGATTGCTCTACGTCAGCACCTGGCTGACCGATTTCACGTTCATGCTGCTGGTGTTCACCATCAGCCGCGACCTGGCCGAAAAGGACGCGGACCTGCTGACGATGGGCTTCGTCGGCGGGATGCTCTCGCTGATCTACGCCTTCAGCGGGATCTTCCTGGGCCGCCTCTCGGACCGCTTCGGCCGCCGCAAGTTCATCCTCTCGGGCGTGGCGGGCCTGCTGGTCTGCTGTTTCGGCTGTCTGGTCCTGGAGGCCAACTCCTGGCCGTACCTGATCGCCTACTGGCTGGCCGGAGCGGCGTTGGGCATGATCTACCCGGCCCTGATCGCGTGGCTCCAGCAGGGCCAGCATCCGGACCATCAGGCGCGGCACGCCGGCCGCGTCGTCCTGCGATTCTGCGTGGCCTGGAACCTGGGTCTGATCTCCGGCCAACTGACCGGCGGATTTCTCTTCGATCTTGGCCGCCACGTTCCGATCGTGCTGGCCATGCTGCTGTCGGCGGCCAATCTGGTCATGATCCTGCTGACCGGACGGACGTCCAGCAGACCCGCGCCGCACGCCTCGCCGCCTCAGGAGCATCACCTCCAGCGGCAGGCCCTCACCGCCGGATTCGCCAAGCTCAACTGGATCGCCAATCTCGGCACGGCCTTCTCGATGAGCATGATCTTCCATCTGTTTCCCAAGCTGGCGGTCAATCTGGAAATCGCACCGGAGACCCATGGCACGGTCCTGGCCGTCATGCGGGTTACCGTCATCGCCACGTACCTGCTGCTCTACCTTTCGAACTTCTGGCACTTGCGGTTCGACGTACCGCTGATCGCCCAGGGGCTCGGGATCATCGGTCTGGCAGCCCTCGCCGTAGCCCACGGCGTGACGCAGGTCACGATGGGACTGATGGCCTTCGCCGTGCTGGTCGGATACAACTACTTCGCGGGCCTCTTCTACAGCACCACCAGCCGCGGCGACGAGAAGCAGGGATGGGTCAGCGGCATGCACGAGGGCACGCTGGCCGTCGGTTTTACCGGAGGTTCGATGGGCGGCGGACTGGTCGGCGTCTACGGCGGACCGGGCGCTCCGTACCTGCTCGGAATTGCGGTGATCGTGGTCATGGTGGCCGTTCAGATCGTCATCTACCTGCGCGAGGTCCGGCCGATGCACCGCAAGACCGTTCTTCAGCCCCTGCCGCCCGCCTGCCCGGACTGACCATCCGCTGCCGCGGATCGGTCAGCAGCAGACCGAACATCCCCAGGGCGGCGATCACCAGCAGACCCGGGTCGCCGCAGGCCCACGGCGACTCCTGGTCGTTGTCCTCGATCGCCACCGTCAGCGTGCCGACCACCTGGCGGTTGTAGCTGCCGTCGCGGCTGTGGGCGATGTGCCAGATCGTGCCGCTGTGATCGCCTTCATTGAGCCAGTCGTCAGCCGCGGTCACCGTCACCGTCTGCGGCACGTTCCAGTCGGCCGGCGTGAAGAACAGGCTCATCGCCACGCCCGCCCCGCCGCCGACGTCAAGTTCGAAATCCGGCTTGACCGCGATCTCCACGTCGCCGGTGATCGGCGTGGTCAGCACGACCTGGTACGTGTCGGCGGTCGGACCCTCCTCGCTCACTCGCGTGCCTCCCTCGGTCTCGATGATCGCAATCCCCTGCCCGTCGTTGTCGGCGATCTCCACGGTCAACGTCCGCACGGTGATCTCGTTGTACGCCACGTCCTGGCTGGAGACGCGATGGGCGATCCGGCCGGCGTGCAAGCCTTCGGCGTAGGCATCGTCCACCGCCGTCACCGTCACCGTCTGCGGCTGATCCCAGTCATTCGGCGTAAAGGTCAGCACCAGCGCCGCTCCCGGTTCGGCCCCGACGTCCGTCTGCCCGTCCGGCTCAACGGTCAGCGTCACGTTCGAATGCGGGACCGTATTGAGCACCACGCTGTACCCATCGCTGGTGGCCCCTTCCTCCGCCACCGCGGTCGATCCATCCGTCTCGGTCACCGTCACGCCCGCCACGTCGTCATCGGTCACCGCCGCCACCACCTGCCGAACGGTGATTCCATTGTAGGCCGGATCGCGGCTGGACGCGGCGTGAACGATCGTCGAGCAATGAACGCTCTCGGCGCAGAGGTCGTCCACGCATGTGACGGTCACGGTTTGCGGCTCGTCCCAGTTATCCAGCCGGAACGTCAGCGCAACCGGCGTGCCCGCGCCCGCTCCCAGATCGACTTGCCCGTCGCAGATCGCGGTGACCACCACCTCCGCCGTCGGCGGCGTGGCCAGCACCAGCGTATAGCTGTCGCTCGTGGCCCCGTGTTCCGCCACGTGGGTCGAGCCGCCCGATTCGGTGATCGTTACCGCCGCTGCGTCGTTGTCGGTCAGGTTCACCGTCACGCTGCGAATGACGATCCCGTTATAGACCGCGTCCTCGGATTCGGCCCGATGCACGATCGTGCTGGCGTGAATGCCTTCCGCGTAATCGTCGTCCACCGCGGTCACGGTCACCGTCTGCGGCGTCGACCAGTTCTCAGCCGTGAAGGTCAACGCGACCGCGACGCCCGGGCCGTTGCCCAGGTTCACCTGCCCGTCCGCCGCCGCGGTGACTGTCACGTCGGCTATCGGCCGAGAACCGAGGGCGACGGTGTACGTGTCGGTGCCGGTATCCTGTTCGTTGACGTTCGTGGTCCCGCCGCTCTCGACGATCGCCACCGCCGCCGCGTCATTGTCGGTCAGGCTCACCGTCACATCCTCGGGATGCAAGCCGTTGTAGGCCAGATCGGCGCTGCTGAGCCGATGGCGGATGATCGAAGCATGCGGTCCCTCGGCCCGGCGATCGTCCACCGCCAACACCGTGATCGTCCGCGGCACGTTCCAGTTCGCCGCTGTGAACGTCCGCTCGACCGCCACTCCCGCTCCTTCGCCCAGATCGGTCTGGTCATCCGGATCAGCGATCAGCACCACGTCATTGACCACCGGCGTGTTCAGCACCACGGTGTACGTATCGCCCTCTTGCGATCCTTCAGCCGTCGCGGTCGAGCCGCCGGTCTCGGCGATCGTGGCGCCGGCCACGTCGTTGTCCGTGATCCGCACCATCACCGAAGCAATCGCGATGCCGTTGTAGGCGTTGTCCAGAGCCGCCGCGTGGTGGGCGATCGCCGTCTGATGCAGCCCTTCCGGATACGAATCGTCCACCGCCGTCACCGTCACCGTCCTGGCCACGTTCCAGTTGGCCGTGGTAAAGGTCAGGTCGACCGACTCACCCGCCCCGCCGCCGAGGTCCACCTGTTCATCCGGCGTCGCGGTCACGACCACGTCCGAGGTCGGCGCCGCGGTCAGGACCACGGTGTACGTATCGCTGCCCGGTCCGGTCTCGGTCACCGCCGTCGAGCCGCCGCTTTGGGCCACGCTCACCGCCGCCACGTCATTGTCGGTGATGACCGCCTGCACGCTCTGGATGGTGATGGCATTGTAATTCGAGTCGGAACTCGCCGCCGTGTGGATGATCGTCGAGGTGTGCCGCGCCTCGGCCACCTGGTCGTCCACCGCGGTCACCGTCACCGTCTGCGGCGTATTCCAGTCGCCCGTGGTGAAGGTCAGCGTCACCGCAGCGCCCGCACCAGCGCCCACCGTGGTCTGCCCATCCGGCTGAACCGTAATCAGGACCGTCGCGGTCGGCGGCGTCTCCAGGTGGATTTGATAGCTGTCGGAGCTCGGACCCTGTTCGCCCACCGCCGTCGAACCGCCCGACTCGGTGATCGCCACGCCGGAGGTGTCGTTGTCGGTCACGAAGACCGTCACGTCCTGGATCGTGATCAGGTTGTAGTTCGGATCGGCGCTGGCCGCGGTGTGGCGGATCGTCGAGTTGTGCTGGGCCCCTTCCGCCACCTGGTCGTCCACCGCGCTGACCGTTACCGTCTGCGGCGCATCCCAGTTGGCGGGCGTGAAGGTCAGGTCGACCGGCACTCCCGGCCCAGCCCCCACGTCGGCCTGGTTGTCGGGGTCCACGCGGACAACCACGTTGGCCGTCGGAGGAATGTTCAATACGATCGTGTAGCTGTCGGACGTCGGCCCGGTTTCATCCACCGCCGTCTCGCCGTCGGACTGGGTGATCGTGACGCCCGCCGTGTCGTCGTCGATCATTGCCGCCGTCACGTTGCGGATCGAGATTCCATTGTAGTTGGTGTCCGAACTCGTCGCCGTGTGCGTGATGGTCGAGGTGTGCGCCCCTTCCGCCGCCGTGTCGTCCACCGCCGTCACCGTCACCGTCTGCGGCACGTCCCAGTCGGCCGCCGTAAACGTCAGGTTGATCGCCAGTCCCGGACCCGCCCCCACGTCCGTCTGCTCGTCCGGATCGACCGAAATCGTCACGTTGGCCGTCGGGGCGATGCTCAGCACCACCGTGTAGTCGTCGCTGCCGGGCCCGGCCTCGCTGACCACGGTGCCGCCGTCCGTCTCCGCGATCACTACCGCCGCGCTGTCGTCGTCGGTGACGTTGACCGTCACGTTGGCCACCACGATCGCATTGTAGGACGGGTCGATGCTGGCGATGGCGTGGGTGATGATCGAGTGGTGCGGTCCCTCAGCGGCGGTGTCGTCCACCGCGGTCACCGTCACCGTCTGCGGCGTCGACCAATTGCCGCTGGTGAACGTCACGATCCGCGCCACGCCCGCGCCGCTGCCCACGTTCGTCTGGCCGTCGGGATCGACCGTGACCTGGACGTCGTCGGTCGGCGGCGTGCGCAGCACGATCGTGTAGGTGTCCGAGGTCGGACCGTCCTCATCGACGTCGGTCGATCCGTCGCTCTCGGCGATGATCACGCCCGCCATGTCGTTGTCGGCCACCGCCACCCGCACGTCGAGAATGGCGATCGCGTTGTAGTTGCCGTCCGTGCTGGCGGCGGTGTGCGAGATGACCGAGACGTGCGCGCCTTCGGCCTGCAGATCGTTCACCGCCGTCACGGTCACGATCTGCGGCGCGTTCCAGGTGACCGGCGTGAACGTGAAGGCCACCGGCACGCCCGCACCCGATCCCAGATCCGTCTGGCCGTCCGGAGTCGCCGTAATCACCACGTCGGCGGTCGGCGCGGTCCTGAGCACCAGCGTGTACGAGTCGCTGCTCGGGCCAACCTCGCTGACCTCGGTCGATCCGTCCGATTCGGCGATCGTCACGCCGCCCGTATCGTTGTCGGTGATGTGCGCGGTGACCGAACGGATCGCAATCGAGTTGTAGTGCGAATCGGCGCTGGCCGCGCTGTGGCTGATGGCCGAACGGTGGGCCCCTTCGGCCACCGCGTCGTCCACCGCCGTCACCGTCACCGTCTGCGGCGTCATCCAGTCGTCCGTCGTGAACGCCAGATCGACCGGCACGCCCGCTCCGGACCCCAGGTTGGTCTGGTTGTCGGGACTGACCGTCACGGTGACGGTCGCCGACGGGGCCGTATCGAGCACCACCGTATAGCTGTCCGAGGTCGGACCCTGTTCGCTGACCTCGGTCGAACCGTCGAGTTCGGCGATCGTGACCGCCGCCGCGTCGTTGTCGGCGATGGTCACCGTCACGTTCCGCACCGCCGAACCGTTGTAGTTCAGGTCGGTGCTGGCCGCTGCGTGGACGATCGTCGACGTGTGCCGCCCCTCGGCCGCCGCGTCGTCCACCGCCGTGACCGTCACCGTCTGCGGCGTCATCCAGTCGCCCGTCGTGAACGTCAGCGTCACCGGCACGCCCGCGCCGGAACCCAGGTCCGTCTGATCGTCGGGCGTTGCGGTCACCTCCACGTCGGCCGACGGGGCGATCGTCAGCACCACGCTGTAGTCATCCGACGTCGGCCCCTGCTCGGCGACGCTGCTCGTACCGTCCGTCTCGGTCACGCTGACCGCCGCCGTGTCGTCGTCGGTCACGTTGACCGTGACGTTGCGAATGGCGGCGCCGTTGTAGGCCGGGTCCGTGCTGGCGGCGAAGTGCCGGATGGTCGCCTGGTGCGATCCCTCAGCCGCCGCGTCGTCCACCGCGACCACCGACACCGTCCGGGCCACCGACCAGTTTCCGGTGGTGAACGTCAGGGTGATCGGAACACCCGCTCCGGAACCCAGGTTCACCTGCCCATCCGGGTCCACCGTCACCGTCACGTCGTCGGTCGGCGGCACGGTCAGCACCACCGTGTAGGTGTCCGGCACAGCGTCCGCCTCGTTGACGTTGGTCACGCCGCTGGACTCGCTGATGCTCACCTCGGCGGCGTCGTTGTCGGTCACCGACGCCCACACGCTCCGGACGTACAGGCCGTTATAGGCGGTGTCGCTGCTGGCCAGGTGATGCGTGATCTGCGAGTGGTGCGCCCCTTCCGCCGCTGCGTCGTCCACCGCCGTCACCGTCACCGTCTGAGGCAGATTCCAGTCGCCGGTGGCGAAGGTCAGATTGATTGCCACACCCGCGCCGCCGCCCACGCTCGTCTGGGCGTCCGGCATCACCGTCACCGTCACGTCCGACGACGGCGGCGTCTTGAGCACCACCGTATAGCTGTCCGTCGTCGCCCCCTGTTCGCTGACCGCGGTCGTACCGCCCGATTCGTTGATCGTCACCCCAGCCGTGTCGTTGTCCGCCACCGCCGCCGTCACGTCGCGAACGCCCGCCAGGTTGTAGGCCGGGTCCGTGCTGGCCACCGTATGCTGGATGCGGGCGGCATGGCTGCCTTCCGCGATCGCGTCGTTCACCGCCGTCACCGTCACCGTCTGTGGCGCGTTCCAATTGCCCGTGGTGAAGGTCCGGCTCACCGCCACGCCCGCGCCGGAACCCAGGTTCACCTGGCCGTCCGGGATCACACTCACCACCACGTCGTCGGTCGGCGGACGGGTCAGGACGATCGTGTAGGTGTCGCTGCTGGGGCCGGTCTCGCTGACCGAGGTGGACCCGTCGGTCTCGCTGATCGTCACCCCAGCCGTGTCGTTGTCGCTGACCGTCACCACCACGTCCCGAACGCCGCCCAGATCATACGCCGGGTCGGCGCTCGACACCGTGTGCTGGATTCTCGAGACATGCTCGCCCTCAGCCGCTGCGTCGTCCACCGCCGTGACCGTCACCGTCTGCGGCGCGTTCCAGTTGCCCGTGGTGAACGGCACCGTGATCGCCACGCCCGCCCCGGACCCGAGGTTCACCTGCCCGTCCGGTATGACCGTCACCGTCACGCCCGCGGTGGGCGGCGAACTCAGAACCAGCGTGTAGGTGTCCGACGTAGGCCCTTCCTCAGCCACCGCCGTGGACAAACCCGACTCGGCGATGATCACCGCCGCCGTGTCGTTGTCCGTCACCGTCACCGCCACGTCCGGGATAGCAATGCCGCTGTAAACCGGGTCCGTGCTGGCCGCGGAATGGCGAATGACCGAAACGTCTTCGCCCTCCGCCGCCGCGTCGTCCACCGCCGTCACCGTCACCGTCTGCGGCGTGCTCCAATTCGCCGTGGTAAACGTCAGGACCCTCGCCACGCCTGCCCCGGAACCCAGGTTCACCTGGCCGTCCGGGTCAACCGTCACCGTCACGTTCGCCGTCGGCTTCGAGTCGAGCACCACCGTGTACGTGTCCGATGTCGGGCCTTCT
>Ga0123329_1001942_pt1 | contig 18791 bp, 7 predicted proteins | sample BioC12SIPDNA_FD_89703 | JGI IMG/M metagenome (GOLD analysis project Ga0123329, IMG submission 89703) | Anaerobic biogas reactor microbial communites from Washington, USA - Biogas_R1_B C12 SIP DNA | ecosystem: Engineered > Bioreactor > Anaerobic > Unclassified | place: Washington, USA | collected...
AGTTGCGGATGTACTTGTACCGCCCGTCATGCACGGCGCGCATCATGTCGTGGCGCTCGTCCATGCGGTCGCGGCCCGCGTGGACGTGCTCGCGCGGCGGCGGCAGGTCCGGCCCGGCGAAGGGGCGGCCCTGCAAATGGGCGGGCAGGGGCACCCCGGCCAGCCGCAGCGTGGTGGGCGCGAAGTCCACCGAGCTGACCAGCTCGTCGGACACGCTGCCCGGCTGCACGGGGGCCAGGCCGCGCCACTTCTCCGGCACGCGCAGGATCAGCGGCACATGAAGCCCCGAGTCGTAGAGCAGGCGCTTGCAGCGCGCCATGCCGGGGCCGTGGTCCGACCAGAAGAGGACGAGGGTGTCCTCCGCCAGCCCGTCGGCCTCCAGCTCGGCGAGAAAGCGCCCCGCCCACGCGTCCATGCCCGCCACGAGGTCGTAATAATGCGCCCACTGCTCGCGGATCACCGGGGTGTCGGCGTGGTACGGCGGCACGGTCACCGCCGCCGGGTCGGTCTTCGTCCCCGTCTCCTCCGCATCCGCCTTGTCCGCCCCCTTGCCCCATCGGGCCACTTGGCTCTCGTGCGTGCCCGTGTAGTTGAACACGGCGAAGAAGGGCTGGCCCGCGTCCTTCCGGTTGCGCCAGTGGGCCTGCCTGCTGGAGTCATCCCACACGTTGTCCGGACGGGCGAAGTTGTAGTCCTCCTTCTCGTTGTTGCAGCAGTAGTAGCCCGCGCGGCGCAGGAGCGCGGGGAAGCACTCCACCTCCGGCGGCAGCGCGGGCCTTGCGGAGCCTTTCTTCCCCTCGCCGCCCGAGCGCATGTGGTGGGAGCCGAGCGTCGTCGCGTGGACCCCCGTGATGATGGACGACCGGTTCGGCGAGCAGACCGGCGCGGTGGTGTAGCAGTGCGTGTAGCGGCAGCCCGCCGCGGCCAGGGCGTCCAGCACCGGCGTGCGCGCGACGGTGTCGCCGTAGCACCCGAGGTGCGGGCCCGTGTCCTCGCAGGACAGCCAGAGGATGTTGGGGCGTTTCGCGGGCTGCGGCGGCGCTGCGACGCGGGCGGCCCAGGCCGCCCACGCGGCGGAGAGCCGCCCCACCACGTCGGGATGCGCCGCGGCGAGGTCCTTCGTCTCCGTGCGGTCCGCCGCGAGGTCGTACAGCTCCCAGGGGGCGTCCCCCTCGCGCACCGCCTTCCAGTCGCCGCTGCGCACGGCGCGGCTCGTGCCGAACTGCCAGAACAGCTCCCGGTCCGCCGTCTCCGCGCCGCCGCGCAGGGTGGACACGAGGCTCCTGCCCTCGGGCGGGGGCACGGGTTCGCCCCGGTGCTCGGCGGGGTAGGCCGCGCCGGAAAGCTCCAGCGCCGTGGGCATGAGGTCAATGAGGTGGGCCACCTGGCGGACAATGCCGCCTGCGGGGGTGTGCCCCGGCCAGCGGGCGATGCACGGCGTGGCGATGCCGCCCTCGTGGTCGTAACGCTTGAACTTGCGGAAGGGCGTGTTCTGCGCGTTGGCCCAGGGCGGATCCACGGAACGGTAGGAGTCCATGGGGCCGGGCAGGACGTCCGGCGTCTCGTTGCGCAGCTCGGCGCAGCCGCCGTTGTCCGAAAGGAACAGGACCAGTGTGTTCTCCGCCGCGCCCATCGCGTCCAGCTTGTCCAGCACGCGGCCGATGTTGCGGTCCATGCGGTCCACCATGGCGGCGTAGACCGCCATCTTCAGGTCCCACAGGTCGCGGTTGACGGCGTCCTCCAGGGACAGCTTCTTTCCGGCGTAGGGCGCGGCCTTCCAGGCCTCGGGGTTCTCCACGTCGTCCCACGCGGGGATTTCGGGGTCGCGCGGCGAGAGTTCCCAGCGCGGGTCGAGGAGCCCCATGTCGCGCATGCGCTGGAAGCGCGCGGCGCGGACTGCGTCCCACCCGCACAGGTATTCTCCCCGGTACTTCGCGATGTCCTCCGGCGGGGCCTGGAGGGGGTAGTGCGGGGCCGTGTAGGCAAGATAAAGAAAAAACGGCTCCGGTTTTCCGGCGTGGCCGTCGAGGTACTCCAGCGCGGCGTCCGTGAAGGCGTCGGTGGTGTAGAAGTCCTTGTTCTCCGGCGTGAAGGGCTGGATGACCTCCGTGTCCCGCGCCCATTTCCGGGGGTACTTCTGCTCCACGGGCTGCGGTTCTCCGGGGCGCTGTTCGCCGGGGTTGAAGTAGTTGCAGCAGCCGTCCACCAGGCCGAAATGGCGGTCAAACCCGCGCTCGACGGGCAGCTCCTCCGCGTGCCACTTGCCCGCCATGCAGGTGGCGTAGCCCGCGCCGCGCAGGACCTCGGCCAGGGTGGCGCAGTTGCGCATGACGACCGGCGTGTCCGTGCAGCCCGCCTGCTGCGAGTAGAGCCCCGTCAGGAGCGATGCCCGGGTCGGGGCGCACTTCGCGTTGTTGTAGAACTGCGTGAAGCGGGCGCCCTCGTGGGCGAGGCGGGCGAGGTTCGGCGTGTCAATCTCGCCGCCGTAGGGCGCGATGTCCGAGTAGCCCATGTCGTCCGCCATGATGACGACGATGTTGGGCCGGGGGGCGGGGTCCGCCGCCCGCGCGCCCCGCGCGGCCAGCACGCCCGCGCCCGCCAGGGCCGCCCGTTCCAGAAATTCGCGGCGCGTGTGCGCCCGGTGAAAATGCCCGTTCATGGAGAGACCTCCGCGCCGCTGGAACCGTCCAAAAGAAACCGCCCCCTACCATACGGGACGCGGTGGAAAAAGTCCAGCCGGGGCGCTGGCGGGAACGGGATCGCTTCGCAACGAAGAAAGCGCGGGGGTTGCCGGGGCCGCCGACACCATGGGAACGCGGCGGCACCTCTCTTTGGAGTGCGGCGGCAACGACGCCGCTTTGGCGTTCCGAGAAAGGGCCGCCGAGAGGGGGGGGGCGCGTGGATCATCCCCGGCCAAAGCGGTGTCGCCGCTGCGCTCTGCCACCGCACTCCACATAATGGACGGACCCGCCAAGAAAGCGCGGCGTCTCAGCGGCCACGGCCCTTGCGGGGGGTGTTGGCGAGGTGCTTGAGGTGGTAGAGGAGCTGCTGGGCCTCGCGGGGCGAGAGGGCGTCGGGGTCCACGCGCTTCAGCTCCTCCTCCACGGGGCCGGGGCCCGCGTCCTGCGGGGTCTGGAAGAGCCAGAGCTGCTCGGGGAGCCCGGCGGGGGCGGGGGAGCCCGCCTCCAGAGACTCGAGGATGTTCCGCGCCCGCGCGATGACCTCCTCCGGGAGCCCAGCGAGCTGGGCCACATGGATGCCGTAGCTGTGGTCCGCGCCGCCGTCCTCAATGCGGTAGAGGAAGACCACCTTCCCGCCCCACTCGCGCACCGCCACGTTCACGTTCTTCGCGTGCTCCAGCTTGTTCCCCAGCTCGGTCAGCTCGTGGTAGTGCGTGGCGAAGACGGTCTTCGCGCCGACCCGGTCGTGCAGGTGCTCCGCGACGGACCACGCGATGCTGATGCCGTCGAAGGTGCTGGTGCCGCGGCCGATCTCGTCGAGGACCAGCAGGCTGCGCTCCGTCGCCGAGTTGAGGATTTCCGCGGTCTCGATCATCTCGACCATGAAGGTGCTCTCGCCGCGGACCAGGTTGTCCGACGCGCCCACGCGGGTGAAGATGCGGTCCACCACGCCGACGCGCGCCGAGGCGGCGGGCACGAAACTGCCCATCTGCGCCATGAGCGTGATGAGGGCGACCTGGCGCAGGTAGGTGGACTTGCCGGCCATGTTCGGCCCCGTCACGATCCACACGCGCGCGCCGTCCGGGTCGAGCAGGGTGTCGTTGGGCACGAACTGCCCCGACTTCATGAGGTCCTCCACCACGGGGTGGCGCCCCTCGCGGATTTCGAGGACGCCGAAGTCGCCCACCTCGGGGCGGCGGTAGTCGCGGGCGGCGGCGGTCTCGGCCAGCGAGAGCAGCGTGTCGAGCACCGCCAGCGTGTCCGCCGTCTGCTGGATGCGGCGCGCCTGGGCGGACACCTCGTCACGCAGGGCGGCGAAGAGGTCGTGCTCCAGCGTCTGCGCGCGCTCCTGCGCCGTGAGCATCTCCTCCTCGCGCTGCTTCAGCTCGGGGGTGACGTAGCGCTCAGCGTTGGCCAGCGTCTGCTTGCGCTGGTAGTCCGGCGGGGTCTGCTCCGACTGGCCCCGGCTGACCTCGATGTAGTAGCCGAAGACCCGGTTGTAGCCGATCTTGAGTTTGGCGATGCCCGTGCGTTCGCGCTCGCGCTGCTGGAGCGCGGCGATCCAGTCGCGGCCGCCGCGCAGGAGCCCGCGCAGGCGGTCCAGCTCGGGATCGAAGCCGTCGCGGAGGATGCCCCCCTCGTTCATGGCCAGCGGCGGCTCGTCCACGATCGCCGCCCCAATGCGCGCCGCGAGGTCGTCCAAGGGGTCGAGGGCCTCCAGCAGTTCCCGGAGCAGGGCGCATTCCGCGCGCGCCAGCAGGGCGCGCAGCCCCGGCAGGCGCTCCAGCGACGCGCCCAGGGCGCGCATTTCCCGCGCGTTCCCCGCGCGCGACGTGAGCCGCCCGGTCAGGCGCTCCAGGTCGGCCATGCCGCGCAGTCCCTCGCGCAGGGCCATGCGCGCCTCCACGCCCTCCACCAGCTCCTGCACCGCGTCCAGCCGCAGGTTCACCGCCGCGGGGTCCACCAGCGGGTGCAGGATCCATGCGCGCAGCTTGCGGCCGCCCATGCTCGTGAGCGTGCGGTCGAGCACGCCCAGCAGCGACCCGCGCCGCCCGCCGCCCGCCAGCGTCGCCGTCAGCTCCAGGTTTCGCTGCGTGTTCTCGTCCAGCACCACATAACCCGAGGGGCTGTAGCGCCGGGGCAGGCGAAGGCGCGGCACGCCGTCGCGCTGGGTCTCGCGCACATACTGGAGCCCCGCGCCGAGGCAGCCCAGGGCGTTCGGGGCGTCGTCCAGCCCCACGCCCTTCAGCGTGCCCAGGCCGAACACCGCCATGACCAGCCCGCCCGCCGTGTCCGCGTCAAAGCGCTCCGCGGGCCGCGCGGTGAACGAGATGCCGGGGAAAATCCGGCGCAGCTCCGCCAGCAGCGGCGGGTCCAGGTCGTCCGGGTGGAGCACCTCCAGGGGGGCCATGCGCGTCAGCTCGTCGCGCAGCGTGCGCAGCGCGCCCGGGCCCAGCTCCGCCGCCAGGGTTTCGCCCGTGCTGATCTCCAGAAAGGCGGCGCCCCCCGCCGTGCCGTCCGGCGCGGCCGACAGCGCGCACAGGTAGTTGCTCGCCCGCTCGTCCAGCAGTTCCGGCTCCAGCACCGTGCCCGGCGTGATCGTGCGGACCACGGCCCGCTTCACGATGCCCTTCGCCGCGCGCGGGTCCTCCATCTGGTCGCACAGCGTGACCGTGCGCCCCGCGCGGATGGCCTTCGCCACATACGCGTCCACCGCCCGCACCGGCACGCCGCACATGGGCGCGCGCGCCGCCTTGTCCGCGCTGTCGCGCGAGGTCAGCGTGAGGCCCAGCAGCTCCGCCGCCTCCAGGGCGTCTTCGAAGAACAGCTCGAAGAAGTCCCCCATGCGGAAGAACAGCAGCGAGTCCGGGCATTCCGCCTTCGCCTGCAAATACTGCCGCACCATCGGCGTGATCTCCGACGGGGACAGGTCTTCCACTTTCGCCCACACACTGGCCATGCGCGCGATTATAGCAAGCGGCGGGGGGTGGACGGGATGGACGGAATGGACGGAGTGGACAGGGGTGCCGCCAAGGCCTCCGGGGGAGAACGTGCGAAGCACCTTGGAGTGCGGCAGCTTGCTGACGCCTTTCTTCGCGCGGGCTTGCCCGCGCGCGGCGCCCCGCGACACCCGCAAAAAACACGGTTACCCAGGGGTGTCACAACGCCCCGGTCTCGAAGGCGGCAGCAAGCTGCCGCACTCCAAGGCGCGCTCCGCGCGCGTTGCCCGCAGACGACCGGGTGATGAAACCCCTTGTGGCCCGCGCGCCGCCCGCGCGGCTTGGGGTACACTCCCCGCATGGTCGAACCCCCGGGAACGCCCCATGCCTTTGGTGTACATAGACGCCGACGCCTGCCCCGTGAAGGGCGAGACCTGCCGCGTGGCCGCGCGCCACGGGGTGGGGGTGCGCGTGGTGGCGAACACCTTCATGGCGGTGCCCGCGGGCGCGGAGCTGGTCCGCGTGGGCGACGGCTTTGACGAGGCGGACGACTGGATCGCGGCGCACGCGGGCCCCGGCGACGTGGTGGTGACGGACGACATCCCCCTGGCGGGGCGGTGCCTGGCCGCCGGGGCGCGCGTGGTGGGGTCGCGGGGCCGCGAGTTCACGGAGGCCTCCATCGGCGACGCCCTGGCCACCCGCGAGGTGCTTTCCCAGCTCCGGGAGCACGGACTGGTCAGCGGCGGCCCCGCCCCCTTTGGGCCGAAAGACCGGTCGCGGTTCCTCGACCGTCTCGACACGATGCTCCGGGCGGCCCTCCGGGGCGGCTGAACCGGGGCGGACTATTTCTCGAACTGGGCCTCGAAGGCGGTCTTTCCGGCGGGGAAGGTGAAGATGAGCCAGCGGTCGCCGGCCTCGGCCTTGACGCGCTCGCCGCCGGCCTTGACGGTCTTGGCCTTCCAGCCGCCCGCCAGGGCAATGTAGCCCCGGGTCTCCCGGGAAAGGGCGGCGGTGAGCGAGAAGGTGAGGATGCCCTTTTCCTCGTTCCACGCGAGGGACTTGGTCTTGTCGAGGCCGAAGGAGCGCCCCTCGCCGAAGCCCATGAACGTGGGCCGCTCAAAGGTGGGGCAGAGGCCGAAGGTGGTCAGCTCGTTCACCGGGGGAATCGTGCCGTCGGGGAAGGTGACAACCTTGTCGCCTTCGGGACGCCACAGGAGGGCGTTTTCGGCATTGTCGGCCTCGAGGCTGGCGACGGGGGCGGGCTCCGCGCCGGGGAACGCGAGGACGACGGCGCCCAGGCTGCCCACGGTGGCCGCGTAGATGCGGGACACCCACAGGAGCGGCGCCGTGTTGTCCGTGTCCTGCGGGGAGGCGTAGAGCACGTCGGAGGAGAGGGCGCGCGTCAGGGCGGACCCGGCGCCGGGGGCGGGGTCGCCCAGGAGCTCCACGGGCCCGCGCCACAGGCGGATGGCGGTCTCCACCTCGGGGTCGAGGCGGGAGAGGCCGGCGACGTTGAACCGGACCGGGCCGGCGTTGAGGCGGTAGTCCACGGCGCGCCCGAGGACGGCGGAGGCCTCCAGCCAGGCGTCGCGGGTGGCGTCGAGGGTGGTCTCGGCGGCGGGGAAGACGGGCAGCGGGCGGCCGCCCTGGGCGGCGGCGGCGCAGACAGCGCCCAGGGCGCGCCAGTCGGCCTCGACACGGCTGACGCCGAAGGCGGCGAGCGCCTCGTCCGGAATGCGGGACGGCTCGACAACGAGGAAGCCGAAACCCTTCTCCACCAGGACGGCGGCCTGTTTGCGGGCGTATTCCGCGCCCTCGGGGTGGACGGGGTTCACCCAGGTCTGCCCGTCGGCGGACTTTACGGTCCAGGCGTCGCCGCCGCCCTGCACGGCGAGGGGGTCCAGGGTGACGCCGGGGGTGCAGCCGAGGCTGCGCAGCTCCTTGGCCACCTTCGCCATGTCCCTGGGCCAGCGGGGCGCGCCGCCCTCGCGGGTGCCGGGGCGGGCCTCCCATCCGGCGGGGACCAGGGCATGCATGACGCCGAGGGCCATGGCGTCGGTGGCGGCTTTCTTGAGGGCGTCAAAGCCCTCCGTGTCGGGCACGGCGGCCCAGGCGCGCGGGCTGCCCTCGGCGGCCAGGGGGAACCCGGCCGCGTGCAGGGACTGGCTGTACAGGCGCTCCATCTTCACGGGGTCCGTTTCCAGGGCGAGCCAGACCGGGTCCGCCTCCAGGGTCTCGCCCGGGGCCACGACATGCCCGGGGGCGTAATCCGCCGTGACGAAGCCCTGCCAGGTGCCGCCGCCGGGCGCCAGCTCCACCCCGGCCGCGCTGCGGCCGTTCGGCACCACACCGACGGTCAGGTCCAGGCCCGACGCCGTGTCGTGGAAGACCATGCGCGTGGGCTTGGCGTCCCTGTCGTACAGCGGGAAGCCGCCGGTGACCCGGAGGGCGCGGCCGGCCGTCTCGACGGACGGGGAGAATCCGGACATGCTGCCCGCGTTCAGGGCGGCGGTCACAATGCGCTTCACCGTCACGGGGGCCTCCGTGCTGTTGTGCAGCGTCACGGTCATGGTGACAAAGGGCCAGCGCTCATAGGAGGCCATGTGGTGGGTCACGATGAGGCCGTCGGCCGGGGCGAAGTTCACTTTGTACACTGTGCCCGGCCCCAGCAGCTCCGAGGAGAACTTGTCGCGGCTGCAGACGGCGGGGCCGCGCAGGCCCAGCTCGTCGTGCTTCAGCACGCGGCCGTCGGCCAGCTCGATGAAGAAGCCCGCCTCGCGCACCAGCAGCGACGGGTTCAGCAGGTCCTCCTGCTCCTGCACCCGGCGGATGCGCCATTCCCCGTCCGCTTCCGAGTAGTCCAGGCTCAGGTCGCCCACGGTGATGGTGTATCGGGACCGCAGATTCCAGGGGGCGCGCTCGGGCTTGGCCGGTTCGGGGGCCTTTTTCGCGGCCTTCTTCGGGGCGGCATGGGCCGGGGGGACGGCGGCCACCGCCAGGAAAAAAGCCGTCAGGGCCGCGGCCGCACACCACGCCAAGCGCTTCGGAAACTGGTTCATGGGGTTATCCTCATGGGTTGTTCGGAGGGGACTCCCGGGGTAACGCCGGGCTCCCCCGGATTTCTTCCTGGGCGCGGACTGCGCGGCCAAAAGTATACCCCAAATCCCCGCGCCGGATGCCGGGCGGAAGACACGGACCGGCACGGACGAAACACGGACGGACACGGACAGGGCGCGTCTGTCCTCGGCGTCTTTGTCCTGTCCGTGCGCGTCCGTGTCTGTCCGTGTCGGTCCGTGCCGGGGCGCGGGGCATGCTGTGCTACAATCGGCGTGTCGGCCCCGTAGGGGGGCCGCGAACCATGCGGGGGTTTTCCAGGGCGATGGACGACGCCGGGAACACACGGCCGGACGGGGATGAGACGGCCCCGCGCCGTCCTTTCCTGGACGCCTTTTTCAAGCCGCGCTCGATCGCCGTGGTGGGGGCTTCGGAGCGCCCGGGCACCGTGGGCCGCAAGGTGTTCCGCAACATTCTGGACAGCCGTTTCGGGGGCGCGGTCCACGCGGTAAACCATGCGCGGCGGCAGGTCTTCGGCCTGCGCGCCCACGGCCGGGTGTCCGACATCGGGTTTCCGGTGGACCTGGCGGTCATTGTCACCCCGGCGCCGACGGTGCCCGCGGTGCTGGACGACTGCATCGCGGCGGGGGTTCCCGCCGCCGTCATCATCTCGGCGGGCTTCACGGAGACGGGGGAGCGGGGCCGCGCGCTGGAGGGGGAAATCCGGGCGCGGGTGCGGGCGGGGGGCATCCGGGTGATCGGTCCGAACAGCCTGGGGCTCATGAACCCGATCCTCGGGCTGAACGCGGCCTACTCCTCCGAGACGGCGCTGCGGGGGTCGGTGGGCTTCATCAGCCAGAGCGGGGCCATCTGCGCGTCCGTGCTGGACTGGAGTTTCCGGGTGCGGACCGGGTTCAGCGTGTTCGCCTCCTTCGGCGCCATGGTGGACGTGGGCTGGGGCGACCTCATCTACTACCTCGGCAACGACCCGAAGACCAAAAGCATTGTCATCTACATGGAGTCCGTGGGCGACGCGCGGTCCTTCCTGTCCGCGGCGCGCGAGGTGGCCCTGGTCAAGCCCATCATCGTCATGAAGGCCGGCCAGACGCCCGAGGGCGCCCGCGCCGCCCGCCATTCCGCCTACACCTCCGCCGACACGGGGGACGACGCGGTGCTCTCCGCCGCCCTCATGCGCTGCGGCGTGCTGCGGGTGGACGACGTGGAGACGCTGTTCTCCCTGGCCGACGTGCTGGGAAAGCAGCCGCGCCCCCGCGGGCCGCGGCTGGCCATCGTCGGCAACGCGGCGGGGCCGAACATCCTGGCGACGGACGCGCTGGCGCGGGAGGGGGGCGCGCCCGCGGCCCTCTCGCCGGCCACGCTGGAGGCGCTCAACGGGGTGCTGCCCCCCTACTGGAACCATGCGAACCCCGTGGACGTGGTGGCGGACGCCGACTCGGAGCGCTACGCGGACGCCGTGGCGGCGCTGGCGCGCGCGCCCGAGACCGACGGCGTCCTGGTGCTGCTCGCGCCGCAGACAACCACGGACCCCACGGGCACGGCGGAGGCCCTCGCCCGCCTGGACCGGGACCACGGCAAGCCCCTGCTGGCGAGCTGGATGGGCGGCGACGCCGTCGCCCAGGGCGTGCGCATCCTCAACGAGCACGGCATCCCCGCCTTCCCCTACCCGGACACGGCGGCGCGCGTCTTCGCGGCCATGTGGCGCTACAGCTATGTCCTGCGCGCCCTCTACGAGACCCCGCAGTCCCTGCCCCCGGAAACCGAGGCGGGCCGCGCCACGGCGCGGGCCGTGGTGGACGCCGCGCTGGCCGGGGGCCGGGTCGTCCTCACGGAGACCGAGGCCCGCGCGGTGCTCGCGGCCTACGCCTTTCCCGTGGCCCCGGCGCCGCTGGCGCGCACGGCGGACGAGGCGGCGGCCCACGCGCGCGCCCTGGGTTTCCCCGTGACGGTGCAGGCGAACGCCGCCCCCGCGGTCTGCGGCCTCGGCGGCCCCCCGCATTTGCAGGCCCTGGTCTCGGAGGAGGAGGTGCGGCGGGCCTTCGGCGTCCTCGCGGCGGCGGCGGGAGGCGATGCGGGGGTGGTGGTGCGCCCGTCCGTGCGCGACCAGGGCTACGAGCTGCTGCTGGGCGCCTTCATAGACCCCCAGTTCGGCCCGTGCGTCGAGTTTGGCGCGGGGGGCGCCCATGCCCATGTGCTGCGCGACCGCGGCATCGGCCTGACGCCGCTCACCACGACCCTGGCCCGCCGTGTCATCGAGCGCTCGCACACGGGCCGCGCCCTGCGGGACGCCCCCGGCGGCGTGGCGGTGGACCTGGACCGGCTCGAGGGGCTGCTGGTCCGCCTGGGCGACCTCATGATCGAGCAGCCGCGCATCCGCGAGATCGGGATCAACCCGCTCTTCGCCGGGGCGGACAAGATCCAGGCGGAGGACGTGCGGATCGTGCTGCACGACGCGGAGGTGCCCGACGCCGCCCTGCCGCGCCCGGCCATCCGCCCCTACCCCGCGCAGTACACCCGCGCCGCGGCCCTGCGCGACGGCGCCCCCGTGACGCTCCGTCCGGTCCGCCCGGAGGACGAGACGCTCATGGTGGACTTTCACCGCGGCCTCTCCAGCGACACGGTCTACTTCCGCTACCTGCGCCTGCTCTCCCTCGACCAGCGCATCCAGCATGAGCGCCTCAGCCGCCTCTGCTTCATTGACTACGACCGCCAGCTCGGCATGGCGGCGGTCACGGGCGGCGACACGCCCCGCATCCTCGCCATCAGCCGCCTCGTCAAGCTGCACGGCGACCGCGAGGCCGACTTCGCCGTCGTTGTCAGCGACAGCGCGCAGGGCCGCGGCCTCGGCGAGGCCATGCTCCGCCACCTGGTGGACGCGGCGCGCAGCGAGGGCATCATGCGGATCACCGGCGTCATCCATTCGGAGAACACCCCCATGCAGCGGCTCTGCCGCAAGGTCGGCTTCCATCTCCTCAAGCCCGCCGGGGACGATGTCATCGCCACGCTCGACCTGTGACTGCGGGCCTTATAGGCGGACAACGGGGTGGTCGCGCAGGAGAGGGACGCCGCGGAGGCGGTCGGTGACGGTGACGAGGAGGCGGCGCTGGCCGTCCACCTGGAAGGCGCAGAGGAAACGCTGGGCGTCTCGGCCCGTGTCAATGGGGGGGTCGGCCTCGATGAAGGTGGGGTTGTCCCGGTTGAGGCAGATGAAGACGTTTTCCGTGGCGACGCGGGTCTCGTCCGCGGCGGCGGCGCCGGGGCGGGAGAGGGAGACGGCGGCGGCGCGGCGGCGCATCCGGGAGACCTCGAAGATGCGCAGGCCGACGCGGGTCTGGCCGTCGTAGGCGCCGCGGCCCCACAGGCGCACGGTGTCGGGGGGGGTGGGGTATCCTGTGCCGTGCGGGAGGAGGGGCTGAAACTCGTAGGCGTCATGTGCCGGGTTGTAGCTCTCGATGGCGTAGTCGTGCTGGAGCAGGGGGATGACCACGGCGGCGCAGGCGCCGCGGGCGACGGTGTCGAAGGGCCGGTCGAAGAAGACGCGGTCGCCGAAGCGGGCGCGCAGGAAGCGGCGCAGGGCGGGGATGAGGCTCGTGCCGCCGGTGACCAGGACGCGCTTCAGCTCCACGTCCGCGCCCCCGTTCGCCGCGCGGGCGTTCTCCAGGGCGCGGGTGAGGGTCGCGTCGAGGACGGCGGCGAACCCGCCCGCATCAAGGAGGCAGCCAAGGCAGGCGCGGTCCCGGCCGGGATGGCCGCCGCGTCCGCCATCGCGGCAGGCGTCGCAGTCGCGGGCGTAGACGGTGCGGTGGACCACGGGGGCGGGGCCGAGGTCGTTGACCAGGGTGAGGGGCTCCTCGGCGATGTCGGGGTTCGACAGGGCGATCTTGCACTGCTCGGCCAGGCGCAGGAGCATGGGCTCCATGGCGCGCAGCGCGGCGGCGTCGAGGCCGTGCCGCGCGCGGAAGTCGTCGGCGATCCAGTGGTCCACGTCCATGCCGCCGAGGTTTTCGCCCGCCCGGCCGAGCTGGACCGCCTTCTTCTCCGTGGCGGAGGAGGGGTCCATGCGCACCACGGAGACGTCGAGGGTGCCGCCGCCGAAGTCCACGACCATGAAGGCCTCGCCCGCGCCGGGCAGGCCCTCATAGCCGAACACGCTGGCGGAGGCCTCGTCGAGCAGCCGGCAGCGCCCGGCGCCGGCGCGCGCGGCCGTCTCGCGGAGCCAGTCCTCGAAGTCCTCGAAAGACTCCACCGGCGCGGTGAAGGTGACCTCCCCCGAGTCCAGCGGGAGGGCCTCGCCTGCGTAGCGCAGGGCGAGCAGCAGGAAGTCGGACGAGGCGTCCACGTACCCCTTGTGGCCCTGGGGGGTCTTGCGGCGGTCGGTGTTGCGTCCGGCGACGGCGCGCTTCATCCAGCGGAAGGTGTCCGGGTGGTCGAGGAGGCCGCGCGCGAGCACCTGGGCGCCGATCAGGGTTTCCTCCGCGCCGTAGTGGATGAGGGAGGGCACGACATGCACCGTGAGTTCCGGCGCGTCGGCGGAGGCGCGGTAGACGACGGGCACGGTGATCCCCGGCAGGGCGACGGTCTCCGTCTGCCCGCTGCTCTCGTTCACCCGCGCGAGGAGGGTGTTGCAGGTTCCAAAATCCACCGCGGCGAGGGCCATGGGGCGTCTCCTTTCAGGGTTTTCGCGACACCACGGCCTTCAGCAGGGTCCTGCCGTGGGTGCGGTATCCGGGAACGCGGACGACCACGGGCGCGCCGCAGGGAATGGGCGACCCGTCCATGGACTCGTGCGCCGTGTCGTCGTAGGCCGTCTCGGCGCCGGCGGCGCCGATCCGCTGGAGCCCCTGGCGTTCCAGTTCGTTGCGGAGCTGCTCATGGACCGTCCGCACGTCCTCCGGGGAGGCGGGCCGCCCGGCAGCGGCCAGGTCCATGAGCATGTCGAGGTTGGCCAGGGGCGGGGCGAGGCGGGCGAAGAGGCGGTCGCGCTCGCGTTCGGCGGCTTCGGAGACCTGGCGGGTGCGCTCGGACTCGAGGCGGGCGTACTCCCCGCGCATGGTGTGCATGCGGCGTTCCCGGTCCTGCAGCTCCATGGCGAAGTCGGCCATGCGCGCGGTGCGGTCCAGCAGCTCGGATTGGAAGTCCGGCGGGGGCGGGGGCGGGGTGTTCCACAGACCCGCGCGGTCCAGCAGACGCCTCAACCAGTAGGGCACGATCATGGGGCGGTCTCCCCTTTCGCGCCCCGGGGGGGCGCAAATTCACCGTCCTTGATCAGCACCAGATCGAAGGAGCCGGCGGTGATGCGGAAGGTCAGCAGGGCTTCCAGGATTCTCCGGACCCGGCCCGCCGCGCCGAGGCGCGCCTCGGCGGGGGCGCGGCGCAGGATGTCCAGGTCGGCCGGGGTGGCGTGGGCGGGCCAGAACTCCATCAGGTGACGCGCGCCGAGCAGCATGCGGGAGAAGAGGACGGGCTCGTGCGGGGGCGGCGCGCCGGGGTCGAGGGGCGTGAGTCCGGCCACATAACCCGCCAGGCGCACCAGCCAGTGGGGGTGCGCGGCCACGGCGTCAGCGGCCCCCTCCGCGCCGCGGGCGGCCAGCGCGGCGGCCAGGCGGACGGCCTCGGGCGGGTCGGCTTCGTGGAGCCGCCGCAGCAGCTCCTCCGCGGGAACGGCCGCCAGTTCCGGCCCCGCGCCGTCGGCCAGCCAGGCGGCGAGGGGGCCGCCGGAGGCGTCGGCGCCGGCCCCGCCCGTGTCGCGGGTGATGCGGTCAAACAGGGCGGCGCGGTCCGGGTCCGCCGGCCGCCAGCCCGATTCCGCGAGCCCCCCCATCAGGGGAAGGGTGAAGTCCAGGGGGAGTTCCAGCAGGGCCTGGAAAATGCGGGGCCAGTCGCCGTGGCGCACGGCGGAGTCGAGGGCGATGCGGATTTCCTGGTCCGTGCAGTCGGGCAGGCGCTTGCGCGCGCCGAAGAAGCCCATGCAGCGCAGGTCTCCGGAGTTCACCAGGGCGCGCACGAGGGCGCGCACGGGCTCGGCGGCGCGGTCGTAGGCCTGGCGCAGGTTTTGAAACTCGTAGTCCTCGGCAAAATACGCGTCAAACTGGCGCGTCACGAAGAGGTAGAGGCAGCAGTCCTCCGGGTCCGCCGGCCGGTACCCCTCGCGCAGGCAGAGGGCCGCGGCCGCGCCCGACGGGTCCTCCACGGCCAGGGCGCACAGGGCGTCGCGGTTCTCCGGCCGCTCCAGCGACGAGAGCAGCGTGTCCGCGCGGCGGGCGACCACGGGGTCCGGGTCGGACAGGGCCCCGGCCAGCAGTTCGACGCCGCCGGGCATCTCGGCGAGGCGGGTGGAGACGCCGGTCTTCAGGGCGGACAGGAAGTGCAGTTCCGGGGGCGCGTCGGCGACGAAGTTTCCCTGCTCCATGAGCTCGCCCAGGACCGGGTGGCGGGTTTCGGCCCAGCGCCGGCACAGCAGGTTGACGGCCTCCTGCGCCTGGAGCAGGCGCAGGCAGCCGGCGGCGCGCCGGGCCTCCTCCGCGTCCGCCCCCCCGGCGATGGTAATCAGGATCCCGGCGGCCTCGGGCTCGTCCAGAATCTCCCGCTCGCGGCCCGCCTGGAACGCGGAGCGCACGCGGAGGAGGGGGGGCGCCGAGGCCACGATGCGCGCGCCGGCGATGATGCCGCCGAGGCGGGGGTCTTCCGTCCGGGCCCACAGGGCGCACAGGGCGTCGGCGGCCTCCTGCCGCGCGGGCCGGCCCAGGGCCTTTTCCGCCCCCGCGCGCACGTCCGGATCGGGGTCGTCCAGCAGACAGGCCAGGACGCGCGCGTCCTCGGGGGTGGCCGCGAGGCCGTCGGTCCGCCCCGCCCACACGGCGGTGAGCACGCGGAGTTCCAGGGGCGCCCGCGCCGTCATGGACCGCGCCCGCAGCACCGCGCCGAGTTCCGGGTCCCGGGTTTCGGCCCAGACCGCGCACAGGGCGTCCACCGCCGCAGGCTGGCGCAGCGCCGCGACGGCCTCCCGCGCGCGCGCCGCCATTTCCGGGTCGTCCCCGCGCAGGATGTCCAGAAGCGCCGCGACCCCGGCCTCGTCGGTGACGCAGGCGTCGGGCGCCTTCGCCAGGAGCGCGGAGAGGACGCGGACGGGCAGCGGCTTGCGGGCGATGTAGTTCGACCGGGCGATGTACTCGCCGAGCCGCGGATCGCGGGTTTCGGCCCAGACCCCGCACAGGGCGTCCACCGCCACCGGGCTGGTCAGGGACATGAACATGGTCCTTGCCTGACGCGCCCAGGCCGCGTCCGGGCTGTCCAGAAACCCGGCGAGAATGCGCACCGCCTGCTCCCCCTCCACCACCCAGCCGCCGAGCCCGGCCCGCAGCGCCGAGGCCAGACGCACCTCCAGCGGGCGGCGCGCCACCTGCCCCCCGGCGACAACCTCCTCCAGCGCCGGGTCGCGCGTCTTCCACCAGAGGGCGCAGAGGGCGTCCACCGAGTCGGGGTTCTTGAGCGAGTGGATCGCGCGGCGCGCGGTGTCCCGCACCGTCGCGTCCGGATGGTTCATGGCGGCGCACAGGACCGGGACCGTTTCGGGGCCGGCGTCCTCCGCGAGCCGCCGGCAGGCCTTGCGCTGCAGTGCCGTCCCAAGCACGGGGACGGTGCTCTGCAGTTGGCGCTCGCACTGCCTGACTTCTTCCTCGCGCATGCCGGAACAGCCTCCCTAAGGTTCTTCCACGGGACGCGCCTGCAGGGCCGCATACCATTATGCCCGTTTTTGGGGCGGGTGTCCATCCGGCGCGTCCAGCCCGGGGGAGGCTCTGGGGGTTGGGGGGGGGAGGGGAAGCGCGGGATGACCGCGGAATGTGCGCGGTTCTGGAAAGGGGTGCGCCACGCGGACCGAAGAGCAGTCCCCCCCGGGCCGCATGGTTTCGTAAACATCCGCCTGGCGCAGCGTCCCGGCAAGCCCCCGCATGCCGTCAGCCCCCCGGCGGGGCGGGGCGGGCGCCGGGCACGGTGCGGACGGTTTCCAGCCGCAGCTCCCCGCGGGGGCCGTCGGCGCGGACGATGAGCACGTCGCGCGGGGCGCCGGAGAGGTTTTCCAGCGCGAAGCCGCCGTCCGCGGCCGGGGTCACGCGGACGCTGTCCACGCCGAAGCCCAGGCCGCGCGCGGGGTCGAGGTACACGTCGCCGTAGTGGTCGCGGATGCGGTTGCGGGCCTCGGCGGCGGCGCCGTTGCCCCAGTCGTAGATGGTGAACTCGCCGATGCCCTCGCCGTCGCCGCCCGCCGCGCCGCCGTGGCCGTAGTTCTCCATGGTGAAGCCGTGGTCCGCCGGGCCGAAGAAGGGCCACACCTTCTCCCACAGCCGCTTCGCCCGGGGGTTTTCCGGGCAGTACATCATGACGAAGGAGGACTTGAGCGCGGCGACGCCCCGCTCGAAAAGCTCCGCCTCGCCGGTGGCGCGGTAGTAGTCGAGGAACAGCTCGGCGAAGAGGCACTGGCGCGAGTCGTTCCACTCGCCGTCGCAGTTCATGACGCCGAAGCCGCCCAGCGCGGGGATGTGGATGAACGGCGGCTGCCACGTCTGCTGGAGCATGGACAGCTCGTCCAGGGTGCGCCGCCCCCACGCGAGCCAGCGCGGGTCCCCCGTGGCGCGGTGGGCCGCGAGCAGCGCCTCGGCGGTCCAGAACATGGAGAAGCTGCACTGCTTGTGCAGGGCGTTGCGGGGGATCTTCTTCCCGACGAACTCGTCGCGGCCCCAGCCGCAGCAGGACCAGAAGGTCTCGAAGTCCTCCCAGCGGCCCTGGGGCACGGCGTCGGCGAGGAGGGCGTCGAGCGCGCGGAGCGCGGCGTCGCGGTACTTCGCCTTGCCGGTCACGTCGGCGAGTTTCAGCAGGAAGGTGGCGCTCATGCTGTTCTCCGGCGAGTCGCGCAGGATGTCATGGGGCTTCTGCGTCTCCGGATGCAGCCACGCGGGGAAATACCCCCTGTCGTCCTGGAGGGTCAGCAGGCGGTCGCCGTAGGCGCGGGCGTGGTCCAGCAGCCGGGGGTCGGGGTCCAGCTCCCCGTGCCAGCGCAGCATGAGCAGGCAGGTCCAGCTCGCGTCGAGGACGTGGAACCACTGGTCCGTCACGCCGCGCTCCCAGGGCACGCGGTTGGAGTTCATCCAGCGGCCCGTCGCCCAGCCCTTCGACCGGTTCACCTTCTTCCCGTCAACCTCCACCTTCTCCATCTCCGTGCCGTAGACGCCGGGGAAGAGGCCGTCGGTCCTGGGCGCGGCGAGGGCGAGTTCCTTGGTCAGGTTCGCCTTTTCCGCGAGCGCCGCGTCGTTGGTGCGGCGCGCGAAGCGCAGCACGCCGGACGCCCCGCGCAGGGAGGAGAACCATGCCTGGTTCCAGATGGAGAGGAACTCGCGCATGTCCACGGGGCCGGGATGGTTGGGCGACTGGGTGACGTTGACGATGAAGGCGGGCGCGCCCACGCGGCGGCCGTCGAGGTCGAACTCCTGCCACACGGCGTCCTTCCACGTGTCGAAGGCCCACGCGTAGGTGTGGCGGACATAGGCGTCCATGGGCACCGTCAGCGGCTCGCCCTTTTCAAACAGCGGGTGGCCGTGGCGCCGCCAGAGGAAGCGCGCCGCGTCGTGCCAGGGGTTCACCGGGTCCTCCGGCGCGTCGCGGAGGGCCGCATAGAAGCCCAATTGCACCGTGCCCGGCCCCAGCACCATGCCGGGCTTCTTCTCGTAGAGCACATGGGTGTAGATGTTCGTAAGCGACATGCCCACGGTGAGCGTGCGGCGGGGCGCGTCGAGGTCGAGGAACCACGGGGCGCCCGGCGTCTTGCCGCACAGGTCGAGGTCGGGAATGAGGGTCAGCACGCGCCCGCCCTTCGCGGCGATCAGCGCGGGCGACCGGAACACATGCTGCGCGGCGCAGTCGCCGTCGCGCGGCGAGAGGTGGGGCGTCCACCAGAAGTCCGGGCCGAAAAGCGCCTCCACCGGCACCGACAGCTCGTCCAGCGGCGTTTCGCGGTCCGGCGCCCAGGTCAGGCGCACGTGCCGCCACGCGCCATCCACCACGTCGGACACTTCCACCGCCGGCGCGCCCAGCGCCTCCGGCGCGG
>Ga0123329_1001948_pt1 | contig 18714 bp, 19 predicted proteins | sample BioC12SIPDNA_FD_89703 | JGI IMG/M metagenome (GOLD analysis project Ga0123329, IMG submission 89703) | Anaerobic biogas reactor microbial communites from Washington, USA - Biogas_R1_B C12 SIP DNA | ecosystem: Engineered > Bioreactor > Anaerobic > Unclassified | place: Washington, USA | collected...
AACTGATCAAGGCGACGAAGTGGCCGGCGGCGCGCCAACGCATCGACGACTACCGGGCCTCGTTCGGCGGCGGCGAAGAAGTGGCGAGCCTGTCGCGCCAGCTCGAGGCCGCCATGAAAGAGTATCGCGATGTGGACATCATGAGCACCAGCGAACAGATACGCTCGTACATGACCCTCGGTCTCTGGGACAAGGCGCGGCAGGCCTCCGAGCAACTGGCCGCCAAGTATCCCGACAATCCCGAGGCTCAGAAGATCGAGCACGTGGTGCTCATGGAAGAGGAGGAGCACAGAAAAGAGGATCGCCTGCGGCTGTACCGGGAGATCGAGCACCTGGTCAACCGCAAGCACTACCGGGACGCCAAGCGGACGGCGGAGGCGTTGCTGGATCGCTATCCTGAGAGCCCCGAGGCGGCAACGCTCCGGGGGCAGATGGACGAGCTGTCGCGAAACGCCGACATCGAGACGCGCCGCGAGATGGAAACGCAGATTATCGAGTACACCAAGCAGAACCGCCACCGCGAGGCCTACGAGCTGGCGGCCATGCTGATGGAACAGTATCCGGAGTCGCCGCAGGCCGTGGCCCTGGCCGATACGATCGACCGCCTCCGCGAGAAGGCCGGCATCAACTGACGGTCGTAGACGCCGTTGGCGTAGGCTACAGGAGGCGGTTCGCAGGCATGTCTCCACAGAAAACCGACACCCGGCTGCCTTGCGGTGGCCGGGTGTCGCTGTTGTGACGCATGGTTCGGTGGGCGGTGCCTCACTGTGGCGGCGGGGCCGGTTGCGGCTGGACGCCGAGTTGGCGTTCCATATTGGCCCTGAATCGGGCCATCTGACGCTGAGCGATGTCGTTGGTGAATTCCAGTATCCGGGCCTTCTCCTCCTCGGACATCCGTTCCTGGTTCATCTGCATGACTTCCATCCAAATGCGGCCGGGATTCTTGGGCTGCGCGGGCAGGCCCGCCGCCAGGCGCTCGGCCTCCATCCGCTTGCGAAACTCTTCGCCGGCCTTCCGCAGGTACTCGTCCCGCTTATCCTCCGGTTGGGCGAAGTAGCCGTCGATCATCGCCATCGACTCTTGCCGCAGCTTGTCGAAGGAGGCCTCCATATAGGCGCGTTCCCGCTCAGCGTCTGGGTCATCGGCCTCCTGGTTGGCCAACTGCTCGGCCGAGGCCCGGGCCCGCTCCGCGAGCATCTCCTCGGGCGTCTTCGGCGTTTCCGGGGCCGAGTCGGTCCCGGCGGCTGGTTCGATCGTGGCTTCCGGATTCGTCTCGGGCGCCGCTGGTTCCGCCGCAGGCTCTACGGCGACGATTTCCGGGCTCGGCTGCTCGGCCGCCATGACCGCCGGGGCCGCCGGCGACGACGCAAGGGTTGCCGACCGCTGCGACCACGTCCAGATGCCCCAGGCCACCGCGGCGAGGGCCAACGCCCCGGCCGCGCCGCTCAGCACCAGCATCGCCGAACTGAACCGTGAACGTCCCTGACTCATCGTCTTGTCTCCCTATCCCAGCGAGGCCCTGAGGCCGCTTCGGCCCCTGTGGCCGGACGGCCCTCGGCCGGGGCACTGGTCCCGCCGCTGCGCGGCCGGCTCAGCAGCGCCGACAGAGGCCACTCGAGGGCGGTCTTTCGCTCTCGTGCCCTCTCGCGTGCGGCAAACCGCCGACGCACATCATTTTACAACGGCCGCGGGTGTCCGCACAAGACGGCATTGTGGTTCGCTGCCGACCGAAGCCCTGTCCGTCACGCGCCCTCTCAGGGCTGACCGGTCGGCGGAGCGCTGGGCGGCGGGCCGCCGGGCGCATCCATCAGCGTCTTCATGCGATCCAGTTGCACCTTGACCATGTCCTGGATGTAGGCGTCGAGCTTCTGCCGCTCTTCGGCATTCATTCGCTCGCCGAGCATCTTCATGAACTCCTCGTTCACCTTCTGCGGATTGCGGATTTCTGCCGGCAGTTTGGCGGCCTTGCGATCGGCGAAGAGTTGGGTCATGAACTCCCGGTTCTTCTCCACCAGGTAATCGTACCGTCCCTCGGCCGGACACTCGAAGTAGCCGTCGATGGTGGCCATGATCATGGCCTTGTAGGCGTCGAAACGGTCGGCCCAGAAGGTGCGTTCGGCTTCGTCCTGTTCGGCGGCGCGGCTGGCCTCATCGGCCCGGCGCTGAACCGATTCCTCGGCCTTGCGGGTCAGAAGCTCTTCGGGCGTAAGGGGTTCCGGCGGAACGTCGGATGCGGCCGCTGGGGGCTCGCTCGCCGGGTCGGCGACGTCGGCAGTCATCGTGCCGGAGGTCGTCGGGGCGGCGTCGGGCTGGGGCTGTTTCGAGGCAGTGCCTCCGGCATCGGCGACCGGCGACGCCGGGACGTTCCCGGGCGGCGCTTCGACTGCTATGGGAGCAGGCGAGGGGCTCCCTCGCCCGCCAGCGTACCAGATGTGCCAGCCGCCCCATAGTGCTCCCTCGACGACCAGTACGCCCAGGGCCCCGAGCATCGCCCAGTGCCAACCACGCCACCCGGACTGTCTCGTGTCCATGTTGCGTCTCCCGCCTCAAGCCGCGTCTCCTGTCTGCGACGGTCGCAGTGCCGCATCGGGGAGTCAACGGTTGGGGCTTTCTTTGGCTTCCGCGGTTTTCGATACAGAAAACCGTCGGCCCGTGTGAGTTTGACTAAAGTCTACAGCATTTCCGTCCGACACTCCATAGGCGGCCGAATCCGTTCTCTGCACCGGCCCGCACGTCACCTCATGCTGGGGATATACGCATGCTGCGTCATCTGACCATGGCCGACTTCGTCCGCTTGCTGCTGGCCTGTGCCGCGCTGGTTACGGCCATTGCCGCTCACGGACTGGTCAAAGGGTTGTAGCGTCGCACCGCGAGAACATCGACTCACCGGCCAGGCCTACAGGATCAGGCACCGGGGGAGCTTGCAAGGAGGAAGCCCGTGCGGATCAGTCCGTGGCGGGCTTCTCTGTTTTCGGTGCATCGCCGGCGCCGCCGGCCGGTCCGGACGCCGCAGCGCCGCCGTCCAGTGCGGCCAGGGCGCGTGTCGCCTCGTCCGGAAAACCGAATTGCCGTTCCAACTCCGCCGCCCGGCCGAGTTCGTACCGGGCCGAGCTGACTTTCCTTTCCTGGGCGGCCTTCAGCCCGGCCTTCAGCGCCTGCTGCCACGCCTCCTTGCGCTCGGCCATGCGTTCGGCCCGGAGCATCGCCACGAAATTGAACGCCACCTCGGGACGGCTGTCGTGGCCGCTGTGAGGCAAGCGCTCGATGTTCAGATTCGTGAACTTCAGCGACTTGAAGTGCTTCTCGGCCGCATCGGTCTCGGCCAGAACGACGTCCAGATCGCGGTCGCCGATGACGATGGAGACGGGCATGTCTCGGGCTCGCCCGGGATTCGGCGGCAGCAGACGTCGGTCGAAGTTGCCCGAGCGGATGCAGATGCCGGCGTACCGTTGGGGATCGGCCAGTCCTGTGTAGTAGGCGATCCATGAGCCGCCGCTCGACCCGGTCAGGACGACGAGCTTCGGATCGACGGTGTACCGCGTTGAGAGGAGGGCGACGCTCTGGCGCACGGCCTCGGCGTCGGCCCGCAGGTCGGCCAGAATCTTGGCGGCGTCGCGGACGTAGTGCGGCACCTTCGTGTCGCCGGCGTCGCGCGACCAGGCGTCCATTTGTCGCCGGGCTTCGACGCGATCCTGCGGCGGGCCGCGAACGCCCCAGGTGTCGGGCGCCAGGACGATGAGGCCGCGTGCCTCGCCGAGCCGCCAGAGTTTCATGATGTTGCCGCGGCCCACGCCGGCCGCCGTGAAGTCCACCAGCAGCGGCATCGGCTGCCCGGCCTTGTAGGTGGTGGGGACATAGAAACTGATCGGGCGGCGTGTCTGCGGCTCGGTGGTGTGGACGATCTTGCCCACGATGGTCGAGTCGAGCGACGGCAGGTCCGCCTCGGGCGGCAGGTCTCCCTGGTCGTCCTGATCCTCGGCGGGGGCGGCCTGTGCAGGCGGAGCGGCCTCGGAGGGCGTCGCCGGGGCCGCGGGGGTTGCTGGTTCAGGGGGCGCAGCCGGCTGGGCGACCTCGGCGGCGGGCGCGCGCGGGGCCGGCGACGCAGGCGACGGATCGGCGAACGTTGTTGTGGCAGCGATGAAGGCGACAATCAGCGTCGCGATGGCGCATCGCATGGCAGGGGTTCCTCCTTGGTGTCTGTCCGAACCCATTGTATCCTACGGTTCGTTGACACCTTGGAGCAACAGAATTACAATGCGTGCGTTCACGGAACTCATTGGGGGCAGCGCACTTGAGAGGGATCATTGTCCTGACGGCGCTGGTGGTCGGATTCGGGGCCGATGCGTTGCTCGGCCAGGACGGCGAGTCGGAGGCGCCGCTGGTGAGCGAGGTGTCGCGGCCCGAGGGGCCGGCCGTGCCGCCGCGCGCGTCCGAACCGGCCCCGGCGGCGCCTGCCGTCGAACCGGCCGCCGGGACATCCGCTCCAGGGGCGACGGGCGACCTGGTGATTGACCGGCAGGGGCAGCGTCTGACGATTGCCGGGACGATCACCGGGACGACGGGGCTGATCGAACTGGGTGCGACGAGCAACGCGCGGCGGACGTTCCTGGCGGCCGTGAAGGTGTCGGCGCCGCCGAGTCGCATTGCCGAGGCCATGAAGGCGCTGGGGGTCGAGTCGGGGCAGGTGCCCGTGGCGGACGTGGCGTCGCAGACGGCGACGGAGCCCAAGGGCCGCCGGGTCCGGCTGATCCTTCATTGGGATGCCGAGGTCGATGGCGGCACGGTGCCGAGGCAGGCGCCGCTGGAGCACCTGTTCTGGAACCGGTCGCGCGGCGAGCCGCTGCCGGAGTCGTCTTGGGTGTATGCCGGCGGCTCGACCGTGGGGCGCGACGACCTGGGCGGGACGTTGTTTGTCGGCGACCTGTCGGGCAGCGTGGCGACGATCAACCGCATGGACACCAGCGCCCTGTTCTACTACGGCGGCCCGGTGGGTTCCGCGGCCTCGTGGTACGCCAACACGAACTTGACGGTCAAGGACGGCATGGCGTGCCGCCTGGAAGTGCTCGTTCTGCCTCCGGCGGCGGGTCGAGACGAGGCGCCGCCGCCCGACGGGGGGGCGGAGGAGCCCCCGGTTCCTGCATCCGAGGCGACGCCGCCTGCGCCCGGGGAGGATGCGGCCCCGGAGGCCGGGCGTGACAGCGCCGACGAGGCCGTCCCGTCGCCAGCGGGCGACGGCAAGCCGCCTGTGCCGGAGGCTGCGACCGAGGCGGAGCCTTTGCCGCCGTCGCAGGGGCCTGCCGCGGAGACCAAGCCTTCGGACGCGGCGCCGGTGGCGCCGGCGACACAGGGAGAATGACGATGGGGAGTTCCTGCCGCACGGCGCTCTATCCGGGGACGTTCGATCCGCCGACGTTCGGCCATGTGGACATCATCCGCCGCGGGGCGGCGATGTTCGATGAGCTGGTGGTGGCGGTGGGGGAGAATCCGGCGAAGAAGCCGCTGCTGACGGTGGCGGCGCGGATGGAGTTGCTGCGTGAGCTGGCCGGTGGGCTCGGCACGGTGCGCGTCGAGAGCTACGAAGGGTTGACGGTGGACTATGCGGCACGGTGCGGCGCGACGGTGCTGCTGCGAGGCCTGCGGTCGGTGACGGATTTCGATTACGAGTCGCGTCTGGCGTTGACGAACCGGGCCCTGACGGGGGTGGAAACAGTGTTCGTCCCGGCAGACGCCCAGTACGCGTTCATCTCGGGGAGCCTGGTGCGCGACGTGGCGCGGCTGGGCGGCGACATCACGTCGATGGTTCCCGCCTGCGTGGCCGAGGCGGTCCGGGCGGCGATGAAACGACGGTAGATGACCTGAATGCCGCGCCGCTCAGGCTTTGCGCCGGCGAAGCAGCACGGCCAACCCGCCCACGGCCATCAATCCCATCGATGCCGGTTCTGGAATAGTCGTGCCCGAGACTGTCACGTTGTCGAAGTGTACGGTGAATGCGGTGGTCGTCATATCGGTGGTTGTCGCGCGAATGGCGAAGGCGGCGTTGTTGTTGGCACTCGTGATGGCGGACAGGTCCAGAGTGAAGGTGTTGAAGATCTGGTTGCCGAAGGTGAAGTCCGCGGCGTCCACCCAGCCATCACCGGTATCATATTGCCATGTCCAGTGACGGCCGATGCCGAGGCCGTCGGGCCGGCGGATGTCGAGTGAAACAACGATATTCCGATACCTGCTTGTCGGCAGTTCCCAGTGGAGTCCACTGCCCAGGGCCCCATTGGATGTCACGCAGTAGTAGTCCTGAGAGACAAGGCCGGTGTAGGTGGCTCCACCGACGAGTGCCTGAGCACCCACGCCCGCGGTGGGTGTGGCCTTGATCTTCTGTTCTCCGGTGGGATAGGTCCAAGCCGTGATAACGTCGGCAGAGGCCGTCGACGCAGTCGCCAGAGCGGTTACCGCCAACACCAAGCTCATACGTGCCATCAAGATGATCGTCTTGTTCATTGTCTACCCCCCATTCTTCGCCTACAGGCCAGCGGCGCCGTCCATGACGGCCGTGCCGACTGCAGAATATACACTACGGCTGCACACAAAGCAACTCGATCCCCATTCATGAGTATTGCTATCAGGTTCACGGCGGGTCGTAGCCGCTGCCGCCGAACGGGTGGCATCGCATGATGCGCCAGAGGCCCTTGGCGGCGCCTCGCCACGGGCCGTACTTGCGGACGGCTTCGATAAAGTATTGGCTACACGTGGGTTGGAAGCGGCAGAAGCGTCCGAGGAAAGGCGACAGCGTCCATTGGTAGAGCCTGACGGCGGCAATCATGGCTGCGGCCGCGACGGCGCGGGTGCCGCGGCGGAGGGAGCGGGCCAGGGGCATCATGGGTCGGGTGTCCGGTTTTGCGGGGCGGCCGTTTTGCCGGCACTGTTGCGCTTCTGTTTGGCGTCGGCGCGGGCGATGGCGGTCCGGGCCACCTGGAGGAGCGACTCGCGCAGCCGCGTCAGAGACCACGCGGCAACGTTCCTCGGGACGACGATCAGGTCGTATCCTTCGGGCAACTCGTGCCGTGACAGGCGGAACGCCTCGCGCAGGAGCCGCTTGATGCGATTGCGGCAGACGCTGTTGCCGTGCTTGCGGCCGACGCTGAGGCCGATGCGGGTGATGGGTTGGCCGGTCCTGCGGGCGTAGACAACGATCCGCGGGTCGGCGGCGCTGGCGCGGAGGGCGTAGGTGGATCGGAAGTCGCCCTGTCGGACCAGGCGGCGCGTCTTGGGAAAGGTGAACCGCGGAGGTTGGGTGTCGCCGTGGGCAGGGGTCATTTCAGGCGTCTGCCGGCCTCTCGCCACAGGTCGGTGGTATCGGTGGGCCCGTGGTGCCGCGGCACGGGGCGGAATCGGCGCAGCACGAGGGCCACGACGACTACGAGGACAATCAGCCCGAGAGTCAGCATGAGGCCGTGCGTGGCCAGGGTCCGGACGAAGCTCTCGCGGGTCTTCTCGGAGGCTTGCGAAGGCCTGCCGTCGGAGTCGGCGTCGGAGGAGGCGGGTCGGGCGGCGGACTCGGCAGCCCTGAGCGTCGCGTTGTCGCGGCGATCGGGGGCTCCGTCATCGGACGTGTCGCCGCGGTCGGCCGCCTCGGCGCTGGACGGGGTCTCGCCGTCGCGGTCGGCATCGGAGGCGGACTCCTCGGCCTCGTCGGCAGCGGCATCGCGCACCGCTGCGGCCGCAACAGGTCGGGGAGAGAGGTTGCCGCTGAGATCCTGCACTTGGACCAGGGCGTAAATCATGCAGAACAGGCCGACGATGACCAGTGCGGCAGCGACGGCGATGCTGAGATGGTTTCGGCTCACCGATGCCTCCCTGTCCGTGGACCATGGCTCCGTCGCGATGGCGCGGCCCCGCCGCCGGCCTTCGCGGCACATCGAAGACGACCGCATTATAGACTCGCGTCGCGGGAAACTCAACCGGATGCCGGCGCCTCGGGCTCGGCGGCGCGCGCCCGCCACAGGTCGGCAATGCGCTGGGCGGTGCGGTCGGGCGACTCGTTCGGGGGCACGTCGATCCAGCGGACGAGGGCGAGCGACCGCAGGTGGGTCATCTGTCGCCGTGCGAAGAGGCGTGTGTTCTTCTTGATTTCGTCGGCGACACGTCCGTCGGGGAGCCTTCCCTGGAGGCAGTCGATCATCTCGCGGTAACCGACCGCGGCGGCGGCCTCGGAGGACATGCCCCGCGGATCGACGGTGAGGCGTCGGACCTCATCGGCCAGTCCGTGGGCGATCATGCGGTCCACGCGGTCGTCGATGCGTCGGTGGAGGTCGTCGCGCGTTCGCCGCAGGGCGGCCACCCATGGCCGCAGGTCGGGTCGGGGGGCGTCGAACTGGCGTTGCTGCGTGGAGATAGGTTGCCCGGTGAGCTCGTGGACTTCCAGGGCGCGGACGATGCGGCGGAGGTCGTTGGGGTGAATGCGTCGGGCGGCCTGAGGATCGACGTCGGCCAGCCGGGCGTGCAAGGCGACTGTGCCGTGGCGGTCGGCCTCGTCGGCCAGTCGGGCGCGGATTGCGGCGTCGGCGCCGGGGCCTTCGAACAGGCCGAACACGAGGGCCTTGAGGTAGAGCACCGTGCCGCCGGAAACGATGGGCAATCGGCCGCGCGAGACGATGTCGGCGACGGCGGCCTCGGCGGCCTGGGCCCATCGGGCGGCCGAAAAGCGTTCCCAGGGGTCCACGACGTTGAGCAGATGGTGCGGCACGCTGCGGCGGTCGGCCTCGGCGGCCTTGGCGGTGCCGATGTCCATGCCGCGGTAGACCTTCATGGAATCGCAACTGACGATTTCGCCGTCGAGTTGGCGCGCCAGGGCCAGGGCGACGCGCTCTTTGCCCGAGGCGGTCTGGCCGAGGACGACGAGGAACTCCGGTGCGGCAGCGGTCATGGGGGTGTTCTAGTCGTGGGGAGCGGCAAAGTCAAGGGGAGGGTTGGGGTTGTGGGGAGGGTTGGGTTGTGGTGAGCAGCGGACGTCGTGTCGCGGGTTCGAGGGGCGCGGTGTAAGGAGGGCCTCCGCTCGACCCTCACCGCCCCTCGCTGAAAGCTCGGGGCACCTCCCCCTGGAAGGGGGAGGGGGCGGCTGGGAGGTTTCTTCGTACGGGGGGCGGCGCGGCGGGGGAGGCTTGAATCCCTGTGGGTTTGTGGCTACAGTGGTGGGCGTTGCAGGACGCGAAAGGAGCGGGCCATGAGGCATTGGGCTTGGGCGTGTGCGATGGTAGTGCTGGGCGGGGCGCTGGCGGCCGGGTGCGTGCAGGTGAAGGAGCCGCTGGTGAACTTCGACACGAGCGGCAACGGCGGCTCGCGGCCGGATACGCAGGTCCGATCGACCGACAGCGAGGAAGTTCAGTCGCTGAAGCAGCGCGTGGTGGAACTGGAGAAGCAGTTGTCCGACGCGCGGCAGAAGGCCGAGGAGGAGAAGGGCCGCCGCAAGGTGTCCGAGAAGCGGGTGGACCAGCTCGAAGACCAGGTCGAGGACATGCAGAAGCAGATCGGAAGCCTGCGCGAGCAGTTGCGGAAATCCTACGGCGGATAGGCATCAAGGGGGGGAGCACGTCATGCCGCTGATCACGTTGCTGACGGACTTCGGCCAGGAGTCGGTGTTCCCGGCGGCCATGAAGGGCGTCATCCTGGGCCTCTGTCCTGAGGCCCGGATCGTGGACATCACGCACGCGGTGCCGGAGCACGACATTGTGGCCGGCAGCTACGCGCTGTATGCCGTTCATGATCGTTTTCCGGCCGGGACGATTCACGTGGCCGTGGTGGACCCCGGGGTGGGGACGGTGCGTCGGATTCTGGCCGTGGAGATGGAGGGCCGGGTGTACCTGGTACCGGACAACGGGTTGATGTCGTTCATCCTGAAGGCGTCAGCGCCGGACCGGGTGTTTGCGGTGGAGAACCGCCGCCTGATGGCCTCGCATATCTCGCCGACATTTCATGGCCGCGACGTGTTTGCGCCCGTGGCGGCGCATCTGGCCAGCGGCACGGCGATCGAGGAGGTGGGGCCTCGCGTCCATTCGATTGTGCGTCTGGACATCTCGTCGCCTCGTCGCACGGAGGACGGCATCGCCGGCGAGATCATCGCGGTGGACCGTTTCGGGAACCTGGTGACGAATGTTCCGGAGAGCATGCTGCCGCCGGAGGGGCCGATGCGTGCGGCCATGGCCCTGAGGATTTCGGGGACGACCATCGAGGGGCTTCACCGGACGTACGCGGAGGTGCCGCTGGGGCGGCTGGTCAACTATATCGGCAGCGCTGGACTGTTGGAGATCGGCCGGAACCGGGCCTCGGCCCGCGACGTGCTCGGGGCCGGCGTGGGGCATCCCCTGAAGATTGTCTTTGGAGCGCAGCATGGCGGATGACCCGTTGCTCGGGCACTCGCTGGACGACCTGCGGCGACTGGACGCCGCCTTCGTCTGGCACCCGTTCACCCAGATGGCCGAGTACGCCGACCCGCTCGTGATCGTGGCCGGCGAGGGCAACTATCTGATCGACGCCCGGGGCCGGCGGTACCTGGACGGCGTGTCGAGCCTGTGGTGTAACGTTCACGGGCACCGGCGGCCGGAAATCGACGCGGCCATCGGCGCGCAACTCGGTCGCGTGGCTCACACGACGTTGCTGGGGCTGTCGAGCCCGCCGTCGATTGAGCTGGCGCGGCGTCTGGCGGCCCTGACGCCCGGCGACCTGAACCACGTGTTCTACAGCGACAGCGGCTCGACGGCCGTCGAGGCCGCGCTGAAGATCGCTTACCAGTATCACCAGCAGAAGCGCGAGGCCGAGCCCGAACGGCGGCGGTTTGCGGCACTGGCCAACGCCTATCACGGGGACACGCTCGGATCGGTGTCGGTCGGCGGGATCGACCTGTTCCACCAGGTGTATCGGCCGCTGCTGCTGGACGTGGTGCGCGTGCCGTCGCCGCACTGTTACCGTTGCCCGCTGGGGCTGGACCGTGCGACGTGCGGCCTGGCGTGCGCCGACGCGATGGACCGGGTGCTGGACACTCACGCCGGCGAGCTGGCGGCGGTTGTGGTGGAGCCGCTGGTGCAGGGGGCGGCAGGCATCCTGGTGCATCCCGAGGGGTACCTGGCCCGTGTGCGTCGGGCGTGCGACCGGGTGGGATGCCTGATGATCGCCGACGAGGTGGCCGTGGGCTTTGGCCGCACGGGACGCATGTTCGCCTGCGAGCACGAGCAGGTGACGCCCGACCTGATGTGTCTGGCCAAGGGCATCACGGGCGGCTATCTGCCGCTGGCGGCGACGGTGGCGAGCGACGGGGTGTACGAGGCGTTTCTTGCGCCGCGGTCGGCGTGCCGCACGTTCTACCACGGGCACACGTATACGGGGAACGCCCTGGCGGCTTCGGCGGCGCTGGCGGGGCTGGACATTTTCGAGCGGGAGCGGGTGATCGAAGGGTTGGCGGCCAAGATAGGGCGGCTGGCCGACCGGCTGCGCGATGTGGCCGCCATGGGGCACGTGGGGCAGGTGCGTCAGCGCGGGCTGATGGTGGGCATCGAACTGGTGGCCGAGAAGACGACGAAAGAGCCGTATGCGTATGAGCGTGCCATCGGCGACAAGGTCTGCGCGGCGGTACGTTCGAAGGGCGTGATTCTGCGGCCGCTGGGCGACGTGGTGGTGCTGATGCCGCCGCTGTCGATGTCGGACGACGAGATCGACCTGCTGGTCGGTGCGGCGGCCGAGGCGATCCGGGAGGTGACGGAAGCGTGAGTCGCCAGGCACCGGGCATCTTCGTTACCGGAACGGACACGGACGTGGGCAAAACGGTCGTGGCGGCGGGGCTGGTCGCGGCCATGAAGCGGGCCGGGTACAACGTGGGCGTGATGAAGCCTGTGGCGACGGGGGGCGTGCGGCGGCGCGAGGGGCTCGTGAGCGAGGACGCCGAGTTCCTGGCCCACGTGTGCGACGCGCCGGAGCCGCTGCATGTCATTTCGCCGATCGTGTTGCGCGAGCCGCTGGCGCCGACGGTGGCCGCGCGGCGGGCGGGCGTGGCGATTGATCTGGAGCTTGTGTGGAAGGCGTGGGCCGAGATTCTTGCGGCCCACGACGTGACGGTGGTCGAGGGCATTGGCGGGCTGATGACGCCCATTGCCGAGGGCTATCGCGTGGCGGATCTGGCGGCGGCGCTCGCTCTTCCGCTGGTGGTGGTCGCGCGGCCGAACCTGGGGACGATCAACCACACGATCCTGACGGTCGAGGCGGCGCGGGCCAGGGGGCTTGCGGTCAAAGGCATCATCATCAACGGCCTGGACGCCGACACGGCGGGTGTTGCCGAAGAGACCTGCTCCGGCGAGCTGGCCCGCGAGACGGGCCTGCCGGTGCTGGCCATCGTGCCCAGGGACAGCGAGACCGATCCGCGCAAGCCGTCGCTCGGGGAGGCGGTGGTGGAGGCGTGCGCGACGATCAACTTCCGGACGTTGCTGCGGGGGTAGGTGCGCGGTAACGAGGGAGTGCGAATAACAGCACACATGTGGGAGGCGTCATGCGAGCGTGCTTCGAATCGTTACGTGACGGCTTCCTCGCTCTCCCACTGTGGACGCAGGTGCTGATTGGCTGTTGGGTCGGGGTGGTGGCGGTTGTCGTCGGCTTGATTGTACGTCACTATCGCAGACGTGCCCGGAGTCGTCGGCTGCGACGCAAGGCTCGATTGCTGGTTCTGGAAGGCAAGATCTCGACGGCACTTGAGACCTACGTGGAGGCCGAGATGCTGTGGGCTATCGGAACGCCCTATGATCACGGTCGCGAAGACGACATGCGTGATGTGCTGGTTGGCATGTGGTTGGAAATAAGCGGAGTATGTGATTCCATGGACGTCAACGAAGGCGTCAAGGAACTGAGTCTGAGCCTTTCGGGCTTGGACGCGATCGACGCTATACCTATGGGGCCTTTTCAAGGCACCCGGGGCAAGAGACTCTGGGTTGGCCAAGAGGCGGTTCGCCTTGACAAGGCGGTCGCCGACGTGAGATCCAGGCTGCGCGAGAGGGTCATGCAGGTGGCTCGCGACATGGCTGCCCCTTGATGAGGCTCGGGAACTGCGTCAAGCGGCCATGGCACCGGGCCGCAGTGACGGGGAAGCGCTGAGCATCGGGAGGAATCGCCCGTGGCGCTGGAGTTCGACGGCAACAAGTACCGCCAGGCGTCGGCGCATCAGAAGGAGTGGGGTGCGCGGCTGATCGACGAATTGGAGCTTCGCGGCGCCGAGCGCATCCTCGACCTAGGCTGTGGCGACGGCGTGCTGACCGCTCGCCTGGCCGACCTTGTGCCTCGCGGATCGGTTCTGGGCATCGATGCCTCGGCCGGCATGATCGAGGCGGCGCGGGAGCATTGCAAGGCGAACCTGGCGTTTGAACGGAAGGATATCGACGACATCGACTTCGCGAACGAGTTCGACGTCGTCTTCTCGAACGCCACGTTGCACTGGGTGAAGGATCATCGGCACCTATTGGCCAACGTTGTGCAGGCGCTGCGTGGCGGCGGGGTGGCTCGATTCAACTTCGCCGGCGACGGCAACTGTGGGCATTTTGTCGCCGTGGTCCGCGAGGTGATGGCTCGCGAGGTGTTCGCCAAGTTGTTTCGCCGTTTCGCGTGGCCGTGGTACATGCCGCCGGTGGCCGATTACGAGCGGCTGGTTGCGGAGTGCGGCTTTGCGGAGGCACGTGTCTGGGGCGAAAATGCGGACCGGCATTTCGCGGACGCGGCGGCCATGGTCGCGTGGATCGATCAGCCGAGTATCGTGCCGTTTCTGGCGCACTTGCCGGAGGCGCTGCGGCAAGAGTTTCGCGATGCCGTGGTGGACGGCATGATCGCGGCATCGCGGCAAGCCGACGGTCGCTGCTTCGAGACGTTTCGTAGCGTGAACCTTGTGGCACGAAAGGCTGTCAATCGAACGTGACGGCGAAGGAGGCTTCGTCGGGCAGTGAGGGCAAGGGGATGGGGCGGAGGCCGTCGGCGACGTGGCGGCGGAGGGTGAGGAGCCAGACGGTTCGCGGGGCGGGGCGGCCGCCGAGGGCTTCGTAGCTCAGGCCGAGGGCCAGGCGTCCGTCCCGGGTCAGCCGCGACCAGAGCGGAGTGCGGCGAATCCAGACCGGGGCGGTCGGCGTGACCAGGAGCGGCTGCTCGGGCGGCGACCGGTCCATGAGCGGTTCGGCGAGCAGCGTGCGTCCGTCGCCGTCGATGTCGATGGTGAGCCACAGGCCCTCTGCCGTCTCGGCATCGAGCAGAATGTAGAGGCGGTTGTCGGCCTCGCGGAATTCCAGTTGCACGCCTCCCAGGTCCAGGGTTCGCTGGCTGCCGTCGTCGGCCTCGTCGCCGGTCTCCTCGCCGTCCTCATGCTGGTCCGCCGCGGTGCCGTTCTTCTCGCCCTTCTCTTCCTTCTTGTCCTTGCCTTTCCTGTCACCGCCCTTGTTGGCCTGCGCGTCGCCGTCCTTGCCGGTCTTCGGTTGCGGGGCGTCGGGGCGGACCGGGTAGACAATCTGCGTGCGGGAGCCGCTGAGGCGAACAACGGCGACAGGCGGCCGGTCGGGGCGGTCGGCCTGGGACCATCGGGCCAGGGCGACGAGCCGCCGGACGGTGGGGTCGGGCGAGTCGGCCAGTTGTCCGTGCAGGGCGATGGCCTCGGCGGGCTCGATGCCGCGGGAGGTCTCGCGGTGACGCAGCCACTGGTGCGTCAGGCTGTCGTGGTCGAGGGCGGCGGGGGCCTGTTCCTGGATTTCCTTGCGGATGAGGTCGTAGGCGCCGGGGTTCATGGCGGGCGGGTCGCCCAGTTCGCGGCAGGCGGCCAGATCGAGCATCCAGGCCAGTTCGTGCAATCGTCGCGGGGGCCAGTCGCGGCTCAGGGCGGCGCTCAGTCGCGAGGCAGTCAGGGCCGACGGCAGGTTGCCGGCGACGGCGGCGCGGCGAGCGACGGCGCCGAGGGCGATCTGGCCGAGGTGCAGGGCCTGTCCGTGTCGATCCACGAACTCGGTCGCGCGGGGCAGGGCGGCGTCGAGGCGGCCCTGGTCGAGGTCGGCGCGGAAGAGCGGGTAGAACTCGCGAGCGGCGCGTTGCCATTCGGTGCGTTTCTGGAGTGCGATGGCCGCGACGGCCCCGATGTCGCGACGGCATGCGGCGTCGGCGCCGTCGAGGTCGGCGGCCAGGGCCAGGGCGGTGTCGTCGCCGAGTTCAGCGCCGACGCGCAGGTAGCCCAGGGCCTCGGCCATCGGCAAGGGACGTTCGAAGACCAACTGGGCGGCCATGTGGGCTCGGGCGGCGTGAAACGTGCCAAACGTCTCGCTGGGCGAGAGGGTGTTGACGGAGATGGGGAAGTCGCCACCGATGTCGGGCAAACGGTCGCCGGTGCGATTCATCGGATCGGCCTGCCAGAGTCGGCAGGCGGCGTCCTTGGCGGCGTCGGCCGCGGCGGCGCCGATCCATGCATCCTCGGCGTCGGGGCCGGCGGGTGCGGGCGCGAGCACGGCGGCGGGCTGCCATTGGCGGATGGCCTGGCGGACGAGATCGGCCAGGGGCGCAGGGTCGGTCGGGTTGAACGGCGCGCCGGGCAGGGGCGACTCGGCGGCGTCGAAGCCGGGCGGCCCGTCGATGCGCGAGGAGACAGCCGCCGGCAGGACCACGGCCTCGGCGGCGGCGAGCGTCCAGGCGGCGTCGCGGAGGCGTCGTTCGTGGACGATAAGCGGCTCGGCGAGCGGCTGCGTGGCGGTCCAGAGGAGGGAGCGATAGCCTCGGTCGGCGGCGAGCATGCCGACCAGCGGCCAGTCGGCGACGGAGCCGTAGGGCGCGACGACGCACAGTGCGGCGCGTCGAGGGGCGTTGTGGACGGGGGTCCATCGGGCGCCACCGTCGGTGGTGCGGTAGATGCTGCCGAAGGGGCCGGCGACCAGCCCGTTCCAGGCGTCTCGGAACCAGACGGCTCTGCGGGGGCCGGGGGGCAGGGGGCCGACGACGGACCACTTGAGTCCGGCGTTGCCGGTGAACTGAACTCCGGAGGGGCCGACGCCGGCGAGCCAGCCTTCGCCGGGCTCGTGGAAGGCGAAGGCCCTGACGCCGGCGCTGCCGGGCGTGCCGTCGAGGGCGACGCTCCGCCATGAGCGGCCGGCGTCGGCGGTGCGGACGAGCGGTCCGGTCTCCAGGGCGACGATCCATGTGCGGGGGTCGAAGACGTGTGCGGCGGTGATGCGTCCGGGCGGCGTCTGGGCGTCGAGGCGGGTCAGTCGCAGGGCGTCGAGGCGCCAGGCGGCGCCGTCGGCGGTCACGGCAACGGCTTCGCGGTCGGCGATCCATCGCAGGGTCACAACGGGGGCTGTGACGGCTCCCTGGGCGGCGTGCCACGACTTGCCTGTATCGTAGGAGACGAGTACGGCGGCAGGGTTGTGGGGAGAGGGTTCGCCCCAGGCGGCGATGGCCTTGCCTTGGGCGGCGAGACCCCAGAACCGGGCCGCGGGCGGGGTGTCGATTCTCTGCCACGAGCGGCCGCCGTCTGGCGTCTTCAGGAGCGCGCCGACGGAGTGGCCGCCGAAGCCGAGGTTCCATCCGCCGGCGACGAAGGCGAGGCGAGGGTCGATCATGGCGACGGCCATCAGGGGCAGGCCCGCGCCGCCGGAGAGAGTCTGCCAGGATCGGCCGGCGTCGTCGGTTCGCAGGACGAGGCCGGCCTCGCCGACGGCCAGGCCGGTGTTTTCGTCGGCGAAGGAGAAGGCGTTGACGGCGGCCTCGTCGGCCATGGAGGGGGCCTGGGCTCGGGCCGGCGCGTCGTCGGCCAGGGCGATAGCAGCGGCGATCGCGACGGCGGCGATGCATCGCACGCCGCGGGCAATGCGGCAATGGAATCGGGCGGCAGTCATGATGGGCGCCGGTGTCACGAGCAGTTCCTCGGGCCGACAAGGCCATTGGGGATTCTACCCGGCACAGGGCGAGGGCGGCAAGGTAAACCCCAACGTGGCGTTCCCCGCCGGCTGTTTGGAGGACCGGCCGCGCCGCGTGGCGGCAACGTGCCAGTCGTCGGCACAGCGAGCGAAGTGGGCGTACGATAGCCTGCCATTCAGCTACGGTTCTTTCGGACATTGCCGACAAGGCGACCTACCCGCCGCGACCCGTTGGTCACCAAGGAGTCTTCCTCGGGCGCACTTTCCTCCTGCTGCACGATGCACCGGGGCGACGTGCGAAGTGCTCGGTCCCGCCTTTCGCCGGGTGCCGGACCACCACCTTCGCCGATGGACGAACGCGTCGGGTGCAATGCGTCGTTGCCGGTCAGAGGCGGACGTGGTAAGATGCGCTGATCATGGCGTAGCGCGGGCACAGGCTGCCGGCGTGGACGACCGCGGCATTGGTGGGCGCGTGCATGAAGACACAGGGACAGGTCGAAGCCGAGATCAGCCAGGCGCTGATCACGTTCGAACGCGAGTACATGGGCCGTGGCCCTGAGGAGACGCGGAGCTATCTGCTGGGCGACATGATCCTGGTCCGGTTGCGAGGCGTGTTGACGCCAGCTGAGAAGGGGCTCGCCGAATCGCCGGACTATGCCGAAGGCGGCAAGCTGGTGAAGCAGGTGCGCATGCAATTGCTGGAGAAGGCGCGTCCGCTGCTGGAGGCGATTGTTCGCGACATCACCGGCCGACGGGTCATCAGCCTGCACACGGACATCAGCACCAGGACGGGCGAACGGGTGATCATCTGGACACTCGACGGCGTCGTCGAGTGTCGGACGAGCTAGATTGGAGCCATGAACAGATGAACAGGAGAATCCGAGTGTCTTCTTGACACCGTGAGGGGGAGGGAGTAAACTGACCGAGCTTTACAATTCGGGATTTGGCAGATTGACAGAGGGTCGCTGAGGCGACCTGCTGAAGAAATAGGCCAGCAAGCAGCGACGGTGCTGCGGCTGGCTTTTTTGTTTTTGTGCAGGAAGACCAGCGGAGTTCACGGGGTGTCAGAGAGAAGCAATGAACGCAAGCGATTTGATGGCAAACGCTGTCCTGCCAGAGTCTGTGGCGCACCTGCTGCGCAGTGCGCGATCTGTCACGGTGGCCCGGGGGATCCAGGATCTGGAGGACATGGCGTGCGGCCACATGTGAAGTATGCCATCCTGATTGCGGCCGTGGTCATCCAGATCTGCCTCGGCGGCATTTACGCCTGGAGCGCACTGGTCCCGGCGTTGGAGGATACGGCAGGTCTGAGCGCTGCTCAGACGCAGATCATCTTCGGATGTCTGTTCGGCGTATTCACGGGGTCGATGATCCTGGCCGGCAAGCTACTCGGCAGATTCGGCCCGCGGGCGGTGGCCGCCGTGGGCGGTCTGCTGTTCGGGGCCGGGTATCTCGTGGCCTCCTTTGCCGGCGGATCGTTCTGGATGCTGCTGCTGGGCATCTCGCTGCTGGCGGGTCTGGGAACCGGGGCAGGCTATGTCTGTCCGCTGACGACGTGCATGAAGTGGTTTCCCAATCACCGCGGCCTGGTGACGGGAATCTCCATGGCCGGCTTCGGGGGCGGCGCGGTCCTGCTGTCTGCTCTGGCGGAGGCGCTGCTTTCGGGCGGTGTGGACGTGCTGATGGTTTTCCGCTGGATTGGGATCGTCTACGGCCTGTCCATGTTGGTGGCGGCGGCCGTGCTGCGGTTTCCTGCCGGCGGACAGGTGGTTCGTAGGCGACCGACACCTCCGCTGAGGTTGCTCATACGCGATCT
>Ga0123329_1001952_pt1 | contig 18689 bp, 10 predicted proteins | sample BioC12SIPDNA_FD_89703 | JGI IMG/M metagenome (GOLD analysis project Ga0123329, IMG submission 89703) | Anaerobic biogas reactor microbial communites from Washington, USA - Biogas_R1_B C12 SIP DNA | ecosystem: Engineered > Bioreactor > Anaerobic > Unclassified | place: Washington, USA | collected...
CTGGGATTACGCGGTGGGCGACCTGCCGGGATCCCCGGGGCAGCTCCCGAAGTACAACGAGGAGACGGGCTTCGCCGCGCCGACCATGGCGCTCCAGGGCGACATCGCCTTTGCCATCTTCTCCACCGGCGAGCTGGTCTGCCTCGACAGGGAGGGCAAGCTGGCCTGGGGAAAACACCTCGGCGTGCCGGACAACCACTACGGCCACTCGTCGTCCCTCATCGTGTCGGAGGGCGTGCTGGTGGTGCAGTATGACCAGAAGAAGGATCCGAAGATTTTCGGGTTCAACATCGCCGACGGCTCGGAGGCGTGGGTCATCGCGCGCGAGAAGATTTCCTGGGCGTCGCCCATCTGCCCCGAAACGCCCCTGGGCCGCATGCTCATCGTGAACTCCAGCAAGGACGTCGCGGGCTACGCGCCCGCCACGGGCAAACTGCTGTGGCAGGTGAAGTGCCTCGACGGCGAGGTCGCCCCCAGTCCCGCCTACGGCGGCGGCGTGGTCTTTGTCGCCAACGACTACGCCATGGCGACGGCGCTGCGCCTGGGCGGCGCGGCGGACGCGGTGACGGCGGAGATGATGTGGGAGTACGACGAGGTGCTTCCGGACACGTCGAGCCCCCTGGTGACGGAGAAATACGCGTATCTCGCCACGGCGCGGGCGGAAATCTCCTGCCTGGACCGCGAGACGGGGGCGCAGGTGTGGCTCCAGGAGCTGGAGGACGGGTTCCAGGCGTCGCCCGTCCTCGCGGGAGGAAACATCTATCTCGTGGACATGATGGGCGTGATGACCCTCTTCGCGGAGGGCCCGGAATACAAACAGACGGCGAGCATCCCGATGGGCGAGGAGGCGGGCGCGACCCCGGCCTTCACCGAGGGGCGCATGTTCGTGCGCACGGCGAAACACCTGTACTGCATCGGCGGGAAGTGACATGACGGAAGCCGAACTGAGGGAAGTGGACGGAATGATTGAGGCGTGCGGCCGCGGGCCGGACGCGCTGGTGCCGCTGTTGCAGGCGGTCCAGCACCGGTTCCGCCACCTGCCGGAGGAGGCCCTGCGCCGCATCTGCGAGACAACGGAGATCCGCGCGGCGGACGTGGACGCCGTGTCCACCTTCTTCCCCCATTTCCGGCGGACCCCCGCGGGGAAGCACACCGTGTCCGTGTGCGACGGAACGGCCTGCCACCTCAAGGGGGCGGACGAGGTGTACGACGCCGTCCGGGACGCCCTGGGCATCCCCCCGGAGGACGACACGGACGCCGACCGCCTCTTCACGGTGCAGAAGGTGCGCTGCCTCGGCTGCTGCACCCTGGCCCCGGCGGTCCAAATTGACCACGTGACCTACGGCCACATCACCCGCGAAAGCGCGCCCGCCATGCTGCGGGCCTTCCTCGCGCAGGAGGCGGCGGGCGGCGCGGCCGCGCGCGGCGAGTCGCTTTCCGCCGCGCCCGACGGCGCGCCGGAAATCCGCGTGGGCCTGGGGTCGTGCTGCGTGGCCGGGGGCAGCGCGCGCGTGCGCGACGCCGTGGAGGACACCCTCCGCCGCCACGGGCTGTCCGCAAGCCTCAAGCCCGTGAGCTGCGTCGGCATGTGCCACCAGACCCCCCTGCTCCAGATCGTGCTGCCGGGGGAACCCGTCATCACCTACGCCAAGGTGTCCGAGGACGACGTGGCGCCGCTGCTGCTTCAGCACCTCGCGCCCGCGAACCCCCTGCGCCGCGCCGGGGCCGCGCTCTCGCGCTGGGCCGGCCGCCTCTACGACGGCGGCGCGTCCTCCCCCGGCTGCTGCTCCCTCGGCGAAGACCACCCGTCGCTCCTGTCCTTCCTCGGCCCGCAGCGCCACATCGCCACGGAGTTCTGCGGCGAGCTGGACCCGTCCTCGCTGGAGGACTACCGGGCGCGCGGCGGCTTCGAGGCCCTGCGGAAATGCCTCCAGGCGACGGGCGGCCCGGCGGTGGACGGCGGCTTCGCGGACCCGGAGGCCGTCATTGCGGAGATCGAGCGCGCGGGCCTGCGCGGCCGCGGCGGCGCGGGCTTTCCCACGGGCCGCAAATGGCGCGCCGTGCGGCAGGCGGAGGGGGCGGAGAAGGTGGTGGTGTGCAACGGCGACGAGGGCGACCCGGGCGCGTTCATGGACCGCATGATCCTGGAGTCCTACCCCTTCCGCGTCATCGAGGGCATGCTCATCGCGTCCGTCGCCGCCGGGGCGCGGCGCGGCGTCTTCTACATCCGCGCCGAATACCCGCTGGCGGTGGCCCGGGTGCGCCGGGCCATCGCGGTCTGCGAAAAGGCGGGCATTCTGGGCGAGAACATCCTGGGCAGCCGCCACGCCTTCCGCGCCGAGGTGCGCGAGGGCGCGGGCGCCTTCGTCTGCGGCGAGGAGACGGCCCTGCTCGCGTCGCTGGAGGGCCGCCGGCCCACGCCGCGCTTCCGCCCGCCCTTCCCCGCGCAGCGCGGGCTCAACGGCCTGCCCACGCTCATCAACAACGTGGAGACCCTGGCGGTGACGCCGTGGATCCTCCGCCACGGCGCGGACGCCTTCACGGCGCTGGGCACGGAGGGCAGCCGGGGCACCAAGGTCTTCGCGCTGGCGGGCAAGGTGCGCCGGGGCGGCCTCATCGAGGTGCCCATGGGCGTCACCGTGCGCCGCATTGTGGAGGAGGCCGGCGGCGGCGTGAACGAGGGCCGCACCTTCAAGGCCGTGCAGGTCGGCGGGCCGTCGGGCGGCTGCATCCCCGACGCGCTGGCGGACCTGCCGGTGGACTACGAGGCCCTCACGGGCGCGGGCGCCATGATGGGCTCCGGCGGCATGGTCGTCATGGACGACACGGACTGCATGGTGGAGATGACGCGGTACTTCCTGTCGTTCACGCAGCTGGAGTCCTGCGGGAAATGCGTGCCCTGCCGCTTGGGCACGGCGCTCATGCTGGAAATCCTCACGCGCCTCTGCGGGGGGCGCGGCACGGCGAAGGACCTGGAGGAGCTGGAGCGCACGGCGGTGATGGTGAAGGCCCAGAGCCTGTGCGGCCTCGGCCGCACGGCGCCCAACCCGGTCCTCAGCGGGCTGAAGCACTTCCGGCACGAGTTCGAGGCCCATGTTGCGGGCCGGTGCCCGGCGCACCGCTGCAAGGCCCTCGTGACGTACAGCATCACGGACGCCTGCATCGGCTGCACCAAATGCGCCCAGGTCTGCCCCGCCGACGCCATCGCGCCGCTCCCCTACCAGGTCCACGAGGTGGACATGGGGAAATGCGTGCGCTGCAACGCCTGTTACGACATATGCCCCGCCGGGGCGGTAAAGGTGGAATGACATGCCGCGCCTGACGATCAACGGAATCGAAGTGGAGGTGGACGCCGGTGCCACCGTGCTCGACGCGGCCCGCAAAGCGGGCGCCGACGTGCCCACGCTCTGCCACTACGAAAAGACGGGCCCGCAGACGGCGTGCATGCTGTGTGTCGTGCGCGACGCCGCGGCGGACCGCCTGGTGCTCTCCTGCGCCCTCCCCGCCGCCGACGGCATGGAGATCGTCACCGACGACCCGGGTGTCTTCGCCGCGCGGCGGTCGGCTCTGGAACTCCTGATGAGCGAGCACGCCGGGGACTGCGAGGGGCCCTGCGAGCGTATCTGCCCCGCCGGCCTGCACATCCCGCTGATGCTGCGCACCGCGCAGTCCGGCGATGCGGCGGGCGCGGCCGCCCTCGCCCGCGGGGACCTGGTTTTCCCCGCGACCCTGGGCCGCATCTGCTCGGCCCCCTGCGAGCGCGTCTGCCGCCGCGCGCAGTACGACACGGCGGTCGCCATCCGCACCACCCACGGCGCCCTCGCCGAGGCCCACCCGCCCGCCGCCGCGCCGAAACCCGCGCCCTCCGGGCGCACCGTCGGCATTGTGGGGTCCGGACTCGCCGGGCTCGCCGCCGCCGCCGTCCTCGCGCGGCGTGGCCACGCCTGCACGGTCTACGAGAAGGCCGCGGACGCGTGCCCAGGACGGCGCGCCCTCGGCCCGGAGAAACTGCCGCCGGAAATCCTGGACGCGGAGATCGCCGCCGTCGCGGCGCTCGGCGTGGACCTCCGCTGCGGGACGGAGGTGGGTGGACGAAGTGGACAGGGGCAGGAGGAGGAGAAGCAGCTCACGATGGAGCGGTTGCTGGTGGCGCATGACGCGGTCATCATCGCCTGCGGGCTGGAAACGCCCGCGCAGGACCGCGTGTTCGTTGTTCCGGAGGAGGCGCTGGCGGTCCGCGCCGTCGGCGCGGGGAAGAACGCGGCCCTGCTGCTGCACTTCCTGTTCAGCATCGGCCGGTGGCCCTGCCCGGAGATCACGGCGCACCGCGACGCCCTGCGCCAGCGTCTGTTTAATTCCGCCCTCGGGCGGCTGGAGGACGGCGAGAAGGACGCCTACGCCGTGGAGTGGGTCCATGGCGGCCCCGAGCGCGGGGACAGCCCGGAGGCCGAGGCCGCCCGCTGCCTGCACTGCGACTGCATGAAGCCCGCGTCGTGCGGCCTCCGCGCCCAGGCGGCGGCGCACGGGCTCCCGACCCCCTTCCGCGGCGGCATCCCCCGCCTGAAGGTGGCGCCCGTCTTGCGCGCCGGGCGCATCCTTTTCGAGCCGGGCAAGTGCATCCGCTGCGGCATCTGCGTGGCCCTCACGCGCCGCCCCGGCGGCGGCCCCGGCATGGCCTTCACCGGGCGCGGGCTCGACTCGCGCGTCGGCCCGACGGCCGGCGCGACGCTCGCGGAGGCCCTGGGCGCCGAGGCGGAGGAGTGTGTGCGCGCGTGTCCCACGGGCGCGCTGGCCATTGAGAACGGGGAGACACCGCCATGAGAATCCTTTCGCTGGTGCCCGGAAGCGGCGGCACCTTCTACTGCCAGAACTGCCTGCGGGACCGCACCATGGTGCGCGCCCTGCGCCGTCTGGGGCACGACGTGGTCATGGTCCCCCTCTACCTGCCCATGTACGGCGGCGACACGGAGGTGGACACGCCCGCCCCGATCTTCTTCGGCGGCATCGGCGCGTACCTCCGCGAGAAAGTGCCCCTGCTCCGCCATGCGCCGGAGGGGCTGATGCGCCTGCTGGACGCCCCGGCGCTCCTGCGCTGGGCGGCGAAGCAGGAGGGCTCCACGCGCTCCGCGGACCTCGGCGCCATGACCCTCTCCATGCTCAACGGCGAGCGCGGCGGCCAGGCGGCGGAGATTGACCGGCTCGTGCGCTGGATCACGGAGCAGGAGCGCCCCGAGGTCATCCATGTGTCCAACGCGCTGCTGCTGGGCCTCGCGCCCCGTCTGCGGGAGGCGACGGGCGCGGCCATCGTGTGCAGCCTCCAGGACGAGGAGCCCTGGGTGGAGGGCATGGGCGCGCCGTTCACGGACCTCGTGTGGGACGCCATGCGCCGCCTCTCGGGCGAGGTGGCGCTGTTCCTCTCGACCAGCCGGTGGTACGCCGACCGGATGCGGGAGCGGCTCGGCCTTGCGGAGGGCCGCGTGCGCGTGGTGTGTCCCGGCGTGGACCCGCCCGCCGCCCCGGCGTGGACCGCGCCCCCGTCCCCGCCGACGGTCGGCTACCTCTCCCGCGTGCATCCCGCGCAGGGGTTTGACGCCCTGCTGGACGCCTTCACCGAACTGCGGCGCGACCCGCGCTTCGGCGCCCTGCGCCTGTCGGCCACGGGCGGCGTCACCCCCGCCGACCGCGCCTATGTCACGGCGGTGAAGGAGCGCCTGCAACGCGGCGGGCTGGCGGACGCCGTGGAGATCAACGAGTCCTTCTCCTCCGCGCCGGGCGCGGAGTTCTTCGCGCCCCTCAGCGTGCTGTCCACCCCCGCGCCGGACGGCGAGGCCTTCGGCCTCCAGATCGTGGAGGCCATGATCCGGGGGATTCCGGCGGTGCAGCCGCGCATCGCGGCGTACCCCGAGATTCTGGAGCAGGGCGGCGGCGTGCTCTACGACCCGTCCGTCCCCGGCGCGCTCGCGGAGGCCCTCGGCGGGCTGCTGTCCGACCCGGAACGCCTCCGCACCCTGGGCGCGGAGGCGCGCGGGATCGCCCTGGCGCGGTTCTCCGCCAACGCCGCCGCTCGGGAAACGCTCGCCGCCTGTGGGGCGGCCCGGGAGCTGCGGCCATGAGAAGAGTTGTCATTCCGATCCTCCTGCTGGTCGCGGCGGTCACCGTCGCGGCGGCGCTCTGGACGTTGCGCCCGTACCCCGCCGCAGACCCCGAAGAGGCCGCGCCCGCTTCCCCGTCCACAGCGTCCACTCCGTCCACCCCGTCCACCGACCCCGCCGACACCGGCGGCGACTGGCCCGGCTACCACGGCGGGCCGGAGCTGCGCGGCGCGGCCGACGCCGCATTCCCCGACGCGCTGGCGGTGAAGTGGCGCGTGAAGGCCGGCGCGCCGGTGCGCCAGACGCCGGTGGTGAAGGACGGCCGGATCTTCGCCGTGACGGCGCGGGGCGACGTGCTCGCCGTGGCGGCCGACGGCACGGAACTGTGGCGCGCGGAGTTGCGGCTGCCCGCCGAGGGGAACCCGGAACCCCTGCACATGCGCATCGAGGCGCCGCCCGTCGCCGTGAAGGACCTGCTGGTGGTCGGCACGGACGAGGGCATCCTCCTCGCGCTGGACGCGGCCACGGGCGCGGAGCGCTGGCGGCTGCCCCTGAGCGGCGGCGTCATCCGGGGCGCGCCGAACTACCTGCCAACCCTGGACCGCCTCTTTGTCATCGAGCAGTCCGCCGGCGCGCTGCTGTGCGTGAACCCCGCCGACGGCGCCGTGGTGTGGCGCGTGGAGGGCGTGGACCGCAGCGACGCCGCGCCTTCCGTGTCGGAACAGTTTGTCGTCTACGGAAGCTGCGCCGGGGCGCTGCATGTTTTCTCGCCGGAAAAGGGGGAGAAGCTGCGCGACATCAAAATCGAGGGGGACGGCCAGGTGGCGGGCGGCGCGGCCATGGAGGGGCCGCTGGTGTGGGCGGGCGCGCGCGGCGGCATGGTCGTCCACGCGAACCTGGAGACCGGGGAAATCCTCTGGGTGAACGAGGACATGGAGTCGGAGGTCTTCGGCACCCCCGCCGTGGCGGCGGACCGCGTGGTGGCCGTGTCCAACGACGGGTTCCTGTACGCCCTGGACCGCGCGGCGGGCACCCTGCTCTGGAAGCATGACACGCTGGGATTCCCCCTGTCGCCCGTCATCGCGGGGGACAGGGTGCTCTGCGCCGCCGACGGCACGCTGCTCCTCGTCGCGCTGGCGGACGGCAAAGTGCTGTGGTCGCAGGAACTGTCCGACGAGATCACCAGCCCCGCCGTGACGCGCGGCGGCATCTACCTCGGCACGGAGGACGGCGCGCTTGTGGCGTTGGGTCCGGCCCCGGCTGCGGAGGGTACGGTCAATGCCCCCTGAGCATCCCCTGCTGGAACTGCGCGGCGTGCGCCGCGCCTTTGACGGCCCCGCCGGATCCCTGCCCGTGCTCGACGGCGTGGACTTCACCCTGCGCGCCGGGGAGGCCGCCGCAGTCACCGGCCCCTCGGGCTGCGGCAAGAGCACGCTGCTCCAGCTCATGGGCACCCTCGACCGGCCCGACGCCGGACAGGTGCTCTTTGACGGCGCGGACACGGCGGGCCTCGGCCCCGACGCCCTCGCGGGCCTGCGCAACCGCACCATCGGCTTTGTCTTCCAGTTCCACCACCTCCTGCCTCAATGCACCGTGCTGGAGAACGCGCTGGTGCCCGTGCTGGAGCGCGCCCGCGCCGCCGAGGCCCGCGCGCGCGCCCTCGCGCTGCTGGACCGCGTGGGGCTGGCCGGACGCGCGGACCACCGCCCCGGCGAGCTGTCGGGCGGCGAGCGCCAGCGCGCCGCCGTGGTGCGCGCCCTCGTGAACCGGCCGCGCCTCCTGCTGGCCGACGAGCCGACGGGCGCGCTGAACGAGGCCGCCGCCGAGTCCCTCGCGGACCTGCTGGTGGGGCTCCAGCGGGACGAGGGCCTCGCGCTGGTCGTCGTGACCCACGCCCCCGCCGTGGCCCGCCGCTTCGGCGCGCAGTGGACCCTGCACAACGGGAAACTGGTGTCCGCATGAACCTCCGCCGCATGGCCGCGCGCGGCGTCCTCTGGCACCGCCGCATGCACCTCGGGCTGCTGCTCGGCGCGCTCCTCGCGTCCGCCGTGCTCTCGGGCGCCCTGCTGGTCGGCGCGTCCGTGAAGGGTACCCTGCGCGGCATCGCCCTCGCGCGGCTCGGCGGCGTGGAGGCCGCCCTCGACTGGGGCGACCGCCACTTCAGCGCGGATCTCGCGGACGCTGTGGCGGAAAACGGCGCGCGCCCGGCGGCCGCCGTGCTGTCCGCCCGCGCGACCGCCGCCCCGCCGGCCGGCACCGCCGGGGCGGGCGCCGCGCCGCAGCTCAACCGCGCGCGCCTCTACGGCGTGGACGCCGCCTTTGCGGCCTTTGCGGAGACCCCGGCGGCCTTTCCGAAGCTTGGGCCGCAGGAGGTGGCCGTGAACGCCGCCGTGGCCGAGCGCCTCGGCCTGAAGCCCGGCGACGACCTGACGCTGCGCATGCCGCGGCCCTCCGCCATGCCCCTCGATGCGCCCCTCGCGCGCGGCGGCGACCGCGACACCGTGGCGGCGCTGGTGACCGTGAAGGCCGTGCTGGACGAAGAAGCCCTGGGCCGCTTCAGCCTCGCCGCCGACCAGGCCATGCCCCTGAACCTCTTCGCCGACCGCGCGTGGCTCCAGGAACTGCTGGAACTCCCCGGCAGGGCGAACCTGCTGCTGGCCGGGGGCGACGCCGCCGGGGCGCAGGCCGCCCTGCGCGCGGGGTGGCGGCCGGAACAGGCGGGCTACTCCGTGCGCTCCGGCCCGGACGGGTGGATCCAGGTGGAGTCGGACCGCATCTTCCTGGAGGACGCCGTGCGGGAGGCGCTGGCGAACGCGCCGGTCCAGCCCACGCTGACCTATCTCGTGGACCGCATCACCCTCGGCGGCCGGAGCACGCCGTACTCCTTCGTGGTGGCGGCCCCGTCCTGCGATGCGCCGGAGGACGCCGCGTGCGTCTCCCCGTGGCTCGCGGAGACGCTGGGCGCGAAGCCCGGCGACCGCATCGAGCTGGCGTGGTCCGCGCCGGGGCCGGACAACACCTATGAGACCCGGCGCGGCGGCCTGGTGGTGCATGCCGTGCTGCCGGAGGCCGCGCTGGCGCTGGAGCGCGCCCTCGCGCCGCGCTTCCCCGGCCTGACGGACGTGGACACCTGCCGCGACTGGGACATCGGCATGCCCCTCGATGAGGAGGCTCTGAACGACCCGGGGAACGAGGCCTACTGGAAGGCCTTCGGCCAGACGCCGAAGCTGGTGGTGTCCTATGAGACCGGAAAACGCCTCTGGGGCAGCCGCTTCGGCGCCCTCACCGCCCTGCGGCTGAACCCCGCCAAATTGGACGAGGAGTCGGTGCGCGAGGCGCTGCGGCGGGAACTCGACCCGGCGAAAATCGGCCTCGCGTTCCAGCCCGTCCGCGAGACCGCCCTGCGCGCCGTGGACAAGGCGCTGGACTTCGGCGGCCTCTTCACCGGCATGAGCTTCTTCCTCGTCGTGTCGGCGCTGGTGCTGCTCGGCGTGGTCTTCGCCCACGGCGTGGAGCAGCGCGCGGGCGAGATCGGCGCGCTGCTGGCCGTGGGATGGACGCCCCGCCGCGTGCGGCGGCTCTTCCTGGCGGAGGCGGGGGCTTCGGCGGCGGTGGGCGCGGCGGCGGGCGCGGTCGCGGGCGGCGGCTACGCCTGGGCGCTGCTCGAGGGGCTGCGGCGCTTCTGGCCCGGCGCGGTGGCGGACACCCCGGTCCGCTTCCACCTGTCCGCGCAGCCCATGGTCACCGGCGCGGTGATCGCGCTGGGGTGCGCGCTGGCGGCCGTGTGGGTCGCGTCGCGCCGCGCAACACGGCGCGATGTGCGCGCCCTCCTCGCGGGCGCGCCCCCGGACGGCGCGGCGGGCCGGATGCGCGGCGGGCGCGCGGTGACGCTTGTTGCGTGGGCGGGCACCGCGCTCGCCCTGGGCGCGGCGGCGGCCCTGGTCGCCCTGCGCCCCGAGAACCCCTCGGGCATGTTCTTCGGGGTCGGCTTTCTGATGCTCGCGGCGCTGCTCGCGCACTACGCCAACTGGCTGGCGCGGCGCGCGCGGCGTTCTGCCGGGGACCTGCCCGGGGGACGGCGCCTGGCGGCGGCCCAGCTCGCGCGGCGCGGGGGTCGCAGCCTCGCCGTGGCCGCCATGACCGCCGCCGGATGCTTCCTGGTGCTGTCCACGGCGGCCATGCGCGCCAACCTCGCGCTCCACGCCGGGGAGCGCGCCTCCGGCACCGGCGGCTTCGCCGTCTTCGCCGAGACCACCCTGCCCACGCGCGGCGGCGCGGCGGCGGCCTTCGGCCTGCCGGAGGACGCCGTGGTGCCCCTGCGCGCGCGCGACGGCGAGGAGGCGGGCTGCCTCAACCTCAACCGCGCCCAGTCCCCGCGGCTGGCGGGGGTGAACCCCGCGCGGCTGGCGGCGAAGGGGGCCTTCGCCCCGCCCGGGACGGCGGAGGCGCTGTGGGGGCTGCTGGAGACGCCCCTGCCCGGCGGCGTGATCCCCGCGCTGGTCGGCGACTCGGACACGGCGATGTGGGGCCTTCAGGCGGCGACGGACCCCGTGACGGGCACGGAGCTGGAATACCTGACCGAGGGCGGCGAGAAGGTCCGCGTGCGCCTCGTGGGGCGGCTGCCCATGCGCCTGTCCGTGTTCCAGGGGATGCTGCTCGTGTCCGAACGCGACTTCACGCGCCTGTACCCCGGCGAGGTGGGGCACCGCATGTTCCTGCTGGAGGCGGACGGCGGCGGCGCGGCGGCCCTCGCCGCGCGGCTCAACCGGGAGCAGGCCCGCCTCGGCATGGAGGCCGTGCCCGCCCTCGACCGACTGCGCGCCTTCTACGCCGTCGAGACCGCCTACCTGTCCCTGTTCCTCGTGCTGGGGGGGCTGGGCATGGCCCTCGGCGCGGGCGGCGCGGGCGTCGTCATCCTCCGCAACCTCTACGAGCGCCGCGCCGAACTCGCCCTCTTCCACGCCCTCGGCTACCCGCCCGCCCTCGTGCGGCGGATGCTCCTCGCCGAGAACGCCCTCCTCGTGTCCGCGGGGGTGGGGATAGGCGCCGCCGCGGCGGCGGTCGCCGTTGCCCCCCTCGTGCTCCTCTCCGCCACCGGCGCGTCCCCGGCGGCCCTCGCCGCCGTGCTGTGCGCGATTCTTGCCGCCTACCTCCTCGCCGTGCCGCCCGCCGTCGGCGCGGGCCTAGGACGGGTCACCCCGGCGGCCCTCCGCGCGGAGTAGGGCGGGGGGAGGGGAAGAATGGACGAGATGGACTTTATGGACGGTATGGACGAAGAAGATTGAGAGGGCGGCGCGGGCAAACTTGGCGCGGTCGCCCGCTCAGTCCATATCGTCCATTCTGTCCATATCGTCCATTGCCCGGAGCCTGTTACTCTCCCGCCGGCTGAAACCCCGCGTTGGCCGCGGCGTCCCGCAGGGCCTTCACGATCCGCTCCTCGATGCTTTCGTCCCACTTGGCGGCCCAGCCGTAGATGAACTGGGCGGACTCGCCCTCGTAGCCGCCCTCGCGGACGATGGCGGCGGTGGGGACGTAGCTCACCTGGTCGTAGCAGTAGCCGAGGACGAAGGCGTCGTTGCCGAGGAGGGCCTTGGCGTGGACGGCGTAGTCCACCACGACCTCGCCGGTGAGGGCGACGAGCGGCAGGCCGCCGAGGTTCCAGCAGTGGACGGGATAGTCGTAGGTGGTCTTGAGCGCGCCGAGGGTGTCGAGGTCGCGCAGCAGGGTCAGCGCGGCCTCCTTCATGTAGCCCGAGGCCGTGGCGGCAATCTGCTCCAGCTCGGCGCGGGTCTTCGGCGTCTGGGTGGTGATTTTGGCCATGCTGAGGGCGGTGGCGAGTTTCGCCGGGAGGGGCCGCAGGTCGCCCGCCAGCGCGGCGTCCACGGCGGCGCCCAGCTCGCGCCCGTACTGCCGCGCGAGGGCGGCCTTCCTGCGGGGCAGCGGGTTCTGGTTCGCGCCGCAGCCCTGGAAGAACATCGCGACGGCCCCCGGGTGCGACTCCTCCACCGCGAGCTGGGCGAAGCCCGCGTAGTCGCCGCACCACTGGAGCGTGTCCAGCGTCGTGTTGTGGCAGGCGTAGCCGAAGAGCACGGCGCGCTCCGCGCCGTCCGCCCCCGTCACGCGCAGGACGGGCACGCTGTGGTCCGACGGCCCCTTCAGCTCGAAGACGGACAGGATTTCCGCCTCCTTGTTGTTGCGGCGGTTCACGGCGAAGCGCGTGACGCCCGCGCACGCCTCCAGCCGCGCGGGGGCCAGCGCCGCCAGCGCCTGGAGCCCCGCCGCCACCGTCTTCTCCACCAGCGACTCGGTGTAGGCGCGGATCTTCGCGCGCTCCGCGTCGTCCACGGGGTAGATGCACATGAGCGACCTGTCCACCACGGGCCCCGAGTGCGTGTGCGAGCTGTTCAGGATCACCTGGTCCGCCCGCAGGCCCGCCTCCTTTTCAAAGCGCACCAGCAGGCGGTCCGACACGGCCTTCGGGTAGCCGAGGATGTCGCTGGTGACCAGAAGCGCGCGGTTCCCGGCGGCATCCTCCAGCGCGAGGGCCTTCACCCAGAGCGGGTGGATCGTGCCGTTGGCCGGTTCCGTGCGCGCGGCGTAGCCCGCCATCCACAGGGGGCCGGGCGGCGTGATGTCCACCGCCGCGACCCCGGCCTTCCATTCCGGGGCGACGTTGGCCGCTGAAGCCGTGAAACACATCGCCGTGAGCAGCATTCCGCAGAGCAGCATTTTGGGAATCTCCTGTTTTCCCTGAGCATACCCCCCCGCCCCCGGCGATGCAACCGGGCATTCCGGGCACGAGATCGCTTCCGTCGCTTCGCTCCTTCGCGATGACGCGAACATGCGCGTTGTTGCGAAGACGGTGCAGACCCTGGGTGCTCCGGGCACGAGATCGCTTCCGTCGCTTCGCTCCTTCGCGATGACGCGAACATGCGCGTTGTTGCGAAGACGGTGCGGACCCTGGGTGCTCCGGGCACGAGATCGCTTCCGTCGCTTCGCTCCTTCGCGATGACGCGGGTTTTCGTCGTCATTGCGAAGGAGCGAAGCGACTGAAGCAACCTCGTTCTCGCGATCGCCCGTGTTTTCAGATGCCCCGCCTACTGGTTTGCGCTCCCCCGCCCGCCCCGGGCTTGTGCGCCCCGGGGCGGGTGTGGTTAAATCCGGCGGGCCGTTTCCCGCGCGGCCGGGATGGGCCCGGCGCGGGCGGGGGCCCGGAGCGGATGGTGGACAGTCCCCGACAGCCGAGTTCTCTCAGGCAGGACGCCGCCCCCGCAGGGCCGGCGGTGTTCCTGTTCTGGTGCCGCGAGGGCGAGGGGAGCGGCCGCGGGGTGCGCATGGCGCGCGCCCTGGGCGCGGTGCCGGTGCATGTGTGGCGGGGGACGCTGGGGCCGTTCCGTCTGCCGACGCCGCTGCGCTATGTGGCGCAGTGGGTGGACACGGCGCGGACGCTGCGCTGCCTGCGGCCCGCCGCCATCTATGTGCAGGTGCCTCCGGTCTTCGCGCTGCTGCAGGCGGTGCTCTACGCCGCGCCGCGCGGGATCCCCGTGGCGGCGGACAACCATTCGTCGTTTCTCGACGGGCGCTGGCGCTGGTTCCACTGGCTGCAGCGGCCGCTCGCACGGCGGCTGCGGGCGAACCTGGCGCACAACGAGGCGAACGAGGCGCTACTGCGCGCTTGGGGCGCGGGCGGGACGGCGCTGGTAAAGTCGCCCGCCGTGGCGCGGGGGGACATGCTGGCCCTGGCGGCGGGGGAGGACGTGTCGGCGGTGACGGCGGCGGCGGGGGACCGCCTGAAGGTGCTGATGGTGAACCGCTTCGCGCCGGACGACGCGTGGCGCGAGGTGCTGCGGGGGGCGGAGGCCATGCCGGAGGCGCATTTCTTCCTCACGGGCGACCCGGCGCGGGCGGGGCTCGCCCCTGCGGCCGCGCCGGCGAACGTCACGCTGACGGGGCTCCTGCCCCGGCCGCGCTTCCTGGCGCTGATGGCCGCGTGCGACGCCGCGCTCACGCTCACCCTGCGGCCCGACACGCTGCTGTGGTCCATCCGCGAGTGCCTGGCCCTGGGCGTGCCGTTCACGGCCACGGACAGCGCCGTGACCCGCGCGGAGTTCGACGGCCTCGGCGAGTTCTCGGCCCACGACCCGGCGTCGCTGCGGGCGGCGCTGCTGCGGGCCGTGGAGCGGCGCGCGGCGCGGGCGGAGGCGTGCGACGCCTACATCGCCCGCGACCTGGAGCGCTGGGACCGCCAGATGGCCGAGCTCCGGGCGCGCATGGCCCCGGACGGGGGGGGCTGACGCATGCGCGCCGTGGTCCAGCGGGTCTCCGAGGCCTCCGTGGAGGTGGACGGCGCCGTGGTCGGCGCGACGGGCCCGGGCTTCCTCGTGCTGCTGGGGGTGGAGGAGGGCGACACGTCCGCGGACGCGGACTACCTCGCGGAGAAGATCGCGGGCCTGCGGGTCTTCAACGACGCCGACGGCAAGATGAACCTGTCGCTGGGGGACACCGGCGGCGGCGTGCTGCTCATCTCGCAGTTCACGCTGCACGGCGACTGCCGCCGGGGAAAACGCCCGTCGTTCATCACGGCGGCGCGGCCTGAGACCGCCGTCCCCCTCTACGAGCGGACGGCGGAGCGGCTCCGCGCGCGGGGTGTCCCCGTGGCCACGGGCGTCTTCGGCGCGCACATGGCGGTGCGCCTGGTGAACGACGGCCCCGTGACGCTCCTGCTCGACTCGCGGAAAGGATTCTAGACCGGCGGAAGGGGGAGAGGGAACCACCGATGAAGACCGGGAGGGGAAGAAGACAGGGCCGGCGGGACGCCTGCGTCCTGCGCTTCCCCTGCCTCCCCTAATTCCCATCCGTCCCGGTTTCCAGAACGCCCGCCTTCTCGTCCGCGCCGTTTTTTTCCGTCTGACCCCTTGACAACCGGGCGCGTTTCGACTATACTCATAGTCGTAAGCGGCAAACATAGTCGGAGGACAGGCCATGATGGGCAAGAGCAGGAAAGAGCGGCTGCCGGAGTTGTCCCGGCTGGAGCGGGAGATCATGCAGGTGGTGTGGGCGCTGGGGGAGTGCTCATCGTCGGAGGTGATCGCGGCGCACACGCGGGAGCCCGCGCTGGCGGCGACGACGATCAAGACGGTGCTGGCGAACCTGCGGAAGAAGGGGTATGTGGCGGTGGTGCCGAGCACGGAGCGGGGGTACCGGCTGCGGCCCACGGTGGCCCGGGAACAGGTGGCGCGGCGCTCCATCCGGGGGCTGGTGGCCGATTTCTTTGACGGGTCGCCGCGGCATGCGGTGGCCTATCTGCTGAACGACCCGGACATCACGGCGGAGGACTTGGAGGAAATCCGCCGGATGGTCGAAACACGCAACAAGGAAAGGGAGTGACCATGCGCCTGCCGGAAGAGATGAACGCATGGCTGTGGTACCTGGGCGGGAACGTTGTGTTGGAGCGCCTTTTCTGGGCGAGCCTGGAGATGGCGGTCCTCGCGCTCGCCGTGGGGATGGTGATCGCGCTGGCGCGGCCGGCGTCGCCGCGCGTGCGGGCGCTGCTCTGGCTGCTGGTGCTGGCGAAGCCCCTGGCCGCGCTGGCCCTCGGGCCGCTGTATCCCGTGCTCATTGTGGAGGAACCGCAGGTCGCCTACCTGGCGGTGGACCCTGCACCCTGGGACGATGAACTGCTGACAGCCCCCGCCGCGCCGCCGCGTCCGGCCCCGGCGGCGGTACCGGCGGACACGGCCGCCCGGCCCTGGTGGGAGGCGTGGGCGGACGTCGCGCGGCGCGCCGACCCCCGCCGGGCCGGGGCGGCGCTGTGGGGGCTGCTCGCCGGGCTGATGGCGCTGCACCGCGCGCTGGACGCGGTCCGGCTGCGCCGGCTGGTGCGGCGCGGCGCGGCCCCGTCGGCGGCGTGCGCGGCGCTTTACGCCGAAGCGGCCCGCGGACTGGAGGTGCGGCGGCCGCCGCGGCTGGTGGTGACGGACGAGGTGGAGTCGCCCGCGCTGGCGGGCACGCTGCGTCCGGTGGTGCTGCTGCCCGCGTGGCTGCACACGGCGGGGGAGCCGGGGGTGGTCTCCTGGGCCCTGCGGCACGAACTGATGCACTGGAAGCTCGGCGACACCCTGTCGAACCTGGTGCGCCAGGCGGCGCGGGCGCTCTTCTTCTTCCATCCGGCGACCTGGTGGGCGGCGGCGCGGTGGGAGGAGGAGGCGGAACTGGCCTGCGACCGCGCGCTCATCAACACGCCGGGTGAGGCGGACGCCTATGCGGGGACGCTGTACGAGGTGCTCGCGCAGATGCGCGGGCGGCGCGACCGCGCCTTCGCGGGAACCCTCGGCGCCACGCGCACCCAGATCGGAAAACGCATCGCGGCCCTGCTGGCCAACCCCCTGCGGTGCCCCGCCCGGCCCGGCATGTGGGCCGTGGCCGGCCTGCTGCTCCTCGCGGCCGCCGCGCTGGGGACCGGCGGAACCTTTGGCGGGCAGGTGTCCGCCGACACGCCGCCGGACACCATACAGGCGGAGTTGGAAAAGGCGCTCGAACGTCCCGCTTCCCTGGTATTCAACAAGGTGCATCTGTGGGACGTGCTGAGTTTTGCCGCAGACGCCTATGATGTGGATTTCGCCCTGGACTGGCGGGTGATTGCGCCGCCGCCACGCAGGGACGGGCACACCGTGAAGGGGGGCACCGCCGCCTACGCGACAGACGGCATGGTGGCGGCGGTGGACTGCCGCGACGTCGCCCTGCGGGAAGCCCTGACGAAGATGCTGGAACCCCTGGGCCTGGCCTATGAATCCGCGGAGGGCGTGGTGTGGGTGAGCACGCCGGAGCAGTTGCGGCGGGACGCCGCCGATGGATCAGCCCGGGCTGTCGTGCCCGCGCCCGGGGCTTTCCCGGAATGGGACAAGGTCCTCAACGCGCCGACCACGGTTGAGTTTGAGGACATTCACGTCCAGCAGGTGGTGGAGTTCCTCGCGGACTCCTACGATCTCCCCCTCGTGCTGGACACTCAGGCGATCCCGCCCCCCTCTGAAGATCAGTCCACCTGGTTATATGGCCCCGTGGGGCCGGACGGCATCCGGGGGGGGGCGCCCCCCTTCGAAGGGGAGGCTCCCCCGGCCGGGACCTGGCTGCCCAGGGTCTTTCTTGGCAACGTGGCGGCGCGGACGGCGCTTTCCTGCATGCTGCGCCCGCTGAACCTCGTGTGCGTCCCGAAAAACGGAAAGTTGTTGGTGACGGCGCGCGGTGCGCAGGCCCCGGCGGGAACGGGGACGGTTCCGGCGCTGGTGCGCGTCCGCACGCTTGACAGCGGGGTGAAGCGCGCCCTGATCCGCGACACGGACGGCGGGCTGCACTGGTACAACGAGGGCGCGCGCGTGGGGGACTTCACGGTCACGGAAATCAACGCCGTCAAGAAGACGGCGCGGCTCGTCGCGGACGACGGGCAGGGAATTCACATGGTTGCGGAGACCAGGGACGGCGCCCCCGAGCCGGCCTGGACGGGGCCCTATGTGGCGTTTCGCTGGGAGGCCCGCGACGGGGGCGGGGAGGAGGTGCCGTGGGCGAAGGGCCACGGGGAGGGCCGCCTGCGGCTGGAGCCGGAGGCGCTGCTTACGGAGTATGGCGTGCTGCGCGCGGCCATCAGACCGTCGGAGGACGGTCGCACCCGGGACGTGCTGCTCACGCTGCGGCCCGAAGCGGCGGCGGCCTTCGGTGCGGCCACCGAGGCGGGCGTGGGCCGGAAGCTCGCCATCGTGTTCGACGGAGAGGTCGTGTCCGCGCCCGAGGTGCGCAGCCGGATCACGGAGGGGGTAATGATCCCGGGGTTGTCGTGGTCCGAGGCGCAGGGCGTCGTGGAGTCCGTGGAGATGGCCCCGAAACCGGGGGAGGAGGCCGCGGCGGCCGCGCAGGCCGGGGAGGAGAAGGGCCCGCAGTATGCCGTGGAGGCCCGGTTCTTCCATGTGCCAAGAATGGGGCTGGCAGAGACGGTGATGTCCAGCCCACAGTGGGTGAATCAGATGTTTGTCGAGACGAGATCGCCGGAAGACGTGCGCGTGTTCCGCTTTCCGGATGCGGAACAGGTGCTCAACGGCCTTGAGAAGGTGGAGGGAACGATGCTTGTCTCGGCGCCCCGCTGCACGTTCATACCGGGGAAGACGCCGCCCAAGGTTCTCTGGAGGAGGGACGAAAACCGGAATCCGGGGCCGGGAGACGCGCCTCTCCGAACGCTTGACGCCCTGAGCCCCTCGTTTTCCCGGTTCCGCGCGCAGACGCCCCCCTGCGTCGTGATGGCAGACCTGACCACCCAGCCGGTTTCCGGGGAGGGGAACCAGGCACCCCTCCATGAGGGCGTTGTGTTCGCCCTGGCCGCGGGGGCCGCCGGGCCGCCCGCCCCGCTGGACGTCACGGTCTACCTCAACGAGCTGCGGCGCGGGACGGCCCCCAAGGTGCGCGACCACCCCGTGACCCTGCGGATGCCCCTCGCGCCGGGGGAAACGGTCGCCGTAGTCTGTGACACGGAGGCGCCTGAAACGGTTCAGTTCGTCCTGCTGACGCTGTCCGCAGTTGATCCCGCGAAGCGTGGCAGGTTCTTTGAGGAAC
>Ga0123329_1001955_pt1 | contig 18677 bp, 20 predicted proteins | sample BioC12SIPDNA_FD_89703 | JGI IMG/M metagenome (GOLD analysis project Ga0123329, IMG submission 89703) | Anaerobic biogas reactor microbial communites from Washington, USA - Biogas_R1_B C12 SIP DNA | ecosystem: Engineered > Bioreactor > Anaerobic > Unclassified | place: Washington, USA | collected...
ATGTCATCCGCCGCCGCCGCGTCTGCGCCCAGTGCGGCCACCGCTTCACCACCTATGAAGAGGTCGTCAAGGCCGTCCTGGTCGTCCTCAAGCGCGACGGCCGCCGTGAAAATTTCTCGCGCGACAAGCTCCGCGCCGCCGTCTGCCACGCCGCCGTCAAGCGGCCCATCTCCGCCCCCCAGATGGACGTCCTCGTCGACGACGTCGTCCGCGAAATCGAAACCGAGTACGAACGCGAAGTCCCCTCCACCGTCATCGGCCGCAAGGTCATGGACAAGCTCGAAAAGGTCGACGAAGTCGCCTTCCTGCGCTTCGCCTCCGTCTACCGCCGCTTCCGCGACGCCTCCCAGTTCCTCTCCGAAATCGAAAACCTCATCGGCCGCCAGTAACTCCCGGCCCCCTCTCCCCATGCGCGAAATCGCCGCCCATCGGTTTTTCCACACTGTGGAAAAAAGTTTTCCACAGTGTGGAAAAATCCCAAAACATTTTTCCATTGTGTGGAAAAACGGCAAAACATTTTTCCATTGCGTGGAAAACTTTTCCGCATGATTCCGATTCCTTCCAGCGACGATCTCCGCGGCGTACTTCGGACCCATCTGGAGAAGCTGATCCGCGGCTCCGCGCTGGATGCCGCCGTCGCCGAGGCCGTTTCCGCCGCCGTCGTCCAGTTCCTGGCGGACCAGCGCCTCGCGCCGCCGCTGCCCGACGATTATCTGCACCTGCTCATCTACCGCGCGCTCCGCACGCTCCGCCAAAGCGACGCCGCCCGCCGCTGGGCCGCGGCCCATCTGCCGGACCAGGTCGATTTGCCCGTCTTCGATCCCGACGTCTGGCCCGGGCCCGTTCCGCTGATCGTCTGGCAGCTCTTCGCTTCGCGCCTCGTCCGCCCCGCCCGCACCCTCACCGCCGAAGGCCGCATTTTGTGGACCCTCGATTTCCGCCGCCTGCGCAAGGAGCAGGCCGGCTGGCTCGAAATCACGCTGCTGCCGGGCCTGCGCGCGCTGCTCGAACAGCTCGCACCCGCGTGGGACGACTTTTCCGGCGCCGGGCTCCTCGGGCTGCGCGGGCTCTACGCCGCCGGCTTCGCCCCCACCCCGCGCCGCCGCCGGAAAAGAAAAACCCATTCGCTGACCGCGCCCCTCGATGCCGCTGCGATCCGCGCCTTCTGCCTCCGCGTCCTCGCCCACCTCCAAGCCGCGCGTGCCTGGAAGCAGACCCCCGCAGTCCTCTACCTCGATTTCCCTTCCCGCGCCTGACCTTCCCTCCCAAAATCAAAAACCCCATACCGGCGCACGCGCCAGAATGACCAGGGCGCGCTTGTGTCATCATTCAAGACGTTGTTGCCGAAAACGCATGTGATTGGCGAACCGACATCTACCCAGACATTGCTCGCCAAGTCGCCGCGCTGCAGAATGTAGTCGCGACCTTCCACGCCAGCGAAGACCACATCCATGCCGTTGGTCCCCGCTTGCAAACTCACCAGCTCCGGCCGTGCAAACTCCAACTGGGCGTTGAAGCCAGTAACCGTGGCGACGGCGGGCACCACGATGTCGCGCGCGGCCTCCAGCGAGTCAACATCGTCGTAAAATTCGCCAACGAAATCACCGGCAGAAAAGTAGACAAAGAATTCGATTCGATAGACGCCGGCGGTGAGGCCGCCGACGGTGTAGGCGCCGGCCGAATCGATCCAATCATAATCGATTCCCGGATACCACCATTCCCAATCCGATCCCGACCATCGGTAGGCGCTGACGCTAACGCCCCAAAGAGTCACGCCATCCGGACCCGTGACGGTACCGGAAATCTTCGAGGCCAGAGCCAGCGAGACATCGAGCATCGTGAGGCGGGCGCTTTCGGCGACGACATGCCCATGCCAGCCGATAAAATTGTCGCCGTCATCGTCGATGCGCAGATCGTATGCGTCGGGCGCGAGACCGCCCAGGAAATACCTGCCGTTTTGATCGGTCAAGGCCCACGCGAGTGGCAGTGAGAAGCCCGGCGGCCAACAATACACTGCGATGCCTTCCAACGGCGTGGTGCCGTCGGGACCGGTAACGGTGCCCGAGATTTCAGCGGCATCGGCAAGCGCGGCATCGATGCCGGAGATGGATTCGCCGTTGGCGATGACCAAGTCGGTCACGCCGGCTTCGTCGGGACTGCCGTCATACCAGGGTTCGTCGCATACATCGTCGTAGAATTCGGTGATGTATTCGGCGAAAGACTCGCGATGTGCCCAATCGTAAAAGCCGACGCGATAGGTGCCGTTGGACAGGCCGCGGATCGCGTAGTTGCCCGCTTCGTCGGTGAAAGCCCAGGCGCTTTTCCCATACCAGTTCCCAAATTCGTTTTCGTGGTTGGCCTGCACCAGGATGCCCGACAAGGGAACTCCATTGGTATCCGTGACGGCGCCGGAAATGCGGGCGGAGTCATCGTTCGCGATTCGAAGAACGATCTGTCCTCTGTCAAGACTGTCGTTTGCCAGGCCGAAAACAGCGATGCGGTAGGCGGTGCCCGACGCGACGTTGAGGTAGCGGCTTTGCTGGGTGCCGCCGCACCGGACCTCGACCAGAGTTTCAAGGCTATCGCCGGTCCAGACGGAGGGATTCGGCTTGAAAAGCGGAAAGTCGGGATCCCACCAATCCCCATCTGCATGGCTGCCGAACGTGTCGATTTGAACCAGCCCGCTGGTCGGAGCGGTCCAGGAAAACCAGACGGATCGAACGGCGTAGAATTCATAGCCGTCGGGCAGGGATTCGCCGGATTCAACGGTGGCCTCGATATTGCTGCCATGGGCCGTGGCGGGAAAGCCGTCGATGACGGCGGGTGAATCGAAGTTGTCGTTCGCCGGTGGCGTCGCGCAAGCGGTCCAAGGCAAGGAGGAAACAACCAGAAGGATGAGGGCGTGTTTCAACGCGCACAAATTAATGGCTGGCGGGCAGGCGCTCAGAAGTAATCCGTCACGCCCAACCCAAGGTCCCACCCGTCTTAACCGAATCGCTTTCATGACATCCGGCCCTTTCTGCTGCGGTTTTGACCGATGGATACGGGCGCACGCGCCAGAATGATGTCCACGGCCCGCTCCCATATGCAAATTCGCGGCCGCCTAATTAATCGTCTGCATTCCCATTATTGGTTGAACCAGTGCGGATTACACTCCGCGCGCGCGAATCATGGTCACCTGGATAACTGCCCGCCCCAATTCCTCATGAATTCCGAGAAGTTGTGCCAGTTTCGCAATAAAGGCTTCTTCCTCCTGCCCGACCATCCCATCTGCCAAAACCATCTCAACGGCAAATGCAAACGCGGTTTCCCGCAATTCCGGTTTCAAGGCTTCCGCCGCTTTTTCGATGGCCCCCATGCCCAGCTGATCCGTGACATTCAGAGCAAAATCAATGACGGCGTCATCTTCGCCTTTGGTGTTGGACGCGAAAACGGGACTGCGCGCGCACATGGAGCGCAAACGGGCGATTTCCTCGTCCGACACGTTCCCGTCCACCCGGATCGCGGCCACAACCACCGTCATGATGGCCTTTTGGGGATTAAAGGCTGGTTGCACTTTTGTCTTGAAGCTATCGAACAAACCCATATTCAGACCTTTCTTTCCTTAGGTTACAGGGGAATGGATCCGCGGCCGTTGCACACGCCGCACTTCTTTTTTCCGGAACCGCCACAATGCTTGCACTCGCGCCAATCGCTGGAGAGAAATCCCCCGCAGTCTTTTTTCCCTTTGCCTTTGCAATCCGGACACGGAACAGACCCCTTTCCCTTGCATTCCTTGCATGTCGCCATTTGATCTTCTCCTTTTTCTGAATTTGAATCGGCGCGAGCTATGCCAAGGATATTTCCGGGGCATCCAGCACCCAGAAAATCAGGTATAGACTGAACAACGGAGGCGCATCGACGGGAACCGCTTTCGGGAATATTTTGTGAATCAGGCAAACCAGCGGGTCGCCCAGGGATACCGCGATGATGGAAAAGAACGCCGCAATGATCCCGACGAATGGCAGTCCCCGCAGCAGCGAGCATACCAGCCCGAGCGGCAGAAACATGCAGATATAGCCGATGGGCCAGATCAGCGGGGCAAACACGGCGGTCATACGCTCATCGGGTGCCTGCGGAAAGACCAGCATGATCACGCCAATAACGATTCCGGCACACAACGAACGAAGCAGGTTGTAGCCCAGGGTTGCGCCCCAGCGAATCTGCCTAAAATCACGAGTGAACTTGAAATCCCGAAGGATTATAGGGGTGCTCATGGATGTCGCCTATGCTGTGGCTATCGCCTTAAAAATAGTAGGAGATGCCAAGCACAAGACCGAGCTCGTCATAATCGGATTCAGCATGGGCAGAGCCATGCGCCGCAGCGCCGGAAATCGCCCCGGTTCCCCGGGCGGATGCTTCGGCGTCGAGTTCAACGTCGAAAATCGAATACAACAGTTCGGCTTCAAACACCAAATTGGGAACCGTCTTGATCGGATTGATTTGGACACCAGCAAACACAACCGGCCCGCTGCCTTCATACGTGTATTTTGCCCTGGCCGTATACCCCGCCTGATATCCGGAATAATTGTAATTTGCGCTGCCGCCGTATTCGATTTCCTGCTCAACGCTGGAAAATCCAAGGCCCGCATATGGCCGCAACCGGATCGATTCCTGTTCCCAAAGTGCGGGGAAAAGGTACATGCCCCGAACGGTGTACCCGGTGTAATCCCCGCCCAAACCGACGTAGTAGGCCTCCGCGGCAAATCGATCCATCATTAGTATCTTCAAACCCGGGCGGAAGCCGATATTCATCCAATCCGCTTTGGCGGTCACGCCGACTCGAAGCGGTTTAGCGCTTTCATCCGCACCTTGAACCTTGCTCAACGTCAGCACCAGCATTCCCACGATACCCATCAGCATGCGAAACGATTTCATTGAATGATCCTTCTTTGTTTTCTCTTCGTTAATCCGCGGCAGTTGCGCGGCAAGCCCTCTGGCATTTTCTCAATGATTTTTAATTGCGTAACCACCGCCAAATTGATCACTTCGGTTATTGAAAGCCGAAGATTTTCAGCTACTTTGCTCAACCTCGCCTTCAGTTCCCCCGGCAAGACCACTTGCAGATTCTCCGACCGCTCATTGAGCTTCATGACGCGAAGATGTATTACATTGATCTACACATTGTCAACCGCTAATATATTGGAAAAAGTTTGGAAATATACGCATCATCAGGAGTTGTGATATGATTCTGACCATGCGCAAAGAAGCTGCTCTTCCGGTTAGATTGGAGTCTGAAACCAAAATTCGACTTCAAATGACTGCGGCGGCGTTGGGTCTTTCACCCTCCGCCTTGATTCGCATCCTGATTTCTTCTTTCGTGGATGAATTTGAGCGCGGCGGCGGCCGGATCCTATTTCCGCCGCAATGGGCCAAGGTTCCCCTCGTTGCTGAACGTCATTCGGAATATTCTGCAACAAATCCTCATGCTCCGGCGCAGGCTAAATCGGTAAAATCCTCCGGCAAACGGTCTACAAACCGCTCTCCACAGAGTTAAACCGGATACAACTTGTCTTCTGGTCGTGACTTATCGCGAAGGTTGCTGGCAAAAACGGCAAGCATGAGCCATATTATCCTCCGCATGCCGCCCGCCTTTGACATCTTCAACGACTGCGAAACCCTCGCCTCCGCGCTGGCCATCCGCGTGGCCGCCTGCGCCGCCGAGGCCATTTCCGCCCGCCGCCGGTTCGCGCTGGCCATCCCCGGTGGGTCCGTCGTCTCCCTTCTCGCCCACGGCCTGGCGGCACCGGTCGCCGCCGCCAACTGGCACGTTTTCTGGACCGACGAACGCCGCGTGCCGCTCTCCGATCCTCAGAGCAATTTCCGCCTCGCCGAAATGGAACTCCTGCCCAAGCTCGCCGGCGCCCGGGTCCATCCGCTGCGCGGGTCGGCCGCCGAGTACGAAAAGGAACTCGCCCCCTTCCTGCCCCTCGACCTCGTTTTGCTCGGCGTCGGCGAGGACGGCCACGTCGCATCGCTCTTTTCCGGAAATCCCGCGCTGCGGGAAACGCAGCGCCTCGTCGCGGACGTCCACGGCGCGCCCAAGCCGCCGCCCGACCGTGCCACGCTGACCTTGCCCGTGCTGAATTCCGCGCGCCAAACCTTCGTAGTCGCCGCCGGCGCCGGCAAGGCCGCCGTCGTCGGCCGTCTTTTTTCCGCGCCCGGCGACCTGCCCGCGCAACGGCTGTCCGGTTCCCCGCGCTGGTGGCTCGACCGCGCCGCCGCCGCCTACCTGAAGGAGTCCCCATGAGCAACGAGATCCCCCAGGCCGACGCCACCACCATCGTCATCTTCGGCGCCACCGGCGACCTGACGCACCGCAAGCTCATCCCCGCCCTCTACCGCAACCGCAAAAAGGGCCGCCTGTGGGACCGCACCCGCATCGTCGGCGTCGCCCGCCGCGACTGGTCCACCGACTACTTTCGCGAGCACGTCCTCGACGGCGTGAAGAAATTCGGCGGCACCTTCGACGATAAGGTCTGGCACGATTTCGCCGGCCGCCTGCACTACGTCCGCGGCGATCTCGAAGTGCCCGCCGATTTTCCGAAAGTTGACGCGCGCCTGCGCGAGATCGAAGGCAAGCCCGCCAACCGCCTCTACTATCTCGCCACCGCCCCCGAGCATTACGGCCCGGCCTGCGACGCCCTCGCTGCCGCCGGCATGAACGCCGAAACCGAAGGCTGGCGCCGCGTTGTCATCGAAAAGCCTTTCGGTCATGACCTGCCGTCCGCCGAAGCCCTCAACCACCGCATCCATGCCTCCTTCCGCGAGCACCAGGTCTACCGCATCGACCACTACCTCGGAAAGGAAACCGCCCAGAACATCATGTTCCTGCGGTTCGCCAATACGCTCTTCGAGCCCGTCTGGAACCGGCGCTACGTCTCCAACATTCAGATCACCGTGGCCGAAAACGTCGATGTCGGCTCCCGCGGCGGCTACTACGACCAGGCCGGCGTCCTGCGCGACATGTTCCAGAACCACCTGCTGCAATTGCTTTCGCTCGTCGCCATGGAGCCGCCCGCCTCGCTCGACGCCAACGCCGTCCGCAACGAGAAGGCCAAGGTCCTCGGCAACATCCGCCCCATCCGCCTCGAGGATACCGTCCGCGGCCAGTACGAAGGCTACCGCGCTGCCGAACGCGTCGCGCGCGATTCGCAGACGCCCACCTACGCCGCCCTCAAGCTGTGCATCGACAACTGGCGCTGGAAGGGCGTGCCGTTCTATCTCCGTTCCGGCAAGGCCATGGCCAACCGCACCAGCTCCATCATCGTCGAATTCCAGGCGCCGCCCGACGTCATGTTCGGCCTCGCCGCCAACCAGTCCTTCACCCCCAACATGCTCTCCATCTGCGTCCAGCCCGAGGAAGGCATCCACCTGCGCTTCGAAACCAAAGTGCCCGACACCGTCGCCGAATCGCGCTCCGCCCGCATGGATTTCAGCTACCGCGACGCCTTCCCCGACATTGCCCTCCCCGACGCCTACGAACGCTTGCTCCTCGACGCGCTCAAGGGCGACGCCTCGCTCTTCGCCCGCAGCGACGGCATCGAAATCGCCTGGGCCCTCCTCGATCCCGTCCTCGCCGGCTGGGAAAAGACTCCGAACATCTCTCCGCTCCATCCCTACGCCCCCAAGACCTGGGGCCCAGCCGCCGCCGACGAACTCCTCGCCCGCACCGGCCACGTCTGGCGCTACGGCTGCGGCGAAGAAGGATGCTTGTTATGACTTCAGATTTGCAGGTAGGGACGGCACGCCGTGCCGTCCGCGGCTGTTCGGCTGTCGTTGTAGCCGGCCTCGCTGAGGCCGGGGCTGTTCCTGTAGCTGCGCCCGCTGGGCGCGGGGCTGTTGGCTGTTTAATTTGAAAGGAATCCCCCACATGAAATCGCAAGCGGACATCGGGGTCGTCGGTCTCGCCGTCATGGGCGAAAACCTCATCCTCAACATGGAAAGCCGCGGCTTCACCGTCGCATGCTTCAACCGCACCGTCGAGAAGGTCGCTGCCTTCGTCGGCGGCCGCGGCCAGGGCAAAAACCTGATCGGCTGCCGGTCCATCCCGGAATTCGTCGCGGCCCTCGCCCGCCCGCGCAAGATCATGATGATGGTTCGCGCCGGCCGCCCCGTGGACGACCTGATCGGCGAACTCTGCCCGCTGCTCGAACCCGGCGATATTCTGATCGATGGCGGCAACAGCCATTATCCTGACACCGTCCGCCGCCGCGACATGGCCGCCAAGCGCGGCCTGCTCTACGTCGGCGCCGGCGTTTCCGGCGGCGAGGAAGGCGCGCTCAAAGGCCCCTCCATCATGCCCGGCGGCGACACAGAGGCCTGGCCGCATATCAAGCCGATTTTCCAAGCCATCGCCGCCAAGGTCGACGGCGTCCCCTGCTGCGAATGGCTTGGCCCTGACGGCGCCGGCCACTTCGTAAAGATGGTCCACAACGGCATCGAATACGGCGACATGCAACTCATCGCCGAAGCCTACCACCTGATGTCGCAAGGCCTCGGCATGGCCCCCGCCGAGATGGCCGCCGTCTTCCGCAAGTGGAATCAAGGCGCGCTCGATTCCTACCTCGTCGAAATCACCGCCGAAGTCCTCGCCAAGACCGACGACGAAACGGGCAAACCCATGGTGGATGTCATCCTCGACGTCGCCGGCCAGAAGGGCACCGGCAAGTGGACCTCGCAGGCCGGGCTCGATTTCGGCGTCGGCATTCCGCAGATCGCCGAAGCCGTCTTCGCCCGCTGCCTCTCCGCCATCAAGGACGAACGCGTCGCCGCATCCAAGGTGCTCGCCGGCCCTTCCGGGAAGTTCACGGGCGACAAGGCGCGCTTCCTCGCCGATCTCGAGCAGGCCGTCTACGCCGCCAAGATCTGCTCCTACGCCCAGGGCTTCCAGCTCCTGCGCGCGGCCTCCGCCGAATACAAGTGGAACCTCAACTTCGGCAACGTCGCCCTGCTCTGGCGCGGCGGGTGCATCATCCGCGCCCGCTTCCTCGGCAAGATCACGGAAGCCTTCGACGCCGATCCCGCGCTGGCGAACCTCCTCCTTGCGCCGTACTTCCAGAAAGTCGCCGCCGACGCGCAGGCCGCCTGGCGGCGTATCGTGAAATCCGCCGTCGAGCTCAGCATTCCCCTGCCCGCCATTTCCACCGCACTCAACTACTACGACGCCTACCGCTGCGCGCGCCTGCCCGCAAATCTGCTCCAGGCCCAGCGCGACTACTTCGGCGCCCACACCTTCGAGCGCATCGACCAGCCCCGCGGACAGTTCTTCCACGTCAATTGGACCGGCCAAGGCGGCTCGACCGCCTCCACGACCTACGTCGTGTGAGAAGCTGCCCCCTGCCGACTGGGCTGTTCGTTCGCCCCCCCCTGCCGGCTTGCCCGGCAGGAGCCCCAAGTTCGCCTCCTGCCACGCAAGGTGGCAGGGCGGCTTCAGCCCCTCCGGCGGGCCCTGCCGCCTTGCGCGGCAGGGGAGCCAACTTCGCCTCCGCCGTACCGGACAGTTGCCGCCCCCTAATCCCTTAAGCCGGAAATCACCAACGCAATCCCAAATCCGATGAGAAGCAACCCAACCAAAAGCCCAAGCAGAGATAACAGGCCAAGACAGCCGCGTTTGAAACAACCACCTAGTTGCCTCAATTGAAACTCTGTTTCTGAACTTTTCTAACGCTTAGCTTTTGATCTGAATCTATCTTAATCCGTACATTCTCCGGACTGTCGTAATACCAATAGGAAAAGTCATCCGCTACATTGAATTCAGGAATATTGTTAGACTTGGCGAATTGCTCCACAAAATCAGATGCTTCCATTTCAGTGCTGCCAAATAAATATTTGACCAGTGCCCCTGAGAAGCCAAAACCGGTAACTTTTTCCAAAAGCATCAAACCCTATGGCTCCCTCCATAATCTTTTTTCCCCCATATGCCGCAACTATTGGATCCTGACTTTTTCCGCTCGCAGCGGAAATAAGCACTTGCTTGCCGCCAGACACACCGACTTCCCATATATCAATCCCTCCAATATCCTGATCTTTTGAAATAATTGGAACTGCTCCGTTGTCGAGTGCGACGCAATCTTTCAGCAAATCCATACAAACCGTTTTTGCCTCGGCAATATCCATTCCGACAGAAAGGCCTTTTATAGCCAATTGACCTTTTGCCTCCCTGCCTCCACATGCACCACATACACCAATCACGCACATGGCGCCAATGATCCAGGCGCCAATATTTTTGCTCTTTATTGTCTGTCCAATTATTTTTTCGCTCATGGTCGTTATCTCCTGTTTCTCGTTTAGATTTTTCCAGCCAAATATAGTTCATATTCATAGTCGCGAATCAGCGCAGGGACAAAAGGGGCCATGATTTTGTTTGGACACACCTTAAATTTCCCCAGCGCATACTGCCCGGCCATGGTGCACCGCTTTCCTAATTTCGTGTATCGGTCGAAAATCACCCGAAGGACATCGTCTTTCAGGGAACCCTTCCCACCGCGGTCACCCCATATCAAGAATAGGCAGCTATTTCTGTAGGTCGCCTTAATGCCGGCGCCTCTATGCCCAAGGTTGGCCGTGCAGTATACTGTCCGGCATCTTCGCTCCAACCACTTTAGGAAGTCCTTGAACTTCAATCCAATCGTTTTGGCAGCCATAGTCATGCCTTCTGCTCTCATTACTATTAATTTTCAGGTTGAATGTGCATAATATGCAAGCATGCGTGGTTCACACTATGTGAACTTTGCTGGTGTAATCATTTTCAGTTTCTTGCAGGAACGTACACGGGCGGGCTTGTAGGCAATCTGCGATGGCGGCGAGCATTTCGCCGGTGGGGAAGCGTTCGCCGGATTCCCGCTGGCTCCAGGTGGACTTGCCGACGCCGAGGGCATCTGCCGCCGCGTTCATTTTCAGGCCCGCTTCTTGGCGCAGGCGTTTCAGATTGCGGCTAAACAAATCATAGAGCTGGTCGCGCTGGATGGTATTGGATTTTGTTTTTCGGGCGGGCATGGCGGAATTTGAAACCCGCGCCGAAAAGAAAGAGGCGCGAACTCCAACTCGCGTCTCTCTCAAGGCGCTGGCATGCCTCCACTGGGACACAAACCGGAGCCGCGCCCATACGGGCACGCCTCCGCTCAGGTCGTTCCAGTGTAAAACTGCCAGTTTGTGAGAGAAACGATACTGCGCGTTAACGTATCAAATTTTCGAAAGGTCTATGGATTCTCTGCTTGTTCTCTTGTTTGGATTCACGCTCCGGGATGCCGAATGTTCCGCATCCCAAGTGCCCTCGCGCTACCAGCCCCCGCCTTCCCAATCCAGCCCAAAAGCCGCCCGACATAAATCCGGCGTTTGCGTTCCTTTCGCGCCGTTTGCGCCCCTTGCGTTAAAAGGTTCCCCTTCTTCGCGGCCTTGGCGTTCTTGGCGAAAAAATGGCTATCCGCTCCGGATCCGGCCGGATCGACGCCCTGGCCCGCACCCGCTCCGTCCGACTGTTCTTCAGCCCTCGCCCATCTCTTCCAGGTTTTCGACGTCGTCGAGGTCCTTGTGGCGGCCCGCAGCCCGTTTGTTCCGGAGAAGATGTTCCCGGGAAATCAACGGAACGGTTTGACCGTCGATTTCCGCCTCGACGCGGGCGGCATGGCACTCGTCGAATGCGACGCCGTCGATTTCGGTCAGCACCTCGATGCGCATGGGGGGCACGCCCATGCGAATGATCTTACCCTGCTCCTGGAAAAGGGCGGGAGACAATCGAGGATCCGTCATGCCAAAACGCTGGAATACCTCCACCAGTTTGGCCGCATTGTCGGGCGAAACGGCCACCCACACGTCCATATCGGCCGTAGCGCGCGGATAGCCGTGAAAGCCGACCGCGTACCCCTCCACGAGCAGATACCGGACTTCAGTTTCGTTCAGCAACTTCAAGAATTCTTTGAAGTCGTCGGGCAACGTTTGCTCGGCCATAAGCTACCTGCCGGTTGATCTGCACCACGCGCAACCGCTCGCTGGCCGAAAGACCCAACCAATAGCGCCGGTCGGGTGCCTTGGCGTGGAGTTTGGCAATCGACAACTGGTTGCGGGCCACTTTCATGACGGTGGAATCCTACTCAATGCGCCTAATATTCTCAAGTTTTTACGGAAGTCCGACTCAAACGAATAGGGCTGAGCCAATCGATCCAGCCAGGTCAATGCCCTGGCCTACAATCGATCTGACAGCCGTTGTCCGATCCCGGCGGGTTGAACCAACCCGCCCTGCCTACGATCTCATCCGTGACCATCCGTTCATTCGTGGTTGATCGGCTGTTCGTTCTAACCGGGTCCACGCCCCGGCCTTCAAATAAATGGACGGCGCTTTCGCGCCGTCCCGGCCGGTTCAGCCTGTGAATCGGGTTATTTCTTCGCCGCGGCGTAGCGTGCGGCGACTTCGGGCCAGTTGACGATGTTCCAGAACGCGGCGACATAGTCCGCGCGCTTGTTCTGGTACTTTAGGTAGTAGGCGTGTTCCCAGATGTCCAGGCCCAGGATCGGCGCGCCGTGTTTTTCGGCCACGTCCATCAGGGGATTGTCCTGGTTCGGCGTCGAGGAAATGAACAACTCACCGCTTTCATCCACGGCCAGCCAAGCCCAGCCGCTGCCGAACCGACCCGTCGCCGCCGCCACGAACTGGGTCTTGAATTCGTCGAACGAGCCAAACGCCTTCTCAATCGCCGCCAGCAAATCGCCCTCGGGAATGCCGCCGCCGTTGGGCGACATGACCTTCCAGAAGAGCGTATGGTTCCAATGTCCGCCGCCGTTGTTGCGCACCGCGGCCGGTAACTGGCTCATCCGCCCGAAGTAGGCCTCCAGCGGCTGGCTTTCGAGATCCGTTCCCGCCACGGCTTTGACCAGATTGTTGAAATAGGCCTGGTGGTGCCGCGAGTAGTGGATTTCCATCGTCTGCGCGTCGATATACGGCTCCAGCGCGTCGTACGCGTACGGCAACGGCTCGAACTGCAAGACCGGCGCCCGATCGCCCTCCTGCGACCACGCCAACGACGCCACGCCCGCGACCAGCGCCCCGATCAACCATTTTCCGATGCTCTGCTTCATATTCACCTCCGGTTTAAGATTGCCCAACCTACCCCCGAATCGGCGGTTTTTCAAATATTCCGCTTTTTCCGTAGCCCGGGGATCCGAGACGGACGGTTGGCGGTTTGGGTCTTCCCTGAACCCTGACCTCTGAATCCTGCTCTCTTCCTAGATGAACAACGTCGGCCCGCTTTCCTTCGAGCGGGCGATGAAGGTGGCGACACCGGCGACCTCGTCCACGTCGATCAGCTCTTCGCGGGTGATGCCCATGACGCCCATGGCCATGTCGCAGGCGATGAACTTCACGCCCATGGCCCGCGCGTTCTGGAGCATGTCCGGCAGCGAGGCCACGTTCTGGCTGGCCATGACGTGTTTCATCATCGCCGTGCCCATGCCCGCCATGTGCATCTTGGAGAGCGCCAGCTTCCGCGCGCCCTTGGGCAGTATCCACCCGAAGGTCGCGCTCAGCAGGCTCTTCTTGACCTGCGGCCCCGGATTCTTCCGCAGCACGCTCAGGCCCCAGAAGGTGAAGAAAATGCTCACCTGCATGCCCGCCGCCGCCATGCCCGTGGCGATGATCAGCGCGGCCAGCACCTTGTCGAACTCGTTGCTGAACAGCACGATCGCGCCGGAGTTGCCCGCGGCAGCCGCCCCGGTGCCCAAGCGAACGTCACCCGCACAGTTTCCGTTTCCTGCTATGGAAGGCCAGAAGCCTATCTCCTGAACATAGTCCCAGTAATCGGAATCAATAAGGTCCAGACGCGTGTTGTCATCTATAGTGTAGCGGCCCCAGCTATGCCCCACGTCAATATTCTGTAAATCCCCTTCATCAGCGAAGAGACCTGCCTTCACGTCATAGACATAGACGGTCGTCTTGAGGCTTGAGTCTGTCCCCCCGCAGCTGAATGTGAACTCCGTCTTTGAGGCGCCAGCCGAAATCGTCCGGCTGACAGTTCTGGTCAGCTTTGCGGAGCCAATCCCGCCCTGCAAAGTCCAACCAGCAGGAAGCTCGCTCTCGGATAGATTAGGCGTGATCGTTGCGCGTACCGTGACCGGATCAACGGGGTATTCCATCGGTTGGGCAATCGGAACAACGAAAATTCGTGTCTTCGGATTGCCGTCGCCGTCGTCGATCTCCTGGAGATTCTGCATAGAATCCGGCTGAATGGTGTCCACTTTAAGGATGGAACCTTCTACCGCGGTCCAAAAAAACACCGCGGCTTGGCGGCGCTCGCTGGGGGTGGTCCGGGCGTGGGCCTTCTTCAAGTCGGTCTGCACGACGTGGGTGTAAATCTGCGTCGTCGAGATCGGGGCATGTCCAAGCAGTTCCTGAACATGCCGTATGGATGCACCGCCCTTGAGCATCTCGGTGGCGCACGTGTGGCGCAGGCGGTGCACGGTGTAGAGGTCGCCGAGTCCGGCACGGCCGCGGTGAAGGATGAACTGCTGCCGGAGATTCGCCGTCTTGAACGGCTCGCCCTGGACGGTGACGAAGACCACCGGCGTTTGCTTGTCGGCAAGCAGGATCGGCCGCACGGCCTTGATGTACTCGGCGAGGTAGGACGCCGCTACCTTCCCCACCGGGACGACGCGGTCTTTCCGGCCCTTGCCTTCGACGACGCGAAGCATGCGCTCCTGCAAGTTCACCTCGTAGAGCGTGAGCTTGCAGAGTTCCCCGCCACGAAGTCCGGTCGAGTAGAGCACCTCGAAGATGGTGCGGTCCCGGAACCCCGTCGGCGTGGTGAGGTGCGCGGCCTGCAGGAGTCGCGTCACCTGGTCTTTGTCCATGATGCCGCGCGACAGTTTTCGCGGGTCGCGGTACTCGGGGATCCGGGCGGCGAGATTCGAGAGGATCAGCCCGCGCTTGAAGAGCAACCGGAACAACAGCCGTACGCAACGCACATGCCGATTGCGGTAGGCCACGGTGGTTTTCTTGCCGCCCGGTCCCTGACGGACGCGGGGGTGCGCCGGAAAGGGCAACGCGTGAGGGAGTCTTCGACCGAACGAACGCATAACGCGCGCCGTTATGCGACGTTGCCCGGCCGGCCGCCGCGTAGGGGCGGACGAGTTCCGGCGCGGCCCCGCGCGGCTTGGCGCTGCGTCGCCCGCATCACCCATCAACGACTGATTCACGGACAAGCCGCACAACGCGCAGCGGCACGCATTAAGCGGAGGGCCTTCAAGGCGAAGTGGACGGGGACGCCGCAGGCGGCAACGGCCGCTTGGCCTTGATGGCCCGGAGCGTCGAGGTGAGCGACCAACGCGAGCGAACACCGCACCCGTAGGCCTTGGCGCAAAATGTGCGTAAGCAGATTTTGTGCAAGGGCCGGAGGGTAGATCCGGAGCGGACATAGCAACTCAATCCTCTATGGCATATCGAAGCAGGTTTTTCCATGCATCAGCACTCATGTGACCCTTTTGTTCCTCAACGAATACGTCGTAGCCGGTTCCCTTGATCGCCATCAAAGCTTGTACTGCAAGAGATGTTCGATGCTTGTTTCCTGGTGCGTCAACGACCCCAAGAAGTGGCTGTACAGCAGGCTCACCAATTGCAACAAGAGCCGACACGGAAGGGGTGTCGTGATGCTTTGCATCTTGGTACTCCAGGTTCTCAATAAGAACAGGAATCGCGTTTGCTCCGCCATATTTTCCCATTAGTCTAAGCGCTGTCGCTTTTTGAACATTCTTCTCTGGCGACTCCTTCTGATTGTTGGTTATGAAGCTCTTCAGGAAAACGACGCGATCAACTTGCGAAGTCATCTTCATCACTTCTGTTTCGATTTTATTGTCGATATTCGGAACGTGTTTATCGGATGTTTGTTCTGTTTGCATACTCGCTCGCATTGGCTCACTAAATCCCTCTACAGGTATTAGAGCGGCAAGACCCACCGACAGACAGATAGTTGCTAGGCATGGTTTCATTGATATTCTCCTCATCCTTCATGGCGTTGACGGTGTTCCCACTGTGGTCGATCCCGGTGTGATTTCATGTGGTTCAGACGTCTTCCTCCGCCATGTGCCTGAACCGTTATCCTCAAGCCATGTGATGGAGTGCCATTCATAATCGTCTGAACACTTTATCCAACCACTCGATCCAAGCTTGATGTTGACGAATTCAACAAAGCTCGCCTTGTAGACGGCTTCGTCAGCAAAGGAAATCGACGAATTGAACCCCGGAGTATCTATGACGTAAATGTGCTCATCAACTGACGGCGTCAAATCTTCATCGCCATCATGACTATCGTCATCTGCCCCTGGGCCAACATGCGTGTCCTGTTGCCAAGTGGAGCCCGTCTTTGACCACGTAGCTCGTTCCTTCGTGCGCTTGATGTCATAACTGACATTAGCAATTGCGCCAAATCCTGACGGTGAAATGGTGTTCTGAATCAGCATGCCATTCTTTGTGCCGCTACTGGCCCCGTATGCTACCGGCGAAGGGCTTACGCTACTGTCGCCGGGAGTTGGACCTGTGTTATTGAAGCTTGTGAACGTGCTCCAAGCAACCCACACGTTCGCTTGGCGGCAAGAAGATCCAGTTACACTTACGTGGACTTCCTGCTTCGTACTTGTGCTGCGACTCAAGGTAGCTTTCAAGGGGTCGCTGGCATCCTCGGTCGCACCTTGCCAATCAATAACCGCTCGCGTCTCCGGTGTATCAGGTGAAATAGTGGCTCTTAGAGTGATATTGCCGGAACCCTTAACCGATGCGATGTTGTCAATCCCGCCACTTTCGTTGAGGTAGAACGAATCAGCATCAGACGAATCAACCTCAATAGTGTCCACTTTAATGACGCTTTCCATGGGGACGGGGTAGGTGCAGCCTTCGGCGGAGGGGGGCGGTAAATCGAAGGCGGGGGTATAGACCGTGCCGCCGGTGCCGAGGACGTCCGCGGTGCGTTGCACCACTGAGGTGCCCGAGCCGCCGTTGGCCGGGATGAATTTCTCCCACCAGAAGACCCGGTACGTTATCGTTCGACGTACCCGCGCAACCGTCCAGGCTCGTTGCATTAGGCGACAGCGGGACGGTGAGCACAGCCGGTGACAGGTCCCCTGGCGCCGGATGTGCCGGGTGCAACGCGATATGTCAGCGAACCAAAACCATCCCATTTGTGTAGAATAGATCGGCTTGCTGCGAAAGATAACTTCGAAGAGTGGTGCCATCTGCCGTGATGTTGATAGAGAAGTAGTTCGTATCCAGATTATCGATCTCACCGGCGATTAGACCCGCATCGATATCCTGCTTCAGTCTCTCGCGATTAAGGTCCGCTACCAACATCTGATTCGAGTTGGCATTAAGCGTAACCATGCTAATGTTCCAAAGGCCTGTTTCGCCCCTTAAGGATGCAATAACTTCACCGCTCACGCGGGTGAGTTGTGCCGTTTCCGTGGATGATGTCATTCCATCGGAGCAGGTAACTGTTATATTCGTTCCTACCTGCTGGATTGAAATGACAACAGCTTGCTGAGGGGTCTCACCCGCGACTTCCCAGAGATTCCAGTCTCCAAGATATGGAGTAACGTCGACCTCGCTTCCCGGCGGGACATCCACGGGATAATCGGAAGTCACGTTGCAGGAAGCCAACATAAGCGTTGTCACCAAGCTCGTCAGCAGCGAGCCAATGATGCTTCTTGAACCTGGTTTCATTGCAAATCCTTTCATTATGGCGCAGGAATGCAGGGATTTCCTAATATTCCATTTGTATGTCCGGTGAATTCATAATCACACGCTGGTGTAGGCGGCATTGATGGCGGAGGACCCATCCATCGGGTGGCCCCATTTCTGATCGCATCAAGAATGCAGTCCGTACAATCTGAACACCCCATGCTTGCCTGTACTCCGACGCCGTTGTTGTGAAAATCCATAATCGCATGACCCGCCCTGCAATCATTCTGGGCATACTCTTCATGCGCATCACCCAATTCAGCGGCTGTATTGGCATTACATATCTGGGCAACTCGACACATCAGAAAGGCATGCTGAAACGCATTGCCAACATTGGGATCACGTGCACAGTTTGCATTCGGGAAGACACGATGGACTTCAGCAAAGACAAGACGATCAATATTCATGTTGCGCAAGCGACGCGCGCAGATGGGGTGTCGCATAGCCCAATCGATTTCTGCTTCAGTCCGTCCAGCGAAGAAACGCGCATTGTTGGGTTGGCGCGGTGGATACCCCTGTGGACCCCACACAGTGATCTCGACTTCGTCATAATATAACGGCGAAGCCGCATCTGCCACGCGCACAACAACGACCCCGTTATTCGCGGTCTCCAGCACTGTCAGCACAGTTGATGAGCCAGATGAAGAACTTAGAGAAGCTCCTCCCGTTGAATCCGATTCAATGGTCCACTCTAATGACCGGCCAGCAGGAGAGGCTTCAGCATTGATGATCAGATCACAACTTTTACACAGAATTTCAGCGTCGGGATTTATGGAAACGATCTCCACTTTAAGGATGCTTTCCATGGGGGCGGGGTAGGTGCAGCCTTCGGCGGAGGGGGGCGGTAAATCGAAAGCGGGGGTATAGACCGTGCCGCCGGTGCCGAGAACGTCCACGGTGCGCTGCACCACCGAGGTGCCCG
>Ga0123329_1001970_pt1 | contig 18582 bp, 10 predicted proteins | sample BioC12SIPDNA_FD_89703 | JGI IMG/M metagenome (GOLD analysis project Ga0123329, IMG submission 89703) | Anaerobic biogas reactor microbial communites from Washington, USA - Biogas_R1_B C12 SIP DNA | ecosystem: Engineered > Bioreactor > Anaerobic > Unclassified | place: Washington, USA | collected...
GCGCCCTCTGCGCAATCTGCGGACCAGGTTCTGCTCCGCCGGAAAAAAGGTTGATTCCCCCCGCCTTCGTTTGGTATCATTTCGGTCCCGTTACAAATCGTGTATTGTGTGTTTTTTGACCCCGAAAAATCAGGCAACAGAGTTTCTGGAGGATTGCCTCGTGAAAACCTACATCCCCAAGCAGGGGGAAGTTACGCGGAAATGGCTGGTCATGGACGCCGAAGGCAAGTCCATGGGCCGCATCGCCGCGGAAGTGGCGAAAGTGCTGCGCGGAAAGCACAAGCCGGAGTTCACGCCGTTCCTTGAGTGCGGCGACTACGTGCTGGTGGTGAACGTGGACAAGATGGTCGTGACCGGCACGAAAATGACGGACAAGGTCTACTACCGTCATTCGGGCTACAAGGGCGGGCTGAAGCAGACGCGGATGTCCGACCTCATGCTGAAAGACCCGACGTCCACGCTGGACATCGCGATCCGCGGCATGCTGCCCCACAACAGCCTCGGCCGCAGCCTCGCCACCCACTTCCGCCTCTGCGTCGGCGCGGACCATCCGCACACCGCGCAAAACCCCGAACCCTACGAATTCTAACGGCGACTGCCGCGCAGGAGAATTGACACGTGATTGACCCGAAAACAAACGAGATCGTGACGGTTGGACGGCGCAAACGGGCCACGGCGCGCGTGCGTCTCATTCCCGGCACTGGCAAGTACACGGTGAACGGGCATCCCGTAGCCGAGTATCTCGCCCGCGAGACCCTGGTGCAGGTCGCCACGCAGCCGCTGGAGCTGCTCGGCCTCAAGGACAGCTTCGACATCCGCGCCCGGTGCGACGGCGGCGGGCTGGCCGGCCAGGCCGGTGCCCTGCGTCTGGGCGTCGCCCGCGCCATCGCCGAGAACGACGAGAACCTGCGCCCCGCGCTGCGGACGGCGGGCCTGATGACCCGCGACGCGCGCGAGGTGGAGCGCAAGAAGCCCGGCCAGCCCGGCGCGCGCAAGCGGTTCCAGTTCTCCAAGCGCTAGGCCGAATTCCGGCACGGGCCGGTTTCCCCAGAGAAAACGCCCCCGCTTCCTTATATGGAGGCGGGGGCTTCTTCGTTGCAGGGCATTGGCGCGCACCCGAAAACACGGACCCTGAGCCCGCGTTCTCTCCGCAGGACAGCGCTCCAAAAGACAGGGGAGGCGGGCGCCTGCGGTACGCAGAAAGGATATCTCCCCCGTACCGCAGGCGTCCCGCCTGCCCTGTCTTTGTCACCGCCGCGTTGTGCTACTTCCCCGCCAGTTCCCTGAGGTCGGCGACGGCCTGGGCGGCGATCTTTTCCCCGGTGCCCACGGGCACCCAGGCCACCGTCGGGTCGGCGCCGTAGCCGCCCTCGCCCACGGCGGACTCGGTGGGGATGTACATGCAGTGGCCGTTGCAGTAGCCGAACACCAGGGTGTTTGCCGCAGGGGACTGGGCCTTGATCTGGTTGGACAGGTCGGAGAACAGTTCGCCGGAGACACCGGCAAAGGCCAGATCGCCGTTCACCAGCACGCTCGTCAGTTTCGCGGTCACCGTGTTGTCCGGCACCTCCACCAGCATGGCCATCATCTCGGGAAAGAACGCCTGGCTGAGGGTGCCCACCACGATGGGGTTTTTGAAGTCCAGACGGGACGGCCCGGAGAAACTGCGGTGCAGGCAACTGACACCGGGCGTCGCGGGCACGGCGGGCTGGATGGCCTTGGCCATCCCGGCCACCTTCGCCGCCACGGCCTTCCCGAAGCCGCCGGGGCCTTTCCGCTCGGCGTTGGTGTTGGGGGACATGTCACCGGAGGCGCCCTGCATGAACATGCACATGGTCCCCAGCTGCTCCTCGACCCCCTGCTGCAGGTGCCCCACCCAGTCCGCGCTGAATCGGCGGTCCATGATGTTCTCCAGCACGGGATGGGCGGACAGATTGGCCAGCACGGCCAGCGTCTTGCCGTTCAGGTCATCCACCCGGATCACCGACAGGCGGGGATCCCGCACCTTGGGCTCCTTCTTGCTGTGCCGGTTGCGGTTGAGGTCGGTCTCCTCCACGGCGACGCCGATGGCCGCCGACACCGCGCCGTTTGCCGCCTCCACGATGGCGTCGGCGAGGGTTTCCGGAAGCTGTTTTGCGTAGGCCACCGCCGCGTCAAACTTGCCCTGGCCGAGGCCGGGCTGGTCGAGCAGCTCAATGGCCGGGCCATGGTGGGTGTGGCAGCCCACGGCGAGGACGCAGGTGACCCCGGCCTCCGCGCGCACCCGCTGTTCGATCCGCTCCATCATGGCATAGGTGGGGCCGCGACCGAGGTCCAGCCCGACCAGGGCCACCTTTCCGTTGCCGCCGTCCAGCACGAGCACCTTCGCGTGGAGGGGCATCATGGCGCCGGTGGAGAGGTAATCGTGGCGCGCGCCGTAGCCCCACATGGGCACCGGCTGCGGCGGGGTGATGTCGCGCACCGCGACCCCGGCCTTGAATTCCTGGGCGGCGCCGGCGCCTGCCAGCAGGACCACGGCGAGAAAGACTCTTGACAACATGCGGGGTCTCCCAGTGTTAAGTGCCGTACCGTCTGACCGGACTTGTCCGTTTAGGGTTTCTCCCGGCCCCGTCCGGTTCCATAAACACGGGCCACGGGCACAGTATGCCGACCGGGGGGTGTATTTCGTATAGTAAGCGGAGGGCCCGCCCCCTTCCAGTCAGGGGGGCGCGCACAGGTCAAGACGAGAGGGCTGCACACATGGCCAAGGCACTGCGAACAGGATTCTGCGTGGCGGCGCTTTGCGCTGTTTTGATGCCGGCAGGGGCGGCGTGGGCGGCCACCGCAGCCATTGTCTGTCCCGAAGACGCCTCCCCGCTCACCGCGTACGCCGCCCGGGAACTCCGCCGCTACGTGCACGCTTGCTCCGGCGAGCTGCTTCCCATCACGGACAAGCCGCGCGGGCACGCGCTGGTGCTGTCCACCGACGATGTCGGGCTGGGTCCCCAGGAGTACCGTCTGCTCACGGTGAAGGAGGGGCGGTGGCGCCGGCTGCTCATTTCCGGCGGCGACGAGACGGGCCTGCTCTACGGCGTGTACCGGTTTGCCGGGCGGCTGGGCGTCCGTTTCCACCTTCACGGCGACGTGCTGCCGGATGAGAAGACGCCGTTCGCCATCCCGATGCTGGACGAGACGGGCAAGCCGCTTTTCCATCTCCGGGGCATCCAGCCTTTCCACGATTTTGCCGAGGGACCCGACTGGTGGAGCCGGGAAAGCTGGCTGGCCACCGTCGCCCAGCTCCCGAAGCTGGGCATGAACTTCGTCGCCCTGCACACCTATCCGCTGGCCGAGCCGACGGTCTGGGTGGGGACGCCGGAGGACGCCGGGGAGGATGGCCGCCCGCGCCGGTCCTACGCGACACAGTACCTCAACACGGGGCGCGATTCCGGCTGGGGTTTCCGCAGCCGGGCCACCTCCTCCTTCTGCTGCGGCGCGGGCATGCTTTTCGAGGACGACCTTTACGGCGCGGACTACCTGCGCGACCTGATGCCGGCGCCCGCCACGGAGGAGGAGAAGAACGAGGTGTTTCACCGGACGGGGGCCGTGCTGCGCGACGCGTTCACCCTGGCGCGCGCCCTCGGGGTGAAGACCTGCGTGGGCACGGAGACGCCCCTGCGGATTCCGCCGTATCTTCTGGCGGAGGCCGTCAACCCGGAGGCCGTCATCCACGCGCGCGGCGGTTCGGTGGCGCGCTACGGCAGCCCCATCGCGGACACGGAGGAGGACCCGGTGTACCAGACGGTCCGGTACAACCTGGACTCCTACCACTTTCGGGTTCCCTCGGGGACGCACCGGGTGACCCTCAAGTTCTGCGAGGTCGCCTATGACACCCCGGGCGCGCGGGTGTTCGACGTGTCCCTGGAGGGAAACAAGGTCATTGAGAAACTGGACATTTTCGCGCGTGTGGGAAAGAACCGGTCGTTTGACGCCGTGTTCGACGCCGTGGAGGTGACGGACGGCTCGCTCGACGTGGTCTTCGGAAAAGTGGTGGAGCTTCCCGCCGTCGCGGGCATCATCGTGGAGGGGCCGGGCACGCTGCTCAAGGTCAACTGCGGCGGGGATGCCTGGCGGGACTACGCGGCGGACCAGGATGTCGCCGTGGACCCCGCCTTCGCCGCGCGGGTGTATGAGGGCGTGTTCACGCGCATCCTGCGCACCCATCCGCTGGACTACTACTGGTTCTGGACCCCGGAGGACTGGACGTGGAGCGGCACCACGCCCGAGGCGGCGGAACGGACGGCGGCGGACCTGGCGGCGGCGCACACCGCGTGGGAGCGGCTGGGGAAGCCCTTCGGCCTCGCCACTTGCGGGTGGGTGCTCGGGCCGCAGTTCGACCGCGCCTGGCTCGACGCGAAGCTCCCCGGGGACTTCGCCATGAGCTGCATCAACCGCGACCTGGGCTTCGAGCCCGTGGACGAGGGATTTTCGAGGATCACCGGGCGGGGCAAGTGGGCCATTCCGTGGATTGAGGACGACCCCGCCATGACCATCCCGCAGTTCTGGGCGGGCCGCATGCGCCGCGACGCGCGGGCGGCGCTGGAACGCGGGTGCGACGGTTTGCTGGGCATCCATTGGCGCACCCGCGTGACCGCCCCGACGGTGGACGCCCTGGCCCGCGCCGCCTGGGATCAGGACTGGCCGGCCGCCCCCGCGCCGGAGGGGGCCCACCGGCTGCGCAACCCCGCCGCGGGGTTTCCGGTGAACACCCTTTACACCCGCGCGGACATTGAGGGCACGGACAATGACCCGGTCTACCAGACGGCCCGGGTGGACGCCGCCCAGTATGTTCTGCCGGTCCCCGCAGGGGAATACACCGTCACGCTGCATTTCTGCGAGACCGTCTTCAACGAGCCCGGTGGCCGGGTGTTTGATGTGGCCCTGCAGGGGCTGAAGGTGGTGGAGGATTTGGACATTCTTCAGGCGGCGGGCGGGATGAACCGCGCGCTGGACCTTTCGTTCGGGGACATCCGGCCGGAGGGCGGCGCTGTGGTGGTCTCCCTGCTGCGCGAGAAAGACTGGCCCTCCCTTTCCGGGATTTCCGTGGAGGGCGAGGCGGGGACCGTGCGGGTCAACTGCGGCGGCGGGGCCTGGGGCACCTTTTCCGCGGACGCGCCCCTGGTCTCCGAAGACCCCGCCACGACGGACTTCTACGCGGGCTGGGCGGCCGCCGAGTTTGGTCCTGGAATCGCCCGCGAGGCGGCGGCCCTCTTTGCCCGCCTCGACGGCTGCACGCCCCGACCCGCCACCTGGGTGACCGGTCCGGGCACCTTTTTCCCCGACCCGCGCCCCTGGGAAATGGTGGCCCACGACTACGCGTTCGTGGATGCCTTCGCGCGGCTGGGGGCCCGCGTGACCGGGGCCGGGCCGATGGACCGCTTCGTCTACTGGCGCAGTTCGCTGGAGTTCCTGCGCGAGGCGGCCCGCATGAACTGCGCCTGGGGCGCGTTCAACCGCGAGATGGAGGCCGCCGCCGCCCTGTCCGACGAGGCGGCGCGCCGCGCCCGGGCGCGCGAAACCGCGCTTCCCGCACGGATCGCCCTGGCGCGGGCGGTGGAGCGGGCCATGACCCGGCTCCTCATGACCGCCTCCACGCCGGGTGAACTGGGCACCATCGCCAACTTCGAGTGCCAGTCCCTGCCGAAGATTCTGCTGGAGCCGGGGGAGAAACTGGCGGCGCTGCTCGGGGGCCCCCTGCCGCCGGAGGCCCATCCCTCCACGGAATGGAACGGGCCCGACCGTCTCTTCCCCCTCGCCGCGCCTGCATGCCGCGCGGCTGCGGACCCCGTGCGCGTCAAGGCGCTGACGCTGGCCGCGCGGCCAGCGCAGGCGGTTTCCGTGTACTGGCGGCCCCTGGGGCGGGGCGACTGGAGGGTGCGCGACATCCCCCGCCGCGCGCGCGGCGTGTTCGAGGGGGAGATTCCCGCGGCGGAGCTGGGGGAGGAGGACGTGGAATACTATCTGGAGGCGCGCACGGCGGACGGGGGAAGCCTGGTCTGGCCGGCCGCCGCGCCGACGCAGCCGCACAGCGTTGTGGTCGGTCCGCAACACGGGGAGTAGAAAATGACGACGGTTTGCCGGATTTTGGGACGGATTGCGGGATCGGAAACTCCGGTCATCGTGGAGGTGGACACCGCCACCGGCAGGGTGGCGGCGGTGCGGGCGGCGCGGCCCGGGTCCGGGGCGGACGCGGGCGGCCCGGAGTGCGTATTCTGCCCGCCCCTGGTGGACGGGCAGGTGAACGGCGCCTTCGGCCTGGACCTCCAGGACGAGGCCCTGCGGCCCGCGGATGTGCTGGAGATTTCCCGCCGCCTTGCCCGCAACGGGGTGGGGTGCTGGCTGCCCACACTGGTCACCGCCCCCCTGGAGGCCATGGAACACCGGTGCCGGGTGATCGCCCAGGCGGCGGCTTTCCAGACCCCGGAGGACGGCGCGCGGATCGGGGGCATTCATCTGGAGGGGCCGTTCATTTCGCCGGAAGACGGCGCGCGGGGCGCCCATCCTGCGGCGCATGTCCGGCCGCCCTCCCCGGCGGACATGCGGCGCCTGCTGCGGGCAGGGGAGGGGAGCGTGCGCTGCGTGACCCTGGCCCCCGAACGGCCCGGGGCGGCGCGGCTCATCCGCCTTCTGGTTTCGGAGGGGGTGGTGGCCTCGCTGGGACATCATCTTGCCGCGCCCGCGGAGGTCTTTGCGGCGGCGGACGCCGGGGCGACCCTCTGCACCCATCTGGGCAACGGGCTCCCGGCGATGATTCCCCGGCATGACAACCCGCTCTGGGCCCAGCTGGCGGACCCGCGTCTGGCGGTTTCGCTCATTCCGGACCTGTTCCACCTGCCGCCCCATGTGCTGGAGGTGGTCTTCCGCGTGAGAGGCCGGCGCGGGACCCTGCTGGTGTCCGACGCCGTGAATCTGGCCGGCATGCCTGCGGGGGACTACGCCCTCTTCGGCCAGCCGGTGGAGAAGCGGCGGGACGGCAAGGTGGCCCTGAAGGGCACCGATTACCTTGCCGGGAGCGGGCTGATGCTGCTGGAGGGGGTGATGCGGGCCGTCCGCCGCACCCGTATTCCGCTGCCCGCCGCGCTGGCCTGCGCGTCCGCCGCGCCCGCGGCCGTCCTCGGCCTGCGGTGTCCCCCATGGCGGCCCGCGCCGGGGCGTCCCGCGCATTTCCTGCTGGTTGACCCGGGGATGGCCGGGAAGGCGCCGACCCCGGAGACCTTCCTGCGCGCCGTCTTTCTGCGGGGAAGGACCGTGACCGCGCCGCGCTGAGGGCGCCCCGGCGGCCCGCAAGACTTGCACTTTGCGCGCCGCGGGCTTATTATTGTGCCGGTTCAGGTGCCTCGGGGCGGTTCCTTTGTTTCGGTGGCGAAACAACAGCGCCGTCCGCGCGGTCCAACACAGACAACAAGAATAGGAGAACCCAGAGCCATGCCCGCGCGAACGAAAATCCTGATAGCGGTCCTCGTCCTGATCGGCCTCGGCGCCGGCGCCTTCGTGGTCTACGACCAGAACATCAAGCGCCAGCAGCGGGAGATTGCGGAGTCGCTGAGCAAGTCCACCGAGCCGGTGGAGAAGGAGCCGGAGGCGCCGAAGGAGCCCACGGTGATCGAGTCGTCCACGAAGGACGCCGCGGGTGCGGTGCCGGTCACGCTGGAAGCCCTGAAGCTGATGCCCGAGGGCAGCCAGATGGCCGTGGGCATTCCGCCGTTCTCCGTGCTCCAGGAGAAGATTGTCCCCGTTGTGCAGCTCGCCTTCAAGGACGACCTGTCCGTCCAGGAGGAGCTGGACCGGTTTATCGTGGAGAAGGCCGACGAGCTGGGCATCCCCTCCGGCGACACCGCGCTGGCCACCTTCTCCGAAATGGGCCTGGACCCCTCGAAGGCGTCCGCGGTTTTCCTGAACACGAAGAAGGCCGCCGAAGTGCTGGGCGAAACGCTTCTTGAGGCGGAGAAGGCGGCCAAGGAGGGCGGCGAGATGCCCGCCCCCGAGCTCAACCCCGAGGATCTGGAGTTTGTCGCCGTGCTGCCCCTGGGCAACAAGGAGCAGGCCCTGTCGCTGCTCTCCGACGCGCTGGGCACCCCGGACACCACCGAGACCGTCGGCGCCGTCGAGGTCAGGCTGCACGAGGGCATGGGCGCCTATTTCACCACGGATGCCGTTCTCGTTCTCGGAAACTCCGCCGAGATGGTCAAGCAGTCCGCCGCCCGCCTTGCCGCCCCGGCCGAGTTCCGCTACGGCACCCCGGCCTGCCCCGCCCGCAGCGCCACCGAGATGGTCATGATGATCTACGCGCGCGACCTCGTGGGCGTCGCGGAGAAGTTGCTCGCTTCCAGCACCGCGACCCAGGATCCCATCACGGGCCCGATAATCGCCTCGCAGCTTGAGCAGCTTAAGAAGATGTTTCCCGCCGAGGGCGTGGAGGATCCGGTCCTCATGACCATGACCGCCGACGCGAAGGGCCTGGAGATGCGGTCCCGGGTGGACATGGCGACGCACCCCGGCCTGGTGGACATGCTGGGCTCCGGCAAGCCGCTGCGCATCACCACCATGCTCCCGGACGACACCTACGCCTTCCTGACCCTCGGCCTGAACGACGAGTTCAAGAGGCATCTCACGGAAACCTACCAGTCCGCGGCGAAGGCCGACCCGCGCCTCGCGCAGGCGGGCACCTATGTGAAGCAGCTCATGTCCATGCTCGGCGACGAGATCGTCCTGGGCGTCTCCGGCCTCGGCGCGGACAGCTTCCCCGGCGTCTACGCGGCCATCGCCGTGAGCAACATCAACACGGCGCAGATACTGCTCTCCCTGGCGGGCCTCCAGCCCGAGACGGAGTACAACGGTGTCCAGATCGGCAAGATCACCCTGCCGGTTCCGGTGCCGCTGTATCAGGCGGGCGCCGAGAACGTGCTCATGCTCTCGAACAGCCTGGACGGGCTGAAGGCGCTGGTGGACCGCGTGAAGGCCGGCCAGCCGAGCAACTTCTTCGCCTCGCAGAAACCGCCGATTGACCCCGAGGTTCCGCGGTACAGCGGGCTCTTCGTGCGCACGGGCATCTATGAGAAGGTGGCGCGGCAGATCATGGCCATCTTCGCCCCGGACACCGTGCCCGCGGAGGTGGACTCCATCATTCTGACGGTCGGCGAGATTGTCCGCGACCTGCGCGCGTTCAACGAGATGAACGGCTCCTGGTACGAGAGCTCCATCAGCCTCACGCTGTACGAGCCCGGCGGCTACGCGGCCGAGGCGGCGGAAGTCCCCGTGGCCGCCCCCGCCCCCGCGCCGGAAACGGCGCCCGAAGCGGCGCCCGAAGCGGCGCCGGCGGCTCCTGAGGCAGCTCCGGAAGCGGCGCCCGAAGCCGCGCCCGAGGCGGCCCCCGAAGCAGCTGCTCCCGAGGCTGCGCCTGCGGCCCCTGAAGCGGCCCCCGAGGCGGCGGCGCCCGAAGCCGCGCCTGCTGCGGAGGGTGACGATGACTGGGATGAGGTGAGTCCCACGACTTCGACCGGAACTGCGGTCATCTGACCATTCCCCAGTAAAACAGTTACCTTCACCCCCGGCGGCCCCGGCCGCCGGGGGTTTTCTTTCTTTCCGCGGGTCCGTGCACCCGGTATTGCCAGGCTCCAGCCCGGCACAGCGCACTCCCATTATTCACGTTGTCCATACTGTCCATAACGTCCATAACGTCCATAACGTCCATGGACACTATGGACGTTATGGACACTATGGACGAAGAGGACCGGGATTCCCGCGTGCGCCACCGTGTTCCCCCGCCGCTCCGCTTTGCATTCTCCCCGCCGGGATTTGCTACACTCTGTACGGCTGTCCGGTGCGTTGCCGGCGCACACCCCAAGCAAGACAAGGAGAACCGAGATGAAGCGCGTTGCATTGACCCTGGCCGTTGTTCTTTTCGCCGCCGTTGTGACCGACAGCGCGACCACCAAGAAGCCGTCGGACGACGAGATGATCCAGACGACCATCGCCGCGTGGTCCGCAGGCCTGACGGAAAAGAACGTCGAGAAGTTCCTCACCTCCATCTCCGAGGACTTCACGTCCGACCAGGCCGAGGACAAGGCGACGCTCGGCGACTTCATCAAGGACGCCATTGACGCCGGATACCTCGAGGAGGGCGAAGTCACCCTCGCCGACGCCCAGTACACCAAGGAAGGCGAGACCTGCACCGTGTACCCGGTGGACCTGGCCAGCGCGGCCGGCTCCGTCAGCGTCGAGCTGGTCCTGACCAAGAAAGACGGCAACTGGCTGATCACCGGCATGTCGGTGGACGGGCTTTGATCGTCCCCACCGCCGGATTCCGGCGTTGCTAAAGGCATAGACAGGCGGGGCGCGGTCCGGACGCGGTGTCCGGGCCGCGCGCCCTTGTTGGGAAACTTCCCTGCGGGAGACTTGCCCCCATGAAAATCACCGTTGTCGGCACGGGCCACCAGGGCCTTGTCACGGGCACCTGCCTGGCTGAGACCGGGCACCAGGTCGTCTGCATGGACCGGGACGCGGACCGTGTCGCGCGCCTGCGCGCGGGGGACGTGCCCATCCACGAGCCGGGCCTGGAGGAGCTCCTGGTCCGCAACATTGAGGAGGAGCGGCTGTCCTTCACGACGGACCTGCGCCAGGCCGTGGCGGACTGCCTCATGATCTTCCTGTGCGTCGGCACGCCGGTGCGCGAGGACGGCGAGGCGGACATCTCGAACGTGCTGGTGGCGGCGCGCGAGGTCGGGGAGGCCATGTCGGGGTACAAGATCCTCGTGAACAAGACCGCGAGCCCCCCCGGCACGGCGGAGGAGCTGGAGCGGCTGCTGCGGGAGACCAGCGGGCAGCCCTGCGACGTGGTGGCGAACCCCGACTTCATGAAGGAGGGCACCGCCATTGACGACTTCCTGCGCCCCGACCGCGTCATCGTCGGCTGCGAGGACGTCCGGGTCCGCGAGATCATGCGCGAACTGTACAGCCCCTTCGTGCGCACGGGCAAGCCGGTGCTCATGATGGGCCGCCGAAGCGCGGAGATGGCGAAGTACGCCACCAACCTCATGCTTGCCGCCCGCATCTCCCTCATGAACCAGGTGGCCGACATCTGCGAGGCCTGGGACTGCGACATCGCCGAGGTTCGCGAGGCTGTCGGGTCCGACGGCCGCATCGGGCCGACCTTCCTCTTCGCGGGCATCGGCTACGGCGGCGCGGGGCTCCCCCGCGACGTGGCCGCGTGCATGCGCCTCGCCCGCGAGAAGGGCGTGCCCCACGAGCTGGTCGCCGCCGTGAAGGAGGTCAACGACCGCCGCCGCACCCAGTTTGTCGAGCGCATCCGCGCGCACTTCGGCGGCGAGCTTGCCGGGAAAACCTTCGCCGTCTGGGGCGCGAGCTTCAAGCCCCGCACAGACGACCTGCGCGGCGCGCCCGCCCTCACGGTCATGGACGCGCTGCTGGACGGCGGCGCGGCGGTCCGCGTGTACGACCCCGTGGCGGGGGACAAGGTCCACGCCCGCTACGGCGGCCGCGTGAAGGTGGTGCCCAAGTACTACGCCGCCCTCGAGGGGGCCGACGCCCTCGTGATCACGGCGGAGTGGAACGAGTTCCGCCGCCCGGACTACGCCCGCATGGCGGCGCTCATGCGCTCCCCCGTCATCTTCGACGGGCGCAACCTCTACACGCCGTCCGTCATGCGCGAGAACGGCTTCGAGTATTACAGCATCGGCCGGCCCAAGGCCTGAGCGGAAAGGCGCGCCGTGATCGTCTCCCCCGAGTATGTGGGCCGCACCTGCCGCCCCCTGGAGGTCCGCGTCACCCCGCGGCGCGCCATGAACTACGCCGCCGCCGTTGAGGACGACAACCCGCGCTATCTCGATGACACCCAATCCGACGGCCTCCCCGCCCCGCCCATGCTCGCCGTGGCGCTCACCTGGCCCATCTCCGCCCATTTCGCGGAGCACTGGGGGGACACCGGGTTTCCCGCCGAGATTCTCTCCCGTCAGGTCCACTACAGCGAGCACATCGCCTGGGCGCGCCCCCTGCGCGCCGAGGAACTCCTCACGGTCACCGGGCGCGTCGCCGCCATCCTGCCCCACCGCGCGGGCACCCATCTCGTCATCGAGTACACCGCCGCGGACGGGACGGGTGCGGCGGTCTTCACCGAGCGCATCGGCGGGCTCCTGCGCGGCGTGAAATGCGACGGCCCCGGACGCGGCGAGGAGGCCCTGCGCGGCGGCGGCGACGCGCCGGACGACGCCCCGCCCCTGTGGGAGAAGACGCTGCCCGTCCCGCGGCTGGCCGCCCACTGGTACGACGCCGGGGCGGACATCCATTTCCCCATCCACACCTCCCCCGCCTTCGCCCGGTTCGTCGGCCTGCCCGGCATCCTGTACCAGGGCACGGCCACCCTCTCCCGCGCCGTTGCCGCCCTCGTCAACGCCGAGGCCGGCGGCGACCCCGCCCGCGTCCGCGAAGTGTCCTGCCTCTTCACCGCCATGGTCTTCCCCGGCGACGACATCACCCTGCGCCTGCACGCGCGGCGGCCCGCGGACGGCGGGGCAACCCGGCTCGCCTTCACGGTGGAAAACGCCGAGGGCAAGACCGCCCTCCGCGCGGGAAGCCTGCTGATCGGGGGGTGAGCCGAAGACCGCACGCCGAAAACGTCTGACAGGTCCGACAAGTCTGACCTGTCCGACCCGTCCGACCCTCTTGATCGGACCGATCGGTCGGATCCGTCGGATCGGTCGGATTTCTCCCCTCCCGTACCGCGTTGCCACAGGCCTTCGTGCTGGCTATAATCGCCGTGCGGTCCGCAAGGAGCCGCCGGTTCACAACCCCAGTCCTGGAGGGCCCGGTCATGCGGAAGGTGCGTGCTTGGTCGTTGGCGGGTGTGCTTGCGGGAATCTGTGTGTGCGCCGCGATGCCGGCCTTTGCCGCGGAGCCCCTCTCCCTCGCGGGGGAATGGCGGCTCCAACTGGACCCCGAGAACCGGGGGCTGACGGAGAACTGGCCGGCCCGGCCCTTTGCGGAGACGGTGACCCTGCCGGGCTCGCTCGACCAGAACGGCAAGGGCACGCCGGACACGGAGCCGCACCGGTCCTATCTCAGCCGCAAGGTCACCTACACGGGCGCGGCGTGGTACCAGCGTTCCATTGAAATTCCCCAGGACTGGCAGTCCCTGCCCGTCGAGGTCTTTCTGGAGCGCTGCCACTGGGAAACGCGGCTGTGGGTGGACGGCGTGGAGGCCGGCATGCGCGACAGCCTCTGCGCGCCCCATGTGTATCCCCTCCCCCCCCTGACGCCCGGCCCGCACATCCTCTGCCTGCGCGTGGACAATTCGATGAAATACCCCGTGGGGGTCAACGCGCACTCCGTGACGGAGCACACCCAGACCAACTGGAACGGCGTGGTGGGCCGCATGGAGATGCGGACCCTGCCTCCCGTGGAGATCGTCTCCGTGCGCGTGTTCCCCGAGGCGGCCGCCCAACGTGTGCGCGCCGGGGTGGTCCTGCGCAACCTGATGGACCATCCTTTTGACGTGCGGCTGTCCGGCGAGGTGGGCGCGGCGCGCGGACAGGCCCAGGCGCGGGTGGCGCCCAAAAGCGACCAGACCGTCGAACTGGAAGTCCCGCTGGACGGCGCCCCGGCCCTCTGGGATGAGTTTCACCCGAAGCTCCACGAGCTGGTCGTGCGGACCGTGGCCAACCACGGGAGCGCAGCCCGCGAGGACACGCGGCGCGTTTCCTTCGGTTTCCGCGACATCGCGGCGGACGGCATGCAGCTCACCCTTAACGGCAACCCCCATTTCCTGCGCGGCACGCTGGAATGCTGCATCTTCCCGCTCACGGGCTATCCCCCGACGGATGCGGCCTACTGGGACAAGATCATGTCCACCGTGCGGCGCTGGGGGCTGAACCACCTCCGCTTCCATTCGTGGTGCCCGCCGGAGGCGGCCTTCACGGCGGCGGACGCCGCGGGGATCACCTTCCAGGTGGAGACGCCGGTGTGGACCGATCTCGGCAAGTTCCCCGACCTCGACCAATTCATCCGCGACGAGAGCGACCGCATCCTGGAGGCCTACGGCAACCACCCGTCCTTCGCCATGCTCGCCGTGGGCAACGAGCCCAGCGGCCCGGACAAGGAGGTCTTCCTCAACGACATCGTGCCCCACTGGCAGAAGAAGGACCCGCGCCGCCTCTACACCACCTGCTCCGGATGGCCGGAGCTGCCGGTGAGCGACTACCATGTGTTGCCCGAGCGCAACCGCATCCCCTACCGCATCCACGGGCGGCCCGTCGTTCCCTCAACGGACACGGACTACGTCAAGGTGATGGAGGGGGCCACGGGCCCCGTCGTCTCGCATGAGCTGGGCCAGTGGTGCGTCTACCCGAGCTACGAGGAGATCCCGAAGTACACCGGCGCCCTGGAGCCGCGCAATCTCATCGGGTTCCGCGAGAGCCTCCGCCGCAACGGCATGCCGGACCTGGCGGTTCCCTTCTCCCGCGCGTCGGGGCGTCTCCAGCTCCTCATGTACAAGGCCGACATGGAGGCCGTCCTGCGCACGCCGGGCGCGGGGGGCTACCAGCTCCTCGCCCTGCACGACTTCCCCGGACAGGGCAGCGCGCTGGAGGGCTTCCTCGACGCCTTCTGGGACGACAAGGGCGCCGTGTCGGCGGGCGAGTTCCGCCGCTTCACCTGCGAGACCGTGCCCCTGCTGCGCGTCGGCAAGTTCGTCTGGACCGCCGGGGAGACCCTCACCGCCCGCGCCGAGATCGCCCACTTCGGCGAGAAGCCCCTGAAGAACGCGAAACCCGGCTGGATGATCCGCGACGCGCAGGGGCAGGCGGTCGCCGAGGGCGCGTGGGAGCCGCGCGACATTCCCCTGGGCAACGGCACCGCCCTGGCTGACCTGTCCTGGCCGTTGGCGGGCGTCACCGCTCCCGGGCGCTACACGATCTCCGTCGTGCTGGAGGGCACGCCCTACCTGAACCAGTGGAGCGTGTGGGTCTACCCGCCCGCCGCGCCGCAGGAGGCGCCGGAGGGCGTCACCCTCGCCTCCGAGTGGTCCCGCGACGTGGAGAAGAAACTGAAGCGCGGTGGCACGGTCCTCCTGTGCCCGGAGGTCATCGCGCCCATGCGGCGCGTGCGCAGCGCCTTCGAGCCCATCTTCTGGAACACCCAGTGGTTCCCCGGCCAAAACCGCCAGCTTGGCATCCTGTGCGACCCGGCGCACCCCGCCCTCGCCGCGTTCCCCACGGACGGCCACACGGACTGGCAGTGGTGGGAGCTGCTGGACAAGTCGCAGTTCGTCCGGCTGGACGATTTTCCGGAGGGCTTCCTCCCCCTGGTGCAGGGCATTGACGACTGGAACAAGAACCGGAAGCTGGGCGCGGTCTTCGAGGCGAAGGTCGGGAAGGGGCGGCTGCTCGTCTGCACCCTCGACATCGCCAAGGATCTGGACAAGCGCCCCGCCGCCGCCGCCCTGCGGCGCTCCCTGCTGGCCTACGCGGGCTCGGACGCCTTCGCCCCGAAGCACGAGGTGAAGCCGGACGTGTTCCGCCGGGTCTTCGCCCAAGGCACGTCGTCCGTCGTGCGGATCGAGGCCGACAGCGCGGCGTCGGGATTCGCCCCCGAGAACGCCGTGGACGGCGACCCGGACACGATCTGGCACACGCCCTTCTCCGATGAGACGGTGCCCTACCCGCACGAGCTGCGCATCCAGTATGCCCGCGAGATGAAACTGGCGGGGCTCAAGGTGCTGCCCCGGCAGGACGTGGCCAACGCCTACATCGGCCGCTACGAAGTGTACACCGCCCCCGACGGCCGCCACTGGAAAGGCCCCGTCGCCGAGGGCGAATTTCCCGCCGGGAAAGCCCCGCAGACAGTGAAATTCGCCGCCCCGGTGAAAACCTCCTGGATCAAGTTCGTGGCCCTCAGCAGCGCCGCCGGCGACAACTTCGCCGCCGTCGCCGAACTCGAGCCCCTGCCCGCAAAGTAGACGCGGCATCTTGCCGCGTTCTTGACTCCTTTCGTTGACGCGAAGAACGCGGCAAGATGCCGCGTCTACTCGCCTTGCGCATCCCCTCCGTGTTCCGCCCATGCGCCCGCGCGGGGGGATGTGCTATGCTATGGGCCTCGTCCGGAACCCATCCACGTAACCGTTTATGGAGGCGTGTTTTACATGACCGAGCAGACCCCCGGCCAGTATGATTTTTCGGCCATTGAGGCCAAGTGGCAGGCCTACTGGCTCGCCAACAAAACCTTCAAGTCCGAGGTGGACCGGTCCAAGCCGAAGTACTACGTGCTGGACATGTTCCCCTACCCGAGCGGCGCGGGGCTCCACGTCGGCCATCCGGAGGGCTACACGGCCACGGACATCGTCGCCCGCTTCAAGCGGATGAAGGGATTCAACGTGCTGCACCCCATGGGGTGGGACGCCTTCGGCCTGCCTGCGGAGCGCCACGCCATGCGCACGGGCGAGCATCCGGCGGTCATCACGAAGACCAACTGCGACACCTTCCGCAGCCAGATCCGGCGGCTGGGCCTGTCCTACGACTGGGACCGCGAGATTGACACGACGGACCCGAAGTACTACCGGTGGACCCAGTGGATCTTCACGGTCCTCTTCGAGCGCGGGCTGGCCTACGAGGTGGAGGCGCCGGTGAACTGGTGCCCCGCCCTGGGCACCGTGCTGGCGAACGAGGAGGTGAAGGACGGCCGCTACGTCGAGACGGGCGACCCCGTGGAGCGCCGCATGATGCGCCAGTGGATGCTGCGCATCACGGCCTACGCCGAGCGGCTCCTGCGCGACCTCGACACGCTGGACTGGCCCGAGGGCATCAAGGCCATGCAGCGCGAGTGGATCGGCCGCAGCGAGGGCGCGGACGTCAAATTCACCGTCGCGGGCTCCGGCGAGGAGTTCACCGTGTTCACCACGCGCCCCGACACGCTCTTCGGCGCCACCTACTGCGTCCTCGCGCCGGAGCACCCGCTCACGCGCCGGATCACGCGGCCGGAACAGCGCGCCGCCGTGGAGGCGTACATCGGGGCCGCGTCGAAGAAGAGCGCCCAGGACCGCATGCGCGAGGAGAAGGACAAGACCGGCGAATTCACGGGCGCCTATGCCGTGAACCCCGTGAACGGGAAGGAAATCCCCATCTGGACGGCGGACTACGTCCTCGCCGACTACGGCTACGGTGCGATCATGGCGGTGCCCGCCCACGACACGCGGGACTATGAGTTTGCGAAGACCTTCGGCCTGGACATCATCGAGGTGATCTCCGGCGGCGACATCGCGCAGGAGGCCTTCACGGGCGACGGCGTGCTGGTGAACTCCCCGCTCATTGACGGCCTGCGCGTGCCCGACGCCAAGAGGAAGATCACCGCCTGGCTGGAGGAGAGGGGCATCGGCACGGGCACGGTGAACTACAAGCTCCGCGACTGGCTCTTCTCCCGCCAGCGCTACTGGGGCGAGCCCTTCCCCATCATCCGCCGCGAGGACGGCACCATCGCCACGGTTCCCATGACGGACCTGCCCGTCATGCTGCCCGAGCTGGACGAGTATCGCCCCACGGCGGAGGGCGACCCGCCCCTCGCCCGCGCCGCGGACTGGGTCAACACCACGGACCCGGCGACGGGCAGACCCGCCCGCCGCGAGACGAACACCATGCCCCAGTGGGCCGGCTCCTGCTGGTACTTCCTGCGCTTCTGCGACCCGTGCAACGACGACGCGGCGTGGTCCAAGGAGGCCGAGTCCTACTGGATGCCCGTGGACCTCTACATCGGCGGCGCGGAGCACGCCGTGCTCCACCTGCTCTACGCCCGCTTCTGGCACAAGGTCCTCTTCGACGCGGGCCACGTCTCCACCGCCGAGCCCTTCCAGAAGCTCTTCAACCAGGGCATGATCCTCGCCTACTCCTTCCGCGACGGGCTGGGCAAGTACCACTACCCCCACGAGGTGGAGAAGCGCGGCGACGCCGTGGTGCTCAAGGACACCGGCGCCCCGGTCCACTCCCAGATCGAGAAAATGAGCAAGTCGCGCTACAACGTCGTGAACCCCGACGAGGTGGCGAACCAGTACGGCGCCGACTCCATCCGCCTCTATGAGATGTTCATGGGCCCCCTCGACCGCGAGAAGCCCTGGACCGACGAGGGCGTGCAGGGCGTCCACCGCTTCCTGCGCCGCGTCTGGTCCCTCTTCATCGCGGAGGACGGCGGCCTCCACCCGCGCGTTGTCGCGTCCGGCGGCGACCCCGCCCTCGTGAAGGAGCTCCACCGCACCGTCAAGGCCGTAACCCAGAACATCGAGAGCCTCCTGTTCAACACGGCCATCGCGCGCATGATGGAGTTCGTCAACGCCGCGCTCAAGGCCCCCGCCGTGGACCGCGAAGTGCTCGAGGGCTTTGTGCTCGTCCTGTCCCCCTTCGCGCCCCACCTCGCCGAAGAGCTGTGGGAGCGCCTCGGCCACACCGGCACCCTCGCCTACACCCCCTGGCCCGAATGGGACGAGTCCCTCCTGGTCGAGAACGTCATCGAGGTTCCCGTGCAGGTGCAGGGCAAACTCCGCGGCAAAGTAGA
>Ga0123329_1001977_pt1 | contig 18547 bp, 11 predicted proteins | sample BioC12SIPDNA_FD_89703 | JGI IMG/M metagenome (GOLD analysis project Ga0123329, IMG submission 89703) | Anaerobic biogas reactor microbial communites from Washington, USA - Biogas_R1_B C12 SIP DNA | ecosystem: Engineered > Bioreactor > Anaerobic > Unclassified | place: Washington, USA | collected...
ACATTGACCTGCTCTACGTGAATTTCGCCGACGCCTTCGAGGACCGCTTCATCCGCCAGGGCGAGGACGAGAACCGCACCATCGAGGACAGCCTCCAGATCGGATGGGACCTCCTGGCCCTGCTGCCCCGGACCGAGCTCAAGCGCGTCCGCGACGAGTACATCGAGAAATATCTGCCGAAACAAGAGAACGCGTGACCGGCGCGCGCGGCCCCCTGAACCGGCCGCCCGCCCCCCGGACATGAGGAGTGCCGACACATGGCGCAAACCGTCAACCCGACGCGCATGGAGATGCTCCGGCTGCGCAAGCGGCTGGTCGTCGCCAAGCGCGGGCACAAGCTGCTCAAGGACAAGCTCGACGGCCTGATGAAGGACTTCTCGCGCTACGCGAAGGAGTACAAGGCCGCCCGCCACGCCGTGGACAGCGAGCTGCCCGCCGTCCTCAAATACTTCGTCCTCGCCGAGGCCACCTCCTCCCGCCGTATAACCGAGGACGCCCTCGACAACACCCGCCAGGACATGAGCATCACCGTCAAGACGCGCCGCATCATGAGCGTCATCATCCCCGAGCTGGAGGTCTCCTACGGCGAGGCCGCCGGCGGCTACTCCCGCGTCCACACCTCCCCCGAGCTCGACAAGGCCATCTCCGGCCTCAAGGAGTTCATCGGCCGCCTCCTCAAGATGGCCGAGCTAGAGCAGACCGTGCGCCTCCTCAGCGCCGAGATCGAAAAGACCCGCCGCCGCGTCAACGCCCTCGAGCACACCTTCATCCCCCGCATGGCCGCCTCCATCAACCTCATCAAGAACAAGCTGGACGAGGCCGAGCGCTCCAACACCAGCCGCCTCATGAAGATCAAGCAGCAGCGCCTCGCCCAGGAAGAGGCGTAGCCGGCCCATCCGCGGATTCCCCTCCGCAGTTGCAAACAGTTGCCACGGGCATCCGTTTCTGGCATAATACTGAAAAGATTTTCCGGTGGGTGTTTCTATGAGCGGCTGGTCTTCCATCGAAATATGCGCGGGTGCCGGCGGACAGGCGCTGGGGCTTGAGCAGACGGGCTTCCATCATGTCCGGCTCGTTGAAATTGATCCGGACGCCTGTCAAACCCTCCGCCTGAACCGGCCCCTGTGGACCGTCACGGCGGGAGATGTCCGGCAGTTTGACGCAACCGCCTTCCGGGGCGTGGACCTTCTTGCCGGCGGCGTTCCCTGTCCCCCGTTTTCCGTCGCCGGACGCCAGCTGGGTCCGGAAGACGAACGGGATCTCTTCCCCGAGGCGCTGCGGCTGGTGGAGGAGACGGCACCGCGCGCCGTTCTTCTGGAGAATGTTCGCGGGATTCTTGACGCGCGCTTTGCCGAGTACCGCGCCGGCCTTCTGGCAACGCTGGGGAAGATGGGGTATGTCGGCGGGTGGAAGCTCCTGAACGCCTCGGATTACGGCGTCCCCCAGCTGCGCCCGCGCGCGATTCTGGTCGCCGTTCAGGCGGAGTTGTCAGATTCCTTCTCCTGGCCGGACAAGGTCTCCGTCCCCCCGCCCAGCGTGGGCAAATGCCTGCATGACCTGATGGCGGAGCGGGAGTGGCGGGGCGCGGACGCCTGGCGGGAGCAGGCGGCGGGCATCGCCCCCACGCTTGTCGGGGGAAGCAAGAAGCATGGTGGACCGGACTTGGGGCCCACCCGCGCCAAACGGCAGTGGGCCGCGCTCGGCGTGGACGGCAACGGACTTGCCGACGCCGCGCCCCCCCCGGAATTCACCGGAATGCCCCGCCTCACCGCAAGAATGACGGCACGCCTGCAGGGGTTTCCGGACAGTTGGCTCTTCTATGGGAGGAAGACTGCGGCCTACCGGCAGATCGGCAACGCATTCCCCCCGCCCATGGCGGCGGCGGTGGGGGCGCAAATTGCCGAATGCCTGCGGATCGCGGCGGGAAGAAAGGTCAGAATCGCATGAGGCATGAAGCATCCGCCCTCTTGTCCCAGGAACGAAAACTCTTCCACAAGCGGCTTCTGGCCGACGTGTTGACGGTGGACAAGGACGGCGTCCCCAGCAATGCGGACAAAGCCTCGCGCCTCTCCGTGGAGCTGGCGCGTGGAATCGCGGAAAGGCTCAAGGCGGAAGTGGGGGTGAAATTGGCGGGACAGACCAGCGGTCGCGCTTTCGAGGCGGTCACGGCGGAGTTTCTGCAGGCCACGTTCCCCGCACTGTCAAATCTGCGTCCGGGAAACTGGCAGATCATTCATGTCGGCAACCGCAATCGTATGGCCATTGCCGAATATGAGCAGTACGCCCACCTGACCGAGCTTCAGGAGGCGACCCGCAAGAGCCCCGAACTGGCCGCCATCCTCGGAAGCGACTACACCATCACCCCGGACGTGATCGTTGTCCGGAACCTTCTGGAGGACGCGGAGATCAACCGGGACGCCGCCCTGGTGGATTACCGGTCCTGCCTGCGGGCCGCCCTGCGCCGGAAAAACGGCGGGAAGCCCCTGCTTCATGCCAGCATCTCGTCCAAGTGGACCATCCGGTCAGACCGAAGCCAGAACAGCCGGTCGGAGGCACTGAACCTCATACGGAACCGGAAGGGACACCTGCCCCATATTGTCGTGGTCACCGGCGAACCCATGCCCAGCCGCCTCTCCTCCATCGCCTTGGGCACGGGCGACATAGACTGCGTCTACCACTTCGCCCTGTATGAACTGCTCGCGTCCCTGGAAGGGCTCGGGGCGGAGGACGCCCTGGAGTCCCTGAAGATCATGATGGACGGCAAACGCCTCAAGGACATTTCCGACCTTCCCATGGACTTGGCCGTGTGAGAATGGCCGCGCGGCGCTTGACGGTTCGCGGCCCGTTTATTTCCCCCCGCACTCCCGCCACAGGGACGCGATCCGCTTCTTGCCTTCGTCCGGGGAGGACTCATAGGCCGTCAGGACGCCCCGTAACCCCTCCGCCAGTTTGTTGACGGTGGCCGTGTAGGCCTGGTCCGCGGCGGCCTGGGAGGCCCCGGGCAGCCTTTCCAGGGCGCCGGATGCGAGCATCTCCCGGCGCGCCGCCGCCGCCGCAACATGGTCCAGGATGAGCCGCGCGTGGGCCGCCTCGTAGGTCCCGCCCAGACCGGCTTCCCGCAGGCGCGCCTCCAGCGCCCGGAACGGCTCCAGGTCCGCGGGCAGGCCGGGCGGCGGCGCGGCGGACGGCGGCGCATCCGGCACGGCGCGGGCCTCGGCGCCGCCCAGCAGGATCTGCACGCGCGCCGTGTCCGGTGTGCCGGCGTGGTCCAGAAAGACCGACCGCTCGTCGAAGGATTTCCAGGGGGCGCCGTTGACGAGCACGCCGGTCACGGGGCCGGTTCCGGTGGACGACAGGAACAGGCGCTTCGCGCCGAAGCGGATGGGGAAGCGCTGGTCGAGCTCCGTGATCCCCGCGGGAAGGTGCGGGCGCAACTCCAGCCCGTCGGCGCGGTAGAGGTACTCGAACAGGCCGCGGATGAGCGCGGCGGGCGCGCCCCAGTTGTCGTAGACGCAGTTGACCGGCTCCTTGGGCTGGTACACCTTGTTGCCGAAGTCCACCAGGGGGTTGTCGGTGCGCCACCGCTTGGCGAAGCCCAGCAGGTGCGCCACCGCGCGCCGCGCGTCGTCGTGCGCCCCCACGCGGCAGTACCCCAGGATCATGCGCGCCTCGGCCGTGGTCCAGTGGCCGCCGTTCACCCAGGTGCCGAAGGACCACAGCCAGTCCTTGGGCTCCGTGTACATGTCGTCAAGGCCGGGATAGTTGGTGATGATGACATCATGCGGGCGCAGCCCGGGAATGGACGCGATTTTCTCGTAGGTTTTCCGCGCCTGTGCGTCGTCCACAATGTTGAACGCCATGGCGTCGTGGTTGCAGACGGCCTCGAAATAGCCGTGCTTCTCCGCGCCGTACACGCCGTGGCGCGTGCCGTCGGGGTCCAACGACTTGATGAAATACCCCCCGTCCGTCTCCATCCGGGCGAGCCCCCGCCGCGCCGAATCGCGGCGGCCCGCGTACAGCGCCGCCTTCTCCGCGTTCCCCGCCAGCTTCTCCAGCTCCACCAGCCGGTCAAGCGCCGCGATGTACGTCACCGACAGGCCCGTGAGGTAGGACATGCCGTAGGTGCCGTCGGGCTTCTTCCAGCCCGCGTGGCTCGGCGCCAGCAGGTTGCCCGCCGGCCCCGCGAGAAACAGGTCGTTCTCCGGGTCGCGGCGCGTCTCGATGAAATGGACGCTGCGCTCCAGCAGGGGCAGGTAGCGCGCGGCGGCGGCGGCGTCCCGGCTGATGAGAAGCAGCTCCGCCTGCATGACCACGCCGGCCGCCGTGAACTCCATGCCCCAGTCGTGGATGTCAATGCGCCCGTCGCCCTGCTTGTGGTACACCAGCGTGGGCGACGCGGCGTCGCAGAGGCAGCCGTCCGGCCCGACCCATCCCTTCTCCCCCGCCGTCTTTCCGTCGCCGATGTGGGAGAACCACAGGTCCTGCGCGTTTTGCAGGAAGGTGGTGTGCGGCTCCGCGAGGAACGGCAGCGCGCAGTAGGTGGTGCCGTAGCTGTTCTGGATCCACCACGCGCCCCAGGTGGGCCCCTCCACAAACCCGTTCCACACCGGGGTGTAGAGCATGGCGATGTCCTGGTATTCCGGGTCCGGGTGGAAGACGCGGGCGCTGGTCTCCAGCAGCCGCAGGTAGTCCGTGTCCCCCGCGCCGCCGAAATGCCGGCCCTCGAACCGCTCCGCCGCCCATCCCCCGGCGCATGCCAGCGCCGCCACAGCCATCGCAAGAGCAATGCTCTTCTTCATGGTCCCGCTCCTTTCGCGCGCCCGCCGGGCGGCGACGCCGCCCCATTGTATGCCCCGGGCGCCGTTTCTTCCAACCGCCCGCCTCGCGCCCAAGATCGCCGAATAAGCGACGGCGCATGCGTTCGCTCCAGGGCGCGGCAAGCGGCGCCCCTACATGCGCGCGCCGCGGGCATACGCGAAGAGACCGGGCGTTCCGCCCGTAGCGGCGCCCCTACGGGTGCATACCCGAGGCGTGGGCAGGTAGGGGCGCCGCTTGCTGCGCCCTCTTCGCATGCTCGGGAGAGCCTGCCGGTCGCGGCGGCCGCCCGCCGCGGTATACAATCTTGGCCTGCGGCGCGGCGCGCGCCCAACAGGGAGACTCCCCCATGGCGGAACAGTTCATCTTCACCATGCTCGGCCTGAACAAGTTCTACGGCCAGAAGCAGGTGCTCAAGGACATCAACCTCTGCTTCTACCCCGGTGCCAAGATCGGCATCGTGGGCGAGAACGGCTCGGGCAAGTCCACGGTCCTGCGCATCATGGCCGGGCTGGACCCCGATTTCCAGGGCCGCGCCGAGCTGAGCCGGGGATACACCGCCGGCATGGTCGCCCAGGAACCCGTTCTCGACCCGGACAAGACGGTCCGCCAGACCATCGAGGCGGCCTTCGCGGGCACCATGGCCCTGCTGGACGAGTTCAACGCCGTCTCCATGAGCATGGGCGAGATCACGGACGACGACGAGATGCAGAAGGCCCTGGACCGCATGGGCGCCCTGCAGGACAGGCTGGACGCGGCGGACGCCTGGAACCTGGACCAGCGCCTGGCCCAGGCCGGCGAGGCCCTCTGCCTGCCCGACGACGACCGCCTCGTCGGCACCCTCAGCGGCGGCGAGAAGCGCCGCGTGGCCCTGTGCAGGGTCCTGCTGGAGCGCCCCGACCTCCTGCTGCTCGACGAGCCGACCAACCATCTGGACGCCGAGACGGTGGACTGGCTGGAGACCCAGCTCCGCGACTACCCCGGCACGGTGATCATCGTCACCCACGACCGCTATTTCCTCGACAACGTCACCAAGTGGATCCTGGAGCTGGAGGGCGGCCACGGCATCCCCTGGGAGGGCAACTACTCCTCCTGGCTGGAGCAGAAGCTCGCGGGCCTCGCCGACCAGGAGAAGGGCGGCTCGCCGCGCGGCCGCGCCCTGCGCCACGAGCTGGACTGGATCCGCATGGGCAACAAGGCCCGCCGCGAGATGAGCCGCGCCCGCCTCGGCCAGTACGAGCAGCTCGTCGCCCGCGAGAACGCCGCCGCCCGCGGCGACAACGCCGTCATGCGCATCGCCCCCGGGCCGCCCCTGGGCGACCAGGTGATCGTGTTCAACGGCGTCTCCAAGCGCTTCGGCGAGCAGGCGCTCTTCGAGGGGCTGGACTTCATCGTGCCCAAGGCGGCCCTCGTGGGGATCATCGGCCCCAACGGCACCGGCAAGACCACCCTGCTGCGCATGCTCGTGGGCCAGGAGACGCCCGACGCGGGAAGCGTCACCCTCGGGGCGTCCGTCCGCTTCGCCTACGCCGACCAGGAGCGCACCGCCCTGCGCAACGACGTCAGCCTCCTCGAGGAGATCGGCGGCGGCATGGACGAGGTGGTCCTCGGCAAGGAGCGCATCCCCCTGCGGAAATACCTCGCCCAGTTCGGGTTCCGCGGCGCGGACCAGCAGAAGATGGCCGGCCAGCTCTCCGGCGGCGAGCGCAACCGCTGCAACCTCGCCAAAGTGCTCAAGGAGGGCGGCAACGTCCTGCTCCTCGACGAGCCCACCAACGACCTCGACGTGAACACCCTGCGCCTGCTGGAGGAGGCCCTCCTCGACTTCAGCGGCTGCGCCCTCGTCATCAGCCACGACCGCTTCTTCCTCGACCGCATCTGCACCCACCTCCTCGTCTTCGAGGGCGACGGACAGGTGCGCTGGTTCCAGGGCAACTACCAGGAATACGAGGAGTGGCGGCTCAACGAGCTCGGCACCCGCCTCTTCGAGAACCGCCGCGCCCGCTACCGCAAAATCGTCAAGGCCTGACGGAAAAGGCGGGAACACTCACACGGAGCCACGGGGGCGCGGAGAAGAGAGAAGAGAAAGAAGTGAGACGGAATAAACGATTGGGCCGCCCCCCTGTCCGGAGTGTCGCCCCTTCTTTTGGGCGTTAACCCGCTCCGCGTGATCCACATCTTCCGCAGCCCCTCCTCCAGAGTCTCCGCCGCAAGACAAGAGGGCTGGACGGGGCTTGGCAACAACGACAGGCACCAGGGAAAAAGGAGCCGGTCTTCCCTGCTGTCCCCTCCCCTTTCTTCTCTTCGTGACTCAGTGCCTCCGTGTGAGCACCTCCGGAGAAACGCGGATCAGTCGCCGCGCTTGATGCGGGCGCGCATGTCGGCGATGACGATGTCGAGGATCTCGTTCAGGCTGGTCTTGGGCGCGTAGCCGATGGCCTGGGCGATTTTTTCCAGGCTCGGCTCGCGGTGGCGCATGTCCTCGTAGCCCGGGCCGTAGGCCTGCTCGTAGGGCACGTAGCGGAGGACGGAGGCGCTGCCCGCCCGCTCGATCACGCGGGTCGCCAGATCCTCCATGGAGACCCGCTCGTTGTTCCCGATGTTGAACACCTGCCCGTTCACGGCGTCGCTGCCCATGAGCGTGACCAGCGCGGGCACCACGTCGCCGACGTAGGTGAAGCAGCGGGTCTGTTGTCCGTCGCCGAACACCGTGAGCGGCTCGCCCAGCAGCGCCTGGCGCACGAAGGTGGGGATCACCATGCCGTAGCGGCCCGTCTGGCGCGGGCCGACGGTGTTGAAGAGGCGCGAGATGACCACGGGGTGGCGCTTCTCGCGCCAGTAGGCCAGCGCGAGGAACTCGTCAATCTCCTTCGACGCGGCGTAGCACCAGCGGTGCTTGTCCGTCGCGCCGATGACCCGGTCGTCCTCCTCGTGGAAGATGTCCCGCGAGCCCTTGCCGTAGACCTCGCTCGTCGAGGTGATCAGCAGCTTGCGCCGGTAGCGGCAGGTCTCCTCCAGCACCGTCTCCGTGCCCCGGATGTTGTTCACAATCGTGCGGATCGGGTGGTTTACCACCAGCTGCACCCCCACCGTGGCCGCCAGATGGTACACCACGTCCACCTCGCGCACGAGGTCCCGCACGATCTCCTGGTTCATGGTCGAGTCAATGATGCAGGTGATCTCCGGCAGGTGCTCGATGTTCTCGAAACGGCCCGTGCTCAGGTCGTCCAGCACCCACACCTGGTCCCCCCGCCGCACCAGCTCCTCGCACAGATACGACCCGATAAACCCGGCTCCGCCGGTCACCAACACGCGCATGGTGTCTGTTCTCCCTGAAAAGAGGCGTCCCGCGGGGCGAACCGCCCCGCACCCATCCAGTATAACAGCCCCGCAGGCGGAAATGTCCGCCCTCCCGGACAGGAAAGAGGGAAACCACCGATGAACAGTGACGAACACCGATGGGGAAAGGGACGGAAGCTTCGCTTCACTGGCGGGCCGCCGCCGCCCAACAAGTGTCTTCCATCGCCGTTCATCGGTGGTTAAATCCCCCTCTCTCCAGGAAGATGACACCATTTCCCGGCGCGGCGGGTCAGGGAAATGGTATCTTGGCGGAACGACACGCAACGCAAGGAGGCCGGCCATGGCGAAGACATCCCGGGGCATGACCCCATTGGCGCTGGCACTGCTGCTGGCGGCGGTGTGCGCGGGCGGCGCAGGAGCGGCGGACCCCGCCGACCCGTATGTCCATCCGCCGGAAAAGCGGTTCTGGGACCCCGCGGCGGATGACGCGTTCCTCCAGGAATGGGTGGAGCGCGTTCCCACGGAGAGCCCGGTCACCTCGGTGGCCGTGGCGGACGGCGCCGCCTTCGCCGTGCGCGACGGCGCGCTGTTCCGCGTGGCGGGCACGGCGCTGGAGACGGTGCCCGGCGCGCCGGAGGCCGTGGAGCGGCTGGCCGCGCCGGACGGCCGACTGTGGGTGATGGCGAAGGGCGGTCTCTTCGTGCGCGAGGGGGACGCCTTCCGCAGGGTGGACGACCGGCCCGTCGTGGATGTCTGCCTGCACGGGGACGGGGTGGTCGCCGCGACGCGCCAGGACCTCTTCCACGTCGGCGAGGACGGCCTGACGCCCTTCGCGCCCGAGGGCGGCTACCGCAGCCACAACGCCACCTACGACATGGAGGACGGCACCCAGCTGCTGGACGAGCCGGTGACCTTTGGCCCCGTGTCGCGCATCGCATCCCACGGCGGCACGGTCTACGGCCTGCGGCCGCGGCAGGTGGTCATGTTCGACGGCTTGGCCGTCACCCCGGAAGTGGCGGACTGGGGGCTGCTGCCCTCGCCCGTGGTGCGCGATTTGGCGTCCCTCGGAAGCCGCCTCTTCATCGCGACCGACCGCGGGCTGGGCGTGCTGCGCGGCATGTCGTTGACCACGCTCGACGGCGCCGGCGGCCTCCCCTTCGAGGACACCACCTGCCTCGCCCGGGGCTTCGACCGCGACCTCTGGATCGGCACCAGCCGGGGCGCGGTCCGCATGACCCGCGACGGCGACTTCCACTTCTTCGGCGAGGGGCTCTGGCTGCCCGACGGCCGCGTGAACGCCGTGGCGGCGGGGGACAAGACGGTCTATGTCGCCACCGACGGCGGCCTGGCGGTCCTCCACTACACGCCGTGGACCCTGGAGGCGAAGGCGAAGTTCTACGAGCGGCACCTGGAGGAGTGGGGCCACAAGCGCCTCGGCTTCACGCATGTCCTCCACTGGGGCGGGGATGAACTGGGCTGGGTCCGCGAGATCAGCGACAACGACGGCGGCCACACGGCCCCCTACCTCGCCGCCATGTCCTTCAAGTACGCCGCCACGGGCGACGAGGCGGCCCGCGCCGAGGCCGTGAACACCTTCCAGGCCATGGCCTGGCTGGAGGAGGTCACCGGCGTGCCGGGTCTCATCGCCCGCGCGATCTGGGTGCCCGGCGCGGACGCCGGGGAGCGGTCGCAGCACGGCTCCGGCGGGCTGCCCGCCCGGTGGTTCCCCGCCGCCGACCCCCGCTTCGAGTGGAAGGGCGACACGTCGAGCGACGAGGTGGTCGCCCATTTCTACGCCGTGGGCGTGTTCCACGACTATGCGGCCAAAGGGGCGGACAAACAGCGCGCCGCGGAGCACCTGCGGCGCATCGCCGACCACATCATCGGCAACGGCTGGAAGCTCCGCGACGGCAACGGCGAGATGACGCGCTGGGGCCGCTGGGACCCCGAATACCTCCTGCGCCCCTACGGGGCCTACGCCATCGGCCTGAACGGCCTCCAGGCCCAGACCTTCGCCACCGTGGCCGGCGGCGTCACGGGCGACCCGAAATACGACGCCGCCCTCCGCCAGACCGTGGAGTGGGGCTACCACCGCCACATCGGCAAGCAGAAGCTCACCTTCCCGCCGGAGTTCATCACCCCGTGGGACGACCGCCTCGCCTTTGAGAGCTACTTCGTCCTCCTGCGATACGCGAAAGACCCGGTGCTCCGGACCATCTACCTGCGGAGCCTCGAGCGGAGCTGGGCCGTCAAGCGCATGGAGCGCGTGCCCTGGTACGCCTTCGTCTACAGCGCCGCCACGGGCAATGACTGCGACACGACGGACGCGGCGGACCACCTCCGCCAGTGGCCCCTCGACCTGCGCACCCACAGCTACAGCAACTCCCACCGGAGCGACCTCGACCCCGTTCCCGACCTGCCGAATTACGGCGGCGGCACGCGCGCCATGACCCCGCGCGATTCCGGCCCCAAATACGACAGCCGCAGTGCCCTGCCCCACGACGGCGGGTCCGGCGGCCGCACCGTCCTCTCCCCCGCCGTCTGGCTGGAGGACTACTGGATGGGCCGGTACTACGGGTTCATCCAGCCGCCCGCCGCCGAGGCCGCCGCGCTCCCCGGACCGCCCGACCCCGTAATCGCCGGGCCCAGGGGCGCCAAGCCCTACGCGGGTCCGCCCCGGCCCGAAGGGCTGATCCCCGGGGAATAGCACGCGCCTGAGACGTTCCGACAAGGGATTGCCGCGCTGACCAAGAGCGCGGACCGGGGCGTTGGCGGGCACGAGATTGCTTCGCTTCGCTCGCAATGACGGGCGTTTTCAGTCATTGCGAGCGAAGCGAAGCAATCTCGTGCCCGCCACGACCCCGACTACACCCGTCAGGGCGAGCGAAGCGAAGCCGTCTCTTGACCGCCGCGCCTGCACCTCGCACGGCCCGGCGCCCGTGGCCCCGGCAACCGGGGTCTTTTTCGATTTTCTCCCCTGAAATGGGGTATAATCACACGACCGAAGTGCATTCCGTCGCGCGCGTCGGCCCATGGGCCGCGCACGGACGGAATGTTTGTGTATCTGGGCGTCTTGGCCCTCCCCACGGAACCAACGAAGGAGCACCACACCATGAGCGGCAAGGTTGTTGCAGTGGCCGGCGCCACGGGCGTCGTCGGACGGGAAATGCTGCGGGTCCTCGAGGACCGGAACTTCCCCGTGAAGTCCATCAAGCTTCTGGCGTCGGAGCGCTCCCGCGGCAAGACCCTGAAATACAGGGGCGAGGACCTCCCCGTCGAGGTGCTGTCCGACGACTCGTTCAACGGCGTGGACATCGCCCTGTTCAGCGCGGGCGGCGGCACGAGCAAGCGCTTCGCCCCGTCGGCCGCCAAGGCCGGCTGCGTCGTCGTGGACAACTCCAGCGCCTGGCGCATGGACCCCGGGGTGCCGCTGGTGGTGCCCGAGGTGAACCCCGGCGACATCCAAAAGCACAAGGGTATCATCGCCAATCCCAACTGCTCGACCATCCAGATGGTCGTGGTTCTGAAGCCCCTGCACGACGCCGCCCGCATCAAGCGCGTCGTCGTGGCCACCTACCAGGCCGTTTCCGGCGCGGGCAGCGCCGCCCTCGGCGAGCTGGCCGGGCAGACCAAGGCCCTGGTCGAGGGGCGCCCGTACCCCCCGAAGATCTTCCCGCACCAGATCGCCTTCAACGTGATCCCACAGATCCCGCAGTCGGACGCCTTCACCGCGAACGGCTACACCAGCGAAGAGATGAAGATGATCAACGAGACCAAGAAGATCATGGGCGACGATTCCATCATGGTCACCGCCACCACGGTCCGCGTCCCCGTGCACACCGGCCACAGCGAGTCCGTCAACGTGGAGACCGAGAAGAAGCTGACCGCCGGCCAGGCCCGCGAACTCCTCCGCAAGGCCCCCGGCGTCATCGTGCAGGACGACCCGGCCGCCCAGCTCTACCCGCTGGCCGTCAACGCCGCCGGCCAGTACGACACCTTCGTCGGCCGCATCCGCGAGGACGTTTCACACCCCAGCGCGCTGGAGATGTGGGTGGTCGCCGACAACCTCCTCAAGGGCGCCGCGTCCAACGCCGTCCAAATCGCCGAACTGCTGTAACTCCCCCCGTTATTCCCTCCGGGCGCGCGGTTTCGGCCGCGCGCCCGGTTTTCTTTTCCCCCCTGATCGCCGGATAAGGCGGGGGACGGGATCAGGTGCGTTATGTGAACGCGCAGGGGAAGGCGCGCTGTCGTGAAAGGGATGCACCTCACCTACCGGGTGAGACGGTCCTGCCGGGAAAGAAGAGGGCGCGGCAAGCGGCGCCCCCACATGCGTGAACCGGGGCCCACGCAACAGCACGGAATCCCCGCCCGTAGGGGCGCCGCTTGCCGCGCCCTGGAGCGGACACATAGGCCGTCGCTTATCCGGCAATCCGGGCCTCCCCCTACCGCTTGACTTCTAACAATGGCTGCGCTTACAATGTGGGCGGAAGAACCGGAACAGACCGGCCAACCCGGAGAATTCGCCATGTCGCTCAACCAGGAACTTCAGCTCGAACGGCCCATGGACGACATCCGGCATGAGCTCATCCTCAATGTTGTGCGGACCGCGAACCTCATGTCGCTCCAGGGAAACACGCTTTTTCGACGCTACGGGCTCACAGAAGCGCAGTTCAACGTCCTCTTCGCCCTCAAGTACAAGATGCGGGACTGGACCCAGTCCGACCTGAGCAAGCGCCTCGTGGTCACGCGGGCCAGCATCACCTCCGTGCTCGACAAGCTGGAGGCCAAGGCGCTGGTGCGCCGGGTGGCCGTGGCGGGGAACCGCCGCATTTACCATGTGGAGCTGACGGACCGGGGTTGCACCATGGTGGACACGGTGGAGCCGGCCTACCGGAAGGCGGTGCATGAGGCCTGCCGGCCGTTGACAGACGCCCAGTGCCGGGCACTGATCCGGCAGCTGGAGGAATTGCGGGCAGGGGTCACCGGGGTTAACCAGGGCTGACACGCAAAAACACCCACCCCCGCCGGGCGCGCCCGGCGGTTAGGGAGAACCGCCCCATGCCAGGAAAATCCGGCCGGACCGCCGTCATGGACGCCTACCCCCGCAGGGGGTTCTGGGGGCTCTTCGCCACCCAGTTCCAGGGCGCGTTCAACGACAACCTGTTTCAATACATCATCATCTATTTCCTGCTGGAGGCCCACTACGCCGTGGACGGCGTGGCGGGGGCGGCGGAGATTTCCCTGTTCGGCCTGACGTTCAAGTCGGGGGATTTTGTCCCCAACGCGGCCACCGTCCTGTTCTCCCTGCCCTTCATTCTGTTCCCCTCGTTCTTCGGGGCGCTGGCCGACCGGCTGAGCAAGGGGACCGTGGCCCAGTACACCAAATACCTCGAAATTGTCATCATGATCCTGGGCGGGGTGGCGTTCTACGTCGCCCACGTGCCCGCGCTCTGGGTGGTCCTCTTCCTCATGGCCACGCAGAGCACCATGTTCAGCCCGGCCAAATACGGACTGCTGCCGGAGATGCTCCCCGAATCCCGCCTGTCCTGGGGCAACGGCATCCTCCAGATGGGCACGGTGGTCTCCATCATCGTGGGGGTCGGCATCGCGGGGCCGGTCTTCGAATGGTGCCGCGGGGCCCCCTACAAGGCCTCGGTGATATTGACGGGGCTCTCCGTGGTGGGCACCCTGACGGCCCTGCTGATCACGCGCCCCCCGGCGGCCAACCCCCAACAGCGCATCCCCCTGATGCCCTGGTCGGGCATGGGGCGCTACCTGCGCGTGATCTGGTCGGACTCCGTGCTGCTCAATGTCACCATCGGCTACACCTACTTCTGGTTCGCGGGCACCCTGTCGCGCAACGCCATCACGACCTACTCCCTGACCGTGATGGACTACAGCGCGACGCGCAACTCCATCCTGCTGGCCGCGGTGGCGCTGGGTATCGGCGCGGGCGCCCTTGTGGCGGGCTATCTGTCGCGCGGCAAGATCGAGCAGGGATTCATTCTCATCGGCGCGGTGGGCATGGCCGTCACGGGTGTGCTGGTCTCCATCCCGAAAGCCGTCATCGAGTCCACCCTGGTGCCCGCCGTGGCAGCCGTGGTTCTGCCGCTGGTCGGCGGCGCGGACGGCGCGGTCGGCGGCACGCTGGTGCAGGCGGGGGGCTACTTCCTTTTCCTGACAGCGGCGGCGACGGCGCTGGGCGCGTTCGCGGGCGTCTTTGACGTGCCCCTCGCGGCGACGCTCCAGCAGCGCGCGCCGCGCCAGATGAAGGGGGGCATCATCGCCGCGACCAACATGCTGACCTTTGTCGGCATGGCCGCGGCGGGCGGGCTCCTCCTGGGCCTCCGCCGCATTGGACTCACCCCGCTCCAAGTCTTCTTCATCCTCGGCATGGTCTCCCTCGGCATGGGTGTCTACATCGCCTGGCGGATCCCCCTGCTGGTGCTGCGCGCCCTGCTCTGGCCGCTCGACGGCATCCTGTTCCGCCTCATGGTGACCGGACGAAACCAGCTCCCCGAGGCCGGGCCCGCCCTGCTTGTGGCGGACCATGACTCCCTGATTGACACCCTGCCGCTCCAGATGGCCACGGAGCGCGAGGTGGTCGTGGTGCTGGAGCGGCGCGGCCTGGAGCATGCCTGGGTGCGCCGCCTCGGCAAGTGCCTGCACCTGCTGCCCGTGGACACGTCCACCGAGGAGGGCCTGCACGAGGCGGAGGCCGCCGTCCGGCGGATGCTGGCGGAGGGCTGGATCGTGTGCGTGAGCCGCGAGCGCCAGCTCCACGCCGACGGGCTCGAGGTGCCCTGGTTCCGCGACTACCACGCCCTGGCGGCGGAGGCGGGCGCGCCCGTGATTCCCGTCTCCATCACCCGCCTGTGGGAGCGCGTGTACATCTTCCGCGACAACAGACTCCAGTGGCGCTGGTGGGGACGCCTGCGCTACCCGGTGCAGGTGGCTTCCGGCGCGCCGCTCCCGGCGGGCACCCCGGCGGTGGCCGTGCGCCACGCCGTCGGCGTGGAGGGCATGGAGGCCTATCTCCACCGGCCCTACGCGTACCGCCTGCTGCAGCACGGGTTTGTGCGCATGGCGCGCCGCCGCCTGCGCTTCATGGCGACGGCGGACGGGCTCTCGGGCGAGCTTTCCTACTTCAAGGCCCTGGTCGGGGCCATCGTGTTCGCGCGCAAACTGAGAAAGATCCTCGGGCCCGGCGAGATGGTGGGGCTGCTCGTGCCCTCGACCGTCGGCGGCGCGCTGGCGAACATCGCGGTGCAGATGCTCGGGAAAATTCCGGTGATTTTTAACTACACGGCGACCTCCGAGACCATCGCCTCCTGCGCCCGCCGCTGCGGCATCACGCACACCCTCACATCGCGAAAGTTCCTGGAGCGCCTTCCCCTGGACGTGCCCGGCACCCCGGTCTACCTGGAGGACATCCGGGAATCCGTCACGGGACGCGACCGGGTCATCGGGATGCTTCTGGCACTGTTCGCCCCCGTGCACCTGCTGGACCGCATCCTCGGCGCGGCGCGCCGGACCGACGAGGACCTGGCCACCGTCATCTTCTCCAGCGGCAGCGAGGGCGAGCCGAAGGGCGTCATGCTCACGCAGCGCAACGTGATGACCCTCGTCGAGTCCGCGCAGGAGGTCTTCCCCCACAACTGGAACTCCTGCGTGGTGGGTTTCCTCCCCCTGTTCCACTCCTTCGGCTACGCCGTCTGCCTGTGGACCCCGCTCCTGGCGGGCATCCGTTCCGTGTTCCATCCGAACCCGCTGGAGCCCAAGGCCATCGGCAACCTCATCGAGAAGCACGGCGGCTCCATCATGGTGTGCACCGCCACCTTCCTCCAGGGCTTCATCCGCCGCTGCGAGCCGGGCCAGCTCAAGTCCCTCGACTTCGTGGTGGGCGGCGCGGAGAAACTGCCCGCCCGCGTCCGCGACGCCTTCAACGAGAAGTTCGGCATCGTCCCCGTCGAGGGCTACGGCACCACCGAGTGCGCCCCCGGCGTTTCGGTCAACAGCCCCGACTGCCCCTCGCCGGGCTTCTTCGTGCGCAACCTGAAGCACGGCTCCATCGGCCGGCCCATGACCGGGCAGGCCGTGCGCGTGGCGGACCCGGACACGGGGGCGGACCTGCCCGCGGGCGAGGCGGGCGAGCTGCTGGTGAAGGGGCCCAACGTCATGAAGGGCTACCTGGCCGACCCGGAGCGCACCGCGAAAGTGCTGCGCGACGGCTGGTACGCCACGGGCGACATCGCCGCCCTCGACGACGAGGGCTTCATCACCATCACGGACCGCATCGCGCGGTTCAGCAAGATCGCCGGCGAGATGGTGCCCCACACCCGCGTGGAGGAGAGCCTGCACGCCCTGCTCGGCCTCACCGAGCAGTCCCTCGTGGTCGCGGGCGTGCCCGACACCGCCAAGGGCGAGCGCCTCGTCGTCCTCCACATCCTGGAGGACGCGCAGCTCGACGAGCTGCTGGAGAAGCTGGACGCCTCGGACCTGCCCAACCTCTGGAAGCCCAAGGCGAACAACTTCTACCGCATCGAGGCCATCCCCGTCCTCGGCACCGGCAAGATGGACATCAAGCAGGCCAAGCGCATGGACCAGGCCCTCGACCTCGGAGAATAGGGCGGGGCGCCCACGGACCACGGACGAACACGGACCCGCACGGACGGACACGGACAAAAACTGAGCCCCTGACACGGTTTATCTTGTCCGTTTTTCGTGTGTTCTGTGTGTTCCGTGGTTCCCCGTGTCTTTCTCCCCGCCTTCGCCGTATACTATCCCCGGTGCGCGTCCGCCGGGGACGCGCCGTGCCGCAACCACCGACCACGGGAACACGCATCATGGAAAAACTGGACCGCCGCTCCTTCCTGGGCGCCGGCGCGGGCCTGGCCGCCGCGTCCGCCTTCACCATCGTCCCCCGGCACGTGCTGGGCGGGGCGGGGTTCACCGCCCCGAGCGACAAGCTCAACATCGCGGGGATCGGCGTGGGCGGCATGGGCGCCCACAACCTCAAGGCCATGAGCGGCGAGAACATCGTGGCCCTGTGCGACGTGGACCATATCTACGCCGCCAAGACCTTCGCCGAGTATCCGCAGGCGCGCCGCTACAAGGACTACCGCGAGCTGCTGGACAAGGAGAAGGACGTGGACGCCGTGCTGATCGCCACGCCGGACCACACCCACGCCGTGATCACCCTGGCGGCCCTGCGCGCGGGAAAGCACGTCTACTGCCAGAAACCCCTCACCCACACGGTCTTCGAGGCGCGCAAGGTGGCCGAGGAGGCCGCGAAGTCCGGGCTGCGCACGCAGATGGGCATCCAGGGGCACTCGTCCGACGACATGCGCAAGCTCTGCGAGTGGGTCTGGTCGGGCGCCATCGGCCCGGTGCGCAAGGTGGCCGCGTGGTCCAGCATCTGCTACTACCCCTGGGGCCACGCCTACTGGAGCTCCCAGCTCGGCGTGCGGCCCGCGGAAACCCCGCCCCTGCCCGAGGGCATGGACTGGGACCTCTGGATCGGGCCCGCGCCCATGCGCCCCTACCACCCCACCTACCACCCCCTCACCTGGCGGAGCTGGCTCGACTTCGGGTGCAGCATGATGGGCGACCGCGGGGTGCACACCCTCGACGTCATCTTTTGGGCGCTCAAGCTCGGCGCGCCCGAGACCATCGAGGCAAGCTGCACGGACCTCAACGACGAGACCCACCCCGTGGCCGGGCTCGTGCGCTTCAACTTCCCCGCCCGCGGCGACATGCCCCCCGTGGAGCTCATGTGGTACGACGGCCTCATGCCCCCGGGATACCCCGGCATCGAGAACAGCCGCCTCCTCGGCGAGAATGAGGGCGGCATCCTCATGGAGGGCGACGACGGCTTCCTCACGGCGGGCATCTACGCCAACAGCCCCATGCTCCTGCCGCAGGACAAGTTCAAGGGCACGCTCCCCGCGCCCGAGAGCATCCCCCGCATCAAGGGTTCCCACGAGGAGGGGTGGATCGCCGCCATCAAGGAGGACCGCCCCGCCTGTGCCGGCTTCGACTACGCCGGCCCCCTCACCGAGATGTGCCTGCTGGGCAACGTCGCCAAGCGGGTCCCCGGCGTGAAACTCCACTGGGACGCAGCCTCCATGACCTTCAAGGACAACGAAAAGGCCACCAAATTCGTCCACAAGGCCTACCGCGAGGGATGGACCCTGTAGCGGACGCGGCGAAGCACAAGACCGTTTTTACATGGATGGACAGGATGGGCAGGATAAGAACAAATCCTGTTTATCCTGTCCGTTCCTATTCATGCGCCCCCGCACCCCGGACAGGGCAGGCGGGACGCCTGCGCTACGGAGAAAGGCCCACGCCCGTAGCGCCGCCGTCCCGGCGGCCTTGTCTTTGGGCCTTACGTCACACCGGCGGCATGATGGAACGCACAGAGAAGAAC